>JADMIO011564944.1_pt1 | contig 108591 bp, 99 predicted proteins | sample 8958161 | NCBI WGS metagenome assembly JADMIO01 (sample SAMN16585339, study PRJNA669376) | soil metagenome | isolation source: Crop rotation soil | place: USA: Cullars Rotation, Alabama | collected 2011
CCGCGACTTCAAGTCACGTGAATTCCAAGCTTCGGATCCCACTGTGCTGGAAAGCTATGAATCGAACGGTCCTGGCCATCGTCGCTGCAGCTGTGGCATGTGGTTTGGGCTACGCGATGACAGTCGGCACGCTCATGCTCCAAACCATGGGTGGCGTGGTTGCGCTGGCGATGCTTTTCTTTCCCGGCTTACTGTGGGGTGCGGTTTTTGCGGTCGCAATACTAGTGCCGCTGTGGCTCCTTACACGCGGCTATGCGACGGGAATGTGGCTGGTCTTTGCGTTGCCCGCTGTCGTTCTTTGGGCGGTCATCTCGACCGGTCTATTTGCCACTCGCGGTCTATCGGCATTCGAGGCAATCGGCAACGCCGTCATGGTCCTCCCCGCAGGGATCGCCGCGGCTCTTGCATTCATGTTCGTGGCCGGCCATAAACCGCTCGCCTAACATGGCTGTATGGACTTCCCCGGGATTGCAAGTGCAGATGCGTTGACGAAGGATCAGACTGCAACTCTGTATCCGGCCGTGTTGGATATGGGTAGCTCATCCGGGCCATGCTAGGAACCGCGCGCTGCGCCCTCATTCGTTCAGCGGCCTCATTAAGCGGCCTGCATGTTAGCCAGGTGCGCGCAGCGTCGGTCTGACCGTCGTCGAAGCGTTTGTTCTCGCAGTCGTCGGAGTGAAGTTGGTTACTGAATCGCCGCGTGGGCGCGCAGCGGTTGGTCGCGGGTGAGTAAGACCCACAGCAGACGGGCGTTCTTATTGGCGATGGCGACCAGGGTCTTGTGATAGCCGATGCGCGCGTAGGTAGCGACGATCCAGGCGCTAAGGCGGGTTCGTCGAGAAGGCGCCAATCGCAAGGCTGCCTGCAGAGCTGAGCGAGCGCCTTGGACCAACAGCGCGCGCAGGTAGCTGTCGCCGCGCCGGGTAATGCGGCCCAGCTGGGTTTTGCCGCCCGTGGAATATTGACGCGGCGTGATGCCCAGCCAAGCGGCGAATTGGCGCGCGCAGCGGAACTGCGCCGGATCGACCACCGTGGCCGCGACTGCGCTAGCGGTGAGCACGCCGACGCCCGCGATGCGCCGCACGCGCTGCGCGCGCGGATCGTCGCGCACGTCGCGGGCGATCTCTCGGTCGCACTCGGCGAGCTGCAATTCGATGGCACGCAGATGTTCGAGCGCGCGCGCCAGGCCTCGACGTAGTGCAAGCGGCAGCGTCTCGTCGGTCAGCGCAGTTCGCGCTCCGACGATTGCCGCCGCCGCGTTGTTCGGATAGACGCGACCGAACTCGGCGAGCAGGCCACGTAGACGATTGATCCCCGCCGTGCGTTCCTCCTGCCAGCCTTGGCGCAGGCGATGCACGACCAGGCGAGCCTGCTGTTCGGCGCCCTTGACCGTCACGAAGCGCATCTGCGGCTGGCGCACTGCTGCACAGATCGCTGCCGCATCATTGGTGTCATTCTTCCCTGAGAGCCGGAACGGCCGGACGAACTCGGGCGCGATGATTCGCGCGCTGTGGCCCAGCGCGGCGAGCTCGCGGGCGAACCAGTGCGCGCTCGAGCAGGCCTCCATTCCCACCAGGCAAGTCGGACGCTGGGCGAACCAGGCAATGACCGCTTCGCGCCGCAGCGTACGCCGCACGACCACCCGACCGCTAGAGTCCTCGCCGCACAGACTGACGACCCGCTTTGCCAAATCCAGCCCCACGGTAGTAATCTCGTTCACGACTTCCCCTCTCCTGATTGGACGTGGAAATTCAATCGTGGCACTTCGTGGCCATTCCGAGTAGGGGAAGTCCTTCCTATTCGTTCAACCGGACGCCCGGGCACGCGTCTTCTTCTGGCGAACGGCAGTGGCCGGGCGCCGGTTAACTTGATCGTTAGGCCGCACGTAGGGGCGCAGCGTGATCCGCCCAACGGCATAATCGCGGGGTGAAGGTTAGCGAGATACTTCGGCAACTCTCCGACGACGGCTGGGTGTTGGTGGCGACCCGCGGTAGTCATCGCCAGTTCAAGCATCCCAGCAAGTCCGGACGGGTTACGGTTCCTGGCAAGCCGAGTGATGAACTTGCTCCGGGCACTCTAAACAGCATTCGGAAGCAAGCCGGTTTTAAGCAGTGAGGCTCCCATGCGCTACGCGATCGTCATCGAAAACGCTGGAACGAACTATTCCGCCTACGTCCCGGATCTCCCAGGCTGCGTCGCAACTGGCGCAACGCTGGAGGAGGTGGAGCGCGAAATCCGAGAAGCGATCGAATTCCACATTGAGGGTCTCCGCGAGGATGGTCTTCCAATTCCCGAGCCCTCCACCGCAGTCAGCTACGTCGAAGCGCCGGCCTAACATGGCTGTATGGACTTCCCCGGGATTGCAAGTGCAGATGCGTTGACGAAGGATCAGACTGCAACTCTGTATCCGGCCGTGTTGGATATGGGTAGCTCATCCGGGCCATGCTAGGAACCGCGCGCTGCGCCCTCATTCGTTCAGCGGCCTCATTAAGCGGCCTGCATGTTAGCCAGGTGCGCGCAGCGTCGGTCTGACCGTCGTCGAAGCGTTTGTTCTCGCAGTCGTCGGAGTGAAGTTGGTTACTGAATCGCCGCGTGGGCGCGCAGCGGTTGGTCGCGGGTGAGTAAGACCCACAGCAGACGGGCGTTCTTATTGGCGATGGCGACCAGGGTCTTGTGATAGCCGATGCGCGCGTAGGTAGCGACGATCCAGGCGCTAAGGCGGGTTCGTCGAGAAGGCGCCAATCGCAAGGCTGCCTGCAGAGCTGAGCGAGCGCCTTGGACCAACAGCGCGCGCAGGTAGCTGTCGCCGCGCCGGGTAATGCGGCCCAGCTGGGTTTTGCCGCCCGTGGAATATTGACGCGGCGTGATGCCCAGCCAAGCGGCGAATTGGCGCGCGCAGCGGAACTGCGCCGGATCGACCACCGTGGCCGCGACTGCGCTAGCGGTGAGCACGCCGACGCCCGCGATGCGCCGCACGCGCTGCGCGCGCGGATCGTCGCGCACGTCGCGGGCGATCTCTCGGTCGCACTCGGCGAGCTGCAATTCGATGGCACGCAGATGTTCGAGCGCGCGCGCCAGGCCTCGACGTAGTGCAAGCGGCAGCGTCTCGTCGGTCAGCGCAGTTCGCGCTCCGACGATTGCCGCCGCCGCGTTGTTCGGATAGACGCGACCGAACTCGGCGAGCAGGCCACGTAGACGATTGATCCCCGCCGTGCGTTCCTCCTGCCAGCCTTGGCGCAGGCGATGCACGACCAGGCGAGCCTGCTGTTCGGCGCCCTTGACCGTCACGAAGCGCATCTGCGGCTGGCGCACTGCTGCACAGATCGCTGCCGCATCATTGGTGTCATTCTTCCCTGAGAGCCGGAACGGCCGGACGAACTCGGGCGCGATGATTCGCGCGCTGTGGCCCAGCGCGGCGAGCTCGCGGGCGAACCAGTGCGCGCTCGAGCAGGCCTCCATTCCCACCAGGCAAGTCGGACGCTGGGCGAACCAGGCAATGACCGCTTCGCGCCGCAGCGTACGCCGCACGACCACCCGACCGCTAGAGTCCTCGCCGCACAGACTGACGACCCGCTTTGCCAAATCCAGCCCCACGGTAGTAATCTCGTTCACGACTTCCCCTCTCCTGATTGGACGTGGAAATTCAATCGTGGCACTTCGTGGCCATTCCGAGTAGGGGAAGTCCTTCCTATTCGTTCAACCGGACGCCCGCGTACGCGTTTTCTTCCTCGGCGAGCTGCGGCGCCGGGCGCCGGTTAACTTAAACGTTAGGTTGCACGCGATCGTCATGCATCAATACATCATCGACACCGAGTTTGCCGTACAAAACCTTCTCCGCTTAGCTACACAGGAGGAAACCACGCTAAACGGCCTGATCCGAGAGCTGAGCGATGTTGAAGCCAAGTTGCGTGTTAGCAAATGGGACTTCGAGTCGAGCGATCTTAATGACGACTTCCCCGATGCATACGTTATGAGCGCGTTCGGCCGAATGGCTAGGGCGGCGCAAGAGGCCGACGAGCTACGTGTACGTCTAGCCGCGGTCCAAGCGAGCATCGGAACCCATCAGCAGGCAATACAAGCTATTGCTGGTTCGATTCTGCAGGTAGCGAGACAAGGAATCTCCGTAGTCCATGGCGGATTAACGGCAGCGCCCGACGGTCGCAGCATCGGTAGCGCCCTGCTAAAGGACATCATCTGGCAAGGGCGAAACCAGGCAATGCACTACGAGGAAGGACGGTTCAGTAAGCAGGTAACCGACCTATTCGCGATCCTCGAAAGAGAGCAGGGCGGTCAGTTCTCTTTGACGGCCCACCCTAATCAAAGCCGCGCAAAACAAGTAATTCACCTTCTCGGCTGGTCAGACTACGAAGCGTATGTGAAAGACATGCAGATGCTCTTGCCGTGAGGCAACGCCTGCGCGCTTCCGCATGCAGCTCCCAACAACTAATGGAAAAATCGAATGGCGGCCGAGTATCCCCCGTTCATGAACGGCTACGGAACGGCGACCAAGATATTAAACAAGATCAAAGAGGCGCAAACGCCCGATCGATTCACACAAGATTTCCTGTCCACCAAACTCGGCTTTCCTGGTGGAACGGCTAGGGCATTCATTCCTCTCGCAAAACGAATCGGCTTCCTCGAATCCGATAGTAGACCTACCGACCTGTATAAGAGTTTTCGAAACCCAGCTCAATCCAAGGCGGCAATGGCAGCTGCCATCAAGCGAGGCTACGGCCAACTGTACGAGCGCAATGAATATGTACATGACCTCGACAAGAAAAAGCTCGAAGGCCTGGCCGTCGAGTTGACTGGTCTTGAGCAGGGCCACGCAACTGTTAGGGCTATCGTAGGAACGTTCGAAGCATTAAAGGCCTTCGCTGACTTTAGCAAACCCGAGCCGAAGGGCGATGAGTCAGAAAAGGAGAAGCCGACGCGCAGGAAGCACATGGATGACAGCGGCGCCGACGCGCAGCCGGACGCGGAAGGAGTTCGACTAAATTTGGCATACACGATCAATCTTGTGCTACCCAAGACGGACGATGTCGCCGTCTTCAATGCCATCTTTAAAAGTTTGCGTGAGAACTTGTTAAAGAAATGACCTCACCCGATCGCATTAAATTGTTTGGGATGTCGCATCTTCAAGTAGAGCGCGATCTTGACCGCGTTGAGTCCGATCTAAAACTTGACCTGTATAGGAATTTGGGCCACCCCCGCGATCGCGATGACAGCTACTACCCTCAATTTACGGAGGCTGTGCGGCGTGAGGCTGCTCAAATGGCCGCGCACTATGAGATCTTCTATTGCTTGGAAAAGTCGATTCGGGACCTGGTATGTGAGCGCCTTGAGGCGGAACGCGGCGCCACTTGGTGGAATGTTGCGGTACCCCAGCCCGTGCGAGACAACGTAACTAAGAATATGCAGCGCGAAGAAGAGTCTGGCGTGACCATGCGTTCAACGCGCGAAATCGACTACACAACTTTTGGGGAGCTCGGAGAAGTCGTGCGGGCCAATTGGCAGACGTTTAGCGATACGTTCAACAACGAGAAGGCATTTACAAAGATTATGGGTAGCTTGAATCTACTTCGGGGCCCCATCGCGCATTGTTCACCGCTCGCTGACGACGAGGTCGCGCGATTGCGGCTCACTCTGAAAGACTGGTTCCGTCTTATGGAGTAGGCCGATGCAACCTAACATGGCTGTATGGACTTCCCCGGAAATGCAAGCGCTGCTGTAACGAAGGTGCAGACTGCAAATCTGTATCCGGCCGTGTTGGGCAAATTGACGTCAGCCCGGGCCAAGCTAGGAACCGCGCGCTGCGCCCTCATTCGTTCAGCGGCCTCGTGATGCGGCCAGCAAGTTAGCCAGGTGCGCGCAGCGTCGGTCTGACCCTTGTCTCAGCTTTGCTCGCAGTGGACGGAGTTTTGTGTCATGCCGCGGTCGCGTGCGCCCGAAGTGGTTGGTCTTTGATTAGGAGTGCCCACACCAGTCGCGCATGGTTGTTCGCGATGGCAACCAAAGTTTTGTGATAGCCGATGCGTGCATAGGTGGCGACGATCCAGGCGGCGAGGTGTGTTCGTCGTGCGGCTGAGGCTCTGAGCGCGGCCTGCAAGGCGGAGCGCGCGCCCTGCACCAGCAGCCTACGTAGGTAGGCGTCGCCGCGGCGCGTGATGCGGCCCAGCCGTGTTTTGCCGCCGGTTGAATGCTGCCGAGGTGTGAGTCCGAGCCAGGCGGCGAATTGACGGCCGCAGCGGAATTGCTGCGGATCAACGACGGTGACTGCCAGCGCGCTGGCGGTGAGTACGCCGACACCGCTCAGGCGCACCACGCGCTGTGCGCGCAGATCGGTTTGTGCATCACGTGCGACTTCGGCGTCACATTCGTCGAGATGGGCTTCGAGTTCGCGAAGGTGAGCGAGTTGGCGCACCACACAGCGGCGCAGCGCCTGGGGCAGCGTCTCGTCGGCCAGCGCAGTGCGCGCGCCGGCGATGGCCGCAGTGGCGCTATTGGCGTAGAGGCGGCCAAACTCGGCCAGCAGGCCACGCAGTCGGTTTGACGTGAGCCCGGATTTCTAGACCAGAAGGGAGCGCACAATCGCCGGGTCGGCGGTGAATTGGAGGCGTCGATGAAGAAGTCGCGGTTTACCGAGGAACAGATCATCGGACTGCTGAAGCAGGCGGAAGCGGGCACCAAGGTCGAAGAGCTGTGCCGTAAGCACAGCGTCAGTACATGGACGTTCTACCGCTGGCGCTCGAAATTCGGGGGCATGGCGATTCCTGACGCTCGGCGCCTGCGTGAGGTCGAAGAGGAGAACCGCCGTTTGAAGAAGCTGGTGGCCGACCAGGCGCTGGATGTGCAGATGCTTAAGGAGGCGCTCGCAAAAAAGTGGTGACGCCAGAGGCGAAGCGAGCCGTCGTGAGCTTCTGGCGTGCCGGACATCACATCAGCGAACGGCGAGCCTGTCGACTGATGGATCTATGCCGAGCGACGCAACGCTATCAACGGCGTCCAGACCGTAATGCGCATTTGCGCCATCGCCTGCGCGAGCTCGCCGAGGAACGGCGGCGGTTCGGCTATCGACGGTTACATGTACTGCTCGGCCGTGAAGGCATGCCGGTGAATTTGAAACGCGTACGGCGGTTGTACCGTGAAGAAGGTCTATCGCTGCGCCAACGGCGCGGGCGGCGTCGCTATCGCGGCATCCGCGTCGCTTTACCGCTGCCCGATTGTGTGAACCAGAGATGGTCGATGGACTTTATGACCGATGCGCTGGCGGACGGTGACGCTTTCGGGTGCTAAACGTGGTCGACGACTTCAGCCGCGAATGCCTTGCCAGCGAAGTCGGACGTAGCCTGACCGGCCGTCACGTAGTAGCCGTTCTCGAGCGTCTGGCTCACGATCGCGGCGTGCCCGCTGCGATCGTGAGCGACAACGGCCCGGAGTTCTGCAGCCAGGCTGTCGATGCCTGGGCGCATGCACGCAGCGTGCAGTTGCGCTTCATCCGCCCGGGCAAGCCCGTTGAGAACGCGGTCGTGGAGAGTTTCAACGGCCGGTGCCGGGACGAGTGCCTCAACGAGCATTTGTTCGTGAGCATCGAAGAAGCGCGGGCTACGCTCGGGACGTGGCGAATCGATTACAACGCCATTCGTCCTCATAGCCGCCTCGGCAATCTGACCCCCGAGGCGTTCGCCGAAAAGCATCGGGTCAGCTACCCTGCCGACTCCGAATCTGTGCGCTTATCCGCGGCTTAGATTTCGGGGCTCAGGTCAGCCCATTTGAGCAAGCTCAAGGCGGCGAAGCCTCGAACGGAAAAAACTCTACGCCGCACCTTGCACGCTTTGTTCAAAAATGAGCTTTCGGAGGACGAAATGTCGGCCTTGGTTGATGCTTTGTGCGAGCATGGTAATGTCAAGCGCGAGGGTTCGAAGCTTGCGTATGGCTTTTCATCCGGCCCGTAACAAGGCTTTCAACTTGTTGGCCCGATCTTCAACGGAATGACAGATGAACGACGCACACGACCCGTTTCACGCTCACATCTACTACGACGCCGCCGATCGCACCGCTGCCGAGCGACTGCATTCCGAGCTCCGCGCCAACAAGGGCACGGGCGACCTGGTGGACATCGTCTTTGTCGGGGAAATGACACACCGGCCGGTTGGACCTCATCCGGTGCCGCAGTACGAGGTTCACTTCTATCGGAAGGCGCTCACGACTGTCCTCGAACGAATCACGGCGAGCGGACTCAGGGCGCTCGTGCACCGCCTGACCGACGATGATCTCGCGGACCATACGTCCCAAGCTCTTTGGATCGGGGAGCCGCTAGCTCTTGATCTCTCGGTACTCGATCCACCTGGCCGGAATCAGGGCATCGCCAGATTCGGAAAATCCGACTTCTGAACGCCGCAGTACAGTGACTGCTAACACACTCGATCGGGCAAATGTCCGGGCTAACAGCGCGTTTCAACCAGACGCGCCGATACGCGTCTTCTTTATTCGGAGCGCTGGTGGGCGCGCCGGCTAACTTAATCGTCAAGCCGCATGAATAGTTCAGTGAAAGCCGCGCCGAATACTCCGGCTATTCTCAAAATGCTGGAGATCTACGCGGAGGCCTTCGCAGAGCATGAGGCTGCTCGCCGACAGGAAATGCTGACTCGCTGCCTTGCTCCGGATGCCGCGATCTGGGGTCACAGCCACGTCTTCGCGGGCTATGCCGCCATCTCCGAAAAGATCGCAGGCTTCCAGCAGAACTTCCCGGATTGTCGTTTGACTTTGGCGAGTGGTCTTTTCGCGTTCGACAATATCGTGCGTTTCGCCACCGCGATCGTCGGGCCGGATGGCGCGGTTCGGGCGCGCGGCGAGACGGTATGCCGTTCAACCGGACGGCCGGGTACGTGTCTTCTTTCGGCGAACGCGTTGAGGGTCACGATCGCGGATCGATTGGACGCGACGCATACGCGCGGGCATTGCCCGTAGGCGCGGCAACGCGCTTCCGCCACGCGATCACTTGCGCAAGGGTGGTCGACAAGTTGCGGTGCGATCGCCAGTGGCCGGGCGACGGTGACCTTTCGCGAGGGATTGGCAACTCGGCACACGAGCGGTATGCACGCGCTGCCGCGTCAGCGATGGCTTCCCTTCGTCGCGCTTCGTTGGCGCCGCCGGCAAACGCACTACGCGCTTAAGGGCCCGATCCGCCGGTCGGTCGGTTCATGGCATGCTCGCGAATCAAGGGCGCGCTGCCGTCGCGCCCGATGCGACAAGACCATCATGACCATCACCATCTACGGGGCAGGGGCAATCGGCGGCGTGGTCGGCGCGCACATGGCGCGTGCCGGCGAGGACGTGCTGTTCGTCGACAAGGCGGCCGCGCACGTCGATGCAATGAACGAGAGAGGACTGCGCATCACAGGCTCGACGGCGCTCGAGGTGCCCGCCCGCGCCGTGCTGCCCGAGGAACTGAAGGGTCCGCTGGGTCTGGTGTTCCTTGCCGTGAAATCGCAGGACACGCAAGCCGCGCTGGATAGCATCGCGCGGCTCGCCGGCCCGGACACGGTCGTAGTCTCGCTGCAGAACGGCATGAACCCGCCGGCGATTGCGCAGCGTCTCGGCAAGGAACACGTCGTTGCGGCCTTCGTGAGCTTCCCCGCGGACTGGCAGGCACCCGGCCATATCGAGCACGGCGGCTCCGGCAACATCTGGATCGGAGAGCTCGAGCGCGTGACCGCCGGACCGCAACCCGGCGGCGGCGAGCGCCTGATCCGCATTCGGCAATTGCTCGCGCATTCCGTGAATGCGCACATCACCGACAATGTGCTGGGCTATCTGTGGTCGAAGCAGATCGACTGCTCGCTGCTCTTCGCGCAGGCCATCGGCGACCAGACGTTCGCCGACACCTTCGCGGACGCGCGCTATCAGCCGGTGCTCACGGCGCTCGTCGGCGAGGGCGTCGGCGTGGCGCTCGCCGCGGGCGTTGCGCTGGAGAGCTTCGGCGCCTTCGAGCCGCTGAAATTGCGCCCGCGCACACCCGCCGAGGAGAAGGAAGCACGCGCCGTGCTGAATCGCTTCGCCGATCAGACGCGCAAGCAGATCAAGGTGCGCTCCGGTCCGTGGCGTGATCTCGCGGTGCGCAAGCGCGCGACCGAGGTCGACCACATGGTGGGCTGGGTGATCGCCGAAGGACGTCGCCGCAACATCGCGATGCCGCTCAACGAGGCGCTCGTGCAGCAGGTGAAGGAGCTGGAGCGCGGCACGCGCAGCCGCGGCTTGCACAATCTCGACGAGCTGGAAGCGCTGCGCGCGCGGCTTTATCCTTCCAGCATGGGACCACGTTAGACGTTTCCGGAGACACGATGCGCATTTCGAGAATCGTTGCATTCGTCGTAGTTGCCCTCGCGTCGCTCGGCGCCCACGCGCAGGAATATCCCGGCGCGCGGCCGATCCGCGTCATCACGCCTTACGGTGTGGGCGGCGCCTCGGACATCGTCGTGCGCTCCGCCGTGGACGAGATGTCGAAGCAGCTCGGACAGGCGATGGTGGTGGAGAACCGCACGGGCGCGGGCGGGACGATCGGCTTCGAGGCATTCGCGTCCTCGCCGCCCGACGGGTACACGCTGCTCGGCACGGCAAGCAGCCTGCACGGCATCGCGGCGGCGCTGTACGACAAGACGCTGCGACACGATCCCAACAAGGACATCGAGCCGATCATCGTCTTCGCGAATGTGAGCAACGTCGTGGTGGTGAACCCGTCGCTGAACGTGCACTCGGTGAAGGACCTGATCGAGCTGGCGAAGAAGGAGCAGGGCAAGCTCACCTTCGGCTCGGCGGGCGTGGGCACGTCCGTGCACATGGGCGGCGAGCTCTTCAAGAACATGGCGCACGTGGAGATGACGCACGTGCCCTACAAGAGCAGCGTCGCGGCACTCGTCGACCTCATGGCCGGCCGCATCGACGTGATGTTCGACAACATTCCATCGGCGCTCCCACAGATCCGCGCGGGCAAGCTGCGCGCCATCGCCACGACGGGCCGGAAGCGCTCGGCCATCCTGCCCGACCTGCCGACCATGGACGAATCGGGGTTGCCGGGTTACGAGGCTGGTGTCTGGATCGGCCTGCTCGCCCCGGCAGGCACGCCGAAGCCCATCATCGCCAAGCTGAATGCCGCGGGACAGAACGCCGTCAAGGCTCCGGCCTTCGTGAAGCGCATGGCCGATCTGGGCTACGAAGTCGTCGGAGGCACGCCCGAGCAGATGGCCGAGATGATCAGTGCCGAAGTGAAGCGCATGCATCCGATCGTGAAGGCGTCCGGCGCCAAGCCCGAATAGCGTCGCTCGCGGGGCGGCCGGCAGCCGCGCAGTTCACCGTCACTGCTTGACGCTGCCCGCGATCAGTCCGCTCACCAGCCATTTGCGGACCAGCACGGTGAAGATGACCACCGGCAGCATGACCAGCGTGCCGCCGGCGGCCATCTTGCCCCATTCCCACCCTTCGTACTGCATGAAGTTGATGATTGCCACGGGCGCCGTCATGGCATTGGTGCGGGTGAGGATGAGAGCGTAGAAGAAGTCGTTCCACGAAAAGATGAAGCACAGCACAGCCACCGCGGCGAGGCCCGGAGCCGTGAGGGGCAGCGTGATGCGCACGAAGGCGCTCCAGATGCCGCAGCCGTCGAGCCACGCCGCCTCCTCGAGCGCCCTGGGGACGGCGTCGAAGAACGACCGCATCATCCAGATGACCAGCGCGAGATTGAAGGTGAGGTAGATCAGCGCGAGACCCCAGACCGTGTCGCTGAGGCCCACCAGCCGGAAGAACAGGAAGAACGGGATGGTGAACGTGATCTGCGGCGCCATGCGCGTCGACAATATCCACATCGCGATCCTGCTGCGCGCCCTGAAGCGCCAGCGTGAGATGACATACGCCGCGGGCGTGCCGACGATCAGCGCGACCGCCGTCGACACGCAGCTCGAGATGACGCTGTTCAGGAACGAATGCAGGAACTTGCTTTCGTTGAGCGCGGTGTAATGCGCTAGCGTCGGCGTGAACAGCAGTTGATAACCGAGAATGTCCTCGTCGGGACGAAGCGACATCTGCACGAGCCACACGATCGGGAAGAGCACGAAGACGAGCACGAGTCCGAGCGCGGCGTTGGCGAGCAGGCGGCTGGTGCGTCTGCGCGACGGCGCACGACCGGCGGCGCCGGACGCGGACCCGTGGGGGAAGGCGTCACTCATGCGCCGAGGACCGTGCGCCCAGGCTGCTGATCAGCCAGCTCAGCACGAACACGCCCGCCGTCAGCATGACTGCGATCGCGCTGGCGTAGCCCCAATAGGCGTAGTTGAACGCCTGGGTGAATGCGTAGTAGTTCGTGACCTGAGTGGCCGTCCCCGGCCCGCCGCTCGTCAGGACGTAGATCAGGGGGAACGCCTTGATGCTGTCGATCAGCCGGAAGAGCGCGGCCACCAGGATGGCGGGCCGGATGAAAGGGAGCACGACATACCAGAAAAGCTGGAACGGGCTGGCGCCGTCGACCTCGGCCGCTTCAACGGGCTCGCGCGGCACGACCTGCAGCGCCGCGAGAATGATCAGCATCGTGAAGGGAAACCATTCCCACGTGTCCGCGAAGGCGATCGCCCAGAGCGCCGTGTCCGGGTTCGTGATGAGCGACGACACCGGCAGCCCGGAGGCGGCGAGCGCGCGGTGCAGCGGGCTGACGTCCGGCGTGTAGAGGATCTTCCAGATCAACGCCGCGACGATCGGCGGCAGCACCATCGGTATCAGGAACACGGTCCGCAGCATCTGCAGGAGCCGGCTGCGGCGATTCAGGAGCAAGGCCACGCCGAGGCCCAGCAGCGTCTGCGCGACGACCGTGGCGACGGAGAGCTTGAGCTGCACCCACAGCGATTCGGTGAAGCGCTCGTCCGCGAGCGCGCCCAGGTAGTTCTGCGCGGGCGCCGAGAAATCGGTCAGCGATGCAGGATTGGTGGGTGTCGCCGGTGTGAGGCTCACCACGAACAGGTAAAGCGTGGGCGCGAGCGTGACCGCCGCGAGCAGCACCAGCGCCGGCAGCAAGCCGCCGAGCAGGGCGAGCCGCTGCCGAGGCGCGATGCTGTAGCCGCTTGGCGCTGCGGCAGCGGCGGCGGCCATGCGCGCCTAGACCGCCAGGGAGCCGCTCGACGCGCGACCGGCATGGGTCGCCGCGCTGCGCACCTGTGCGTTGCGCATGGCCTCGCTAGATCTTGATGCCCGCCTTCCGGAGGTCCGCGATCGCGCTCGTCTGCGCCTGCCGCATCGATTCGGCCGCCGTCATCTGCTTGGACACGATGCGCTCCATCGCCTGGCCGATGAGCGTGTCGACCTGCGGAAAGCCCTGCACGATGCGATAGGCCATGTAATCGCTGCCGCCTGCGGTCTCCAAACCTTTGAGGTAGATATCCGCGACGTCGTTGTCGTTGAGCGTGAGGCGCTTCTTGAACTCGGGACTCTGGATGACCGAGCGGCGGCTCGGAGACGAATAGCCCTTCTCCGTCACGGCGCGCATCATCATCTCCTTGGACATCGCCCACTTGATGAACTCCCAGCTCGCGCGCTTGTTCTTCGCGCCGACCGGGATGCCCCAGGCGTGCGTCGCGAAGCCGGGGAACTGTCCCGCGGGTCCCCTCGGGAAAGCCGAATAGCGGACCGTCTTCGCCGCCTTGCTGTCCGGATCGGCCGCCGGCATCAGGAAGATATGGCCTTCGGTCACGTAGTTCGCGCGTCCCTGTTTCAGCGCGGCCGTCACCTGATCGTAGCTGTACGAGAGCACGCCGTTCGGGGCGTAGTCGCGCAGCAGGTGGCAATAAAAATCGGCCGCGGCGATCGCTTCGCGCGTATCGAGCGTGGGCATCAGATCGTCCGGTGGCTTGCGAAAGACGTTCCCGCCGAAGCCCTGCAGATAGGGCGGAAAATTCCAGCCGTGGCGATTGTCGCCGAGGAAGCCCGAGATGCCGTTCTTGTTCGTCGCCGCCGCGACCTTCTCGATCTCGTCGAAGGTGGTGGGCATGGCGAGGCCCGCCTGGGTGACCAGGTCGTACCGACCAGCCGCGGCCATCGAGATGTCGCACGTCCAGGGAATGCCGTACAGATTGCCTTGCTTGTCCGACATGATCTTGCGCGTCGCCGGCACGAAGTCGTCGATGTCGAAGTCCTTCGGCGTCGCGCTCTCGTCCTTCAGGAGATCGTTGAGCGGCGCGAACCAGCCGGCGCGCAGCCACCGGTCGACATAGATGAACGTGACATTGAGCACGTCATACGATGACCCGCGCGTCGACAGCTCGAGGTCCACGCGCTGGTTGTAGATGAGGAATCCCGGCGTGTCGTAATTGACCTTGATCCCGGTCAGCTTCTCGAATTCCGGCAGATACGTCTGCAGGAGCTTGGGAAAGGGCGCGCTCCAGCACGATACATTGAGCGTGACGCCCTCGAACGGCTTGGCGGCGCCACGCGCCGCAGTGCCCGACAGGGCGTACGCACCCAACGCTGCGGCACCTTTGAGCATGCGCCTGCGGTTCTGGCTGGTCAGCGAAGACATGGACTCCTCCCCCCGGTGATTCGAGTTGTGCGAATGATGCGAACGCGCCGCAACCACGATACCATTACTGATCCTTCGCGGCCAAGCCGGCGAGTCACCACGGAGAGCGTCCATGCCTGCCTACCTCATCGCCGAGCACGTCATCACCGACGCGGGCAAGTTCGACGAATACCGCGCCAAGGCCGCGCCGATGATCGCCAAGTACGGAGGTCGGTACCTGACCAAGGGCGGCACTCACCGACTGCCCGAGGGCGGCCACTGGCGACCGGAACGGGTCGTGATCATCGAGTTCCCGGACATGGCCGCGCTCGATCGCTGGTACAACGCACCGGAATACCAGCCACTGATTGCGCTGCGCAAGGGGTGCACGAGCGACATGGACATGCTGATCGTGCTCGAAGGCGTTTGAATCCGGGCGTCGAGAGTTGCGCGCAATGGCCCACGTCACGATCACGGCAGCGGCGCGCACGCTGATCTGCGAGCAGCTGTCCCGCTATCGTCCGTATCACGCAGCGCTGGTGGTCGTTCGGCAGACCGCGAGTGGCGAGCTGATCCGCGGACCGTGCGGCGAGGCGCTCTGGTACATCGACCGGCCCGATGGCTGGGAAGCGAGCGTTGCGGAAATCCGCAACCAAGCGGATTCGCGCAGGAAGAACCCGTTGCCGATGCCGATCACGTCGGTTGGCGGAATCCCTGTCGTCCTCCAACGATCTTTCCACGGATCGCTGCACGTGCACGTTCGCAACGGCAAGCTGCGCGTGCACGCATCCCAAGCCTGACGGCCCGGTGGTCGAGGAGTACTACCCATGAACGCAATGCTGCGGCTTTCCGCATGGATCGACTCGCTCAACGCCGGCGCCGGCAAGGCGGTTGCGTGGCTCGGCCTCGTGGCGGTGCTGGTGTGCACCGGCAACGCCGCGGCACGCTACCTGCTCGACACCGCGTCGAACGCGTGGCTCGAGCTGCAGTGGTACCTGAACTCCGCCGTATTCCTGCTCGCGGCCGCATGGACGCTGCTGCGCAACGAGCACGTGCGCATCGATGTGATCAACGGCCGGCTGTCGCCGCGGGCGCAGGCATGGATCGACCTGGCCGGAGGGCTGCTGTTCCTGCTGCCGGCCGCGATCATCATCGGCTGGTACAGCTGGCCGTCGCTCGTGAACTCGTTCGCAATCCACGAATACTCCTCCGACCCGGGCGGACTGATCCGCTGGCCCGTGAGGCTGCTGATTCCGGTGGCCTTCACGATGCTCGCACTGCAGGCAGTCTCCGAGGTCATCAAGCGCGTCGGCTTTCTCAAGGGCGTGGTGCCTGCGTCGGCCCTTCGCCAGCGGAAGAGCCACTGAATGGTCTTCGAGCTGATGGCGCCGTTGATGTTCGCCGGGCTGGTCGTCTTCCTGCTGCTCGGCTATCCCGTCGCGTTCTCGCTGGCGGCCAATGGCCTGCTGTTCGCGGTGATCGGCATCGTGCATGGGACCATCGAGCCCGCGCTGCTCCAGGCGCTGCCCGAGCGCGTGCTGGGGATCATGGCGAACTCGACCTTGCTCGCGATCCCGTTCTTCACGTTCATGGGACTGATCCTCGAGCGCAGCGGCATGGCGGAGGACCTGCTCGACACGATCGGCCAGCTCTTCGGCGCCGTGCGCGGCGGCATCGCCTACGCGGTCGTGTTCGTGGGCGCGCTGCTGGCCGCAACCACGGGCGTCGTGGCGGCGTCGGTGCTCGCGATGGGGTTGATCTCGCTGCCCGTGATGATGCGCTACGGTTACGCCAACTGGCTGTCCACCGGCGTCATCGCCGCGTCGGGAACGCTGGCGCAGATCATTCCGCCGAGCCTCGTGCTGATCGTGCTCGCCGACCAGATGGGCGCGTCGGTGGGCGACTTCTACGAGGGCGCGCTGATCCCGGGGCTGTCGCTCGCGGGCCTGTACGTCGTGTGGGTGCTGATCGTATCGATCGTCAAGCCCGCGGCGGCGCCCGGATGCCCCGCGGAGGCGCGCACGCTGCACGGGCCGCAGCTGATCGTGAAAATGCTCACATCGATGATCCCGCCGCTGGTGCTGATCTTCCTCGTGCTCGGGACCATCTTCCTCGGCGTGGCGACGCCCACGGAGGGCGGCGCGATGGGTGCGAGCGGGGCGCTGGTGATGGCGCTCGCGAAGCGCAAGCTGAGCTGGACGTTGCTGCGGCAGGCCCTCGAATCGACGGCCACGATGACCAGCTTCGTCATGTTCATCCTGATCGGGTCGACGGTATTCACGCTCGTCTTCCGCGGCCTCGACGGCGACCTGTGGGTGGAGCATCTCCTCACCAGCGTCCCCGGAGGCGCGCTGGGCTTCCTCATCGTCGTGAACGTCATGATCTTCCTGCTCGCGTTCTTCCTCGATTACTTCGAGATCGCGTTCATCATGGTGCCCCTGCTCGCACCGGTCGCGCAGAAGCTCGGCATCGATCTCGTCTGGTTCGGCGTGCTGCTCGCGGTCAACATGCAGACGTCGTTCCTGCATCCGCCGTTCGGCTTCGCGCTGTTCTACCTGCGCAGCGTGGCCCCGCCCAGCGTGCGGACCATGGACATCTACTGGGGCGCCATACCTTTCGTCGTCATCCAGCTCCTGATGGTCGTGCTCGTCATCGCATTCCCCCGCATGGTGACCGGCAACATCTCCGAGGCGCCCGGCGCGATCAAGGGTTCAGGACTCGAGGAGTTGCGGCGCCAGATCGAAGCCCCCACGACGCGAGGCGCACCGGCCGCGGGGAAGAGCAAGGGCGGCGAGCCCGCGCCGCCACCGCCGCCCAGCAAGAGCGACGATCCCGGCGCGGAGCTCGAGCGCCTTCTGAAGGGCCAGTAGCAGGCGGCACGCTCGCGCGTGCCAGGCGGCGTCGGGACGGCCGTGCCGCCGTCCCCGACGATGACGTCTCGCGGCCCGTGCGCTACTTGCCCAGCGGATGGCTGTAAGCGAACTGCTCGTAGGTGAATTCCGCGGCGCGGTGCCAGAGGAACTCTTCGCTGCGGAATTTCTTCCACGGCTCGTAGATCTTCTTCCAGGCGGGGTTCTTGCTCGCCTCGTCCTCGTACAATTCGTACGAGGCCTTTTGTGCGGCGACCAGGATCTCCTGCGAGAACGCGTGCAGCTTGACGCCGTTCTTCACCAGCCGCTGCAGCGCGTCGAGGTTCTTGAAGTCGTACTTCGCCATCATGTCGGTGTTGGCCTCGTAGGCCGCCGCTTCGATCGCCGCCTGGTATTCCCTGGGCAGCTTCTCCCATTCGCGGATGTTCACGTAGAACGAGTACATCGAGTTGCTTTCCCACCATCCCGGGAAATAGTAGTGGGGTGCCACCTTGTAGAAGCCCAGCTTTTCGTCATCGTACGGTCCGACCCATTCCGCTGAATCGATCGCGCCGCGCTCGAGCGCCGGATAGATGTCACCGCCGGCGATCTGCTGCGGCACCGCCCCGAGGCGCGCCATGACCTCCCCGCCGAGACCTGCAATGCGCATCTTGACGCCCTTCAGGTCGTTGACACCGTGCACCTCCTTGCGCCACCAGCCGCCCATCTGCACACCGGTGTTGCCGGCCGGGAAGGAGATGATGCCGAAGTCCCGCAGGAAGCCGCGCACCAGCTCCAGGCCGCCGCCGTAATAGATCCACGCGTTCTGCTGACGCTGGTTGAGGCCGAACGGCAGCGTCGTGTCGAATGCGAACGCCTTGTTCTTGCCGACGAAGTAATAGCTCGCCGTGTGCGCGCACTCGATGGTGCCCTGCTGGAGCGCATCGACGACGCCGAATGCGGGAACGATTTCGCCACCGGCGAAGACGCGGATCTGGAATCGGCCGCCCGTGAGCTGCTCGACGCGCTTGGCGAGCACCTCCGCTCCGCCATAGATGGTGTCGAGGCTCTTGGGAAAGCTCGAGGCGCAGCGCCAGCGTATGGTGGGCAGCGACGGTGTCTGCGCCACCGCCTGTTGCACCGCGGCGGAGCCCGCGGCGGCGAGCGCTGCACCGGTCAGAAATCTGCGTCGTTTCATCGTCGTTCCTCCTGGATTGAATGGTGCTCGCGCGCGTGCCCGCGCGTGGCGGTCAACGGCCGCCGGATGCGATCATGGACAACCGCCGGCTTTCCGGCAACCCGCGCGTGGCGCTGCTCGACGCAGCCCGACACGAACCCCGGCAATCTCAGTGCGGCGACGAGCCCGGTACGCCGCCGCTCCAGGCGCTCTCGGCGACCTTCGGCAGCGACCACTGCGCAACCAACCGCGGCCACCGCGCATCGCCATGCATGCGCGCGAAATACGGGCTGACCGAGGCCGTGCAGAAGTTCGGCTCCCGCGCTGCGGCAGCGCTCGCCAGATGCTCGAACGCCGCGTCGTGCTCGCCGGCCGCAGCGTCGAGATGCGCGCGGGCCCAGTTCGCCACGCCTGCCTTGCGCAGAGCGGCCTCGATCGAGCCGAACGCCGCCGCCGCCTCGTGCGTGCGGCCGGCCGCCGCAAGCGCTTCGACCTTGCGACAATGCACGATGGGCAAGTCGCCCAGGCGCGCGATCATCTGCTCGGCGACGTTCAAGGCCTTGACCGGGTCGCCGCGCAGCAGGTGGATGGACGCGATGACGTTCACGCCGGCCTGGCGAGGGTCCATCGCCTGCACGTCCTCGTATTGCGCGAGCGACTCGTCGTACCTGCGCGCGTAGAACAGCATGAGCGCGCGATTGATGCGCGGCACGACGTGCAGGGGATCGAGCGCGCGGGCGCGCTGGTACTCCTGGTCCGCCTCGGCGAAACGGCCCGTGTAGCACAGGAAGTTCGCCCACCCGTTGCGCACGACGACGTCGCCGGGGCTGGCGGCCAGCGCGCGCCGGTAGTGCGCCTCGGCGGCGGCCCAATCGAGATCGTGGTTCATCGCGATCCAGCCCAGCATGCCGTGGGCGCCGCCGAGCTCCGGATCGAGCTCGACCGCGCGCTGCACGTGGTTGCGCGCCTCCGTGACGCTGCGCCCGCTCTCGCCCGCCACGTACGCATTGAGATTGGTCTCGAGCACGCCCCGCAGCAGATGCGCCCGCGCGAAGCCGCTGTCGAGCCGCAGCGCTTCGTCGAGCAGCTCGCGCGCATGCGGATAGCGCGGCAGGTCGAGGCCGCGCACGATGAATCGCGCCTGGTCGTAGAGCTCGCGTGCGCGGGGGTTGCTGGCGAAGCTCGATGCCGCGCGCTCGACCGACGACTCCACGTCGCGCGCGCTGCTCATGGCACCCGCAAGATGCAACGACGTGGCGATGTCGGACGCGATCGCAGCCTGCACCGCGAAGATGTCCGCGAGCTCGGCCTCGAACGTCTGCGACCACAGGTGCAGGCCGTCGCGCGTGTCGATGAGCTGCGCGATGACCTTCATGCGCGCGTCGTTCTGCTGCACGGTCCCTTCCATCACCATGCCGACACCGAGCTGACGGCCGACGTCGCGGACATCGACGCTGCGGCTCTTGAACTGGAATGCGGACGTGCGCGCGACGACCTTCACCGCCTCGAGCTTGACGAGCGCGTCGATCAGCTCGTCGGTGAGACCGTCGCAAAAGGGCTCGCGCTGCGGATCGCCGGTCAGGTTGACGAACGGCAGCACGGCCACCGACGGTGTCGCGGCCGCGACATCGCTGGGCTTGCGCCGCAACACCGGAACATAGCCGCCCTTGGGCAGCTCGATGCGGATGCTCGAGTCGCGACCGGACTGCGCATAGTACGCGTCGAGCCGCGCGCGCAGGCGCCGGGCCTCTACGCGCACGATCGGATCCTGCTTGGGATCGAACGTCGCGGGATCGCGCCGGAAGACTTCTATCCCGAGCACGACCTCGCGCAGTTGCTCCGGTTTGCCGCGCTGCGAGGCGGCCACGACGTGACGCAGCAGTCGCACGAGCTGCGGCGAATGGCGAAAGCCCTCGCTAGCCTCGATGCGCGCCAATTCGGCCGCAACGAGCGCATCGGACAGAGGTGTCAGCCCCGGGAGGCGAAGGAAGGAATCCATGCGGGGCCGGTTGCCCGCGCGGCTCGAGCCGCAAGGCGTCGTGGCTCTTTACCCCGCGCTTACCCCGCCGCGCTTCACCGCGTCGTCGTCGATTCTACACAATGGGATCGCGCTTTTTGCGCGAGCCGCCGGGCGAGTCGCCGCGGTCACGCGAGCGCACTGCCACCGGAGGCGGTATGACCGCAATGTTGTGCATTACATCTGCATTCCTCGCGCGGCTCGCGCATGCCAGGCGAGCCGATCCCTGCCCGACGCCGCCAGCCGCTGTGCAGCGGGGTGTCCGGTCATCTCGACCGCGCCGCGGGTGGCGGTCGTCGAGCAGGCCTCCCGGGGGGCGCGCGCTGCGCCACGCCTTCGCGCTCGCGGTGATGCTCGCCCTGATGCTGTTGCCCGGTGCCAGGATCGGTGCAAGTCCCCTGTTCCTGTCGCTCGAGCCGTCGTTCCAGACGCACAACGTCGGGGACGTGTTTGCCGTCGACGTCGTGACCGGAGGTCTCGACCCGGCCGACGGCACCGAGTTGATCTCGGCCTTCGACCTCGACATCGTCTTCGACCCGGGCATCGTCGAAGTCACGGGCGTCACGTTCGGCACGTCGCTCGGCGCGGATCTCGACCAGTTCAGCGACGCCAGCGCCTCAGGCGGCGTGCTCGACGTCTTCCAGTTCAGCTTCCTGACGGATGCAGAGCTCGACGCGCTGCAGCCCGGAACGTCGGTGACGCTGCTCACCATCGCGTTGCGCGGCGTCGCTCCAGGCTTCTCTCCGCTCGTGTTCGATACCGCGACGCAGTACGTGGCGGGCGCGCTCGATTTCACGAACGACCCGCAGGGCATTGCGCGGATCCTCGACGTGGGCGCCTTGGACGGTGGCGTGACGATCGAGCCGGGAGTCAACGGCGTGCCCGCGCCTGCGACGTTGTGGCTCGTTGCGGCGGGGCTCGCCATGCTGGGTGGGTCGCGGCGATCGCCCTCGGTGACGCCCGCGCTCCGGCGAGCGTCCTCGAGGCGCCGCCTCGCGCCCGCGCTCGCGTGTGCGTTCGCGTGCCTCGCTGCGCTGCCCGCGTCCGCCCAGACGCCGCTCGTCTGCGACGCCAACGGCGACAACTTCATCGACCGGCTCGACATCGATCTCATCAACGCGGCGCGTAATCAGCTGGCGAGCGGTCCGACCGACCCGCGCGATCCGGATCGCGACGGGAGGATCACGGTCAACGATACGCGTACCTGCACGCAACGTTGCGGGCTTGCGAACTGCGCCACGCGCGGCAACTCGCCACCGAGGGTGAGCGCGGGTGCCGCGCAGACCGTTGCGCTGAGCTACGGTCCGCGTCCATTCGCATCCGCCGATCTCGCGGCGACCGTCACCGACGACGGATTGCCTGCGCCCCCGGCCAAGGTGACGCTCGCATGGAGCAAGGTGTCGGGTCCGGGCGCGGTGTCGTTCGTGGCACCCGCGGCGGCAGCGACACGCGTGTACATGGACAAGGCCGGTACGTACGTCCTGCGGCTGGCGGCGAACGACGGAGCCGCCACTGCAACGGGCGACGTCACGGTCAACGTCGTCGGTCCTCTGGCGACCGCGCCGACGCTGAAGCCCATCGCGAACCGCACCATCCCGCTCGGCTCCCGGCTCGACTTGCTGGTCGCGGTCGACGAGGCGAACGCCTTCGACGCCTTGACCTATTCGCTGCTCGCGGCGCCCGCGGGCGCGCGCTTCAATCCGCCGCCGGGGCTCGAATGGACGCCCACGAGCGCGCAACTGGGCGTCCACACGTTCACGGTGCAGGTGCGCAACGCGGCCGGCGCCAGCGACAGCAAGTCGTTCCAGGTAACGGTTACCTCAGCGAACCGCCCGCCGGTGCTCGACGCGCAGGCCGACGCCGCTGCCTTCGTCGGAGCAGCGTTTACCCGCACGCTGAACGCGACCGATCCCGATGCAGGCGATGTGCTGACTTACGCGCTGTTGTCGGGACCGGCGGGGATGAGCCTGACCGCCGGACGCACGGTTGCATGGACGCCATCGGCGGGTCAGGTCGGCGAGCACTTCGTAACCGTTGCAGCGACCGATCGCGCCGGCGCTTCTGCGGTTGCGCGGTTCGCGCTCACCGTGCGCAATGCGGCGAAGCCGATCGCACGCGATGATCACTACACCGTGCAGGTCGGCGGCACGCTCGCGCTCGGCGCGCCGGGCGTGCTGGCCAACGACGCCGATCCGAACGGTGGCGTGCTGACCGCGAGCAAGCGCAGCGATCCGGACAAGGGCGTGCTGCAGAGCTTCGGCACCGATGGCGGATTCCTCTATCGGGCGCCGGCGGCACTGCCGCCGCGTCCGCCGCTGCAGGCGGCGCTCAAATGGCACGCCGATCCGGGACTGTTCAGCTACGCGATGGCGATCGGCGACCTCGACGGCGACGGCAAGCCCGACGTCCTGCACCTCGCCGCGAACAACCATATCCGCGCGCTGCGCGGCACCGACGGAAGCGTGCTGTGGGCACGCAACGGATTGCCCGCGCCGTACAACAACTGCACCCCCTTCCTCGGCGACGACAACGTTCCGGTCATCGCGGACATCGACGACGATGGTCGTGCCGACATCGTCATCCACGTCGGGTGCAACAACGACAGCCCGAACCCGGGCTCGTTCGGTCATACGCGCGTGATGGCGCTCAACGGCCGCGATGGCACCGTCAAGTGGCTGTCGCCGCGCCTGGTCATCGGGTACGACCCGGCGACGCAAGGTCCGCCGCGAACGATCACCGAGGCCGTCACCCTCGCCGTGGCGAGATTGGCGCCGGGCGAATCGCCGAGCATCCTCGGCGGACAGGCGATCGAGGATTTCTCCGCGACGAACGGCTGCGCCCACGTGCCGGGTGGCGCGGCGGCCGACAAGCGCTGCCGTTACGTGTTCGCGCTCGACGGGCGCAACGGCACGCTGCGACGCAGCTTCTATTCCAAGCCGTCCGATCAGGCGTTGCCGTTCATGAATTACGACAGCCCGGGTCTGGGCGGCGTCGGCCGCTTCGAAAGCCCGATCGTGCTCGACTTCGACGGCGACGGCACGCTGGAGGTGCTCTTCGAGGGATCGCTGTGGTCGGCCGCCGGCGCGTTGCTGCGCCAGTTCGACGGTGATCGGGCTCGGCCGAACAGCTCGCGCGTCGCCGCGGCGGACCTCGATGGTGACGGCCGCATCGACATCGTGCTGCTCGACCAGCAGCTCGGTCGCGCGCGCGCCTACGCCATCGACGGCACGTTGCTGTGGGACGTGTCGGCGCCGCATTGCAAGATCGCGGGCAACGCGTTCTGCGCGCTATCGATCGCGGACGTGGATGCCGATGGACAACCGGAGATCCTCATCGCCGGTCGCGATCGCCTGGTGGTGCACGATCGGTTCGGGCGCGCGAAGTGGGCCAGCGTCAATCCGGATCGCACCGCGAACCGGCTGGGTTGCGACAACCGCCCCGCGGTCTACGACCTCGACGGCGACGGCGTACCCGAGGTGATCGTGCGCGACACCTACATCGTCAAGTTCCTCCGCGGGACGACGGGCGAGGAGATCACGCGATTCGATTTCGGCCCGGCGAGCTCCGGTTACCTGTGCAGCCTTCCGCAGGAAGTGCGCGTCGTGGACGTCGACGGCGACGGCGCCGCGGAAGTCGTGTTCAACGCGCCCTACGACGGCATCAGCGGGCTCAATTACGGCGGCGTCTGGGTGCTCAAGAGCGCCAACGATCCCTGGATGGCGGCCCGCCGGCTGTTCAACGCGTGGGGCTATGTCACGACGTTCTTCAACGACGACTTGACGGTCCCTTCGACCTACACACGCCCCAACGCAACCGCTGCAACCAACCTGTTCGCACAGCAACGCCAGCTCGCGACGCGACCCGACTTGCGCATGCGCGAGCACACGGCGTTCACGTATGCGGCGCTGTCACAGGGCATCGCGTCCGACGCGGCGACCGTTGCGATCGATCTGGTGCCGCCCAACCGGCCGCCGGTGATCACGTCGATCCCGCCGGTCGCCGGACCGACCACGAATTTCGCGTATCAGCTCACCGCGACCGATCCCGACCCGGGCGACCGGTTGACGTGGAGCCTCGTCTACGCGGACTTCCTGTCGTTCGATACGGCCGCGGCAATCGATCCCATGACGGGTCTGCTGACCAAGGCGCGATCCAACCCGGCGGGCTATCTCTTCATCGTGCGCGTGACCGACAGTCAGGGCGCATTCGCCGAGCAGGCCATTCCCGTCGACCTGACGTCGGCGACCTCGACCGTTCCCCTGCTGATCGGACGAGCGCAGCCGGCTGCGCTTTCCTTGCTGGCCGGCGCCAATCTCGTCGCCGGCGTACCGGTCGGGCAATACGATGCGGCGCCCGCGGGCCAGGTGATCGGCCAGGCGCCGGGATCCGGCGCGCTCGTGTCGCGCGGCTCGGCTGTGCAGCTCACGGTTTCGAAAGGACCGGCGCCGCAGATCGTGCCGAGCGTGCTGGGGCGCAGCGTGGCGTCGGCCACGAGCGCGCTCGCGGGCGCGGGATTCCGAATCGGCAGCGTGACGTATGCGTACAACGATCGCGTGGCCAGAGGCGAGGTCGTGTCGCAATCGCCGCTTGCCGGCGTGCAGGTGGTCCCGGGCCCCGTCGACATCGTCGTGTCCGGCGGTTCCGGACTGGCGCTGGTGCTCACGCGCGAGGTGGTGAATGCCGGTGGATCGTTGACCACCCTGCTCGAGGCCACCACGCCGGCCGGCGATCTCGCGCCGACGCCTGCGGTGACGCTGTCGCTGCTACCGGTGGGCGAGGCGCAGGGTGCGCTGCCGTCGCTGCACGGCACCACGATTGCCACCGACGTCACCACGCGCGGCACTTTCGAAGTGATCGCCACGGAAACCGGCGGCGGCGGACGCGTTGCCCGCGCGCGCTTCGCGGTGCTGAATCCTTCATCGGCCGCCGCTCCGACGCAGCTCGCGTACTACGCAGCGCTCTCCGATGCCCTCGCCGACATGAGCGACCTCGCGGAAGCGCTCGACCGCGCACGCCTTGCTGGAGACGTCACGCAGATGCGCGCGCTGCTCGCGCAGATCGTCGCGACCTGGAAGACGACGGTGAACGTCGACAAGCTGTCGCGCACCGTTCCGCTCGCGCCGTCCGAAGGCTTCCTGCCGAAGCTCTCCGAATTGCCCGCGGGTGGTCTCTCCCCGACACCCGACGACGGCTTGATCGGGCCGGCGATGGAGGACATCGTCGACAAGCTGCGGGCGTTGCGCGATGTGCTGGAAGAGGAACCGGGCAGCGTCGCCGCCTACCGCGCAGCCGTGGCCGCACTCGAGCCGAGCGTCAACGCCTTCACGCGCATCGACCCTTCACCCTACGGCGTGCTGGCCGCCAACGGCGCGTACGCCGCGGTGCTCGCGAACCTGCTGCCCAAGACGCTCGACCAGTGGATCGCGGCCGTCGACCAGTCGCTGCCGCATCTCGCCACGTCGAAGGTGGATGCCAAATTCGGGCTGCCGATCACGCTGGCCGAGGTCGCGGAAGCCACGAGCATCCAGGTGCTGCTCGCGAAGAAGCTCTATATGCCGGCGATCAAGCACGTCGGCTACTCGGCGGCGGCGCTGGCGTTGCACAAGCTGCTGCACACGTATCTCAACGGCGGGGGGCTCAACGGCATCATCACCGGCGCCTCGCTTTCGTTCCATGTGTTCAACGCACCGTACTCGACGATCGAGGTCAACGGCGCCGACCCGCGTCACCCCGAGAATGTAAGCGTACTTATCATCGGTCCGTCGGTGATCACCGCTGTCACCGATCTCAAGGACCAGATCGTCGAGCTGAAGGACGTCGTGTCGAACACGAGCGACGTGCTCAAGAAGGCGCGCAATTTCGACGACGTGTGGAAGCACGCGGAGAACATCCGCGACACGCTGGGCAACGCGATCGACCAGGGCTTCAAGAGCTACAACGCGTTCGACCCGACCAACTTCCAGGCCGACAAGTCGTACGCCGGCTGCGTGCTCACCACCGAGCCCGACTGCGCGTCGCTCGTCTACAAGCGCGGGTTCGAGCCCGTGCACACGTGCGCGCAAGGCGAGCTGTGCCTGCCCGCGCCGGTGCTGTTCATCGTGTGGGGCCGCGTCGAAGGCGGCGTCGGCATCGACACGTTCGTGTTCCTGCCCGCGGCGCCGCCCAGCCCGTAGGCGGCCTTCAGCCGCGCGCGCGCCGGCGCCGCGGCAATGCGGCGCGCGGCACGCCGGCCGGCGCCACCGGCCGCGCGGCCGATGCCGTCGGTGCGCGGCGTCGGCCGGCCGTCGTCGATGTGCGCGGCTGCCCGGTCGCGCGCGGCGACGCGGGCTGCGGCTTCGCCTTGCGCGGCGGCCGGGGCGCGCTCTCGCCCTTGTCGGGGTTCTCGCGCCAGATGACCAGCAGCTTGCCCAAGTGCTGCACGGGGGCAGCCTCGACTGCGGCGCAAACCTCCTGCAGCAGCGCCTCGCGTGCCTCGCGATCGTCACCGAAGACGCGCACCTTGATGAGCTCGTGCGCCTTCAGCGCCACGTCGATCTCGCGGAGCACCGCCGGTGTGAGGCCGTGCTGGCCGATCGCGACCACCGGATCGAGGTGGTGCGCGCGGGCGCGCAATGCGCGGCGCTGTGCAGGCGTGAGCTCGAGCATGGCCGTGAGTGTAACCTCCGGCTCGGTGAAGTCGCCGCTCAACAGGACCGGCAAGAAGCACCGCTTCGGCAAGGCGTGGATGCACGAGCACGTCACGGATCCGTACGTGCGCGCGGCACAGCAGCACGGCTACCGCTCGCGCGCGGCGTACAAGCTCATCGAGCTGGACGAGAAGGACCGCTTGCTGCAGCCGGGGCTGACGGCGGTCGACCTGGGCAGCGCGCCCGGAAGCTGGTCGCAGGTCCTGCGCGAGCGCCTCGGACCGGCGGGCCGGATCGTTGCAACGGACATCCTGCCGATGGACGGCATCGCGGGCGTGCGCTTCATCCAGGCCGATTTCACATCGGAAGCAGGGTTGCAGGCGGTCGCAGCGGCCCTGGAAGGCGGACGCGCAAACCTTGTGGTCAGCGACATGGCCCCCAATCTGTCCGGCATCGATGCCGCCGACCAGGCGCGTAGCGTGCATCTGGCAGAGCTGGCGTTGGACTTCGCCGTCGCGCATCTGCAACGAGGCGGTGGTTTCGTCGTCAAAGTGTTCCAGGGATCGGGGCTTGCCGAGTTCGAGCGGGCCGTCCGGGACTGCTTCGAGAAGGTGTACGTCCGCAAGCCCAGGGCATCCCGGGACCGCAGCCGCGAGGTCTTCGTGGTAGCCAAGGGATTCCGGGGCGATTGAAAGGCGCGATGTCGGGCGGTGGCGACGGTCTGGCATGGAATTTGGTTGCGAGGGGCTTCGCCGGTAGAATCGATATCCCTTGCCTGCATCCGGGGCCGCGGCCGCCCCGTATCACAACGGCCGTCCTAGGAGTCTGGTTTGAACAATCTTCTGAAGAACATCGGCATCTGGCTGGTCATCGGCCTGGTGGTGCTGACGGTGGTGAAGCAGTTCGACTCGCGCGCCGCGACCAAGGACGCCATCGCCTATTCCGATTTCATCGAGTCGGCCAAGAACGGCCGGGTCGAATCCGCCACGGTCGAGGGCCGCACGATCCGCTGGATCTCCACGGACAAGAAGAAATACATCACGTATAGCCCGGGCGACATCTGGATGGTCGGCGACCTCGTGAAGTACGGCGTCAAGGTCGAGGCCAAGCCCGAGGAAGAGCAATCGTTCCTCGCGCAGATCTTCATCTCCTGGTTCCCGATGCTCTTGCTGATCGGCGTGTGGATCTTCTTCATGCGCCAGATGCAGGGCGGGGGACGCGGTGGCGCCTTCTCGTTCGGCAAGAGCAAGGCGCGCATGCTGGACGAGTCCAACAACACCGTCACCTTCGCGGACGTCGCCGGCTGCGACGAGGCGAAGGAGGAAGTCGCCGAGCTCGTCGAGTTCCTGCGCGATCCTTCCAAGTTCCAGAAGCTCGGGGGCCGCATTCCGCGCGGCGTCCTGATGGTCGGCTCGCCGGGTACCGGCAAGACGCTGCTCGCCAAGGCGATCGCCGGCGAAGCGAAGGTGCCGTTCTTCTCGATCTCCGGCTCCGACTTCGTCGAGATGTTCGTCGGCGTGGGTGCTGCGCGCGTGCGCGACATGTTCGAGCAGGCGAAGAAGAACGCGCCGTGCATCGTGTTCATCGACGAGATCGACGCGGTCGGCCGCCAGCGCGGCGCCGGCCTCGGCGGCGGCAACGACGAGCGCGAGCAGACGCTGAACCAGCTGCTGGTCGAGATGGACGGTTTCGAGGGCAGCGCCGGCGTGATCGTCATCGCGGCGACCAACCGGCCCGACGTGCTCGATCCCGCGCTGCTGCGTCCCGGCCGTTTCGACCGCCAGGTCGTGGTGCCGCTGCCCGATATCCGCGGTCGCGAGCAGATCCTGCTCGTGCACATGCGCAAGGTGCCGCTCGCGCCCGACGTCAAGGCCGACATCATCGCGCGCGGCACGCCGGGATTCTCCGGCGCCGACCTCGCGAACCTGGTGAACGAGGCGGCGCTGTTCGCGGCGCGCGGCAACAAGCGCCTCGTGGACATGCTCGACTTCGAGCGCGCCAAGGACAAGATCATCATGGGGACCGAGCGCCGCTCGATCGTCATGCCCGAGGAGGAGCGCCGCAACACGGCGTATCACGAGTCGGGTCATGCGCTCGTCGCGATGCTGCTGCCCAAGACCGATCCGGTGCACAAGGTCACGATCATTCCGCGCGGCCGCGCGCTGGGCGTGACGATGCAATTGCCCGAGACCGATCGCTACAGCCTCGACCGCGAGCGCATGCTGAACACGGTCGCGGTGCTCTTCGGCGGACGGATCGCCGAAGAGGTGTTCATGAACCAGATGACCACCGGCGCTTCCAACGACTTCGAGCGCGCCACCGGCCTCGCGCGCGACATGGTGATGCGCTACGGCATGTCGGACCTCATGGGCCCGATGGTGTACGGCGAGAACGAGGGCGAGATCTTCCTCGGTCGCGCGATCACGCGCACCGTGAACATGTCGGAAGAGACGATGCGCAAGGTCGACGCGGAGATCCGCGGCATCATCGATCGCCAGTACGCGCTTGCGCGCAAGCTCATCGAGGAGAACCGCGACAAGGTCGAGGCGATGGCCAAGGCGCTGCTCGAGTTCGAGACGATCGATGCCGAGCAGATCGGCGACATCATGGCCGGCAAGGCGCCGCGGCCGCCCAAGCCGACGCAGACGTCCACTTCCACACCGACCAGCGGCACGCCGCCGCAGGCGGGAACGGCGCCGTCGGCGAATCCCGCCTGACCGCGGGCTGTCGACTAAAGGGGCGTGCAGCGATGCACGCCCTTTTCATTGGCGGGGGCGATGTGCGCGCCCCCGCAACGTGATAGCGTAGCCGGGCCAGCCACTACAGGGAGGCGTGCCATGACGCGATCGCTCCTCGCACTCGTTCTGGTCACCGCGGCCGTCGCTGCGCATGCGGACCTGCCGCCGCTGATTCCGCGCGCCGTCTTGTTCAGCGCGGCCGAGAACCTTAACCCGACCATCTCTCCCGACGGCAGGCGTCTCGCGTGGCTGGCCCCGGATGCCAATCACGTGCTGCAGATCTGGATGCGCACGCTGGGGCGGGAGGATGCGAAGCAGTTGTCGCGCGAAAAGACGCGCCCGATCTACCAGTACTCGTGGGCCGACGACAACGGCACGATCCTGTACGTGCAGGATTCGAACGGGGACGAGAACAACCATCTCTACGCCATCGACGTCGCGTCCGGCAACATTCGCGACCTCACGCCATGGGAGGGCATTCGCGTCGACGGCTTCCAGACCGACCGCAAGTTTCCGCACCTGGTGCTCGCGGGAATGAACCTGCGCGACCGGCGCTACATCGACATGTACCGCATCGACCTGCGCACCGGCGCGGTGACGTTCGACACGCGCAATCCCGGTGATGTCCTCGGCTTCGTTGCCGATGCGCGGATGCAGGTTCGTGCCGCGCAAGCGGCCACGCCCGACGGCGGGAACGAGATCCGCTGGCGGGCGACGACGACTTCGCCGTGGCGGGTGCTGCTGCGCACCGGCCCCGAGGAGATTCTCAACGTCGTCGACTTCACCGCCGACGGCCGCTCGGTCATCCTGAAGACGTCGATCGGCGCGGACAAGGCGCGCCTGGTGGAGCGCAACCTCGTCACCGGTGCGCAGCGCGAGCTCGTCGCGGACGAGGATGTGGACATCGACAGCGCCATCATCCATCCGACACGCCACGTCGTCCAGGCGGTCCCGCTCGAAAAGGCGACGCGCGTATGGAAGTACCTCGACAAGGACTTCCAAAAGGACTTCGAGGCGATGAGCAAGCTAGGCGACGGCGCGGTGAACCTGTTGTCGCGCGATCACGGCGATCGCGTGTGGGTCGCCGAGTTCATGAGTGATCACGGACCGCTGCAGTACTACACGTTCGACCGCGCGACCGGGCAGGGGACTTTCCTGTTCGTGCATCGCCCCAAGCTCAAGGGCCTCACGCTCGCGCCCATGAAAGGGGTGGTGATCCCCGCGCGCGACGGCCTCAAGCTCGCCGGCTACCTCACGCTGCCTCCGGGCGTCGAAGCCAAGAACCTGCCCTTCGTGCTGTTCCCGCACGGTGGACCGTGGGCGCGTGACACCTGGGGCTACAACCGCGACGTGCAACTGCTCGCCAATCGCGGCTATGCGGTGCTGCTGGTCAATTTCCGCGGCTCGACGGGCTATGGCAAGGCGTTCCTGCACGCCGGCGACCGCCAGTGGGGCCGCAAGATGCACGACGATCTGGTCGACGCCGTCGAATGGGCCGTCGCGCAGGGCATCGCCGATCGGCAGCGCGTCGCGATCTACGGCGGCTCGTACGGCGGCTATTCGGCGCTCGCCGGGGCAACGTTCAGCCCGGATGTTTTCCGCTGCTCGGTGGACATGTTCGGCGTCTCCAACCTCATGACGTTCATGAAATCGATCCCGCCGTATTGGGCGTCGTTCCGCTCGATCATCAAGCAGAGGGTGGGTGATTACGAGGACCCGAAGGACACGGACTTCCTCAAGGCGGCGTCACCGTTGTTCGCCGCCGACCGGATCAAGATCCCGCTGCTGATCGCGCAGGGCGCCAACGACGTCCGGGTCGTGCCCGCCGAGTCCGAGCAGATCCTGGCGGCAATCGAGCAGCGCCATGGGCGGGCGACGTACGTCGTCTACGGCGACGAAGGCCACGGTTTCCTGCGGCCGGAGAACAACCTCGACTTCACCGCGCGCGCCGAGGTGTTCCTGGCCGATTGCCTGGGTGGCCGGTTCGAGCCGATGCAAACGTCGCCGTATCCGGGTTCGTCCGCGGTGGTGAAGCAGATCGGCGAGCCGAAGCAGGTCGGCGACGCGAAGAAGTAGCGCGCGCTCGCGCGTCGGGCGATGAGCGAGCCAGCCGGGCGGCGCCCCGATCATCTGCAGTGCGGGGCGCATCGCCTCGATCTGTCGCGACCGCGCGTCATGGGCATCGTGAACGTGACGCCCGACTCGTTCTCCGACGGCGGGCGGTATCTCGATCCGGCACGGGCGCTCGCGCATGCGCGGCGCCTGCTCGACGACGGCGCCGACCTGATCGATGTCGGCGGCGAATCGACGCGCCCCGGATCGGCCGAAATCAGCGCGGAAGAGGAACTCGCGCGCGTCCTGCCCATCGTGCGCGCGCTCGCAGGCGGCGGCGCACTCGTGTCGGTCGACACGTCCAAGCCGCAAGTCATGGCGGCGGCGATCGAGGCGGGTGCGGTGATGATCAACGACGTGCGCGCGTTGCGCTCGCCGGGTGCGGTGGAGACCCTCGCGCGCAGCGACGCCGCGGTTTGCCTCATGCACATGCAAGGCGAGCCGCGCTCGATGCAGCAGGCGCCGGCCTACGTCGACGTGGTCTCCGAAGTGCGCGCGTTCCTCGGCGCGCGTGCGCAGGCGTGCGTGGCCGCCGGCGTCGCGCGGGAGCGCATCGCGATCGATCCGGGCTTCGGCTTCGGCAAGACGCTCGCGCACAACCTCGCGCTCGCGCGTGGGTTGGCAACGATGGCTGCGCTCGGCTATCCCGTGATCGCGGGCTGGTCGCGCAAGTCGTCGCTCGGCGCGCTCACCGGCCGCCCGCCGGGCGAACGTCTCGCAGCGAGCATCGCAGCCGCGCTCGCCTGCGTCGCTCGCGGGGCAGCGATCGTGCGCGTGCACGACGTGCGCGAAACCGTCGACGCGCTGAAGATCTGGACGTCGCTGGACGGCGACACCTGACATTCTTACCGGCGTTCGATGCAGTCGTCGGCGCAGCTCAACCCTTCGTCCGCCGTGCCGTGCCCGGACCGCGTCGCGGGGCATACAATGGCGCTCCGGCAAGATCTGGAGTCGCATTGGCCCATCGCAAGTATTTCGGAACCGACGGCGTGCGCGGACGCGTCGGGGAAGCGCCGATCACCCCCGAGCTCATCCTCAAGCTCGGCTGGGCGGCCGGACGCACGCTCGTGCAGTTCGACGGCCGCACGTCGCAGGACCAGCGCGGCGAGCGCCCCGGCGTCCTGATCGGCAAGGACACGCGCATCTCCGGCTATCTGCTCGAAGCCGCGCTCGAGTCGGGATTCTCCGCGGCCGGCGTCGACGTGTATCTGTGCGGTCCGCTGCCCACGCCCGGCATCGCGTATCTCACGCGGGCGCTGCGCCTGTCGGCCGGCATCGTGGTGAGCGCGTCGCACAATCCGTTCGACGACAACGGCATCAAGTTCTTCTCCGCGCGCGGCAGCAAGCTGCCGGACGAGGTCGAGGCCGCGATCGAAGCCAAGATGGATGCGCCGCTCGACTGCGTGTCGTCGTCCGAGCTCGGCAAGGTGTGGCGCGTCGGCGACGCGGGCGGGCGCTACATCGAGTTCTGCAAGAGCACGTTCCCCTCCGATCTCGACTTGCGGGACTTTCGCATCGTCGTCGATTGCGCGCACGGCGCAGGCTACGACGTCGCGCCGCGCGTGTTCCACGAGCTCGGCGCCGACGTGGTGACGGTGGCCGCGCATCCCGACGGGCTCAACATCAATCATGGCGTCGGCGCGACGCATCCGCGCTATCTGATGGACCAGGTGCGCACGCACGCCGCGGACCTCGGCATCGCGCTCGATGGTGACGGCGACCGCCTGCTCATGGTCGACGGCGCCGGACGCTGCTACGACGGCGACGAGCTCCTCTACGTCGTGGCGCGCGACTACCAGCGCCGCGGCGCGCTGACCGGCGGCGTGGTCGGCACGCAGATGACCAACCTGGGCTTCGAGCAGGCCCTGGGCTCGGCGGGCATTCCGCTGGCGCGCGCCAAGGTCGGCGACCGCTATGTGCTCGAGCAGATGCTCGAGCGCGGCTGGCAGCTCGGCGGCGAGAACTCCGGCCACCTGATCTGCCTCGACAAGCACACCACGGGTGACGCGATCGTCGCCGCGCTCGCCGTGTTGCGTGCCCTGATCGAGCAGGGCCGCTCGCTCGCGGAAGCCGCAGCGCCCGTGAAGCTGTTCCCGCAGCGTCTCATCAACGTTCCGGTGAAGCGCGGCTGGAACTGGCACGACAGCGCCGTCGTCTGCGAGGCCGAGCGCGCCGCCATCGACGCGCTCGGTGAGTCCGGACGCGTGTTGTTGCGTCCGTCGGGAACCGAGCCCGTGCTGCGCGTGATGGTCGAAGCGCGCGACCGCGGCCTCGCCGATCAGCATGCCGAAGCGCTTGCGCACGCGATCGCGCAAGCTGCCGGCCAGCGTCTCTAACAACAGTCCGCCTCTTCCTGCAATGCACAGCCTGTTTCGCAGCGCCGCGCTGTGCGCGGTCCTGATCGTATCGTCCGCGGCGTCAGCACAAGCGCCCGTTGCCGAGTCCGTTGCAGGCACGGCGCGCGTCATCGTCAAGTTCAAATCCGGCGCGGAGCTGCTGCAGAAGTCCGCTGCGACGCCTGAGGCGGCGCCCGCCGTACGGGCCGACGCCTTGAGCAAGCGCACGGGACTGCCACTGCGCGCTGGCGCTGCGTTGTCCGAGCGCACGCAGGTCGTGATGGCGGACGGGATCTCGGCCGCAGAGCTTGCGCAGCGTCTCGCGCGCGAAAGCGACGTCGAATACGCCGTGGTGGATCAGCGGCGCCATCCATACACGGCACCCAACGATCCGCTGTACGCGATCGGCGCGCCCAGCACCGGTCCGGCTTCCGGACAATGGTATTTGCGCGCCCCCGACGACGTCGTGAAGTCGTCGCTCGACGTCGAGCCCGCATGGACCGTGACGGCCGGGTCGCCTTCGGTCGTCGTCGCCGTGCTCGATACCGGCGTGCGCTACGAGCATCCGGATCTGCTCGCCGTGGGCGCGGGCGGCAACCTGCTGCCCGGCTACGACATGATCAGCAACATCGCGGTCGCCAACGATGGCAACGGCCGCGACGCGGACGCGTCGGATCCGGGCGATTTCGTCACCGCTGCGGAGGCCAACAATCCCAGCGGCGCGTTCTACCAGTGCACGACGCAGGATCCTTCGACGGGTCGTTACGTTGCGGAGAACAGCTCCTGGCATGGCACGCAGACCGCGGGCCTGATCGGCGCGGTCACGAACAACGGCATCGGCATGGCGAGCGTCGGACGCACCGTGCGCGTGCTGCCCGTGCGTGTGCTCGGGAAATGCGGCGGCTTCGACTCCGACATCATCGCGGCGATGCGCTGGGCGGCGGGCCTGGCGGTGCCCGGCGCTCCGCTGAACACCACGCGCGCGAACGTCATCAACATGAGCCTGGGCAGCGACGGCGCGTGCCCCGAGACCTATCAGGACGCGGTCGACGAGATCACCGCGGCGGGCACGACGATCGTCGCATCCGCCGGCAACGCGGCAGGGCATGCGGTCGGCGCGCCGGCGAACTGCAGGGGCGTCATTGCGGTCGCCGCGCTGCGCCACGTGGGGAACAAGGTCGGCTTCTCGAGCCTCGGCCCCGAGGTCGCCGTCAGCGCGCCCGGCGGCAACTGCGTGAACACCGATCCGGGATCGCCGTGCCTCTATCCGATCCTCACGACCTCAAATTCCGGCACGACGGGTCCGCTCGACTCGATCTACACCGACAGCTTCAACGCGTCGCTCGGCACGAGCTTCTCCGCGCCGCTCGTGGCGGGTACGGCCGCGCTGATGCTGTCCGCGCAGCCGTCGCTCACGCCGGCGCGCATCCGCACGCTGCTGCAGGCCACCGCGCGGCCGTTCCCGCAAACCGGAGGCGACAACGGCGATGGCACGCCGGTCTTGCAATGCACGCCGCCGCAATACGACGCCGCCGGGAATCCGATCGATCAGCTGCAATGCTATTGCACGACGCAGACCTGCGGTGCCGGCATCGTCGACGCCGGTGCGGCGGTGCTCGCGGCGAAGAACAACGTCGCCCTGCCGGCGATCCAGGCGCAAGGCTTGTGGTGGAACGCGCCGGCCGGATCCGAATCGGGCTGGGGCATGAATCTCGCGCATCAGGGCGACGTCATCTTCGCGACCTGGTTCACATACGACGTCACCGGCAAGGCATGGTGGCTCTCGATGACGGCGAACCGCACGAATGACAACACCTATACGGGCACGCTGAACCAGACGCGCGGTCCGGCGTTCAGCGCCGTTCCGTTCAGCGCCGGCGTCGTCGTGGCCGCGCCGGTGGGCTCGGGCACGCTGTCCTTCACCGGTCCGTCGGATGGCACGTTCAGCTACACGGTGAACGGCATCACGCAGACCAAGAGCATCACGCGCGAGGTCTTCGGAGCGCTGCCGTCGTGCACCTTCGGAGCGCAGCCCAACCTGGCGCTCGCCTCGAACTATCAGGACCTGTGGTGGAACGCGCCGGCAGGCTCCGAATCGGGCTGGGGACTCAACATCACGGAGCAAAGCAACATCATCTTCGCGACCTGGTTCACGTACGACGTCGACAGCTCTCCGCTATGGCTCTCGATGACCGCGACCAGCGTATCGGCGCACGCATACTCGGGCACGCTGTATCGCACACGCGGTCCCGCGTACGACGTGGTGCCGTTCCTGCCGTCGAGCGTCGTTGCGACGCCGGTGGGCAACGGCACGCTGACGTTCAGCGACGGCAACGCCGCGACCTTCGCCTACACGGTCAACGGCATCACGCAGAGCAAGTCGATCACGCGCCAGGTCTTCCGGGCACCTGGTACTGTCTGCCAATAGCGCAGCTGTACGCCACGTTGCCGTTCGTGCGCGGCGGCACGAAGCTTGCACCAGCGCGCGGAATGAGCACGCCACCCCGCCCCGTCGCGCCGCTGGAGCTCGTCCCCATCGACGAGCCCGCCAAAGGTGCCGACAAACCCGAAGAGCCGCAACTACCGGTTGCGTCCGCAGCGAGCGACGCCCCTGTGCGCGTCGATCGCTTCCTCGCCGCCGCCGCTGCCGAGTTTCGCGCGGGACGGATCGACCAGCCGCTGTGGCAGCGCGTGCTGGAGCAGTCCGGGGGTGATGAAAAAACGACCAGAAGTGCCTATTTGCGCGCACGCGCATCGGCGCTGCAGGTTGCCGGGCGCGGGCGCGGTGCACCCGCACCCGCGTCATCGGGCGCGGCGGCCGGCGATGCGTCATCGGCTTCGCCGGCGTCCACCGCACCGAGCGCCAACGTGGCGCTGCGGCAGCGAACGCCGTGGCTGTACGCGGCGGTTGGCGGAGCGTTGATCGTCGTGATCGTCACCGTCGCCACCTTCGCGTTGCGCAAGACACCCGAGCCGGCGCCGACGTCGGCAGCCGCGCGGCCGGCGCCGGCCACCGCACCGGTCGCGGCACCCGCGGCCAGCCCCCGCCCCGCGATCGACGCCGCGCCGGCCGGCGCCGGTGCCACCGAGCCCAGTCTCGAGTCGCGCGTCGACGACCTGATCGCCGCCGCCAACTGGAACGTCGTCGTACTGACGGCCAACGAATGGACGCGCAAGGAGCCGCGCAACCCGATCGCCTGGATCCGCCTCGGCATGGGCTACGGGCATCTGGGTCAGCTCGACGAAGCCATCGACGCCGCGAAAAAGGCCGTCGACGTCGCACCGGGCGATGCGTCCGCGTGGCGTTATCTCGGCGAGGTGAACGTCGCGAAGAGCCAGTCGGCGGCAGCGTTGCACGCGTACGAGAAGGCCGCCGCGCTCGATGAGCGCAACACGGACACGCTCGTGCGCATCGGCATGCTCAATGCGCAGCTCGATCGGTTCCCCGAAGCGAGCGCGGCCTTCGACAAGGTGCTCGCCGCGCAAGCCGGCGCCACCGACGCGCTGTGCGGCCAGGCGTTCGTCGCGCGTCAGCAGGGCCGGCGCAAGGATGCCGACGCGATCGTTCGCGACCTCAAGGCGTCCGACAAGACGTGCAAGGAGCTGAGCGAGGCGCTCGGCATGCCGCAGTTCGCCTCGCCCGTCAGACCCTCAACGCGCCACTGAGGTCGCGCTCATCCGGCGCGCCGCTCGGCGTCCTGGCGCGAGCGCGAGCCCGCCTGGGGTGACGGCCCGCGTCCTTCGGCTGCGGCCGTCTGCTCGGCCTTGCGCCGGTTGATGTCCAGCCACTCGTCGACGCGCGCGACGATGCCATCGATGGCGCCCGAGCGCATGCCGCGTTGCGCGCCGAGCGTCTGCACGAGACGGTCGACGCGCTCGATCGCGATCGCGCCGCCCGCCAGCGCGCGCGCCGCGGACGAGGGACTCGCGAGCGACTCGGCCGCACGCGCGTATTTCTCGAACGGCACGAGGTCGGCGGGCGCCGCACCCAGCGACTTGCACAGGTCCGCCACCCATTCGTAGACCGCACGCGTCGCGGCGATATCGCTGTGCACGGCTTCGCGGATGGAGCGTACGGTGCGGGCCTGCACGCAGCGATAGTTGCCCGCCAGCAGCATGCTCCACTTGGCGAGCGGCACGAAGACGGAGTCGTATACCTTCAGCTTGACCGGCAGCTCGATGGCGCCAGCGCCGCCGTCGAAGCGCGCGGCTTCGATGCCCGCCTCGAGCTCGCGCAGAAGACGCGTGTTGGCGTCGGAGTCGAAGCGCGCCGCCTTGAAGTTCGTCGGCAGCCGCACCTGCAGCACGTTGAGCTTTTCCTCGGGCGGCCGGAACGCCTGCGGATCGGGGCTGCACAGCGTCATGAGCGCGGGATCGAAGTCGTCCCATACCGACGCGTCGGTGTAGCAGGCGCGGCACGCGTCCACCGCCACGCCCGGCAGCCGCGCGAGATACGGCAGCGGCGGCATGTTCATGATCGACATGCAGGGCACCCGGGCGCGCGCGATCTGCTGCAGAAGATCGCGCACGCCCGCAGCGCGGTATTGCGGCTCCTGCATCGCGAGCGCGACCAGATCGAACGAATCGGGACGAATCGCAGCCGGCACGTCGGCCGACAGACGCCCGGCGAGATCGCGGGAGTCGACGGTAACCAGCGTGTCGCGTCCCTTCACGGGCATGCGCACGCGCGTGCCTTCCGCATTGATCAGATCGGCTTCCGCGGGAAGGCAGGCGAGCTTCACGTTGTGGCCCGCCGCGAGCAGCTTGATGGCCAGGAGGGAGCCGTACGAGGCGCCCAGGATCAGGATGTTCTTCGACATGAGTTCTCCCCTCACCCCAGCCCTTTCTCCGCGCGCGGCGAGAGGGTGCCCGAAGGGCGGGTGAGGGGTCGGAGCTTACGGCGCGCGCGCGATTCGAGCACGTTGCATTGCAGCAGCGCAGACTATTGCAGTGCAGCGATCAACGCCGGCCGGTGATCTCGGCGAAGAACGCCTCGCTCGAAGGCTCGCGGCCGAGGAAACGGCGCACCATCGCGCTTTCTTCCTGCTGCGCGCCCTGCGACAGGATGGTGTCGAGATAGCGCTTGCCGACCCTGGGATCGAGCATGTTCTTCTCGAACGGGGTCAGCATGTCCAGCGCGAGGACCTGCGACCACATGTAGCCGTAATAGCCCGCGGCGTAGCCGCTCGCGATGTGCGCGAACGACGCGGGAAACATCGTGCCCTCGACGTGGCCGAGCGGCGTGGCCGACTCGAGCTGTTTCCACAGCGCGAGCGGCGGGCGCGGGTCGGTGGCGAGCGCCATGTCGAACGTCGCGAACAGCCACTGGCGCGCGTACAGCGTGCCCTGGCCATAGCGGCGCGCGGCATCCAGGCGCTGGATGTCATGGTGCGTGAGGTGGGGGCAGCCCGGACAGACCTTCGCGAACAGCGCCAGCGGCTGCTCGCGGCGCGTCCACTCCTCGTACATCTGCGACGGCGCCTCGGCGAAGTCGACCTTGACGTTGCTGCCGGCCTGCGGGTTGTAATCGACGCGCGAGAGCACCTGATGCAGCACGTGCCCGAACTCGTGCATGACGACCGTGAGCTCCTCCTGATTGAGCCCCTTGCGGTCGAGGTTCGCCACCAGCGCGGACAACGGCGTGCGTCCCGCGAGGCGGCTCACGCCATAGACCGGAAAGGCGGCGGCATGGTTGTACTTGCCCTCGCGCGGGTACAGATCGAGGTAGAAGCCCGAGACGAAGCGGCCGGTGCGCGCGTCGAGCACGTCGTAATAGCGCACATCGGGGTGCCAGACGGGCACCTGCGCCTCGCGGAACACCACGCCGTAGAGCGTCTGCGACACCTGCAGGGTGTACGCGATCGCCTTGTCGGTCGGGAAATACGCGCGCAGCTTCTCCTGGTCGACGGCGTAGCGCTCGCGGCGCAGCTTCTCCTGGTAGTACGCGACGTCCCAGCGGGTCAGCTTCGTCTCCGCGAGCGGCGTTGCGAGGTCCTCGGCCTTGGCCGCGCGCAGCTCCTCGAGCTCGCGCTTCTCGACCTCGGTCACCGCCGCCTTCACGTCGCCGAGGAACTTCTCCACGGTCTGCGGCGTGCGGACCATCTTGCGGCGCAACGAGTACTGCGCGTACGACGGCAGCCCGTAAAGCCCTGCGAGCTCCTTGCGCAGGCCGAAGATCTCCTCGAGCAGCGCGAGGTTCTCCTTGCCGCCCTCGCTCAGCTTGGCGCGGTAGTAGCGTTCGCGCGCGGCGCCGCTGCGCGCGTTCTCCATGAACGGCACGTATGACGGATAGTCGAGACGCAGCACGTAGTTGCCCTGCGCGTCGGCCTGGTGCGCTTCGAGATACGCCGCCGACAAGCCATCCATCTCGGCGGCCGTGAACGTGACCGTCGTCGGGTCGTCCCGGATGTTGCGCTCGAACGCCTGGCGCAGCGTCTCGAGCCGCTCGAAGATCTGCTTCGCGCGCGCGCGTTTTTGCGGCGGCAGCACCGCACCCGTGTCCTCGAAGCCCTCGATCAGGTCCTTCTTGAGCTTCGCCTGGTGCGCGGTGCGCGGTGTCGCGGCCTTGACGCGCGCATACAGCTTCTCGTTCTGGAACAGGTCCGTGCCGAGCGTGTTGAGCCGTTGCAGGCAGGGCTCGGCGGCGTCGCGCACGGCCTTGTCCGGGTGCACGCTGCTCAGCAGATACACCGGACCCTGCAGGTCCTCGATCCGCATGCTGAGGCGGTTCCATTCGTCGAAGATCGCGCCTGCGCCGCGTGTCGCTTCCATGGCCTTGATGCGGCTCTGCGCGGCGGCGAGGCCTTCGTCGCACGCCGTGGTGAGGGCCGCGGCGTCGTAGAGGGGCACGAGCGGGCGAGTATCGGCCGCGTGCGCGGAGGCGACGGCCGCCAGTAGTACCAGGAGTGCTGCGCGCATGACCGAAGCCCGCGTACCGGAACGGGCGCCATGTTAGCGCGCCGCTATAATCGGCGCATGGTCGCCGTGTTGCATGCCGCGCCGCAAGCCGCCGCGCCGCAGGCGGTCGCGGCATGGCTCGACTCGCTCGTTCCCGTCTACGGCGCGGAGGCCCGCGCGCAGCTCGCGGGGGCCATCGACTACGCGCGCGACCGTTGCGGCGATGCGACGCTGCCTGACGGCGAAGCGGTGCTGGCGCGCGCGCTCGGCACGGCTTCCATCCTCGCCGCGCTGCGGCTCGATGTGGATTCGCTGGTCGCGGCGACCTTGCTCGGATTGGCGCCGGTCGGCGCGTTGGACGGCGAGGAAGCGGCCGCGCGTTTCGGCCCGACGGTCGCGGCGCTGGCGGCCGGTGTCGCGCGCATGGGCTCGATCCGCGCCGGCGCGACGTTCGGTACCAAGGAGGAGCACGCGGCGCAGACCGAGAACCTGCGCAAGATGCTCCTCGCGATGGTCGAAGACATCCGCGTCGTGCTCATCAAGCTCGCCGAGCGCACGCAGGCGCTGCGCTGGCTCGTGAGCGGCAACGACGAGCAGCTGCGCCGCGACATGGCGCACGAGGCGATCGAGCTCTATGCGCCGCTGGCGAACCGGCTCGGCGTGTGGCAGCTCAAGTGGGAGCTCGAGGACTTGTCGCTGCGCGTGCTGGAGCCCGCCGAATACAAGCGCATCGCGAAGCTGCTCGACGAGCGCCGCGTCGACCGCGAGCGCTACATCGCCGGTGTCATCGCCACGCTGCAGCGCGAGCTGCGCGCCGCGGGGCTCGACGCCGAGGTCACGGGCCGGCCCAAGCACATCTACAGCATCTGGAACAAGATGCGCCGCAAGCAGGCGAGCATCGACACGCTCTACGACATCCGCGCGGTGCGCATCCTCGTCGACAGCGTGCGCGACTGCTATACGGCACTGGGGCTGGTGCATCACCTCTGGACGCCGCTCGCGCGCGAGTTCGACGACTACATCGCGCGTCCCAAGGCGAACGACTATCGCTCGCTGCACACCGCGGTCATCGGTCCCGAGGGCAAGCCGCTGGAAGTGCAGATCCGCACGCGCGAGATGCACCAGCACTCCGAGTACGGCGTGGCGGCGCATTGGCGTTACAAGGAAGGACGGCGCGCGCACGATCCCGACTTCGAGGAGAAGATCGCGTGGCTGCGCCAGGTGCTCGACTGGAAGGAAGCGGTCGCGGACTCGGGCGAATGGCTGTCGGGCTTTCGGAGCAGCCTGTTCACCGATTCGATCTACGTGCTGACGCCGCAGGGCAAGGTGATCGATCTGCCGCGCGGCTCCACGCCCATCGACTTCGCCTACGCGGTGCACACCAACCTCGGGCATCGCTGCCGGGGCGCGCGGGTCGACGGCCAGATGGTGCCGCTCGACTACGAGCTTTCGAACGGGCAGCGCGTCGAGATCATCTCGGCCAAGCAGGGCGGGCCGTCACGCGACTGGCTCAATCCCGATCTCGGCTACGTCCACAGCCACCGCGCGCGCACCAAGGTGCGGCAATGGTTCAAGGCCCAACAGCACGACGCGACCGTTGCGCAGGGGCGCGCGCTGGTCGAGCGCGACCTGGCGCGGCTCGGTCATACGGCGCTGAAGCTCGATGCAGTCGCTGCCAAGGCGGGCTTCGACAAGACCGACGATTTCTTCGCCGCGTACGCGCGCGACGAGATCCACTCCAAGCAGGTGCAGACCGCGATCCAGGCGCTCGCGCAACCCGCCGCGCCCGTCGAAGCGCCCGCAGAGCCGGAGGTCGTGACACGCAAGAGCCGCGCGACCGGTGCCGGCAGCGGGATCCTCGTGGTCGGTGTGGATCGCCTGATGACGGGACTCGCGCGCTGCTGCAAGCCTGCGCCGCCCGATCCGATCGTCGGCTTCGTGACGCGGGGCAAGGGGATCACGATCCACCGCGCGAGCTGCGCCAACGTCGCACGCATGCTCGCGCGCGAGCCGGAGCGGCTGATCGAGGCGAGCTGGGGCGCGCGGCGTGACGAGGTCTTCCCGGTCGACATCGTCGTCGAGGCTTCGGATCGCACGGGTCTGCTGCGCGACATCTCCGAGGTGCTGTCGCGGGAGAAGATCAACGTCACCGCGGTCAACACGCTGACGCGTCAGCACCAGGCGCGCATGGCCTTCACGCTCGAAGTGGCGAGCGTCGCGCAGCTGACGCGTGCGCTGGGGCTCGTCCGCGACGTGCGGGGGGTGTTCACGGCGGCGCGGCGCTGACCTACAGGCGCAGCGGCTCCCCGTACCCCGTCAGCTCCAGATAGCCCCGGCCGCCGGCAGCGCCCGCGGCGCGCACCGCGCCTTCCCAGTAGACCGTTCCAACCGTGGCCCGGGCATCGAGCTCCTGGTCGTCGAACAGCGGCTCGAGGGTGGCCGCGAATGCCCCTGCGGCGACGCGCATCGCGACGGGATACTCGATACCCGTGCGCGGCGAGCGCCAGCGTCGCAACGGCTCGAAGCGTACGTCGCGCTCGCCGAAATGCTCGACGCGGCCGTCCGCGCGTTGCCACGTGCCGCCGCTCCACACCGTGCCGCCGTCGCGGTCGCGGATGCGAAATGCCATGAAGGCGCCGCCATCGTCGAGATCGATGCCGGTCCAGTCCCAGCCGCTCGCCTGCGCGGCGAGGTATTCGCTGGACCATTCGTGATCCAGCCACGCGATGCCGTCGACGGCGTGCGTGCGCTCGCCGATGTTGATCGTGCCCGAGATCGCGAGTTGCGGGCGGCTGTAGTAGTAGCTCGCCTGCTGCGGCAGCGGACCTTTGCGGCTCACGCCCGCGTCGCCTTGCAACAGCGGCGCACCGCGTGCGCGGAAGGCGAGGTCGAACGTGAAGTCGCGCGCGGGAATGCGCGCGCGATACGTGTCACCGTCGAGGAGCAGCACCCAGTCGTCGAGCACGACATCGGTGCTCTCCTCGCGCGCCTCCGCGAGGCCGAAGCCGGCGCGCGCAGCGCGCTGGTCGTGTCGCAGGCGTCCTTGCGCTGGGTCGGCGAGCGCGGCATGCGCAAAGAGGATCTGCCTCGGCGCGAACGCGCTGCGGACGTCCTCCGCAACGCCCGGCCGCGAGCGGAAGAACGTGATCTGCACACCGCGCTGCACGCCTTCGCGGTCGCGCGTCCATCCCGTGATGTACCACCACTCGGTGCGGAAGTCGGGATGGCTCCCGTGATCGCGAGGGAAGACCAGCGCGCGCGGCGTCACCTCGCCGAACCGCACGTCGCCGTAGGCGCGATCGCAGGCGACGAGCGCCACCGCCGATTGCAGGAAGCGCCGCCGCTTCACCAGTCTTCCTTCACCGCCAGCACGGCGTCCTCGCTCATCGCGGCCCGGCCGGCCAGCCACGCCGTGATTGTCGCGAGCGCCAGCAAAGTCATCGCAAGCGCGGCAAGACCGGACCACGGGACGACGAGGTCCATGCTCCAGTGGAACGATTGGCGATTCACGACATGGATCAGGATGAGCGCGATGACGAAGCCCAGCACGAGCCCCACCACCACGCCCACGGCCGCGAGCGCGAGCCCCTCGACGCCCAGCATCGCGCCGACCTGCCGGCGCGTCATGCCGAGATGGCGCAGCACGCCGAATTCGCGCCGCCGTGCGAGCACCAGCGCGCCGAACGCCGAGGACAAGCCGGTGAGTCCGATGAGCACGGCGACCGCTTCGAGCGCATAGGTCACCGCGAACGTGCGGTCGAAGATGCGCAGCGAGATCGTCCGCAGCTCGCCGGGCGTCGACAGCTCGAGACGATCGGCGCCGGCCAGCGTCTCGAGCCCGGCGCGCACCGCATCGGGCGACGCACCGGGTACCAGCCACAACGCGGCATCGTTCACCCAGTCGTCGCCGGTGGCGCGCGCGTACGCCGTGCGCTCGATCACGATGGCGCCCTGTTGTCGCGCGTAGTCGCGCCATACGCCCGCGACGGTGAAGGGCACCAGCCGCCCGGCGAGCGGAAGTCGAATGACCTGTCCGGTGCGCCAGCCGAATCGATCCGCGGCCGCCTCGCTGATCCACGCCGGCGGCGGATCGGCGGCCGCAGGCACGAGCGTCGCGCCCGCGAACAGGAGTCGCGCCGCGGGATTCGCCCGATCGATGTCGCGGGCGAGCAACGTGATGCGCGGCGCGCCGGGCTCGAGCGCCAGTGAGGTGACGCGCATGAACTCGGCCTGCTCGACACCCGCGAGGCCGCGCATGCCCTGCTGCAGCGCCGGCGTGAGATACGCCGTATCGCTGCCGGTGCCCGCGCGCACGTAAACGTCGGCGGGCAGCACGTGCATGAGCCACTGTTCGAGCGAGCCACGAAACGAGGCCACCATGATCGCCATGGCCGCCATGAGCGACACGCCGGCCACGATCGCGGCGAGGCTCAACGTGGCTTGCGCCGGTGCGTGGCGGATCTGTGCGAGCGCCAGCGCCGCCGGTGGCGACCCAGGCACGCGCGCCGCCGCGAGCAGCGCGCTCGACACGTGCGGCAAGAGGCGCAGCGTGCCGAGCAGGAGCAGCGCGATCGCCGCATAGCCGAAGATCGGCAGCTCGAACACCGGCGGCAATGCCGTGAAGGCGACGCCGATCGCCAGTGCGGCGACGGCCGCACCGACACCGCGGCCGTGTCCCCATTCGACGTCGACGTCGCCGGCCTTGAGGGCAGTCGCCGGCGATGCGCGTGCGGCCTCGCGCGCGGGCGCGACGCTGCCGAGCATGGCCGCTGCGACGCCGATCACGCCGAAGATCACCGCGGCGCTCCAGTCCATCGCGATGCCGGGCGCGCGGCCGCGAAAGAATCCGGCTCCGAGGTCCAGTCCGAACCACTGGATGGTCAGCGTCGCGAGCAACCAACCGGCGGCGAGGCCGACGGCCGCGCCGATCACGCCGACGATCGCGCCTTCGCGCAGGACCAGGCGCACGAGCTCCGCACGCGTCAGTCCGAGGCTGCGCATGAGCGCGAAGGGAACGCGCCTGCGCAGCACGGCCAGCGCCTGGGTCGAGAACACGAGCAGCCCGCCCGTGAACAGCGCGACGAGCGCGAGCACGTCGAGGTTCACGCGATATGCGCGCGTGAGGCGCGCGGTCGACTCGAGGTTGCTGCGCGGCGTGACGGCCGCCACACCCGGCGGCAGGTGCTGCGCGAGACGCCGGGCGACGCCGGCGGGATCGTGTCCCGGCCGCAGCCGCACGTCGATGCGCGTGAGGATGCCGTCGCGAGCGAAGCGGTCCTGCAGCGCGGCGATATCCATGACCGCGAGCCGCGCACCCGCTTCCGCGCGCACGCTGCCCGCGACGCGCAGGCGCACCGGGTCGATCCCGCTCTGCAGCTCGAGCATGTCGCCGCGCTCGCGACGCAGCCATGCGGCGGCGGCCGGGCTCAGGAACACTGCGTCGGGGCGCAGCGTGTCGAAGCGCTCGTCGGATTCGCCCACGAGCCCGGGCGTGACCGCGGCGGCGCGCAGCACGTCGACGCCCACGAGCGTCAGCGTATCGTCCTGTCCGCGCACTGTCGCTTCGAGCTGTATCACGGGACTCGCCGCGACGACCGCGGGATCGCGCGCGACGAGCGGATAGACCGTTTGCGCGAAGCCGGCACGACTGCCCTGGATCTGCAGGTCCGCGTCGCCCGAGAGCGTCGCAAGGCCGGCATTGAATTCGGCAATGGCCGTGTGATTGATGAGCTGCACGGCGAAGCCCAATGCGACGCCGAGCGCGATGGCGACCACGGCGAGCGCGGTGCGTCCGGCCGTACCGGGTGCGGCCGCGAACCCGCCGAGCGTCGCGCGCGCGAGGCCGACCTGCGCGAGGCCTGCGTCAGCCTGCTGCATCACCGGCCGGTATCAGGCCATCCGCGCGCAGCAGCAGCGCACGATCGGCGGCCGCGGCCGCGGTCGGCGAATGCGTGACGAGCACCGCGGTGGCGCCTTCGCGCTTCACGGCTTCGCGCAACAACGCGACGATGACGGCCGCGCTGTCCGGATCGAGGTTGCCCGTGGGCTCGTCGGCGAGAACCACCGCAGGCCGATGCACCAGCGCGCGGGCGATGGCGACGCGCTGCAGCTCGCCCCCGGAGAGCTCGCGCGGCGCGCTGTGCGCGCGCTCTGCGAGCCCCACGGCCTCGAGCATGTCGCGCACGCGCGCGTCCGCTTCGGCGCCGCGGCGCCCGAGCAGCGCCAGCGGCAGCGCGACATTCTGCGCGACCGACAGATACGGCAGCACGTGGAACGCCTGGAACACGAAGCCGATGCGTGCGCGGCGCAGCCGCGTGAGGGCGTCGTCGTCGAGGCCGTCGAGGGCAACGCCGGCGACGGTCACCGAGCCGGCGTCGGGACGATCGAGACCGGCGATGAGATTGAGCAGCGTCGACTTGCCGATTCCCGACTCGCCGCGAACGGCGATGAACTCGCCCGCCGCGACGTGCAGCGTCACGCCGCCCAGGACGAGGCGCGCGCGGCCGAAGCGCTTGCGAACGTCGACGAGATCGATCACGCGCGCAGCGTAGCGGCGCGCGCAGCGTACGGCAAACCGCTCAGGCTTTTTGCGGGATGAAGCGCAGCGCGACGCCGTTGTTGCAGTAGCGCAGCCCCGTCGGCGCCGGACCGTCGTCGAACACGTGGCCGTGGTGTCCGCCGCACTTCGCGCAATGGTATTCCGTGCGCGGCATGATCAGCAGCGTGTCGGTCTTGGTCTCGAACGCATTGGGGATGGTGGTGAAGAAGCTGGGCCAGCCCGTCCCGCTGTCGAACTTCATCGCGGAGGTGAACAGGGGCAGGGCGCAGCCCGCGCAGACGAAAACGCCGGCGCGCTTCTCGTCGTTGAGCGGGCTGGTGAACGGCCGCTCGGTCGCCTCGTGCCGCAGCACGCGGTAGCTGTCCTCGGGCAGCTGCTTGCGCCATTCGTCGTCGGTGCGCTTGAGCGGCGCCGCGTCCTGCGCGACGTGCGCGTTGCTCGCGAGGAGCACGCGCCACTGGCTTTGCAGCTCCTGAACGTCTTTGGCAGGTGGCTTGGCCGCCGTGGCGCTGCGCGCGCCTCCGGCGAGCAGCGATGCGCCCAGGGCGCGCAGGATCGAGCGACGGTTCATGTCTTTCTCCATCGAGGGGCTCCGCGTATTGGACCGCATACGGAGGTTGTCGATTGTACGGTCGCCGCCGGCGACGATTCCTTACAGGACGGCGCCAGCGCGTCCATCACCGCTGCAAACCGCGGCCGGTGCGATGTTATTCCCTTGCGGACTCAATAGCTTACACCTGATTTGCGCGGCCGATCGGGACCATCGACAAAGGCGATTTGATCCGCCGGCGATGCCTCCCTATCTTGTCGTTGTGCGGTGCAACAAAGATAGCCGCCCTTTGCCAGGACTCCCCATGACAACCCGAGAGCTCTCCCAGCCCGCGAGCCCGTTCGCGCACATGATCTTCCTCGTCAGCGAGGCGTTGCGGGGCCCGGCGCCCGAATCGGCGCCGCTGAAGGAAGCCGTCGCAACGCCGCGCCGCAGCTGGCTCGACCGCCTCGACGCGTGGGCGTGGCGCCAGCACCAGAAGGACCGCGAGGCCTGGCTGGCGCAATCCCAGGACCTCGCCGAGCTCGAAGCGCGCCTGCGCGCGCTGGACCGCGGCGCGCCGCCGCATCGCTGATCACGTGAAGACAAGCTTGGCCGCGGCGCCCGCCGCCGCCGCGGCCGCGATGACGGGAATGACGCCGAGCTTGTAGCGGAACAGCGCGATCGCGGCAGCGGCGCCGATCAGCATGGCGGCGGTGTCCGCACCTTGCGGGAAGGTGTCGCCCGGCCAGAAAACGTGCCAGGCGAAGAACACCGCGAGGTTCACGATGACGCCCACCACCGCAGCCGTGATGCCGGTCAGCGGCGCGACGACATCAAAGAGCAGCCGCAAACGGTGGGCCGTCTTGACAAATTTAATGTATTGGCAGCGCCCCGACTCAGATAAGCAGCAGCCAATTCCCTGGGACATTCGCAACCCGAGGTGAGCGGTCATGCTCCCGAGCGTTCGGCTCATCGTCGCCACCTTTCTGTTCGGCTTCGTGCTGGTGTTCGCCAGCTTGCGCGTCGCGGTCATCACGCAAATTCCGCGTGACTCGCTGCCGGCACTTGCGACGCCGGCGATCGCGGCGGGGACGCCGGCCCAGGGAATGTCATCGGCAGGCCCGGTTGTGGCCGTGCCGCCGCTCGCCTCCGTGCCGGCAGCCGATCCACGGCGCGCGGAAATGGTGCCGGTGATGTTCGATCTCAACGCCGTTATCCGCTCCACCGCGGCCGCGCCCGAAGCGGCGCCCGTCGTGCAGGACCCGGCCCCCGCCCCTGCCCGGCTCGCGACGCTCAGCATTTTGCCGGAGATCACCGCCTTGCAAGAGATGCGTGAGACCACGCCGCCCGCAGAGCTGGCGAAGCTAACGATCTTGCCTGACATCATCACAGTGCAATCGATGCCTGAGGCCGCGCCGGTTTCCGTGGCGTTCACCAAACTGACGATCCTGCCTGGGGTCGCTCCGCCCGAGGTCACGGCTGCCGCGCCCGCAGAGGTCGCTCCGAGCCCCATGACACTCGCGGCGCTCACCATCCTGCCGGACATTGCGGTGCAATCCATCCCGCCGGCGCCGCCGGTCGAGCCGCCGCCGGCAACCGCTGCGGAGCAGCCCACAACGGCGCCGGAGGCAAAGGCAGCACAACCGATCGCGGCCTATGCGCCGCCCGAGCGAATGAGGACCGAAGCCACGGGCTCGGTCGAGCCGCCGACCTCCTCCTCGATCGCGAATGCCTCTAACCAAATGTCTGAACCGCCGCCGGTGACCGTCTGGGTCAGGCTGCCTCTTGCCAAGAAGCCCCCTCCAACCAAGCCAGTTCAGTCCAAGGCCAAGACCGCGCAGGCGAAGCAGCGTCAAGCCGCGCTGCCATCGGCGGCGCAGCCGGCCGAGCCGCCGCTGCCGACCGCTGAGCAGCCCGCAATAGCGCCGGAAACCAAGCCAGCGGACTCGGTTGTGGCGTATGCGCCGGCCGAGCCGGCCGGGGCCGAAGCGACGGGCACAGTCGATCCGTCGGCTTTTGGCGCGCCCGACACGAACGCCTCGGACCAAATCTCCGAAGCGCAGCCAGTGACGGTCTGGATCAGGCTGCCTGTTCCCAAGAAGCCACCCCTTGCCAAGCCGGCCAAGACCAAGACCGCGCAGGCGACCCACCGGCAGCCCCCGCGGCAGCCGGTGGCGCGCGATCCGTTCAACTTCAATTTCAACTTCGGCTTCGACCATCGCCAACGTCAGCGTCAGCCGCAGTCTCAATCTCAGTTCCCAGGGTCCCGAACCTTTTGATTGACGGCGCAGCGGTCGGTGCCGCCACGTAGCCAAAGCGCAGGCGGCGCGCTAACTAACCGCCATGCGTCCGCTCTCGGTCCTCGATCTCTCGCCGGTCACCACGGGGATTTCGGGCGCGCAGGCGCTGCGCAACAGCCTCGACCTCGCCCGCCTCGCGGACCGCCTCGGCTACGCCCGCTATTGGGTGGCCGAGCACCACAACCTGCCCAACATCGCAAGCTCGGCGCCCGACATCATGATCGGCCAGATCGCCGCGGTGACCACGCGAATGCGGGTGGGTTCCGGCGGCGTGATGCTGCCCAACCACGCGCCGCTGCAGGTGGCCGAGCGCTACAAAGTGCTGGAGGGATTGTTCCCCGGCCGCATCGATCTCGGCATCGGCCGCGCGCCCGGCACCGACCCGGTGACGTCCTATGCGCTGCGCCGCCGGCAGGACGATCCGGCCTCCGACGATTTCCTGGAACGCTTTCAGGAGTTGATGCTGTTCGAGCAGCGCGGCTTTCCGGACAATCATCCATTCCACCGGGTGCAGGCGATGCCGTCCGACGTGGCGCTGCCGCCGATCTGGCTGCTTGGCTCGAGCGGTTACAGCGCGCAGCTTGCCGCGCACGTCGGCGCGGGCTTCTCGTTCGCGCACCACTTCTCCGACTTCGATCCGGTCGGGCCGATGCTCGGCTATCGCGAGCAGTTCAAGCCCTCTGATAAGCTTTCCCAGCCGCACGCCATGCTTGCGCTGCACGTGGTCTGCGGCGACACCGACGCCGAGGCCGAACGGCTTGCCACGTCGGTGGACTTGAACTTCGCGCGCCGCCGGCAGGGCCATTTCGGCCCGATCCCAAGTCCCGAGGAGGCGGCGGCGCACCCGTACACGCCGAACGACCGCGCCTGGATCGCGCAGAACCGCGCCCGCCTCGTGGTCGGCGGCAAGGCCAAGGTCATGGCCCATCTCGCGCCGCTGATCGAAACGACCAAGGCCGATGAGGTGATGATCACCTGCATGGTCTACGACCACGAGGCGCGCAAGCATTGCTACGAGCTGATGGCGGAGGCGTTCGGACTGAAAGGTTCGGCATGATCAAGAGGGGCAATCTCTCCGACGTTCCGGCAACCCTGCCGCCGAGCAAATCACCACGCTCTTCCGGCCGCGAAACCATACAACACGCCGATTCGCGCGGTTCACATTCGACGCGGACATGCTAAACAGATGCTCATCCGAGCCGTTCGAACGCTCGTCGCGGCCGGTGCAAGTTCAATGTGATGCGAACATCGGGAGGTCCACTTGGGTAAGCAGTTCACGCTCACGGCATCCGACGCCTTCAAGCTCGGCGCCTATCGGGCCGATCCGGCCGGCGCACCGAAGGGCGGCATCGTCGTGATCCAGGAGATTTTCGGCGTCAATCAGCACATCCGAAAAGTGTGCGACGATTTCGCCAAGGAAGGTTACGCCGCGGTGGCGCCGGCGTTGTTCGACCGCCAGACGAAGGACTACCAATGCGGCTACTCGCCGGCGGAGATCGAGAAGTCGCGCACCTTCGTCGCCAAACCCGATTGGGACGCCATGATGCGCGACACCGACGCGGCGATCAAAGAACTGAAGGCGGTCGGGCCGGTCGGCATCGTCGGATTTTGCATGGGCGGCACGATTGCGTTCCTCGCCGCGTGCCGGCTGTCGGGCCTGAGCGCCGCGGTCAGCTATTACGGCGGCCGCATCGTCGCCTTCGCCGACGAGAAGCCGAAGTGCCCGACCCAGCTCCACTTCGGCGAGAAGGATCAGAGCATCCCGATGAGTGACGTCGAGATCATCAAGCAGAAGCGCGGCGGCGACAGCGAGATCCACGTGTATCCGACCGGCGGCCACGGCTTCCATTGCGACGAGCGTGGCAGCTTCGACAAGGCGAGCCGCGACCTTGCCTGGCAACGCACCACCGCGTTCCTGCAGAAGCACATGAAGAAGTGACCGTCGCGCCAGCAAGGCCGGGCTTGTCCCGGCCTTGCTGCTTTCAGGAGGCGATGCCGACACGGTAGCGCGCGCCATCGAGCGTGGTCAGGGCATGAGCGCGGACGCCACGAGTTTCGACGTTGTGGTTGTCGGCTGCGGCATTGCCGGGCTGTCGGCGGCCGCAACCGCCGTGCAAGCCGGCGCGCGGGTGGCGGTCCTCGAACGGGCGACCAAGGACGAACGCGGCGGCAACACCCGCTGGACCGAAGCGCTGCTGCGCATGAAAAGCGAGAGCGAGGTGTCCGACGACTTCGCGACGCATTTCGCCGCCAACGCCGGGCACTATCTCGATCCAAAATTGGTTGGCGAAACCGCGCGCGACCGCGGCAACTGGTCCTCGATCGTCCACACGCTCGGCTTCACCGACCCCGAGGTGATCGCGACGTTCGCGGCCGCGGCCGGCCCGACCGTGGCCTGGCTCAAGAGCTTCGGCGTGAAATTCGATTTTCTGCCGAACTATTTTATTACCGCGTGCCAGCCGCGGCTGGCGACGATCGGCGGCGGTCTCGCTTTGGTGGAAACGCTCGTCGGCTGGGCCGAGAACAATGGCGCGCAGGTCTTCTATCAAACCACCGCGCGCGCGCTGATCCAGGATGACGACGGCGCCGTGATCGGCGTGCGGGCCGTCGGCCCCGGGCACAAGCCGGTGGAATTCCGCGCGCCTTCGGTAATCCTCGCCAGCGGCGGGTTTGAAGGCAACCCGGAAATGCTGACCCATTACCTCGGGCCGCGCGCCCGCTACATCCGGCCGGTGGCGCGCGGCGGCTACTACAACAAGGGCGAAGGCATCCGCATGGCGCTGGCGATCGGCGCCGCCGGCTGCGGCGACTTCGGCAGCTTTCATGCCGAGCCGCTCGATCCGCGGTCCGGCGCGACCGAACCGGTGGTGCTGGTGTTCAATTACGGCATCCTGGTCAACAAACAGGGCGTTCGATTCGTCAACGAGGCGCCCGCCACCGTCGACGCGACCTACGAGGCGATCACCCGGATCATTTTCGAGCAGCCGGAGGGCATTGCCTTCGTCATTCTCGATTCGCGGATTGACGAGGTGCCGAACTGGAAACGCTCGGTGCGCTCCGACCAGCGGCCGGTCACCGCCCCAGCGCTGCCGGAGCTCGCCGGCAAGCTCGGCATCGACGCGGGCGCGCTGGTCGCAACCGTGGAAGCTTATAATGCCGCCTGCCCGGCCGGCGCCTTCAAGCCGCTCGAACCCGACGGGCTTGCGACCAGGTCCGGCTACGCACCGGCAAAATCGCATTGGTCGCGGCGCATCGAGCAGCCGCCGTTCCTTGCGTTTCCGATCATCTGCGGCAATTGCTTCACCTTCGGCGGTCTCAAGGTCGATCCCGACAGCCGGGTCATCGACGCCGACGGCGCGGTGATTCCGGGCCTTTACGCGGCCGGCGAGACCATGGGGCTGTATTACGGCGCGTACGCGGGCGCGACCTCGGTGTTGCGCGGCGCGGTGTTCGGGCGGATTGCCGGCCAGCACGCCACCGGCCGAAGGCGCGCGCCATGAGATTCGGCATCTGGACCCCGTTGCCTCACACCATTCGCCCCGAACCGCGGATGGAGCGCGCAATCGAAGTTCTGAAGGGCGGCAAGCCAGACCAGGATGGCGACGCGGCGTTTCAATTTGCCGTCGACGTCCTGCAGCGCGGCGAGCGGCACGGCTTCGACGTGACGTTGATCGCGACCCGCGAACTCGGCCCCGACCTCGAGGCCTGGACCACAGCGGCCGCACTGTCAGGTCACACCAAGACGATGGAGCTGATGGTTGCGGTGCATCCCGGCATCATCGCGCCGGCGATGGTCGCAAAGATGGGTGCGAGCCTCGACCGCATCAGCGGCGGCCGGCTGTCGCTCAATGTGGTCAATGGCTGGAATGTCGACGAATTCAACATCTTCGGCAATGGCGCCTGGCTTACGGAGCAGGACGACCGCTATACCCGCATGGATGAATACATCCAGATCATCAAGCGGCTGTGGACGGAGGACACACTCGATTTCGACGGCCGGTTCTACAAGATCCAGAACGGCCATCTGCCGCTCAAGCCGCGGCAGAAGCCCAATCCGCCGATCTATGGGGCGAGCCGCTCGCCATCCGGCAAGGAAACTATTGCCAAATACTGCGATCACTGGTTCGTGCCGGACTGGCGCGACTACCGCCGCTTCGACGACACGCTGGCGCTCATCAAATCCGAAATCGCAGGAATGCAGGAGCGCGCCGGGCGCCACGACCGCCGGCTCGGCTACGGTCTGAGCGGCCACGTGATCTGCGCATCCACCTTGAAGGACGCGCAGGCGCGCGCCGATTCATTCGAGGCCTACGGCAACCTCGCCCGCTACAACCGCAGCGCCATGGCGGCGCTCGGCGCCTGCCTGGTCGGCACCCGCGACATGATCATCGAGCGCATCCAGGCCTACCAGCAGGCCGGGGTCGGTCTGCTGCTGCTGCACTTCCATCCGATGATCGAGGGCTTCGACCAGTTCGTGGAGGACATCCTGCCGTCCGTAAAGCAAGCGCCGCCGAAGTGGCACCCGTCGTCCCGCAGCGCAACGCCCCATAGCCAAGAACATGGGCCGAAAACTCAAACTAGCCGGGCATAGGGTGCGGAACATCTCGGGGCGCGCCGCGTTGCGTTTCAGCCATGGAGCATCCATGCGAACATTCCTTGCCATCGCTGTCCTTTTGATCACGGCGTCCGGCATCGCCACCGCTAAGCCTGCCAAGCCAAAGCGCGTCGCACCCGAGCCGCAGCAGCAGATCGCTTGCACGGTTATCGGCTGCGTGCCGGTGCCGCGTGGGTGCTGGCAGACGCCCGGCCGCACCCGGCATGGCAATCCGACCGGCGGCGACATCATTGTGTGTCCGCCGGGGGTTGCTCCGTTCCGATAAGGAGACATCATGCCGTTGCACGAACAGCTGTCCCGCGCGGACGCAGATGTTGCCGCAGAGGAAGGCCATATCGCGGCGCAGGAACGAACCATCGATCGACTGAGGCAAAGTGGTCACGACACCAACCAGGCGGAACGAAGCTTGGGCATGATGCAGCGCGCGCGGCTCGCCTTCATTCATCATCGCAAGATCCTGCTGGAGCGCTTGGGGTTGTATCGGACCTGAAAAGACTTACTCGAGGACCTCATCGGCCAGCGCCAGGAGCTTCGCGGACACGTCAATCCCGAGCGTCTTGGCGGTCTTCAGATTGATCACCAGATCAAACTTGGTCGGCTGCAATACCGGAAGGTCGGCCGGCTTCTCGCCTTTAAGGATGCGGCCGACATACTGGCCAGCCCGGCGATGGACGTCGGGCAGATTGGCGCCGTAACTCATCAGGCCACCGGCGACGGCCAAATCCCGAAACGAATAGCTTGCAGGGATTGCGTGCTGCGCAGCGAGCGCTACCAGCCGCATGCGCCGGCTGGTGAACAAGGGATCGGCGCTGACGAACAGTGCGCCGGCATGTCGTTCGACAATGGCGGCGAAGGCAATTTCGAAGTCGCTTTCGCTGACGGCCTTGAACAGTTCGATTTGTTGCCCAATGACCCGCGCCGCCTGAAGGATTTCCTGCACTTGACCGTCCGCATCCGGACTTGCCGGGTTGTACAACACAGCCATCAAGGATGCTTTGGGCGCGAGCTCGCGCAAAAGCTCTAGTCGTTTGGTGGTGAGCTCGGTGGCGATATTGATGACGCCCGTGGCATTTCCACCGGGGCGGTTCAGGCTCGCGACCAAGCCGGCCTTGACCGGATCGGTGCCGCCGGTGAACACGATTGGAATAGTCGTTGTCGCCGCCTTCGCCGCTAGCACCGGTGCCCCTCCCCCGGTGGCCATGATCACGGCCACGCGGCGGCTGATGAGATCGGCGACAAATCCCGGCAGCCGATCGTGCTGACCCTCCGTCCAGCGGTACTCGATCGCAACCTGACGGCCGTCGACGAAACCCAATTCACCGAGGCCAGCCCGGAACGCGGCCGTCAGGTGCGCAAACCCAGCGGGCGACGCATTGGCAAGATAGCCGAGTACCGGCATTCCGGGCTGTTGCGCGCGCGCCGGCATCGGCCAACCAACCGCTCCGACCACCATCCCTTTGACGATGTCGCGCCGTCTCATCGCCCGTCTCCGAAACCCGGGGCTACGCCAACGCGGTTTAATGATAGCACGCCCCCGCCGGGGGATGCAGACCTCTCCCGACCAGTTTCGGAGGTTTGGCTCAGAACCAGCGTTCGCCGACAGTGATCACGTCGCCCGGGTGCAGCGCGCTGCGCAGCGGCAGCGAATGGCGGGCGAGCACGCCCTGAAATTTGCGCGTCACCGTGACCGGGTCCTTGCTGGCGCGCGGCGTGAAGCCGCCAGCGATCGAGATCGCACTCTCGACCGTCATGTTCGGCACGAACGGATACTGGCCGGGATAGGTCACCTCGCCGAGCACGAAGAACGGCCGATAGACCTCGACCTCGACCGCGACGCTCGGATCGCGGATGAAATTCTGTTTCAGTTGGCCGGCGATTGCGGCCGCGAGCTGCTGCGTTGTCAGGCCGCGCGCCGGGACCGCGCCAATCAACGGCAGGCTGACCCGGCCGGCGGCGTCGACCGTATAGCTGTTGCTCAAATTGTCTTGGCCGAACACCACGACGCGGAGCTTGTCGCCGGAGTCGAGCGCGTACGGGCCTCCGGTCTCCGGCATCGCGGCGCGCACCGGCATTGCGGGCGCGGCGCGGCGCACCGCCTGCGGCAGCGCCGGCGGCGGCCCGTACATCAGGGCGTCGAGATCGCGCGCGGGTGTAGTGGGCGTGGCGACCTGTTGCGCCATGGGGCCCGCGCAGGCGGCCAGCGCCAGCACGGCGAAGCAGAGAACCACAAGGCGACACAACGGCATACGAGGCAAATCCGGGCGGGCCACCGCACCACGCCGGGCCTGATTAACGCCGCGTATGGTTAATGAAGCCTTTAACCGGGGCTGCCGCGCCATGAAATGGCCCGCTGCAAGGCGTTGGCTTTGCCGCGCCGGCCCCGTAAGGACGCAACGGCCGAGGGCTGCCCCGACTTGCCGGCTTGCCTATTCAGCCAGTTCTTTTTTTACAACTCACGCGTAGGTTCGCGGGGCCGCAGCTCGACCGCTCAACCCTAAGCCTCAGACCAGACGCGATGGCGATATACGCCTCCCTGATCACCGAAATCGAGGACGCGATTGCGAGCGGGTCGAGCGACCGCCGCACCAGCCTGCTGCGATCGATCACCGATCTGTTCTTGAACGGCGCGGAATCGTTCTCGGAGGAGCAGATTGCCATATTCGATGATGTGATCGGAAAGCTCGCCGACCACATCGAGGTCGAGGCCCGCGCCGAACTGGCTCGCCGGTTAGCACCGGTCAACCGCGCGCCGCTCGCGATCATCAGGGCACTGGCATCCGATGACGCAATCATGGTGGCGAAACCGGTGCTGCAGCGCTCGCCGCGATTGCAGGACAAGGATTTGGTCCAGACCGCCAAGACCAAGAGCCAGGATCACCTGCTCGCGATTTCGAAGCGCAAGACCTTGAGCGAGGTCGTCACCGACATTCTGGTCACGCGCGGCAACCAGGAGGTGACGCGCTCGGTTGCCAAAAACGAAGGCGCGCTATTTTCCGCCATGGGCTTTGACACGCTGCTCGCGCGCTGCAGCAGCGATCCGGTGCTCGCGGACTGCATCGGCACCCGCAAGGACTTAACGCCATACCGGCTGAAAAGGCTGGTCTCGGTGGCCGCCAAGATCGTGCACGAGAAACTGGTCGCGGAAATCCCCGAAGCCAAGGATGAGGTCCGCAAAACCGTCGCGAAAATTGTCAACGGCGGCGCGGCCAACGGCCAGCCGAACGACCAAACGGCGGCCAAAAAGCGGATGATCCAGGCCTTGTTCGCAAGCGGCAAGCTGGACGAGCGGCCGTTACAGGTGGCGGCCAAGGACGGCAAGCTTGTGGATGTGGTCGCGGCCCTGTCGGTCCTGAGCTCGATGTCCGAAAACACCATCGAAATGCTGCTGCTCGACCGTCACACCGATACCATCCTGATCCTCGCCAAGAGCGCCGATTTGTCGTGGGATACCGCCAGACTGCTGCTGACCATGCCGTCTCCCGGATACGAAAGCCCGCACGTCGATCTCGGCGCTGCTTTCGAAAACTTCAAGCGGCTGCAAATCGTCACCGCGCAGCGCATTCTGCGTTTCTATCGGGTGCGCCGCAGCACGAGCGCGCAATCGAATTGACTTTCACGCCGGCGCAAGCGCCGCAGCCACACCCCGTTTGACTGCTGGCACGTCATCTAACGATCAGCGCCTCATCTTTACCCGGGCTTCATCATCCCGTCGGTTCGGCCTCGCACGGCGAGCGCGTGATGACGTGGTGAAATTGGCGTGAACCCTGGGGACGGCGGGCGCGCGCCGCGGTCTGAAAGCGATTTCCCGTCCGTCCGGCCCGCCATTCCCGGCGGCAACCTGTGTTTTTCAACTTTGCCGCGGCTTTGATTAAACCCAGCGTCAATGCATTGAACAGGTCGAAACAAATCCCCCCTATCGATCGCGTGCGGAAAAATACCTAGTCGGGGGATCGCTGAAATGGATACGACGAAGCCTTCGTCTTCGCGCGCCAGTTTGGTGCCGTTTCCCTTAGCTTCGCAAAGTCGTCGCGCGCAAGAAGCCGCGCGCGAGCAAGAGACACTGTTGCATACCGTGCTGGATAACATGGCGCACGGCGTGCTGATGTTCGATTGCGACGCGCGACTGGTGTTCTGCAATGAGCCATATCTAAAAATGTATGGATTGACGAAAGAGCTGGCAAAGCCCGGCTCCACACTGCGCGAACTCCTCCAAGGTCTGCGGTCGGGCGCGTTTGTGAGCGATCCCGACGACTATATCATCAAGCTCAGGTCGTCCATTGCGGAAGGCCGGACGCTCTGTAACGTCATGAACGCGCCTGACGGTCGGGTGTTCTCGATCGTCAACACTCCGGTGAGCGGCGGCGGCTGGCTTGCGACCCACGAAGACATCACCGATCGGCAGCGCGCCCAGGAGCAGATCGCCCACATGGCGCGCCACGACGCCTTGACCGACCTGCCCAATCGCGTGCTGTTGCGCGAGCGGCTCGACCATGAGCTCAAGCGTGTCAAGCGCGGCGATTGCCTGGCGATGCTGTGCCTCGATCTCGACCATTTCAAGAGCGTCAACGATACGCTCGGACATCCGGTCGGCGATGAATTGCTGAAGCTCGTTTCCGACCGGCTGCGCGGTTGCGTCCGCGAACTCGATACCATTGCGCGTCTCGGCGGCGACGAATTCGCGATCATCATGACGCAACTGCAGCAGCCGATCGACGCTGCTTCGCTGGCGCGGCGCATCCGGGACTCGATCATCAAGCCCTACCAAATCGATGGCCACCAGATCGTCACCGACATCAGCATCGGCATTTCCATCGCGCCGGGCGACGGGATGGAACCGGACCGGCTGCTGAAGAATGCGGATTTGGCGTTGTATGGCGCCAAGACCGAGGGCCGCGGCACCTACCGGTTTTTCGAGCCGGAGATGGATACGCGCATGAAGGCGCGCCGGGAGCTTGAACTCGATCTTCGCAACGCGCTCGCGAACAAGGAATTCGAGCTGCACTATCAGCCGCTCGTGAACCTGCAGACCAACGAGATCACCGCGTTCGAGGCGTTGTTGCGCTGGAACCATCCGCGTCGCGGATTGATCTCGCCGGCCGAGTTCATTCCGATCGCCGAAGAAACCGGCCTGATCATTCCGATCGGCGAATGGGTGCTTCGAACCGCCTGTCAGGAAACCGCCAATTGGCCCGATCACGTCAAGGTCGCGGTCAACCTCTCGCCCGCCCAGCTCAAGAACCGCAACCTGGTCAAGGTCGTGACCAGCGCGCTTGCCGATTCCGGCATGACGGCCGCCAAGCTGCAGCTCGAAATCACCGAATCGCTGCTGATGCAGAACACGTTCTCGACGCTCGCGACGCTGCATGAACTGCGCAAACTCGGCGTGCAAATCGCGATGGACGACTTCGGCACCGGCTATTCATCGCTGAGCTATCTGCGCAGCTTCCCGTTCGACAAGATCAAGATCGATCGATCGTTCATTCAGGACTTGGCGAACGGAAACGAGCCGCTGGCGATCGTGCATGCCGTAACCGGGCTGGCCAAATGCCTCAACATGATCTCCACCGCGGAAGGGGTCGAGACCCAGCAGCAATTGGAGACGCTTCAGGCCGTGGGTTGCACCGAGATGCAAGGCTATCTGTTCAGCAAGGCGCGGCCCGCCAAAGAGGTGGCGCAGTTCTTCGCTGTGGAGGTTGGGCCAGCGGCCGGCGCGGCCTAAACTACGCCGCGATCAGCCGGTGAAACAATTCCGCGTCGACGTTGCCGCCCGACAGCACGGCGACCACGACCTTGCCTTTGACGTCGAGCTTGCCGGCGAGCAGCGCCGCAAGCCCGATGGCGCCGCCCGGCTCGACCACCAGCTTCAATTCGCGGAATGCAAACGCCACCGCACGCCCGACTTCGATGTCGTTCGCAGTGACGCCTTCGCCGACAAGCTTGCGGTTGATCTCGAACGTCATCACACCCGGCGTATTGGTCATCAGCGCGTCACAGATCGTGCCGCTCATGCGCGCGTTCTTCTCGCGCTGGCCGCTCTTGAGCGAGCGCGCGGTGTCGTCAAAGCCTTCGGGCTCGGCGGTATAGAATTTCGCCTCCGGCACCCGCGCCTTGACGGCGAGCGCAATGCCGGCAATCAGCCCGCCGCCTGACGCGCCGACCACGACCACCTCAGGCTTGAGGCCTAGTGCCGTGAGGTCTTCGACGATCTCGCGGCCTGCGGTGCCCTGGCCTGCGATCACGAAAGGGTCATCGAACGGCGGCACCAGTGTTGCGCCGCGCTTGGCCGCGATATCGCGCGCAATCGCGGCCCGGTCCTCGCGATCGCGGTCGTAGAGCACGACTTCGGCGCCGAGCGCGGCGGTGCGCTCGCGTTTGGCCATGGGCGCGTCCGACGGCATCACGATTACCGCCGGCATCGCCAAAAGCTTCGCCGCCGCCGCCACGCCCTGCGCGTGATTGCCGGACGAGTAGGCCACCACGCCGCCCCGGCGTCGATCCGCCGGAATCGATGAGAGCTTGTTGTAGGCGCCGCGGAACTTGAACGAGCCGGTGCGCTGCAAGATCTCGGCCTTGAGGAACACCCGCGCCCCAACCGCGGCGTCGAGCACCGGAGAATTGATCAGCGGCGTGCGCAGCGCGATACCGGCGAGCTTGGACGCGGCCGCGTCCACATCGGCCGCGGTGGGTGGCGCAATCGTCTCGGTCGACATGCCGGCAAGCTAACTCCGCCCCACCTGCCCGGGCAAGGGCGGGCCGAAGCCCTTGCCCAAGCCGCCCGCGATGGGCATGAAACGTCAGGAGTTACTATCGGAGACAGGTCATGGATCTCGGTATCGCCGGCCGCAAGGCCATCGTCTGCGCCTCGAGCCGTGGGCTTGGGCGCGCCTGCGCCATGCGGCTCGCCGAGGCCGGCTGCGAGGTCGTGGTCAACGGCCTCGATCCCAAGCGTCTGGAAGCGACCGCGGCCGACATCCGCCGGATGACCAACGCCAAGGTCCACGCGGTCGCCGCCGACGTCGCAAAGCCCGAGGGCCAGGCCGCGCTGTTCGCCGCCTGCCCGGCGCCGGACATCCTGATCGCCAACAACGCCGGACCACCGTTCCGCGATTTCCGCGAGCTCGATCGGCAGAAGATGATCGATGGCGTGATCGGCAACATGATCGTGCCCATCGAACTGATCCAGCGCGCGATCGACGCGATGGTCAAGAACAAGTTCGGCCGCATCGTCAACATCACCTCGGGTTCGGTGAAAATGCCGCTCGCCGGTCTTGACCTGTCGTCCGGCGCCCGCGCGGGGCTGACCGCGTTTCTCGCCGGCGTGGCGCGCTCGGTTGCGCAGCACAACGTCACCATCAATTTCCTGCTGCCCGGACAGTTCGAGACCGATCGGCTTCGCTCCAACAACGAGGCGACCGCCAAGAAGCTCGGCGTTCCGGTCGAACAGGTGGCGGCGCAGAAAATCGCCGCGATCCCGGCCAAGCGTTTCGGCAACGCCGACGAGTTCGGCGCCGCGTGCGCCTTCCTGTGCTCGGCGCATGCCGGTTTCCTCACCGGTCAGAACATCCTGATCGACGGCGGCATTTTCCCCGGCGCGTTTTGAGGCGCACCCATGATCGGACGCGGCGATCGGATACCCTGCGATCTGGCAGGTGCTTGCTCCGCCGCGGCCCGCAACGCATGATGGCAACACCTTTCCAATCGCGCGACATCACCCAACGGGAGGACCTCAATGAAGCTCGTGCGCTTCGGCCCGGCCGGCAAGGAACGGCCCGGCATCATCGACAAGAACGGCAAGATCCGTGACCTCTCAAAGGTGGTCAAAGACATCGATGGCGAGGCGCTCTCGCCCTCGGGCCTCGCCAAGATCAGAAAGGCCAACATCGACAAGCTGCCGCTGGTGAAAGGCAATCCGCGGCTTGGCGCCTGCATCGCCAAGCCCGCGAATTTCATCGCCATCGGGCTCAATTACGCCGACCACGCCGCGGAAGCCGGCGCGCAGGTGCCGCCCGAGCCGATCATCTTCAACAAGGCGCCAAGCTGCATCTGCGGCCCGAACGACAACACCATCATCCCGAAAGGCTCGACCAAGCTCGACTGGGAGATCGAGCTCGGCATCGTCATCGGCGGCCGCGGCCGCTATCTCTCGAAGGAGAAGGCGATGAGCGTGGTGGCGGGCTATTGCCTCGCCAATGACGTCTCCGAGCGCGTGTTTCAGCTTGAGCGCGCCGGGCAATGGACCAAAGGCAAGGGCTGCGAGACGTTCGGCCCGCTCGGCCCCTGGATGGTGACCAAGGACGAGATCAAGGACCCGCAGAACCTCAACATGCAGCTCACCGTCAATGGCGAGATCCGCCAGAAAGGCAACACCAGGACCATGATCTTCGACTGCGCGCACCTGGTGTGGGCCTGCTCGCAGTACTTCATCCTGGAGCCGGGCGACGTCATCATCACTGGCACGCCGCCCGGCGTCGGGCTCGGCATGAAGCCCGAGCCGAAGTTTCTCAAGGCGGGCGACGTGGTGCGCCTCACCATGGACGGCCTCGGCGAGCAGAAGCAGAAGATCGTCGCGCCCAGAAAGTAACTCAAGCCGGCGCTGTGTGCGCCAGCGCACAGAGCGCCTATTGCAAGTGCGAGCTGTCGAGCGCCTGCTCGAGCTCTTGCTCGTATGCGCCGAGACGCGCCAGTGCCGCGCTGGCGAGCTGCTGTTCGTCCGACACGTTTTCGCAAGCGGCGTCTAGCACCGCGCTCATCAACAAGCCGGGCAGCCGGTCGACATTGCTGGCCAAGACCCGCTCGTCCTGCAACAGCGACAGCCAGGCGGTCTGGAAAGCGGCGACCAGCACCAGAATGTCATCGGACGGAATCCTGACCATGCGACAGCCAACGGACGCCGTCTGAACTGGTTCCGTCACCTGTCGTTGAAACGCGGTGCTCACCACAACACGCTGGCGAGCGCGTGAACCAAAAAATGGAAACCCGCCGCGCTTGGCGACGGGTTCCACAAAGCAAGCGAGCGGTGGATCGCTTGGACCTTGCTCGCCCGCAACTCGCGTTCGATCGCAATCGTCGACTGCTAGCGCCTGTCGCCGCGCCCGCCGCCGTCGCCCGGCCCCATCTGACCGCCGCCCCCCGTCTGGCCGCCGCCCATCTCGCCTCCGCCCCTGCCTTCGTCACCGCCTCGGCCACGCCGTTCGCCGCCGCCGGTGGTCTCGCCGCGAACGTTGGCGTTGCCGCGCACGCTGGCGCCGTCGCGTGACATGCTGCCACCTTCGCGGACGCTGGCGCCTTCACGGCCATCGCGGTCCCGGAAGGACGAGCCTTCGCGGACGCGCCCGCGAATCGTGCTGCCCTCGCGGACATGATCGCGGTCACGGATGTGATCGCGGCCCCTGACGGACCGTTCGCGCACGCTAAAGCCACCGTGGCCGAAGCGGCGGGCCGCTGGACCATATTCCCAACCCTGCCAGCCGTAGATGCCGCCCCATCCCAGGCCGCGCCGCCACGCGAAACCGCAGCGATACCAGCCCGGGCCGTGCCAACCGCTGAAGTAGAAGCAATAGCGCCGGCCCTCGACCACGTAGACGGCGGACTTTTCAACCAGGTCGGTGGCATCGAGGGCGTCCCGCATGGCGCCGCCCGATAGCGGCATGGCCTGGGATGTGTTCGCCGCCAGACAAAGGGTGGCGGCGCCTGCGAGCAGACAGAGATATTTGCGCATTGGCTTGTGTCCTCTGGGTTTCCTCCCGAAGGCTCAATTCTGCGCGAGAGCAAACGTTCCGGCGGGGCTTCAGCTCCCGCTATGAGGAACCGGAAGAAATGTCCCGTGGCTTTGGATTGCTGTGTACGACAGCAGCAAAGAGCGAGCGCCCGGAATGACGTCGGAGCGCGATCACCTGGACTGGCGGCAGGGAGCTTACCAAGCTCAGAATGCTTTGAAGGTGATGATCGTCCGGGTGTCCTGGATGCCCGGAATGGTCTGCACCTTCTCGTTGACGAAATGGCCGATGTCGGTGTTGGAGTCCACGTAGACCTTGACCAACAGGTCGAACTCGCCCGCGGTGGAATAGATTTCGGAGGCGATCTCGGCGTCGGCAAGGCGGTTCGCGACCTCGTAGGACTTGCCGAGCTGGCACTTGATCTGGACGAAGAAGGGGACCATGGGACCTCCGGCCGCACCGCGTGCGGCCGAGCCCCAATCCAGCAAAATCGCCTGCTTCTGGCAAGACTTGCCCGAGGCTTGCGCGGCTTCGCCGCGCGCGATGGCGACTGCTACAATCAGCAGCACGCGATCCGGTGGAAACCGACGGCGGGGGAATTCGCATGTCGAGAGGGCTTTTGCGAGTCGCGATGATTGCGACCGGCGTGATCGTCGCCGCCATTGCATGGCCCGCACAGGCGCAAGTCATTCCTGACAGGCCGCTTCGCTTCTTCGTGCCATTTCCGGCCGGCGGCAGCTCCGACGCGGTGGCGCGGGCGATGCAGCCGGCATTGGAACGGATTCTGCGGCAGACCGTGGTGGTCGAAAACCGCGCCGGCGCCGGCGGCATGCTGGGGGTCGACGCGGTCGCGAAGGCCACACCGGATGGCGCGACCATCGGGCTTGCCGGCGCGGGCGCGCTCGGCGTCAACATCGGCGAGCGCACCAAGCGGCCGTACGATCCCGAGAAGGATCTGGCGCCGATCAGCAATGCGGTGGAAGCTCCCTTCATTCTGGTCGCGACCCCTGGACTGAAGGTTGGTTCGCTTGCCGAGGTGATCAAGCTCGCCAAGGCCGAACCCGGCAGGCTTTCGCTCGCCCACGGCGGCAACGGCACGGCGATGCAGCTTGCGGCGCTGACGTTCGCCGCATTGGCGGACGTGAAGGTCGGCCTGGTGCCTTATCGCGGTACCGCGCCCGCGGTCACCGACGTGATCGCCGGCCATGTTCAGCTCGGCATCGCGGATCCGACCACGTCGCTCGGCGCGATCGGCGAGGGCAAGCTGCGCCCGATCGGAGTCACGAGCCGGCAACGCTTTGCCATGCTGCCGGAGGTGCCGACCTTCGATGAACTGGGATTGAAGGATTTCGAGATCACCGCCTGGCTCGGCGTGGTGGCGCCGGGCGCGACACCGCGCGATATCCTGAGCAAGCTCAACGCCGCCGTGGTTGCGGCGCTTAATGACCCTGAGGTGGTCCGGCGCATCCACGTCGCCGGCTTCGAGCCGGTGCCGATGACCCGGCAGGCGTTCGCCGATTTCATCGCGAGCCAGATCAGAAAAGCCGAGAAGGTGGCCGCTCCGCCGAATTGATCGGAGCTTCTAGGTCCGCGGCCGCAAGGACAGGCTGATCCGGGTGACGATGGAATCCCAGGCGCGCTTCTCGTTTGCCGGATAGCGCAGATCGATGCAGTGGATCATGCCGCCATTGGAGAAGTTGCACCGCCGGTACAGCACGCGGCCTTTGTCAGGCGCGGAGATGGCGAAGAAATTGCCCGCGACGCGGTCGTACGTGAGGCGGTCTCGGTCCTTGACGAATACGCGCCTTAAGTAACGCGCGGGGCTTTCGCCGCGATTGTTGCGGAACGCAAAGATGCGGAGCTGGGCGCGGCCATCGGCGGTTTTAAGAACCCGGTCGCGCGCGCTGCCGGCCTCGACCGGGAACATCTGCCTCGGAATTTGGACGGTGGTCCCAGCTTCGTTTCCGAAACTCGTCCAGCCCGGATCGGACGGCACGGCAAACGACGACGTGCACAACGAGAGCAGAGACGCGAGCGCGAAGCCCCACACAGCGCGTTGCCCGAAGGAGCGGAGAGTCTGACGCATCATCTCTGATTAAGCAGTGACTGCCTGCAATGTTCCGGCGGCGGCGAAAATCACCTCTGCCCACCGAACCGGGTCGGGACTTCTACGCTCTGCCGGCCCTTGAACGGGCGTCGGCCGCGGGCTAGGTTTTGCCGGCAATCTCATGGGGTGCCTGGTCTAGGCGAGCGAGCGCGGCCGGGCTGAGAGGCGAAAGCTAACCCATCGAACCTGATCCGGGTCATGCCGGCGGAGGGAGAGATGCGAGCGCCGCACAATGAATTCCCGGCCATCGCCGCCGACATTCTGGAGCGCATCCGCGCGCGGCGGCCGCGCGTGCATTGCATCACCAACGCGGTGGCGCAGGCGTTTTCCGCGAACATGCTGCTGGCGGCCGGCGCGGTGCCGTCGATGACCATCGCGCCGCGCGAGGTCAAAGGCTTCGTCGAGCGCGCCGATGCGCTGCTGATCAATCTCGGCACCTTCGATGCCGAACGGCAGAAGGCCTCGCTGCTGGCGGTGGCGGCGGCGGGCAAGGCCGGCATTCCCTGGGTGCTCGATCCGGTGTTCATCGACCGCAGCCCGCCCCGCGCGGCGTTCGCGAAACGGCTCGCCGCGCGAAAGCCCGCCGCCATCCGGCTCAACGCCGCGGAGTTCGCCGCGCTCGCGGGCGGCAAGGCCGATGAAGCCGCGGTCGCGCGCTACGCCAAGGCGCGCGGCACCACGGTCGGACTGACCGGCGAGCGCGATGTCGTGCGCGATGCCACCCGCCTCGCCACCATCGCCAACGGCCATGCGCTGATGACGCGCGTCACCGCCATGGGCTGCGCCGGCTCGGCGCTGGTCGGCGCTTGTCTCGCGGTCGAGAGCGACGCCTGGCGCGCGACCGCCGCCGGCCTGATCCTGATCGGCGTTGCCGGCGAGCTTGCCGCCGTGCGCGCTCAGGGGCCGGGCAGTTTTGCGGTCGAGATCATCGACGCGCTTGATCGGCTCGATCGCGACGCGCTGCTGGCGCGCGCACGGGTGAGCTGATGCGCGTCGATCTGCGCTGCTACGCCATCGTCGATCCCGAGGTCTCCGGCGGACACGAGCTGCCGGACCTGTGCCGGATGCTGGCGGCTGGCGGCTCGACCCTGGTGCAACTCCGCGACAAGCTGTCCGACACCCGCGTCATGGTCGAGCGCGCGCGCGCCATCAAGGCCGCGCTCGGCGGCGTGCCGCTCCTGATCAACGACCGGGTCGACGTGGCGCTCGCGATCGGCGCCGATGGTGTGCACATCGGATGGGAGGACATGGCGCCGGCCGATGCGCGGCGCTTGCTCGGTCCGGGGCCGATCATCGGGCTTTCCATCAACAGCCCGCAGCGCGCCGACGCGACCGACCTCGGGTTGGTCGATTACGCCGGCATCGGCGGCGTCTATGGTACCACCTCCAAGGCGACCAAAAACGCGCCGATCGGGCTTGCCGGGATGGCGCGCGTGGTCGAGGCGCTGCATCGCCGCCAGCCGGGATTCCCGACGTGTGGCATCGCTGGCATCAACGCGGGCAATGCTGCTGCTGTTATCGCCGCAGGCGCGGACGGGGTTTCGGTCATTTCGGCACTCTCGCAAACAGCCAATCCGCGCGACGCGGCGCAACAACTGCGGCGCGTGGTGGATGAGGCGCTGGCGAGGCGGCGGCGCCCATGAGCACGCCGATCGCAGTCACGATCGCGGGATCGGATTCCGGCGGCGGCGCCGGCATCCAGGCCGACCTGAAAACATTTTCGGCGCTCGGGGTCTATGGCGCCTCGGTGATCACCGCGCTGACGGCGCAGAACACCAAGGGCGTCACCGGCATTCATGATGTGCCGCCCGAATTCATTGCAAAGCAGATCGACGCGGTGTTTTCCGATCTCAAGGTCAACGCCGTCAAGATCGGCATGCTGTCGCAGGCCGCGACCATCGCGGCGGTGGCGGCTGGCCTCGATCGTCACCAGAAGACCAACGTCGTGCTCGATCCGGTGATGGTCGCGACCTCCGGCGACCGGCTGCTCGCGCCCGACGCGGTCGATGCGCTCCGCCGGCTGCTGATCCCACGCGCGCTCATCATCACGCCGAACCTGCCGGAGGCGGCGGCGCTGCTCGACACCGACATCGCCGAGGATGAAAACGTCATGCGCCATCAGGCGCGCCGGCTGCTTGGCCTCGGCGCCAAGGCCGTGCTGCTCAAGGGCGGGCACGGCAGCGGACCGGAGAGCGTCGATCTCCTGATCGACGCCGACGGCGACGAGCGCCTCTCCGTCACCCGCGTGCCCACGAAAAACCTGCACGGCACCGGCTGCACGCTGTCGTCGGCGATCGCGGCGGGATTGGCGAAAGGCTTTGCCCTGCGCGATGCGGTGCGGGCGGCGAAAAGCTACGTCACCGCGGCGATCGCCGCCGCCGACACGCTCGCCGTCGGTTCGGGCCATGGCCCGGTGCATCATTTTCACCGCTGGTGGTGAGCGCGATGAAACTGAGCGGAGCCACGAACTCGGCGCGCTCCCTCTCCCGTAGGGAGAGGGTTGGGGTGAGGGGTTATCGTCTCTCGATGGTTTCTAACCCCTCACCCGCCTCGCTTCGTTCGGCGACCTCTCCCTATGGGAGAGGTGGACGGAGTGCGTGGCTGCGTCGGTGCCATTTGGAAACGCATAGGAGCACATCATGACCAACATCACCCGCCGCAAACTCGTCGGAGCCGGCGCGAGCGGCCTCGCCGCCACCGCGACAACGCTCGCCACACCCAACCTCGCCACCGCGCAAACCCCGCGCTGGCGCATGGTCACCTCGTGGCCGCGCCGCCTGCCGGGCCCCGGCATGTCGGCCGAGCGCGTCGCCGAGCGCATCCGCGCGCTCTCCGCAGGCCGGCTCGAGATCGCGGTGCATGCGGCGGGCGAGGTGGTGCCGGCGTTCGAGGTGCTCGACGCGGTCGGAGGCGGCGTCGCCGAGATCGGCCACACCGCCTCGTTCTACTGGCAGGGCAAGATGCCGGCCGCGGCGTTCTACACCACGGTGCCGTTCGGGCTCACGCCGGGCGAGCACGTCGCCTGGGTCGAGGCCGGCGGCGGGCAGGCGCTGTGGGACGAGCTGTACGCGCCGTTCGGCGTCAAGCCGTTGATGGGCGGCAACACCGGCGTGTGCATGGGCGGCTGGTTCCGCCGCGAGATTTCATCGCGCGGCGATCTCGCGGGCTTAAAAATCCGCTCGCTCGGCCTGGGCGGCGAGGTGTACCGCCGGCTCGGCGCCACGCCGCAGACCACGCCGCCGGCGGAAATCCTCGTAAGCCTGCAATCCGGCGTGATCGACGCGGTCGAGTTCGTCGGCCCCGGCACCGACATCGCGCTCGGCCTCTATCGCGTGGCGCAGAGCTACTACTATCCGGGCTTCAACAAGCCGAACGGCACCGGCGAGTGCATCGTGAACCTGCGGGCCTGGGAGGCGCTCGACGCCAGCCTGAAGGCGGTGGTGGCGCACGCCTGCGCGGCGGAGGCGAGCTTTGCATTGGCCGAGATGGAGCGGCTCAACGTCGAGGCGCTGGCGGCGCTGACCGGCCAGCACCGGGTGGCATTGCGCGCGTTTCCGGCCGAGGTGATCGCTGCGGCGCGCGGGATTTCCGGCGACGTGCTGGGCGAGCTTGGGGGCCGGAGCGCCGCGGCGAAGAAGGTGTACGATTCGTACATGGCGTTCCGCGAGCGCGCGGGGGCGTGGAGCCGGATTTCGATGAAGGCGGTGCTGGAGGGACGGGAGGGATAGGGCTCCGCATTCCACGCGGCCGGTCATTCCGGAGCGCTCGCTCTGCTGTCATTCCGGGCCGCTTCAACCGCCGCAGCGCGTTAAAGCCGCGATGGCTTGCGCAGGTGCAGATAGCTCGGATTGAAGTCGCCAAAACGTGCGAGCTTCGCCCAGTCGAAAACGTGCAGCTCGCCGCCCCGGAAATCCATCGACTTGGTCCTTCGGAGCACGTGAAGCGCGCGGCTGATGGACGGCAACGACGAGCCCAGCATTTCGCCGAGCTGGGTTTGCGTCAACGGCAGCCGGCACGATCCCGGCTTCGCGTGGCCGCCGGCGCGCGCGCGATAATATTGTTCGCAGAAAAAGTGCGCCAGTCGCGTCCGCAACGGCCGCCCGCTGTTGTTGGTGATGGCTTCGCGGAAGATCGCGGCATCAATTAAAGTTTCGCGCCAGATCGCGATCGCAACCGCAGGCCGCTCCTCGAACAAAGCGAGCAGCGCGACATGCGGGATCAGCGAAATCACCGCCTCATCGATGGCGCAGACCGCATGGTCCATGGTCTCGATGAACAGGGTCTGCGCGTCCGGCATGTCGCCGGCGATGTGCAGCGACAGGTACTGGCGCCGGCCGCTGGGCAGGGTGTGGTATCGCGCGACCACGCCGCCAAGGACGATGGCGGAGACCTTCGGGCTGTCGCCCTGCCGCACAATGTCTTCGTCCGGCTCGAACCGGCGCTCTATGTCGGGCAGCGAGCGCAGCGCCGCAATGTCGGAGCTGCTCAGCTCCGAATGGGCCTTTAGCTTGCGCAGCAGTATATCGTGCGAGAGCGGCATTCTGGGTGTTCTGTCTGTTTGATCAAATGATCAAACGCGACATGAGTTCCCGGTGTAGGACCAAGCAACAGCGAGATGCTGCCGCATCAGAACCAAAGAAATAGCGAGAACCGCGGATGTCCAATGCCTTTGATTCCGAAACCACAAATGTCATGGCGCGAGCGCTTTATGAAGCGCTCAGCCGCCTCAAAACACTCGGTCTCGTTGACGGCGACGCGGCCGCGGCGAGTTCGAAGCTCAGCAAGCTGATCGTTCAAGCCGCCGAGACCGGCGAGCGCAGCGAGGAAAATCTCATCTTGTTCGCCATCGGCCGCTTTCAAGCGGACGCGGAGTATCCGAACGCCGCCGAGTGATGCTCGGCGCGGCAAAGCCAACGTTCGTAGAGCAGACCAGCAGAGCTCGATCCGCCACCACGCCGCTTCAACAAAGCAGCAGACGATAGGTTCGCTGCGCTCAACCCATCCCTACGCATTGCGGGCGCAATGGATGTCGAAGTTCGAGAAAGCGCACCTTTGTGGCGTCCAGAATGATGCCTGCGAAGGCCTGTCCGATCGCGGCTACTTGCCCTCCGGCTTCTTCGGCCCCTCCGCCCGTGGCCGCTAGGCCGCCGCGGCGGCGCGGTCCTGCGCGCTCAATTGCCGCGTGTTGCCGACCACCTTGGCCATGTTGCCGCCGACCGAATCGCCATCCGGCAGGTCGCCGGTCTCGAGCAATCGCGCGATGTCTTCCTGCGACCACTTGCTTAAGCCCTTCTGGGTGATGTTGGGCACCTAGCCGTCGCCCTCCGGGTCGGACCCGCCGGCGAAGCACTGGCTCGTCACCACGGCGCCGAGCCGGTGACCAAACCCAAAAGCCAATATCGACCGATTGCATGCAAGAGCAAAATGAGCTACTGAAATCCAGCGGGGCTTTCGACGGTCGCCCCGTTCTTCAAGGCTCGCGGGCCCAAGCACCGTCTCCTTCGCAAGGAGGGGACATTATGTGTGCTGGGCCCTGATCATTTGAATCACTGAAAAGATTGCAGATCAGGGGACATCGCGGCCTCCCCTCAAGATGGATCGCCATCCAAGCGCTGCTCGCCTCCATCATGGGAGCGAGCCATGGATGGCTTGGTTCTTGGACTGTTTCTCTTCGCAGCGTTCTTGGGTGGCTTCGCATCCGGCCTGGCCGGCTTTGCGATGGGTTTCGTCGTGTCCGGCATTTGGCTGCATGTGATCACACCGATCCAGACGACCGCGCTGATCGCCGGTTACGGCCTTTGGACACAGGGCTACGGCGTGTGGAAGCTGCGGCAGACGCTGAACTGGCGGACCGTCGCGCCGTTCATCGTCGGCGGGGTGATTGGCGTTCCCCTCGGGGCGGTGCTGCTCACCTATCTTGATCCGGGCTATGTGCGGTTTGGCGTCGGCGTGCTGCTGGTGATCTACAGCGTGTACGGCCTGGCCAAGCCGGCCCTCAAGCCGCGCGAGGTCGGGACCACGACCGACGGCAGCATCGGATTTCTGAACGGCGTGCTGGGCGGCCTGACCGGACTCCCGGGCTTCATCATCACCGTCTGGTGCCAGATGCGCGGCTGGACCAAGGACGAACAGCGCGCGGTGTTCCAGCCCGTCATCCTCACCGGAATGATGATGATCGCACTATCGCTGAGCGTTGCCGGCGCCATCAGCACAGATACGCTCAAGCTGTATGTGCTTGGCCTTCCTCCGCTGCTGGCCGGGCTATGGCTCGGGTTCAAGTGCTACGGCAAGCTCGACGACGCCACGTTCCGCAAGCTGGTTCTGATCCTTCTGCTCGGCTCCGGGCTGGCGCTGATCGCGGCACAGGGATGGCCGGCGATCCGCTCTCACATCGGCGCGCCGCAGATGGGCGTGGCGCAAGCCTTCGACAATCCGGTGTGCAGGCCCATCCTGGGCTTCAAGGATGCGAAGCTTTCGGCGATGCAGCCCCCGGCCCTGGATCGGAAATGGACCGCCACCGTAACGGTGGATGCCTCGCGCTGCGCCACCACGGCCGGACATTTCGAGGTCGGCTTCTCGCGAATCAAGGAAAACTCCATGGACCTCGAATTCCGCGAGCGGTTCGTCTGGTCGGCTCCGTCGGTGCTGATTAGCGTCGACTTTGCGGCCGACGAAGCGGTCGAGGCCTATTGGATCGACAGCATTCAAGCATGCCCGTGCGTGAGATGATTCGTTGGGATTACCCCAGAGGCGCAACGCACTTCCTTTGGTTATCAATGGGGCTTGACTCTCGTCAATAACTTCACCACATGGCGCGTGTCGGGCCACATTGCAGTCGCCCGGCTGATCCAAGGCACATCGCCCAAGCACTGCGCATCGCCCACTCGTCGGGCCGAGGCTTTTGGCGATATGTCTGATCTCCTCAAGCTTTTTCTGACGGCGCGATTGGAGAACCCAATCTGCATCGTCCGGCCTCGCAGGTCCGGCGCTGCATTCCGGGCATTCCGACAACCGCCCGGTTAGCTGCTCCTGCAGCCAAGGTTGTCTCCACTCCCAAGGGAGATGAGAGATGACTTGCCTGAACAAGACCTACCCGTCAGTCACCGCCATGCCGATCCCTGCGCGGCGGCCGGGATTCTTCAGGGCTACCATCGTACTGATCGAAACCTTCCAAGATGCCTTGGATATGATGCGAGCGGTGCACCGCCGTCATCGCCTCAACGAATAGGCGCGGTCAACCGGATTCATTTACAGCTTGAATGTAACGTGCCGGGCCTTCGACAACCGCCCGGTCAGCTGCCGCGCAGCCAAGGGTTGTCTCGCTCGGTCAAGGAGATGAGACATGCCTTGCGCCAATACGATTTGTCGCCCCGCGATCACGGGCCTGACGCCAACAGGGCTGATAGCAGGAGAAGGCCAGCAGCTGTTCAAGCAAGCTCCACACGGCCCGCCTGCTCAGCAATCGCGATCAAAGCGGCATCCGATGTCCGCCGTTGTGGAGATTTTCGCCGATACCGAACATGTGAATCCGGAGCATGTTTGGGGCGACGAAGGACCCGTCAACGATTAAGGATCCGTTCTCGACCCTTGCGGCGAGCGGGTCGCCCGACTACACTGTAACTCCGGGGAAACGCAGGCTCCCCGTCAGACGAGCTCTCACGTCCAAGCTCTGCGCAACACTCGCTCGGTCGAGGAGATTGCGCATGGACGGAAATCCCCACTCAGTTTCTCCCGCTGATCGTGACGTTTGCCGCGGTACGGCCCGGGCGCCGCAACCAGTCGACGGCGGCCGAACCCCTGCCTTCATGTCATCGCAGATCACAGGACGAACGTGATGGTTTGGCACGCCATTGCGGGCCTGGTGGTTCTCATGGCACTCCCCGCTCATGCCGAAACTCTGAGCTTCGGCGATGCCGAACTGGGCGCACCTCCCGGCGATTTCGAATTCTGGCGCACCGGAAGCGGCGGCCCCGGGCAATGGACGGTGGTGCGGGACCCCTCTGCGGAAGGCGGCAAGGCGCTGGAGCAAACCAGCACCGACAAGACCGACTATCGGTTTCCACTTGCGATCTACAAGCCGTTCTCCGGCCAAAATGTCGTCGTGAGCATCCGCTTCAAGCCGGTCGCGGGGACCGTCGATCAAGCTGGCGGGTTGGCGATCCGCCTCACCACGCCCGACGACTACTATGTCGTTCGCGCCAACGCGCTCGAAGACAACGTGCGCTTTTACCGTGTTGTCAAAGGCAAACGCGAGCAACTCCAATCCGCATCAGTCAAGGTCGCCGCAAACCAGTGGCACGCGCTCGAAATCAGAGCGGAAGGCAGCCGGTTTACAATCGCCTATGACGGCCGAACCTTGTACACCGCCACCGACCGCACGTTCAGTCAGGCCGGCAAGGTCGCGCTATGGACCAAGGCCGACAGCGTGACCCGCTTTGATCGTCTCGAATTTGGAAATCTGCCATGACGTCCCCACCTTCGGCGCGCGCACCACACCTCGATCACGTTAGAGGCCGCGAGCTGTATTGAAACCTTCATGAAAGCTGTCCGTTGCATCAACGCTGCGGCTTACGAATGACATAACGACGAATGGGGGGCACGACCTAGCAAGGAGGCTCCCATGCGTGCGCTTTTTCCGTGGTTCATCGGCGGCGCCCTTCTGGCGTTCATAGCTCCCGCCTCGGGCCAGCAGATCGACTGGCAGAAGGTGGATGACACATTGGGTCGAAAGGCCACCGTGACCGAGGACGTTCACCGCTACGGATTTCCGCGGACTGACCTCAAGGTCGTGCTGGACGGCGTCGAAATCAAACCGGCGCTCGCTCTTGGCGGCTGGCTGGCGTTCAAGCCTGCACAGGGCGGGGCGATGGTGATGGGCGACCTGGTGCTGCTTGAAACCGAGATCAATCCGGTGATGACCAAGCTGATTGAAAACGGGCTGGAAATCACCGCGCTCCACAACCACGTGCTGCGCGGTAGTCCGGCGACGTTTTACATGCATGTTGGCGGTCATGGCGATCCGGTGAAGATGGCAACAGCCATCCGTGCCGCTCTGGCGGAAAGCAAGACGCCGTTGCAAGGACCGACACCGTCGGCCGCCGCGCCGCCGCCCGCGATTGATCTCGATACCGCGCAAATCGACCAAATCGTCGGTGCCAAAGGGCAGGTCAATGGAGGTGTCTATCAGATCGCGGTGCCGCGACGCGCTCCGATCAGCGAGCATAGCACGCCAATCGCTCCGGCTGGCCCGATGGGTGTCGCAACCGCCATCAACTTCCAACCAACCGGGAGTGGAAAGGCCGCCATCACCGGCGATTTTGTGCTGATCGGCGAAGAGGTCAATCCCGTGATACGCGCGCTCCGTTCGAACGGCATCGAGGTCACCGCGATCCACAGTCACATGCTGACCGAGCAACCACGTCTGATCTTTCTGCATTTCTGGGCCAACAACGATGCTTTGAAGCTGGCCCGGGGCCTGCGCGCTGCGCTCGACAAGACGGCGAGCAAGACCAACTGATCGTCTTCGACCCCCCCCCGCGAAGTGCGCATCGGGCCGCCAACCGACAGCGACGTGTTTTCGCAAGTCTGCTACTTCGCCTCTGGCTTCTTCGGCCCCTCCGCCGGTGGCAGGGACTTGACGTAGGCCGCCATGGCGGCGCGGTCCTGCGCACTCAATTGCCGCGTGTTGCCGACCACCTTGGCCATGTTGCCGCCGACCGAATCGCCGTCCGGCAGGTCGCCGGTCTCGAGCAATCGCGCGATGTCCTCCTGCGACCAGTTGCTTAAACCCTTCTGGGTGATGTTGGGCACCCAGCCGTCGCCCTCCGGGTCGGGCCCGCCGGCGAAGCGCTGGCTCGTTACGACGGCGCCGAGCCGGTTGCGCGGCGAGTGGCATTCCGCGCAATGGCCGGGGCCGCTGACCAGATAGGCGCCGCGGTTCCAGGCCGCGTCGTGGCTCGCGTCGGGCTTGAAGGCCTCGCCGTCGAGAAACAGAAACTTCCAGCCGCCGAGCGTGCGGCGGATGTTGAACGGAAACGGCAGATCGTGCGCCGGCGATTTGCCCTGCACGGCCGGCAGCGTCTTGAGGTAGGCGAACAGATCGCGCAGGTCGTCGGTGCGCATGCGCTGATAGGAGGTGTAGGGGAACGCCGGATAATAGTGCTCGCCGCTGGGCGAGGTGCCCTTCACCATGGCGGTGACGAAGTCGGCCTCGCTCCAGCGCCCGATGCCGTCGTTGGGGTCGGGCGAGATGTTCGGTGTGTGGAACGTGCCGAACGGCGACTTCAGCGCGACGCCGCCGCCGAGCCGGCTCTTGTCGTCCTGGTTGGGCGTGGCGTGGCAGGAGGCGCAGCCGCCGGCGAGGAACATGGTCTTGCCGTTGTCGAGGTTGGGCGTATGCGGCGAAAGCGCGCTCGCCGGCACCGTGGCTGGGATGGTAACCATCCAGAACACGCCGAGGCCGACGACGGCGGCAATCACCAGCAGAATAAGAGGCTTTCGCAGCACGGCATTCTCCTGCGGCCGATTCTAGGGCACGGCCGAGTTGGATTGAAGCCGTGCCGCGGACCCCGCGCTCGCTCTCTCGAAAGCATCGGCTCCATGGAAGAGGTCAACAGCGCGCGCGCCAGGCAAGCGAGTCAATCCGACACCGTCGCGCTGGCAGTTACGGACCGCAACAAAAGCGCGAGGACGGCCTTCCCTAAGGGAACGCCGTCCTCGGCTGAGTGGTCCGCGCCAGGCGGAGCCCGGTTATGCGATCAGGACTGGCGCTTGCGGTAGGTCTGGTGGCAGCCGCCGCAATTCTTGCCCACTTCGGCCATCTCGGCCTTGAAGCTGTCGAGGTCCTTCACCTTGGTCTCGGCCGCCTTGGCGTCGGCGCCGAACTTGGCGAACTTGGCGTCGAAGTCGGTCTTGTTCTCCCAAACCGCCGGCAACGCGGCGGTGTCGCCGCCGGACTTGGAATTGTCAGGGAACAAGCCCGGCATTTTGGTCGCCGAGTCCTGGTAGGTGGCGAGCACCTTCTTGGCCGCGTCGAGATTGAACGGCTGCTTGCCTTCAATCATTTCGCGCGCGGTGCGGGACTGGTTGCCGTTCTCCTTCATGATGGCCTTGCGGGCGGCAATCGGGTCGCTTTGAGCGACCACCGCGGTGATGCCGAAGGAGAGCGCGGCAACCGCTAGAACAGTACGCACGATCATAAAGATCCCCTCGCTGTTTGTGATGCTCACAGATGATCCCGCCCGGACGACGCCGAGACGCGGCCAAGCAGTCGGCAAACACCGACCGACAAGGGTTATTCCTAGCGCCAGAGCCGCCATGTGGCCGCGGGCGCCGATTCACGATTTCGTGAATGGACCAGGGTGTCAGGTTCGCCGCGCAAGTGTTTGATTTCGCAGCGGTTCCAGCTCCATGCGGAGCCGGCGGGCGCGCGGCTTGCTACATGCGGAGGCGGCGGCGATGGGGTTTCTACATTCGGAGACGGTGCCGGGCGATCGCGCGCCAGACCCGCTCCGGGGTCGCCGGCATGTCGATGTGGCCAATGCGGTGGGCGCGCCACAGCGCGTCGGCCACCGCATTGATGACCGCCGGGCATGAACCGATCGCCCCGGCCTCGCCAGCCCCCTTCACCCCGAGCGGATTGTTGCGGCAACGCACGTTGCAAGTCTCGAACGCCAACACCGGCGAATTCTCGGCGCGGGGCAGCGCGTAGTCGATCAGCGACGCGGTCACCAGCTGGCCGCTGTCCGGATCGAAAACCGCTTGCTCCATAAGGGCTTGGCCGATGCCCTGGACGGTTCCGCCGTGCACTTGGCCGGCCAGCAGCAGCGGGTTGAGCGACACCCCGAAATCGTCGACCACCACATAATTCACGACCGCAACCGCCCCGGTTTCCGGGTCGATCTCGACCTCGGCGAGGTGAGTTCCGTTCGGATAGGTCGGCGCCTGCGGCGCAAACGCGTCGGCGGCGGTCATCTTTATCCCCGCGGAGCACGCGAGTTCGGCGATGAGCACCGCCTTGTCCGTCCCGAGCACGCGCGCGAATCCCTCGAACAACTCCAGATCATCGATGCTCACCTCCAGCGACTCGGCGGCGAACCGCTTGATCATCAGCGCGAGCTTTCGCGCAGCGCCTGCGAGCGAGGCTCCGCCGCACGGAATGGAACTCGACCCGCCGGTGCCGGTGCCGGTCGCGATCCGCTCGGTATCGCCCTGGACGACGCGCACGCGCTCAGGCGGCACGCCCAGATGATCGGCCACGATCTGCGCGTAGGCGGTCTCGTGTCCCTGCCCGGTCGACTGCGAGCCCATCAGCGCCGTGATGCCGCCGTCGTCGTCGAGCCGCACGGTCGCGGTATCCGGCCCCATGGTGCCGCAGGCCTCGATGTAGGTCGAAAGCCCGATGCCGCGCAGCAGGCCTTTTCGCTTTGCTGCCGCCGCGCGCTTGTTGAATCCACTCCAGTCGGCGAGCTCCTGCGCGCGCGCCATATGGGCGGCGAAGTCGCCGGAATCGTACACGCGCCCGGTCGCGGTGGTGTATGGCATCGCCTTGGGCTTGATGAAATTACGCCGGCGCAGGACGTCCGGCGCCACGTCAAGCTCGCGCGCCGCGGCATCGACCAACCGCTCGATCACGTAGGCCGCCTCCGGCCGCCCGGCGCCGCGATAGGCGTCGACGGGCACCGTGTTGGTATAGGCCGCCCGCAACCGCACAAAGCAGACCGGAATGTCGTAGACGCCGGGCGACATGCCGGCGCCGAGATACGGGATGTACGGCGCGTAGGCCGAGAGATAGGCGCCCATGTCGGCGACGAGGTCGATGTCGAGTGCGAGGAAACGGCCGCGCTCGTCAAGCGCGAGCCTGGCGGTGGTGATGTTGTCGCGGCCCTGCGCGTCGCCGAGAAAGTGCTCGGTGCGCTCCGCGATCCAGCGCACCGGCCGCTTGAGCTGCCGCGCCGCGACCGCGGCCAGCGCGTATTCCCCGTAGGTGAACAGCTTGGTGCCGAAGCCGCCGCCGACGTGCGGCGTCACCACCCGAAGCTTGTCGGGCGGAATCTTCAGCACATCGTCTGCGAGCACCTCGCGGACCGCGTGGCTGCCCTGGCTTGCGAGCGTCAGCGTGATGCGGTCGCCCGGCTCGTCGTATTCGGCGATCACGCCGCGGGTCTCGATGTAGTTCGTCACCAGCCGTTGGTTGACCAGCGTGACCGAAGCCGTGCGCGCCGCGCCCGCGAAGGCTTTCTCGGTCGCGGCGCGATCGCCCAGCGCCACCTCGAACGCAAGATTGCTCTTGGGATTTATCGGCTTGTTGGGCCAGACCAGCGGCGCGCCTGGTTCGAGCGCCGCCATCGCCCCGACCACGTGCGGCAGCGGCTGCCATGCAATGTCCAGCGCCTCCGCCGCATCCTTCGCCTGTTCGAGCGTCTCGGCCACCACGAACGCCACCGCGTCGCCGACATGGCGGACCACGTCCTTGGCGAGCACGCGATGCGCCGGCACCCAGATCTCCGTGCCTTCGATGCCGGCCTCCATCGGCAGCGGCCCGAGCGCGGCGGTGTCTTGGGCGGTGAGCACGAGCCGGACGCCCGGCATGGCGCGCGCCTTGCCGGCGTCGAGCGCAAACCGCGCATGGGCATGCGGCGAGCGCACCACGATCGCGTGCAGCGTGCCATCCGACCAATGATCGGCGGTGTAGCGGCCGCGCCCGCGCAGCAGCGGATCGTCCTCCTTGCGGCGGACCGACTGGCCGGTGCCGAATTTTGCCGGAGCGGGCATGACGGTAAGCTAGGACGGGGTACTCAATGGGATCACATATTCCATGGCACTTTGGACCACCACGAAGCCTCATCTGTCAGATGAGAGCCTGTCGGTGGCGCTCCTTTTCGTCCGAGATGGGTACGCGAAACATGGCGTACCCGATCGATTTGTAATTTTTTGGTACGACAAAGAACAGGATATTCACTGAGATGGACATCGTTCTGTCCGCGCAGGATCTCCTTAAAGCCAAGCAAGAAATCTTCAAGAAGAATTGGGAAGAGGCAACAATAATGCCACCCTTACCCCCCTCAAGCTCAAGGGCACATCCGAGCCCTGCTGTTGGTCCTTAGCGCAATCCGCGATAGCCGGTCCATCGTTCCCGGATTTTGCTTCGCTCCATCCGGGCTACAAACCACTCGCTATGCACGGCGAAGGCGCCTTTTTTCTCGTCGTCGGTTCGTTTCCGCAGGTCGCGCCGACAACGTCAAACCCAGCGCGCGGATCACTCGCATCACAGTGCCGAATTCGGGATTGCCGCTCTTGCCGAGTGCCTTGTACAGACTCTCGCGGCTCAACTGCGCACTTTCGGCAATCTCGGCCACGCCGCGGGCGCGCGCAACGAGGCCAAGCGCATCGCGCACGAATTCCGCATCGCCGGTTTCAAGCGCCGCCGTGATGTAGGCGGCTTGTCGCTCCTCGCTGTCGAGGTAATCGGCGGCGTCGAATCGTGTCGTCCTAGACATTGTACTGCTCCATCAACTTTCGAGCCCGCTCGATATCCCGTTGCTGCATTCGCTTGTCGCCGCCGCTCGGCAAAAGTACGAGTGCGGGTCCGCGACGCAATAGATGCGATATCCGGGAACGTAGTCCACGCGCATTTCACTCAATCCGCCGCCAACGCTCTTGCTGTCTCCCAAGTTGCCCAATTCCATTCGGCGAATACGAGCGACGATCCGCGCGACAGCATTGGCGTCCGCCAGACGATGCAGCCAGTCCCCGAATTCCGCTGTCTGGCGCACCTCCGTCATCGGAGGCCCTTGTATCCTATAGGATACAAATACTCAAGGCCAAGCTAAGGCGCGTGCTCATAAATCGGCCGCCGATCCCGATTTCCCCCGTCACTCACCTAGAGCGATGACAATGCGGATAAATCCGATTCTGCTATGGAGGTTTGGATAGGGGCCGGGAGTGGAAATTTCGTCCGCGGAAACTTGTTGTGTTCGGTACCGCACTCTTAGCCCTTGCAAAATCACAAAAATAGTTGAACCAGGTCCGGTTTCTGACATTATGTCTAAATCACCGGCAGACGGCCCTTAAGCCTCAGGCGTCGGTGGCAGAGAGCCCGTCGTGCTCCCGCCTGCAATGGACGGGGAGCAATATGGCCGATCAAAAGCTGGATTATCGCCTGTGGCATCACGGAAATGTTTGGCGGTGGCAGGTGCTCCGCGGCTGGGACGTTTTGCGTTCTGGAATGGAGGAAACGAGCGCCGCCGCGAGGGGCGCCGCTTTCGGATTTTGTCGGCAACTCGAACACGAAAAAGGGGACTAGCCATATGCCCCGCTACTACTTTCACCTGCACGGTTCAGGCGCCAACGACCTGGACGGTGAAGACTTTCCAGACGATGCTGCCGCGATAGCAGAGGCCAAACAGGTCGCCCGCGAACTGGCGAAAGCCCCGGACAAGCGTTCTTCTCCAGGGCACATGGTGGTCACCAACGAAAAGGGCGAAATGATCCACGAAGAACGGCTGGATGAACACTAGGCCAGCATCCGGTCGTAATGACCCTTGACCGTCCCATAGCACTCGCACGCGCCGTCCCGTAGCTGATCGATATCCAGCAGGCGGATGTTGCCTCGGCGGTATCGAATGAACCCGGCCTGTTGGAGGGTGCCGGCTACCACCGACACGCTGGTGCGCCGGACGCCCAGCATCTGCGCGAGGAATTCTTGCGTAAGCTTTAAATCATCGGAGCCCGACAGATCGCGCATCCGTAACAGCCACCGGCACATCCGGGCTTCGACTATATGGCTTGCATTGCAGCCGGCCGATTGCTGCGCCTGGGCAAGAAGCAGCTGCTCGTGCCGAATGAGGATGCTTTGCAAGGGCTCGAATTCGCGGGCGAGACTTCGGAGATCGTCCGGGGCAATGGCCACAGCCTCGCCAGCGAGCTGAATAAGCCCTTTATACATGGCAATCTTGCCGTCCAGTGCGGACGTGGCGTTCGCGACACCGTCTCGTCCCACCATCGCGGTTTCGATTATGGAGCCGTCAGCCATATCGACGACGAGCGACACAACTCCGCTGAATGGAAAATACACCCGGCGTATCGCCTCGCCGGTTTCCGCGATCACATCGCCGAAGTTGAGCGAGACGCGCTCCAGGCTCGGCTCAATGGCGGCGAAAATGTTCTGTGGAAGCGAAGCGAGAATCAGATTTTGAGATTGAGGCATGTTGCGCTCCCTCTGCCTATCGGCGGGAGCGCGGGAGCGTCTCTCAGTCACTCACGCCATTATGCCTGTCAGCGATAGCCTCAACCTATGTATTCATTTGCCCAATGTCGATAGCTAAGGCCGCAGTGTCGGGAACCGGCCAGACGACGCAATGGGGCTTGATGGCATAATCCAGTGAGTGCTCGACTGGGGCTCTTATGGACCGCAACGGCGGTACGGTCTTCGATCCTGAGACTATTGAGCTGATGCGGAAGGCTCTCGACGACGCCTGGGCAAGCCTGCCGGCGAACGTTCAGGCGACGATGAGCCGCACGCTGATGGCCGAGCACATCCTGAAGGCCGCCAAACTAGGCGTGCGCGATCCGCTCCGGTTGCGCGCCCATGCGCTTATTTCGATAGCTGCTTTTAAAAGCGAGTAGCCATCGCGACAGCTAAGCGAATTTGAGACCTCTCCTTAGTGCGTGATTCAAGTCCTAGATGGAGGGCTCGAATCATGCGCTACGAACTCACCGACCACGAATGGACAGCCATCAGGCCGATGCTGCCGAACAAGAAACACAGCCCTTTACAAAAACAAACGACACGTTGTGGGCGATCATCGCTCGATCACCTTGTCGGTGGCCGCGCTTACGCCGCGTTTCGGCGGCATCCCGCGCGGGCTCTTCCCGAAGCGGCGTTCGCGCGGCTGTTCGCATGTCAACGATCTGCCGATAGAGCACATCCCCCTCAACACACCTCGCAATTCAAACGCCGTCGGGCTTATCGCCCGAGCCTGGCGGGCGTCGCCGCCTGCCTCGCCGCTCAAGGGTTTATGGCGCAATTGGCGAGGTGTATGTTTGCGCGGCAGTGTCCATCGCGAATTTGGTGGCGCGGCAGACGTCTTCACGAGGTTGGGTCGTGATTGAAGCGCTTCCGTCGATTTCATCCGGGGAGCTTGACCTTCTCTATCTGAGACAATTGCTCGGCACTGACACGCCGTTGATTTTGGAAATAGGCGCCAACAATGGATGGGACACGCTTCGTTTCTTACGCGCCTTTCCAAGTGCGACGGTATGTGCCTTTGAACCTGATCCGCGCGCGCTGGCAAAGTTCAAGGCTCATGCCCACCCCCGCGTGCGTCTCTTTGAAATGGCGATTGGCGCGGAGGATGGAGAAGCCGAGTTTCATATGAGCGACGGACATCCCGACGAAACGTCGCCTATGCACCATCCGCTCGGGTGGGATTGTCAGGCTCTTTGAAAGCACCCAAAAATCACAAAGTCGTCTATCCAGGGGTAAAATTCGAGAGAACGATCAAGGTGGCCGTCAAACGGCTCGATACCTGGGCCAAGGAGCACGGTGTGACCGCGGTGGATTTTATCTGGGCCGACATCCAGGGCGCGGAGGGCGACTTGATCACGGGCGGCAAGGAAACCCTCGCCAACACCCGCTATTTTTACACGGAGTACAGTGACGAGGAGTTGTACGAAGGCCAGCCGACTTTGGCGCAGCTGCAAAGCATGCTCCCGACCTTTTCGATCGTTCGTCGTTATCCAATGGACGTCCTGTTCGAAAACCTGTCGTTTCAGTCAATCAAGAACAAATTGCCGGAACACCTCGTCAGTTATCAAAATGTCCGGCGTAATGCATCCTGTCCCTGCGGATCAGGCAAACGATACAAGCATTGTCACGGTTCGAACGCGTTATAAGATTGCAATGAAGTCAGAACGCGTATTGTTGTGTCGGCCGCAAGGGGGACTCAACGATATCTTGTGCACCATTGAGCGTGCGCGCGCTTATGCCGGGAAATTCAACAGAACGCTGTTTGTCGATACAAACTTCGCCCACACCGACTACATGAGGGATGATTTTTCGAATTACTTCAAAAGCAAAGACAGGACCATCCACCTGGACACCTCGCCAATAGCGCATCTGTTGGATCAGATGACAACGTTTCCGCCCTGCGTGGCGGGCAGGATCAATAGATACCGCGCGTATTTCGACCAGGCCTTGGAGAATTTTGCCGAACAGGAAACTCGACAAGCGATTTCCTTCAATCCTGACGCCGATTACGCCGAACAACTGTTGGTGCTTCACGCGTGCGGCGGAGGCGCGCTGGGCGTTGCCGCATTGTCCAGGCTTCAGCTGATCGACGACCTAGCCGAAGAGCTGACGCGGCGACTTGATGCGATAGGCGATGCTTATTTAGGACTCCACATCCGCCATACCGACTACCAATCCGATTACCAGCACTCGCTGGCGGCAATGACCAAACTGATCGATGATGCACATTGTGCAAATCTGTTTGTCGCAACCGATAATATCGAGTGCCTCAATTACTGCAGGATGTTGTTTTCATCCCACAAAGTTTTCTCGTTCAGCTGGCTGCCGGAAACCCCCGGCACGGTCATGCACTGCGGATCGGATATATCAAACAGATTTCAAAGAAATGCTGATGCAATTTTGGACGTTATCATGCTCTCGCTGGCGAACCGTCTATTCGTCTTACCGCTCGCTCCGGGCCAACCAGTGCCCTATTCGGGCTTCTCTTTTTTGGCGCATAATTTGAAGAACAACACGGCCGTCTTGAAATCCCTTGTCCCCGAGGTTTTTGCCCGCCGAAATTTCGTCGGCCCTTCCACTCTGGCGCAAACGACGGGAACGAGGAGGAATGCCTCCTGTCCGTGCGGTTCTGGAAAGCGGTACAAGCATTGCTGCGGATTTTCAAATAGCCCTGGGTCCTGAAATGGATCACGGGATGCACGGAACTCGAAGCCGACTCGGCGAGAGCCCCATCATGACAGAACTGGTGAACGGATCGGTCCGCCGCGCCAGCGCCACCGGCCTTGGCGTGGTGCTTGGCATCCTCGTTGTGCTGACCATTGTGCGCCTGGCCGGCCTCGCGCTGTCGGAAGTCGATCTGTTCATCGACGAGGCGCAGTACTGGAGCTGGTCGCGCGAACTGGCGTGGGGCTATTTCTCGAAGCCGCCGCTGTTGGCTTGGATCATCAGGCTCGCCGATCTCGTGTGCGGCAGCGGCGAAGCCTGTGTGCGCGCGCCGTCTCCCATCATTTATTTCGGCACCGTCGTCGTCATCTACCTCATCGCGCGCGACCTGTACGGATCGCTCACGGCGTTCTGGGCGGCGCTGCTCATGATGTTCAGCCCGGCGCTGGTGTTTTCGGCGCGGATCATTTCCACCGACGTGCCGTTGTTGCTGTTCTGGGCGCTGGCGCTTTGGGCGTTTCTCAGACTCCGCGGGCAGGTCACCGGGCGATGGGCGGTGGTGCTCGGCGTGTCGCTCGGGCTCGGGCTGCTCGCCAAATACGCCATGATCTATTTCGTGCTCGGCATGTTGCTTGCCGCGGTCCTCGATGCCCGGTCGCGGGACGTCCTGCGAAGCCCGCTGGTCTGGCTCGCGCTCGCCATTGCGGCCGTCATCGTCGGACCCAATTTGATCTGGGTGTTTCAGCACGGCGCGGTGACGTTCAAGAGCATTGCCGGGACCGCGCAAAGTGGCGGCCCCAGGGCGTGGAGTCCTCTGCCCGTCCTCGAGTTTCTGGCCACCCAGTTTGCCGTGTTCGGCCCCGTGGTGTTTGCGGTCCTGCTGGTGGCGATCGCCAGGATCCGCGCGCCGGAGCCGGCGCCCGCCAGTCGGGTGCTGCTGGCATTTGCCGTCACGCCGCTCGCCATCATCACCGCCGTCGCGCTGTTTTCTCGCGCCTACGCCAACTGGGCGGCAACCGGCGTGATCTCGGCCACCATTCTCGCCGCCGCCGTGCTGGTGAACCGCCGGCGTTGGGGATGGCTTACCTTCTCGCTCGCGCTCGGACTCGTGGTGCAAGGCGCGCTGCTGTTCGGCGATTCAAGACCCTACGAGATCGCGCTTCCGTTCCTGCCGCCCGGGAAGTCCGACATCTACCGCAGGACGCTCGGATCGCGCGAGCTTGGCCATCAGGCAGCGCGCCTGGCCGCGCAAGTGAACGCCAAAGCCATCGTGGGCGACGGGCGCCATACCGTCGCGACGCTGCTGTACTACGCCCGCCATGCGCCGCAGCCCGTCCTGGCCTGGCCGTTGCCGCCGCCGGCCAGCCAATTCGATATGACGCGGCCGCTGACCGAAACCACGCCGCAGCCGATTCTGTTCGTGAGCGAATGCCCGTCTCCCAGGCGATTGACGGTCCATTACGCCGAGGTCGAAAAGCTCGGTGACATCAGGGCGCCGACCGGGCCGACATCCGCGCGTTCTTACACGATGTTCCGTTTGGAGGGCCTGCGCAGTCCGCCCTCTGCGCTGCGGCCCTGTTGACCAAGATCGTCAAATCCCGGTCCGGAACCGGGTCATGATGATGATCATCAGCACCTGCATGGTGCCCTGCGCGGCAGTCAGAAACAGATAAGCCCGCATGAAGCGCGCCACCCGCTCGAGGTCGGGACGCGGCTTCTGCAGTTCCAGGCAGACCGTGACGTTGAGCGGGGTGAGCGCGCCGAGGCCGACAATCGTCATCAGCGCGAGCAGGGTGAGTGCTGCAGCGACCCAGCCGAATTGCGGCCAGGGCAATTGGGTGAGGCCTAATCTCACCGCAAGATACCAGCCGGTGGTGCCGGTGATCGCCGCAATGGTCGGCATCAAGAACAGCGTGCGCGGCGTGAGGTTGGCGGTGATGGTCCGCCGCACCGAAAGGTCGAGCCGGCGCATGGTCGGGCCGAGCACGAAGCCGAGATAGAGATCGATGCCGGTCCACAGCACGCCGCTGAACACGTGGACGAAATTGAGGAACCAGACGCTGTCGCTGACAATCGCCGCGGTCATCATCGCGAGCGCCGCGCCGGCATACCAGGCGTAGTGCCAGCGGATCAAATTGGGGGCGGGTGCGGCCGCGTCGGTCATCGCCCTTTGAGCTTACCCGGCCCGGCGGCTATTCGGCAGCCTGCGGAACGGGCCGCGGCCGGCGCCGCATGGTCTCGGCCAGCCAGCGGCTGACCACGTAGAACACCGGCGTGAAGATCAGGCCGAACGCCGTCACCCCGATCATGCCCGAGAACACCGCGGTGCCGAGCACCTGCCGAAGTTCGGCGCCGGCGCCCACCGCCCAGACCATCGGCATCACGCCGAAGATGAAGGCGAGCGAGGTCATGAGGATCGGCCGGAACCGCAGCCGCGCCGCCTCGGTCGCGGCTGCCCAGCGGTCGCCGCCGCGATCCTCCAGCTGCTTGGCGAACTCCACGATCAGGATCGCGTTCTTGGCGGCAAGACCAATCAGCACGATGAAGCCGACCTGGGTCAGGATGTTGTTGTCTTGGCCGCGCAGCACCACGCCGGTGATCGAGGCGATCAGGCACATCGGCACGATCAGGATGACGGCGATCGGCAGCGTGAGGCTCTCGAACTGCGCGGCCAGCACCAGAAACACGAACACCACCGCCAGCACGAAGGCGAATATCGCGGTGTTGCCGGCGCGCAATTGCTGGAACGCGAGCGTGGTCCACTCGTAGCCGAAGCCTTCCGGCAAGGTTTCAGCGGCGAGCCGCTCCATGACCTTCATGGCGTCGCCCTGGCTGTAGCCGGGCGCCGGCGCGCCGTCGAGCTCGGCGGATGGATAGAGATTGTAACGCGGCACGCGGTAAGGCCCGGAGATGTCGCGCACGGTCGTGAACGAGCCGAGCGGGACGGTGTCGCCGTTGGTGTTGCGTACGCGAATCGCGAGCACATCCTTGGTGTCCATGCGCGATTCCGGCTCGGCCTGCGCGGTCACCCGGAAGGTGCGGCCGAACAGGTTGAAATCGTTGACGTAGGACGAACCGAGGAAAATCTGCAGCGCCGAGAACACGTCGGTGACGTTGACGCCGAGAAGCTGCGCCTTGGTGCGGTCGATTTCGAGATACAGCTGTGGCGTGCTCGTCTCGAACAGCGAGAACACCTGCAGTAGCCCCGGCGTCTGTCCGGCGCGACCCATCATGGCATAGGTCGCGGCCTGCAGCGCCTCGGGCCCGCGCCCGGCGCGATCCTCCAGCACCATGCGGAACCCGCCGGCATTGCCGATGCCCATCACCGAAGGTGGCAGCACCACCAGGATCAAGGCGTCCTGGATTGCGGCAAGCTTGCCGAACAGGGTGCGCTGGAGTGCGACAGCCGACTGGCTGGGATGGCGCGCCCGCTCCTCGAACGAGTCCAGCACCAGGAAGGCGGCGCCGGCATTCGGCGCATTGGTGAAGGTGGCGCCGGAGAAGCCCACGATGTTGACCGCGCCTTTGATGCCCGGCGTCTTGAGCGCCATCTCGACGACCCGCTGCTGCACCGCGTCGGTGCGCGCGAGCGAAGCCCCGGGCGGCAGCTGCACCACGACAATGAGATAGCCGCGGTCGAGCTGCGGGATGAAGCCGGTCGGAGCCTTGCGGAATTCATTGAGTCCGAAGGCGATGATACCGGCGTAGACCAGGAGCATGATTACGGTGAAGCGCACGACTTTGCCGGCGAGCCAGCCATAACCGGCCGCCACCCGCTCGAACCCCCCGTTGAACCCCCGAAAGAATCCGTGCAGCGGGCGCTCCCACCAGCGGTCTTGCCGCCGTTCGTGATGCGGCTTGAGCAGCAGCGCGCACAGCGCCGGCGACAGCGTGAGCGAGACCACGAGCGAGATCACGGTCGCGCCGGCGATGGTCAGCGCGAACTGCTTGTAGAACTGCCCGGATATGCCGGTGATGAAGGCCGCGGGCACGAACACCGCGCACAACACGAGCGCAATCGCGATCAGCGCCGCGCCGACCTCGTTCATGCTCTTGACCGCCGCGTCGCGCGGGTTCAGGCCCCCCGCGATGTTGCGCTCGACGTTCTCGACCACGACGATGGCATCGTCCACCACGATGCCGACCGCAAGGACGAGGCCGAACAGCGAAAGATTGTTGAGCGAGAAGCCGAACAGCCCCATCAGGAAGAACGTGCCGATCAGCGAGACCGGAATCGCGACCAGCGGAATGATGGCGGCGCGCCAGGTCTGCAGGAACAGCACCACCACCAGGACCACAAGCAGGATCGCCTCCAGAATCGTCTCCAGCACCGCGTCGACCGACTGCTGGATGAACGTGGTCGGGTCATAGACGATCTTGTATTGCAGACCCGGCGGAAAACGCTTGGCGGCGTCGGCCATGGTTTCCTTGATCGCCTGGGCGGTCGCGAGCGCGTTGGAGCCGGGACGTTGGAACACTGCGATCGCCACCGCCGGATCAAGATCGAGATAGGAATTCGACGAATAGTCCTGGCCGGCCAGCTCGACCTTGGCCACGTCCTTGAGCCGCACCACCGCGTTTGCGGTCTGCTTGACCACGATCTCGGCAAACTGCTCCGGATCGGCGAGCCGGCCGAGTGTGCGGACCGCGATCTGGAAGGCGCCGGGTTGGTTCACCGGCGGCTGGTTCAGAATCCCGGAGGCGACCTGCACGTTCTGGCCTTGCAGGGCGTTGACGACGTCGGCGGCAGTCATGTTGAGCGATTGCAGGCGCGACGGATCGAGCCACACCCGCATCGAATAGTCGCGGCTGCCGAACACCGTGATCGAGCCGACGCCGTCGACGCGGGTCAGCGAATCCTTGATTTCGAGAATGGCGTAATTGGAAATAAACAGGGGATCGCGCGATTTGTCGGGCGACAGCATGTGCACGACCATCATCAGGTCGGACGACGCCTTGGCCACCGTGACGCCGATGTTGCGCACGTCGGCCGGCAGCCGGGGCAGCGCGACCGAGATGCGGTTCTGCACTTGCACCTGGGCGATGTCCAGGTCGGTGCCGACGTCGAAGGTGACGCCGATCGAGAACCGCCCATCGCCGTTGGAATTCGACGAGATATACAGCATGTTCTCGACGCCGTTGATTTGCTCCTCCAGCGGAGCGACCACGGTCGAGGCGACGACTTCGGCGCTGGCGCCGGGATATTGCCCCGCCACGTTGATCACCGGCGGGGCGATTTCCGGATATTGCGCGACCGGCAGGCGCGCGAAGGCGACCGCGCCAAGGATCACAAACACGATCGACACAACCGAGGCGAAGATCGGCCGGTCGATGAAGAAATGCGAAATATTCATGGCGGCCGTGCGCCTTGGCCTACTGCGCCTGGGCCTGCGGGCCCGCGGGTGCAGCGGGCGCCCCCTGCTCCTGCGGCGTGACCTTCTGGCCTGGCCGAGCGCGCATCAACCCGTTGACGATCACGCGGTCGTCGGCCTTCAGACCGTCCTTGATGACGCGCAGGTTGTCTTCGAGCAGGGCGCCGAGGGTGACGTATTTCGCGGTCGCGACATTGTCGTTTCCGACCACCAGCACGAACTTGCGGATCTGCTCGGTGCCGATCGCGGCATCCGGCACCAATAGCGCCTGGTAGACGGGGGAGCCTGGCACCCGAATTCGCCCGAACATGCCGGGCGTGAACACCGCACTCGGATTGGAGAACACGGCACGGCCGCGGATCGTGCCGGACGCCCTGTCGATCACGTTGTCCACGAAATCCATGTAACCGCGGTGCTCGAAGTCCTTCTCGTCGATCAGCTTCAGTCCGACCATGACGCCGCCCTCGCGGCCGGTCACCTCCTTGCCTGACATGGAAAACCGCTCGTAGCGCAGGTAGGAGGCCTCGTCGAACGTGAACTCGAAGCGAATCGGATCGAGCGAGACAATGGTGGCGAGCAGTGTCGTGCCGGTCGCCAGCGCACCTCCAGTGACGAGATTGCCGGGCGACACCCGGCGGTCCCCGATGCGGCCCGCGACCGGCGCGCGCAATTCGGTGAACTGCAGATCGAGCTCGGCCTGGCGCACCATCGCCTCGTTGGCGGCGACCGAAGCCGCGGCGCCGCGCTGAGCCTGGGTGCGCTGATCGAAGGTCTGCTCGGTGATGGTGCGGTCGCGCACGAGCTGCTGGCCGCGGTTGAGATCGTTTTCAGCGAACGCCAGGTTAGCCCGCGCCTGGGTGAGATTGGCACGGGCCTGATCGACCGTGTTCTGGAACGGCCGGCGGTCGATGGTGAACAGCGGGTCGCCCTCCTTGACCATCTGACCATCGCGGAAGTGCACCTTTTCGAGATAGCCCGAGACGCGGGCGCGCACCTCGACCGATTCGATGGCAACGAAGCGGCCGACGTATTCGTCGTAATCGACAACGCCGCGCTCGATCGGCCTCGCCACCGTCACAGTCGGCGGCGGAGGCGCGCCGCCGGCCTGCTGCTGCGGATTCTGCCCGCAGGCGGTCAGCACAAGAGCAACCGAGATTATGGCGAGCCGCGCCCGCGAACCGTTTGTCATGGATCCTGTGCTGCCCGCAAACCGCCGATGGTGCAACGCGGGAAGATATAGGGCCGACAGGCCCGGCGCAAAAGTGGCATAGAAAGCGCCACAGTTGGCGCGGCGCGGCAATTCCAAGGCGCGCCGAGCGCGCGAATCAGAAATTCGCAGGCACTTGAGCATGTTGCATGGGGATTGGCGAGCTTCGCGGCCAGCAGGATCGCGAGCGTGGTCGGCAATCGCCTATTCTTCACGCGCCGGCGGGGTCGTAACGCGCATTCGTCCCCGGAAGATGGCGAGCCATTGCCGGCCGAACATTGCCAACACAATGCCGCCGTAAACAACGATTCCGACCGCGGCGAGCGCCAACAGCGTCGCTTCGTCGCGCAGCGACAGGTTTGCCAGCAGGCTGGCGATCGGCCGTTCGCATACGAACAGCGCGAGCGCCAGCGCGGCCCCGGCAATGGCGAGCTTGAGCGCCGATTGCTTGAGACGCGGGTCGAGGGTGAGGAGATTCTGCCGTGCCGCCAACAACAGCAGCAGCAGCAGATTGATCCAGGCGCCGACCGCGGTGGCAAGCGCGAGCCCGACCTGCGCAAAGCGGTCCATCAGCAGGATCTTCAGTCCGACATTGACGACGACCGCGACGAACAGGGCCTTGATCGGCGTGATCGTGTCGCCGCGCGACAGGAACGTCACGGTGGCGCTGCGCATCAGCACGAACGGCAGCAGCCCGACCGCGTAGGCCATCAGCGTGAGCCCCGCATTCCGCGCGTCGGCCGCCGTGAAGGCGCCGCGGCCGAACAGCGCGCGCATGATCAGTTCGGGCACCAGCAAAAACGCGACCACGCACGGGATCGACAGCAGCAATGTCAGCTCGATCGCGCGGTTCTGCGCATGGCGGGCGCCGGCTTCGTCGCCGGCAGTGATCCGCCGCGCCATCTCAGGCAGCAGCACGGTCCCGGCCGCGATTCCGATCACCCCGATCGGCAGCTGGTTGAGCCGGTCGGCGTAGTACAGCGCCGACAGCGCGCCGGTGGCGAGAAAGCTTGCGATGATGGTGTCGGCGAACAACGCGATCTGGGTTTCGGCGGAACCCACGGTGGCGGGCGCGAAGCGCTTGAGGAACGTCTTGACCTCGACATCGAGCTTGGGCCAGCGCAACCTCGGCAGCGCGTTTTGGCGCGTGGCATCGCCCGCAACCAGAAGGACCTCGAGCACGCCCGCGAGCAGGACACCCCAGGCCGCGGCGTGGCCCGCGGTCGGAAAGAACGCGGCGAGCGCGAGCGTCATGATCAGCGACAGGTTGAGCAAGATCGGCGCCGCCGCAGCCGTCGCGAAGCGATCGAGCGCGTTGAGGATGCCGCCGTAGAGGGTGACGAGACTGATCAACAACAGATAGGGAAAGGTGATGCGGGTCAGCTCGACCGCGAGCCCGAACCGCGCGGAATCCTTGCCGAAGCCGGGCGCCAGCAGATCGATGACCCAGGGCGTGAACAACAGCGCGGCCGCGAGCAGCACGAGCTGGCAGGCGAGCAGCAGCGTGAAAATCCGGTCGGCGAATATCTGCGCCAGCGGGTGGCCGCCGCTGCCGCGGACCCGCGCATAGGCCGGCACGAACGCCGCGTTGAAAGCGCCTTCGGCGAAGATCGCCCGGAAATGGTTGGGCAAGCGCAGCGCGACAAAGAACGCGTCCGCGACCGGCCCGGCGCCGAGCACGGCGGCCAGCACGATGTCGCGCAGGAAACCGGTCGCCCGCGAGACAAGCGTGATGCCGCCGACAGTCAGGATGCGATCGATCATCGTAAGATTGGCCGTTAAGCCTACCGGCAGCGCCGACTCACCCAAGCGGCCGACAGTCTGGCCATCGCCGGGCGTTTTTGGAATAGTGCGGCCCAATGACCAAAATTGTGCCGATTTTGCTCGCCGGAGGCACCGGAACGCGGCTTTGGCCGGTCTCGCGCGATGCCCTGCCAAAGCAGTTCCTGCCGCTGGTCGGCGAGCGTTCCACCTACCAGGACACGCTGCTGCGGGTGGCTGACCCCGACTTGTTCGCCCCGCCGATTGTGATCACCGGCGCCGATTTCCGGTTCTTTGCCCGCCGCCAGGCCGAGGACGTGCGGATCGATGCCACGGTCGTGATCGAACCGATGCGGCGCGATTCCGCGCCGGCGCTCGCGGTCGGCGCGCAGCTTGCCCGCGCGCGCGACCCAAATGCCATCGTGCTGGCGCTTGCCGCCGATCACGTCATCCTCGATCCCGAGGAATTTCGCGCGACGTGTCTCGCCGGGCTGAAGGCCGCGCAGGCCTCGCGCATTGTCACCTTCGGCATTACTCCGACCGCTCCGAAGACCAGCTACGGCTACGTGCGGCGCGGCGCGCCGATCGAGGGGGCGGATACGTATGCGGTCGATGCCTTCGTGGAGAAGCCGGACGCCGCCACCGCGGCGCGCTACGTGGCGGAAGGCTATCTCTGGAATTCCGGCAATTTCCTGTTCCGCGCCGACGTGTTGCTGGCCGAGCTGGCGCGCTTCGAGCCGGCGATCGCCTCGGCGGTCGAAGCCGCCGTGAAGGGCGCCAGCACCGATCTCGGCTTTGTGCGGGTGGAAGCCGCCGCGTTTGCGGCCGCCCCGCAAAAATCCATCGACTATGCGGTGATGGAAAAGACCGACCGCGCCGCCGTCGTGGTGGGCAACTTCCGCTGGTCGGACATCGGCTCGTGGGACGCGATCTTCGATATTGCCGAGCGCGATAAAGCCGGCAATGCGGTGCACGGCGCGGTGGTGACCGCGGATGCGCAAAACTGCGTGATCCATTCCGCCGACCGGCTGACCGCGGTGCTCGGCGCCAAGGATTTGGTGGTGGTGTCGACACCGGACGCGGTGCTGGTGCTGCCGCGGGACCGGGCCCAAGAGGTGCGCGAACTGGTCGCCAAGCTCAAGGCGGCGTCGCGGCGGGAGGCTACCGACCATCGGCGCGTGCACCGGCCCTGGGGCTTCTATGATTCGATCGATGCCGGCGAGCGGTTCCAGGTCAAGCGCATCGTGGTGCAGCCCGGCGGCGCGCTGTCGCTGCAGAAGCACCGCCACCGCGCCGAGCACTGGGTGGTGGTGCGCGGCACCGCGGAAGTCACGATCGGCACCGACGTCAAGGCGGTGCACGAAAACGAGTCGATCTACATTCCGATCGGCGCCGTCCACCGCCTCGCCAACCACGGCAAGATTCCGCTTGAGCTGATCGAGGTGCAGACCGGCAGCTATCTCGGCGAGGACGACATCGTCCGGCTTGAGGATGTCTACAAGCGAAGTTGATGCCGTCATTCCGGGGCGCGAGCAAACTTCGCGAGCCCGGAATCCAAAGACAAACTTCGAGCAAGCCTCTGGATTCCGGATCGCCGCTTCGCGGCGTCCGGAATGACGGGGAAATCACCGCGCCGGCGATTGCGCCTCGGCGACCCAATCGAACGCCGCATAGGGCTGCTGCTCGCACTGGTCGATCATGACCGAGAGCCGGGAATCGACGATGCGGTCGCGCTGGATGAACACCGCGTAATAGCGCGGCAGCGGCGTGTTGCCGACCTCCAGGCAGACCAGCCAAGATGCGCCCTTGAGCGAATCGACGCGGCGCGCTTCCGAAATCCGCACGTTGGCGCCGCCGGGATTGCCGACGACCTCTCGGAGGCGATGGGCGACGATGGTGCGATAGGACGGTGCCGGCCCAGCCACGCTTTCCGCGGTCCAATTCGGCAGGAACTCCGATATCGAGCAACCGCCGGCGATCAGCGCCAGGAGCGGCGCCAGCACTGGAATCGCCAGCCTGTCTCGATATCGCATGGGCGTCGGCAATCGACCCGATAATCGTTCAATGGCACCAGGGACCATTCAGATCAGGCCTGGAGGGCGCCGCGCACCGCATCGATCACGCGGAGCTGGGTGGGCGCGTCCAGATAGGCGTGCATCGGCAGACTGATGACCTCATCGGCCAGCCGGTCGGTGACCGGCAGGCCGTTGTCGGCCACGGGGAAATGACGGTAGGCGCCCTGGCGGTGCAGCGGCTTCGAGTAATAGACAGCGGTCGGGATGCCTTGGGCTTTGAGCGCGGCCGCAAGTCCGTTGCGCCGGCCACCACCGACCCGAATGGTGTATTGCGCCCAGACCGAACTCAGCCCGGCCGGAACGCGCGGCACGATCGCAATGTCGGCAAGGCCTTCGGCATAGCGGCGGGCGGCGATATCGCGCGCGACGATCTCGTCGCGGAAAATCTTCAGCTTTTCGATCAGCACCGCCGCCTGGATGGTGTCGAGGCGGCTCGTGAGACCAATGCGGACGTTGTCGTACTTGTCGGCGCCCTGGCCATGAACGCGCAGGCTCCTGAGCATTTCGGCCAGCGCCGCATCGTCGGTGAGCACCGCGCCGCCGTCGCCGTAGCAGCCGAGCGGTTTCGCCGGAAAGAAGCTCGCGGCGGTCGCCGGCGCGAGCGTGCCGAGCGTCCTGCCCTTGTAGGTCGCACCGAAGGCTTGCGCGGCGTCGTCGAGCACGAACAGCCTCTTGGCGGCAGCGACGGCCGCGATGGCGTCGTGATCGGCCGGCAGGCCGAACAGATCGACCGGGATCACAGCTCTGGGCTTGAGTCCCTGGCGCTCGGCCACCGCGATGGCGCGCCCGAGGCTTGCGGCGTCGAGGTTGAAAGTGGCCTCGTCGACGTCGGCAAACACTGGCGTGGCACCCAGCAGCACCACCATCTCGGCGGTGGCGCAGAACGTGAACGACGGACAGATCACGGCGTCGCCGGGGCCGATGTTGCGCGCCATCAGCACCAGCAGCAGCGCATCGGTGCCGCTGGCGCAGCTCACGGCATGGCGCGCCCCGCAAAACTCCGCGAGCTTCGCCTCGAAGGCGGCGACTTCGGGTCCGTCCAGGAACCGGCAGTGCGCCGTCACGCGCGCGATCGCCTCGTCGATCGCGCGTCCAAGCCGCCGGCGCTGGGCGCCGACATCGATGAACGGAATGGGCGCCGACTTGAGGCTGGTGTGCTGGTTCATCGGGTCATCAAGCCGCAAGACGGACCTGCGACGGGTTCAACCCATCACCCGCCGCGGCTCCTTGTGCTTCGGTGCGACATCGGCCGGCGCGAGGGTGGCGGCGGGACGCCCGTCCATGCAGCGGATCGCAATCTCGAGGCTAGCAACCGCCTCCTCGCCGGTGACCGCGGGCTTCTTGTCGCCGCGCACCGCGTTGATGAAAGCCAGGAGCTCGGCGCGGAGCGGCTCCTCGTGACCGACCGAGAGATGACGCATCGAATAGGCGCCGTCCGGCTGAAAGCCGAAGCATTCGGTGACCTGGCGGGTCAGCAGGTCGCCGGTGATGTATTTGCCGCGCGTCGCGACCGTGACGTTGCGCGCCTTGAACGGCGTCAGCCAATTGGTGTTGATGTGCGCAAGCACGCCGGAGGCGGTGCGGAACTGCAGCAGCGCGATGTCCTCGCGCTCGGCCACCGCGCTGGAAAGCTGTGGCTGCACCTCGACGATCTCGGAATCGGTAAACCAACGGATCAGGTCGATGTCGTGCACGGCAAGATCGATCACGACGCCGACGTTCGACATCCGGGGCGGGAACGGCCCGACGCGAGTGATCGCAATCGACAAGATCTGCTCGCCACGGATCGCATCCTTGATGGTCTGGACGGCGGGGTTGAAGCGTTCGACGTGTCCGACCATCAGCGTGACACCGGCGCGCCGGGCCGCTGCGATGATATCCCGGCCTTCCGCGACCGAGGATGCGATCGGCTTCTCCACCATCACGTGAATGCCACGGCTGATGCAGGTGAGAGCGATCGCATGGTGCAGGTGGGTCGGCGCCGCGATCGTGACGGCGTCCACGCCGAGCTCAAGCAGCGCATCGAGATCGACGACCGCCGGGCAGCCGAGCACGCGGTTCACGAAGTCGCGCTGACCGCGATCCGGGTCTGCAACTCCGGCGAGCGTGATGCCGGACAGTCCGGCGAGCACCCGGGCGTGGTTGGAACCCATGACGCCGACGCCGACCACGCCGACGCGCAGCAGCTTTCCGCCCCCCTTGATGGCTTGCACCATGGCCCCGACGCCGGTCCCCCGTTGGAAACGGTTATTGCAACCGCCCGAACGTCCCCTAGCATGCCCTCTGACGGCTGGCGACCCCAACCTGTAAAACCCAAACACATTTTGCGTCAATGCGTTACAATGGTATCCAGAGGCTGGAAGGGGCCGCGATCGGCCCCCGTTATCCACAACTCAGAGAAGTGCCCAATCGGACACCGGCCGAATTTGATCATGGCGTGGTAGGCGAATGCGTTCGCGCGTGGGCTTGAGCGCGAGCAGCCGATATCGATGAACCAGGAGTCGAAGAAATGGATCGCCCCAATGTGGAACAGCTCAAGATCAAGATTTTTGCCGATGGCGCCGATCTGAAGAGCATCCGCGAGGCCGCCGCCCATCCGCTGGTCAAGGGCTTCACCACCAATCCGACGCTCATGCGGCAAGCCGGGGTTATCGATTACAGAGCCTTTGCGCGCGACGTGCTGAAATCGGTTCCGGACCGGCCGGTCTCGTTCGAGGTGTTTGCGGACGATTTCCCGAGCATGGAGCAGCAGGCAAGGGAAATCGCGTCGTGGGGCGAGAACGTCTACGTCAAGATTCCGGTCAGCAACACCAAAGGTGAATTTTCCGGCCCGTTGATCGCCGCGCTGTCGCACACCGGCGTCAAGCTCAACATCACCGCCATCTTCACGCTCGAGCAGGTCTCGCGTGTCGCCGACGCCCTGGCCCAGAACACGCCTGCGGTGGTTTCGGTGTTCGCGGGCCGCGTTGCCGACACCGGCCGTGACCCCGTTCCGCTCATGATCGACTCGCTGCGCGTGCTGAAGCCACGGCCGAAAGCCGAATTGCTGTGGGCCAGCCCGCGTGAGGTTCTCAACATTTTCCAGGGCGATCAGATCGGCTGCCATATCATCACGGTGACGAGCGACCACTTGAAAAAGCTGAGCCTCGCCGGCAAGGACCTCGACGCCTATTCGCGCGAGGCGGTGGTGACGTTTCACAAGGATGCCCTGGCGGCGGGCTTCGACATTCCGACCTCCGGCAAGCGCGCGGCTTCCTAGCCGCTGATGCAAATGTCCGATTGATCGCTGCCCGCTCGATCGCTCCCGGCAGCGCGGCGTTTTGCGCCAAAGGCGGCTTGCATCGTCGGCTCGAACCGCGTGTTCTGACGCGGAACGAACGCCCCCAACGCCGGGACCGGTCGGTATGGAGTCAAAGCCTCCGACATTGACGACGACCGCACCGGCCGCCACGCGCCGCACGGGCCTCTGGACCGGCGTCGCCAAAATGGCGCTCGGGGTCGCGTTGCTGGCAGCACTGGTTTACTGGGGGCAGATCGATTTCAGATCACTGGCTCGGCTCGCCGGCGACCTGCCGGTCTTGGCCGGGTGCCTCGCCATCTTGCTGTTGACGCTGCCGGTCGCGGCGCTGCGCTGGAGCATTCTGCTGCGGGCGCTCGGCGCCCCGATCTCGTTTGTCAACGTGCTGCATTTCGTATGCATCGGCATGCTGACCAATACTTTTTTGCTCGGCAGCGTGGGCGGCGACGCGGTCCGTGGGCTTTACGCCTGGCGGGCGGTTGGTGGCGCCGGCGGCCGGGTCGCGATCTCGCTGCTGGCCGATCGGCTGTTCGGGCTGTTCGCCGTGCTGTTGCTTTGCTCGGCGTTCAGTCTTTTCAATTGGCGGCGGATGCTCGAGGTCCCGGCGCTGGCGGCGCTCGGCATATCGACGGTCGTGGCTGCGGCCGCGTGCATCGCCGGCCTGGCCGCGCTGCTTGGCGCGCCCCGCCTGGTCGCTTGGCTCGAGACATCGCTCGCGCGCTGGCCGTCGATCGCCGACGCGCTGCGCCGCAGCCGCGAGCTGCTCATGCGCTTGCGAGCCAGCCCCTTGACGCTGCTCGGCGCCTTGATGACGGCGTTGATCATCCAGTTTCTGATCGTGTTTGCGGTTGCGCTTCTCGCCGACGCCCTGAACATCGGCAGCCTCGGCGCCATGGATTTTCTGCTGGCTGTGCCGCTCACGCTCGCCGTGAACGCGCTCCCGTTGACGCCGGGCGGGATTGGCATTGGCGAGGCGGCCTTCGACCAGATTTGCCGCTGGCTCGAGCCGGTTCCGACCGGCGCCGCCTATTCGAGCATTTTCTTCGCCTGTCGCATCATCCTGGCGCTGACCGGCCTTCCCGGCCTGATCTCGCTCGTCGTCTACCGCAATACGGCCCGTTCCGAAGCAAACGGATGATGCGTTGTGGCGGAATGGAACAGCAAGCTCGGCTGCCACCCCGCCCGTTTCCTGCTACCCTCCACCACACCACGCGTTATTCTGGGTTTACGGGGAGAGAGCATCGCGTAATGGCAAAGTCCGGCACGCCAAGGGCGGAGACATCCCGCGCCAACGATCCGTCGATCGATTCGGCGCTGCGCACGTTGAACGCCAATGCCGAAGGCATCGCCGCCTTGACCGCGGCCTTGCACGGCGATCTCGGCCGCGCCTTCATCGCGGCCACCAATCTCATTCGCGCCGCCAAAGGGCGCGTGATCGTGACCGGCATGGGCAAGTCGGGTCACATCGCCCGCAAGATCGCGGCGACCTTCGCCTCGACCGGCACGCCGGCGTTCTTCGTGCACCCGGGCGAAGCCAGCCACGGCGACCTCGGCATGATCACGGCCGACGACGTGATCATGGCGCTGTCCTGGTCCGGCGAGACCGCCGAGCTGCGCAACCTGATCGACTATTCGCGCCGGTTTCGCATTGGCGTCGTGGCCATCACCGCCGAGCGCAACAGCACCCTTGGAAAGGCCGCCGACGTGGCCCTGGTTCTGCCGCAGGCGCGCGAGGCCTGCCCGCACAACCTCGCGCCGACCACATCCTCGCTCATGCAGCTCGCGCTGGGCGACGCGCTTGCCATTGCCCTGCTCGAAGGCCGCAGCTTCACTGCGATCGATTTCGGTCTGCTGCATCCGGGGGGCCGGCTCGGCGCGCTGTTGAAGCTTGCCAAGGATGTGATGCATGGCGGGTCATCGGTTCCGCTCGCCCCGCTTGGCACCAAGATGTCCGACGCAGTCGTGGAGATGACCGCCAAGGGCTTTGGCTGCATCGGCATCACCGATGGCGGCGGACGCCTTGTCGGCATCATCACCGACGGCGATCTGCGCCGGCACATGCGCGCGGATTTGCTGCAAGCCCGGGTCGACGAGGTGATGACGCGCGGGCCGAAGGCCGTCCGCCCCGACCAGCTCGTGAGCGAAGCGCTGGAATTGCTCAACGCCATGAAAATCACCGCCCTGTTCGTGGTCGAAGGCGGCCGGCCGGTTGGGATACTGCATTTCCACGATCTGCTGCGGGCTGGCGCTGCGTAATACATGATCGCCGAGGGCCGGCAACGCGCCTCCGGGCAGATGGCGCTTGCCGGCGCCGCCGCGGTGGTGGGCGGTCTGCTGCATATTTTCTGCCGAGGCCAATCGTGAAACGCATCCTCGTCACCGGCGCATCGGGCTTCATCGGTCGCGCGCTGGTGACCGAGCTGGCGGCGGCCGGGCATAGCGTCCGCGCCGCCATGCGGCAGCCAGCGGACGTGTTTGCCCGCTCGGTCGAGGTGGTTGCGGTCTCGGACCTGACACGCCCGGTGGAATGGCGCGCGCTGCTCAAGAACATCGAAACCGTGGTCCATCTCGCGGGCATCACCCACACCGGCCCCGGCGTCACGGAGGATGCGTATGACCGCGTCAACCGGCTTGCGACGGCGGAGCTTGCCCGCACCGCTCAGGCCGTGGGGATTCGCCATTTGATCTTCATCTCGTCGATCCGCGCCCAGAGCGGGCCGACGTCGGCTGGCGTGGTGCGCGAGACCGACGTCCCGCAGCCGACCAACGCCTATGGCCGCTCCAAGCTCGCGGCCGAGGAAGCGGTGCGCGCCACGAATGTGCCCTACACGATCTTGCGGCCGGCGCTGATCTACGGCCCGGGCGTCAAGGGCAATCTCGCCCGGCTGGTGCAGATTTCCCAAGCGCCTTGGCCGCTGCCGCTCGGACTGTGCCGCAACCGCCGCTCGCTGCTGGCGCGCGGCAATCTGCTCGCCGCCATCCATCTCGCGCTGGAGGCGCCCGCCGCCAGGAACGAAACCTTCATCGTTGCCGATCCGACGCCACTGACGCTCGCGGAGATCGTGACGGCGCTGCGTGCGGCCGAGGGGCGCGCGTCCGGCCTATTCCCAGTGCCGTCCCCATTGCTTGGGTTCGCCATGAAGATGATGGGACGCGATGACGAATGGCAGCGCCTGGGCGGCACGCTGGTCGCAGACCCGGGCAAGCTCGTGAACGCCGGCTGGAACCCCGTCATCGACACCCAAGCCGGCTTGCGCGAAATGGCTCAGGCCGCTTCGTCTCGGAACCCGCATTCGCCGCCAGCCCGGCGTGATTAGAAATTTCCGCGCCATCCGTCCGGCCAGGCGGCGTCTCGGGGCCAAGCGTTGAAATTCCGCGTTCCGCTCGCACCCGCCGGCTCCCGATCACCTCGGCGAGGCGTTGCTCATTCGCAGGCAGGTTCGACCGGTCGGCGTCGGGATGCCACAGATGCAGCACGCCGGTCGCGAACAGGCCATCCTTGCGCAGCAAGCCGGCGTGGAGCAGGCGCGCCAACAAGTCGGAATCTTCGCGTCCCCAGCCCGTGAAGCTCGCGTCGAAGCCGTCGATCCGGTCGAGATCGCCGCGCCAGACCGCAAGATTGCAGGCGCGCGCGCCGCGCAAGACGTGAGCGCGAACCTTACGCAACGGTCCAAGCGGCAGTCGGAGCACCGGCGCCAATCGGTTGAGGCCGCCCGACAGGCGATGACCGACCCACTCGGCCGTGCCCCAGCATTCGGCTTCGAGCCGGCGGCGCAGTACCTCCTCGGTCAAGGCCGCCGACAGCAGTGCGCGGTTGCCGGTCACAAACCAGCCGCGTTCGGCCAGTTGGCGATGCCGTTCGACATAGTCCGGACGCACCACACAATCGCCGTCGAGGAACACGCAATAATCGCCCCGGCTGGCACGAATCGCCCGATTGCGGATTTCGGCCAGGCGAAATCCGCGGTGCTCGTGCCAGGCATGGGAGAGCGGCGCGCCGAGCCGCGGCTTCCACCGCTCGATGGTCTCCGCGGTTTCATGGCCGGACCCGTCGTCGGCCACAATCACCTCGAACCGGCGGTCGCCCTGGCGGGCAAGCGAGCGCAGCACGCAATCGAGCGCATCGGCGCGATCGAACGTCGAGATGATGAGCGAAATCAGCTCGGGCACGGGCCATCCTTTGAAGCCTGTTTTGACGCGACTTCCGACGCGCCGCAATGGCCAAGCGGGTCGGAGAGCGGTAAAACGACAGCCGCCGCTGCGTCGTCACCACAATCTCCTTGAATCGCCATTGAATTCCCGGGCCATGCCGAAACTATCCGCTTACATCATTGCCTATAACGAAGCCGCCAAAATCGAGGCGGCGGTGGCGAGCGTGCTGTGGGCGGATGAAGTCGTGGTGGTCGATTCCAACAGCACGGACAAGACTGCCGAACTCGCCGGGGCGCTGGGTGCGCGCGTCGTGCAAGTGCCGTTCACGGGTTTCGGCGACTTGCGCAACAGCGCGGTCGCGGCCTGCCGCCACGAATGGATCTTCAGCCTCGACGCCGACGAGCGCTGCACGGCGGCCGCGCGGGATGAGATCTTAAAAACCGTGACCTCCTCCGGGGCACACGATGCCTACCTGGTGCCGCGCCGGTCCTACATGATGGGACGGTGGATCACCGGCTCCGGCTGGTATCCGAACTATCGTCAGCCACAACTGTTTCGCAAAGGCGCGCTACGCTACAAGCCCGATCCGGTGCACGAAGGCTACGAGCTGATCAGCGACAAGCCGCTTGGCAAGCTGGAACACGAAATCCACCAGTTTCCGTTCCGCGACCTGGATGAGGTGATCCGCAAGATCAACCGCTACTCTACGCTCGGCGCACTCAAGCTTGCGCACCGGCGCGCCTCGATGTGGAGCGCGCTCGGCCACGGCCTCTGGGCATTCCTCAAGCACTATATCTTCAAGCTCGGCTTCAAGGACGGCTGGGCCGGGTTTGTCATCGCGTTCGGCAATTTCGAAGGCACGTTCTATCGCTACGCCAAGCACTATGAGCAGGCGCAGGGCTGGCAGCCGCCGCCAAGCGAAACCTTGACCAAGCCAAACTCCTGATGCTTTCCCGCGGGAACGCAATAGCCCACATCTAACGCGTTTAACGGTTGAGCAGAGACATTCGCCGTCATGGCCGGGCTTGTCCCGGCCATCTCGCTTAGAGCGTCTAACAAAACAACGAATTGTTAACTATGTTGAGTGTAGCTGCGGGCATGGCCCGACAGCTTCTTCCCGATGACTTGTGGGCGTTGATCGAGCCGCTGATACCGCCTGCTCGGCCGCGGCCGAAGGGCGGGCGGCCACCAGTTCCGCCGCGCGATGCGTTGCGCGGCATCCTGTTTGTCCTGCACACCGGCATTCCGTGGGAGTACCTGCCGCATGAAGTGGCGCACTGCTGCGGCATGACCTGCTGGCGCAGGCTGCATGAATGGCAGCAGGCGGGGGTGTGGAGCCGCATCCACCTGACGATGCTCGATCGTCTGGGCGCAGCCGATGGCATCGACTGGGAGCGCGCCGCGGTCGATGCTGCGAGCGTGCCTGCTAAAAAAGGGGCGAACACACCGGCCCGAACCCGACCGATCGCGGCAAAGCCGGCTCGAAGCGGCATCTTGCCGTGGATGCTAAAGGCGTCCCGCTTGTCGTCGAACTCACGGCCGCCAATGTCAACGATTGCACCCGGCTGATCCCGCTGGTCGATGCGATCCCGGCGATCCGCCGGCCACGCGGGCGACCACGAAAACGCCCGCGCAAGGTCCACGCCGACAAGGGTTACGACTATCCGGTCTACCGGCGCGAGTTGCGCCGTCGCGGCATCATCCCGCGCATCGCACGCCGCAACGTCGAGAGCAAGACCAAGCTCGGGCGCCATCGCTGGGTCGTCGAACGCAGCTTTGCCTGGCTCAATCAATTCCGCCGCCTCATCGTCCGCTATGAACGTCGTGCCGATATCCATCTCGCCTTCTTGCGCCTCGCCGCCGCAATCGTATGCTTCCGCTTCCTCAAACAGACGTTCTGTTAGGGACTCTTAGGGAGGCACTGCGTCCTTAAGCGAGATGCCCGGCACAAGGCCGGGCATGACATGTGGAGAGACCCCGATTCAAACTGACCGAGAGATGCTTTTAGCGGCGCTTGCGCTTCCGCGATCGCTGCACAATGCGGGTCGTGCTGAAGCCTGGCACGAGATCGACGACCACGACTTCCCCGCCCTGCGCCTCGACCAGTTCGCGCCCGACCACCTGATCCTTGCGATAGTCGCCACCCTTGACCAGCACGGTCGGCCGGACGTGCCGGATCAGTTCGAGCGGCGTGTTCTGATCGAACACCGCAATCAGATCGACGGCTTCGAGCCCGGCCAGAACCTCGGCCCGCGCGCGCTCATTCTGGATCGGGCGGTTGGCCCCCTTGAGCCGGCGGACCGAAGCATCGCTGTTCAGCCCGACCACCAGTCGATCGCAGGCGGCCCGCGCCTGCGCCAGCACCTTGATGTGACCGGGGTGCAAAAGATCGAACACGCCGTTGGTGAATCCGATGCGTAGGTTCTCCGCCCGCCAATCGGCGAGCCGTTGGTCGAGCTCGCGCCAGTCGGACACGATCTTCTCCTCGGGCGCGAGCGTCGCCGACGGCAGGATGCGGGCCCGCAGTTCAGCGACCGAGACGGTCGCGGTGCCTTGTTTGCCGATCACCACAGAGGCCGCGGCGTTGGCGGCGCGCATGGCGGATTCGAAGTCGGCCCGCAGCGCAAGCATGAGCGCGAGCACCGCGACAACGGTATCGCCCGCGCCGGATACGTCCCGCACCTTGACCGAATAGGCCGGCACGTGCACCGGCTTGGCGCGGCGCGCATGCAGCAGCATCCCCTGCTCGCTCATGGTGACTAGCACGGCCTCGCTGCGGACCTCGCGCGCCAGCGCTTCGGCCGCCATTGCAAGCTCGGCCACGGTCCCGACCGGCTGGCGCGTCGCCTCGGCCAGTTCCTTGCGATTCGGCGTGATGATGGTGGTGCCGCGATAGATCGACAAATCGGCGCTCTTGGGATCGACGATGACCGGCTTCTTGAGCTTCCGTGCCCGGCTGATTACGGCGCGCAGGACGCGGGGCGTGAGCGCGCCCTTGGCATAGTCCGACAACACCACGGCGCCGGCGCGAGGCAGCAGCGCTAGTGCGTGCCGGATCAGCGCAGCCTCGATTCTGGCGCTGACCGGCCGTGCGACCTCCCAGTCGGCGCGCAGGAGATGGGTCGAATGGCGCTCCGATACGAACCGCAGCTTGCGCGTGGTCGGCCGCGAGCGATCAACAACCAGCCGCGCGGCGATTCTGCTGTTGCGGCTGCCGAGCGCAGCCTTCAGGGTCCGTCCCGCGATATCGTCGCCGATCACGCCGACGAACAGGCAGCGCGCGCCGAGGCTCGTGATATTGCGTGCCACATTGCCGGCGCCGCCGACGATGAGATTCTCGCGGTCGACTGCGATCACCGGTGCGGGCGCCTCCGGCGAAATGCGCGCAACCTCGCCATAGACGAAATCATCGAGCATCAGATCGCCGACGCACAGGACGGTCTGCCGGCCGATGTCCGCGAGGCGTTTCTCGAAATCGAACATGATGCGCCGGGCGTCACCGATAGCGATCGGCGGTGTCGAGATATTGCGTCACGTAGTGCCTGACCCCGTCCTCGAGCGCGGTGAAGCCGGCGTTGTAACCGGCGCGACGCAGATTATCGACCTCGGCCTTGGTCAGGTATTGGTATTGTGCGCGAATGCTTTCGGGCATGTCGACGTATTCGATCCTTGGCTCGCGGCCGAGCGCGCGGAACAGGGCGGTGATCAGGTCGCGGAAGCTTCGCGCCCGGCCGGTCCCGACGTTGAAGATGCCCGACACTGAAGGCGTCTGCATCAGCCAGCGCACCACGGCAACCGCGTCGTCAACACAAATGAAATCGCGTCGCTGATCGCCATCCTCGATGCCCGCCCGGTGCGACTTGAACAGAGATACTCTGCGGCCGGCCTTGGCGTCGTCGAAGCGCTTGGCGACGAGGCTCATCATTTCGCCCTTGTGGTATTCGTTGGGGCCGAACACGTTGAAGAACTTCAGCCCCGCCCATTGCGGCGGCAGCTTGTCTTTTTTGGCGAAACGCTCCACCAAAGCCATGTCGAACATGTGCTTGCTCCAGCCGTACAGATTCATCGGCTTGAGCTTCTGCAGTGCCTGCGGCGCCCAATCGTCGGAAAATCCCGCGCTGCCGTCGCCGTAGGTCGCGGCCGAGGATGCATAGATGAACGGCACGCGCGCCGCCGTGCACCAGTCGAGCAGCCTGAGCGAGAGCCGAAAATTGTTGTCGAGCACCAGATCGGCGTCGGTTGCGGTCGTGTCCGAGATCGCGCCCATGTGGATCACGCCATCGAGCTTGCGCCCGTCGAGCCAGCGCAGCAGGTCTCGCGGTGCGACCGCGTCGGCAAAGCGTCGCTTGCCAAGGTTGCGCCACTTGCCGTCGGCGCCGAGATGGTCGTTGATCACGATGTCGGAGCGGCCGGCCTCATTCAGGGCCGCGACCACATTCGAGCCAATGAATCCGGCTCCGCCTGTGACCAAGAGCATCCGTGGGACCTGCGCCGTGTGGTTTGGGCTTCTCCCTTTGCCCCAGCCGGCCCAGGCAAGCAACCGCGGCGGATTTGGCGAGAAACCGGCGGGGCAGCCGCTTTCAGCAATTTCGCCACCGGACTGGACACCGGATTTTTGTCGGGCTACCGCCTGCGGGCGGGCTTTCCAGCACATTGGGATCCTAAGCTTAGAATTCCACGTGGACAAGTTGTCGCG
>JADMIO011101869.1_pt1 | contig 108581 bp, 86 predicted proteins | sample 8958161 | NCBI WGS metagenome assembly JADMIO01 (sample SAMN16585339, study PRJNA669376) | soil metagenome | isolation source: Crop rotation soil | place: USA: Cullars Rotation, Alabama | collected 2011
CGCGACAACTTGTCCACGTGGAATTCTAAGCTTAGGATCCCAATGTGCTGGAAAGATTGCAAGAACACTTTTGAATTTAAAGGGTAATACCAATTCAGCTTATGGCAATGGATGAACGCATACTGGTTACAGGGGCCAATGGTCAACTGGGCCAGGAAATTCAACGATTATCCACGGCCTATCCTGATTATGAGTTCCAGTTCTTTTCCCGGGAAACCCTTTCTATCGCAGATGAAGGGCAGGTGAAGGATGTATTCAAAAAAAATCAGCCAGCATTTTTAATCAATTGCGCAGCTTATACTGCAGTTGATAAAGCAGAAACAGAACAGGAAGCTGCAAGAAGTATCAATGCAACTGCCACCGGATTGTTAGCAACGGTTTGTAAAGAGAATGGAACACGCTTCATCCATATATCTACAGATTATGTGTTTGACGGGAATGCTACCCAGCCTTATAAAGTGAACGCACCCGTTGATCCCCAGGGAATATATGGCGCTACCAAGCTGGACGGAGAACAACTGGCTATGAAAGCCAATCCTGATTCAATTATCATTCGCACATCCTGGGTATATTCAGAATTCGGGAAGAATTTTGTGAAAACAATGATGCGGTTGATGAAGGAAAAAGAATCACTCAATGTAGTTAGTGATCAGTCGGGTTCTCCCACCTATGCGTTTGATCTTGCTGAAGCCATTCTTCAAATAATAGCCTCCGGTAAATGGAAGGGCGGCATCTACCATTACAGCAACACCGGGATCATTACCTGGTTTGATTTTGCAGTAGCGATAAGAGACCTGATCAATGCTACCTGTAAAGTTAACCCCATTCCTACATCGGGTTATCCCACACCAGCCAAAAGGCCGGCTTATTCCGCTATGGATACAAGCCTGATTGCAGACACATTCAATATCAAATTAAAGCCGTGGAAAGAAAGGCTTTCGGCCTGCATTGAACGATTGAATATTACCACCTGATCTTAAAACATATAAAACTGAAAGAGCCCCGATGAAAATTGGGGCTCTTTCAGTTTTATATGTTTATCCATTTACTGGAATTTGGTCAGGACTGTAGTTGATCCTTTAGAAGATTCAGTTTTAACTACTCCGAAATTGGGGGCAAACCATTCGGTGATATCTGCCTTGATAGGAATACCAATTCCCATCAGCGCAACTTTAATGGCAGAGTGATAAGTGATCTTGAAGCAATTCCAGGTGCCGGCAGGTGTGGTAACAGACTCCTGGCCCTCAACTTTGCGGTCAGTGATCTTTACGTCCACATGCGTTTTCATGCCATTGTCCTGCTGAATATCCAGGTCCATATTACCGTCAGGTAACGCGTCACCAGTCTTCATATTGGCAGGGTAAGAAAGATAAACATCAGAAGCTTTAGCATCAGCCTTGATCTGCTCCTGCTGTTCAGGAGAAATGAATGCTTTCAGGTCAACCATGAATACCCCATTATCGCATTTGATATTATTGGTCCCTTTGGCAACGGATTTTCCTTTCTTGTTGAAAATCTCGCTTTTTATAGTTGAGCTGCCGCTGTTTCCGCTTTGAGAAGCAGAGGTCACATTGTAAACACCTTTGCCGCTTTCGTCACCTTTCTTGGTATAAAAAGTGATTTCGGCAGTTTTGCCATCCTGCAGATAATAAAAATTACAGTTTTGAGAAAATGCCAGATTCCCGCCCAGCATCAGAGTTAGCAGTAACAAAATTGGTTTCATTTTTTAGGTTTTATGGTAGAAAAAATAATCCTGCGTTGAGCAATAACAGTACCAATCTCCGCCTGTTTCAAATGTACGAAGCTTTATTACCTTCTAAACCGGGAGTTGAGTACAAGGAAGATTTTCCCCTGTAGGTATCCATATAAGTCCGATGCCTTTTTAGGCATGGCTGGGTCTACTTTCTTACCAATCCAATGCTGGCCGAGCAATAAAGTAGGATATCAAAAGAGGTTGTATCTTCCCTGATATTATCAACCTTCCAAAATTATATCGTGAAGAATAGTTTCTTTCTATTACTTGCAATTCTATTCCTGGCCTCCTGTAATAATGATTCTTCAAAATCTGAAGTGGCCAAAAAGGATACCGCAGAATTCAGGTTTCCTGAGATATTAACGACTGCTGACAGCATTGATCAGGGTCTGCTCAAAATTGTAGATACCCTAAAGGGTAGCCCTTTTCAAACGGTATCTGATACGATTGATGGAACTAAAATTACGATCGAGTATAGCTCGCCCGGTGTGAAAGACCGGATTATTTGGGGTGGTCTTGTTCCCTATGATAAAGTATGGGTGACAGGGGCGCACCAGGCTACTACAGTAACATTCAGCAAAAAAGTTATGATCGGTGATAAGACAATACCTGCTGGCAAATACGCTTTTTTTACCATACCCGGCCGCGAAAAATGGATTGCTATTTTCAATAAACGATATGATCAGCACCTGGCTGATGAATACAATGAAAAGGAAGATGTGGTACGTATTGAAATAGAACCCGGTAAAGCTTACTTTACCGAGCGATTAAAATATTCACTGGATAAGCCATTAGATAATGAAGTCTATATGATAATGACATGGGACAGACTTACAATAACTGTCGATATAGATTTAAATCAATAAGACCAATATTACTATATGCGTAGAAAAGAATTTATCCGGAATGCGGGCCTTGCTGCCGCATCAATTGCCTTTTCCGACCAGGTACAGGCATTAGTAGCAGATCCAAAGATCAAAGTTGGTTTGATTGGAACCGGCTTGCGTGGGCAGAATCACCTTGATCTATTATTAAGAAGATCGGATGTGGAACTCGTTGCCATCTGCGATATCGATGATCGTATGCTGACCTCTGCCAAAGGAATGATCACTAAAGCAGGTCAGAAAATGCCGCAGGTTATAACAGGTGATGTATACGCCTGGAAAAAACTACTGGAAATAAAAGGTCTTGATGCAGTGATCATTGCCACACCCTGGGAATGGCACAAACCCATGGTGATTGGCTCACTGGAAGCAGGTATTAAGTATGTAGGAACAGAAGTGATCCTGGGAATAACACTGGAAGATCATTGGGATGTGGTAAAAGCCGCTGAAAGATATAATGGCCATGTGATGATGCTGGAGAATGTATGCTACCGCAGAGATGTAATGGCGGTATTAAATATGGTTCGCCAGGGAATGTTTGGAGAATTGATCCATTTACAAGGCGGTTATCAGCATGATCTGCGTGAAGTTAAATTCAATGATGGGGTGAACCCGTATGGGCATGGTGTTGAATTTGGTGAGAAAGGATTTTCGGAAGCCAAATGGAGAACCAATCATTCTGTATATCGTAATGGAGACTTATATCCAACTCATGGCATCGGCCCAATTGCCAATTACATTAATATCAATCGCGGCAACAGGTTCCTTTCCTTATGTTCATTTTCTTCCAAAGCACGAGGCCTGCACAATCATATTGTAAAGCAGGGTGGCGAAAACCATCCCAATGCAAAGGTCAACTTCAAACTGGGAGATGTTGTCACTACCTCCATAAATTGTTTCAATGGTGAAACTATCCTCTTGCAACATGATACTGATCTGCCCAGGCCTTATTCATTAGGGTTCCGGGTGCAGGGAACTGAAGGGATATGGATGGATGTCAATAATGGACTTTACCTGGAAGGAAAATCAGCAAAACCGCATACCTGGGATACTGCAACCAGCTGGCTGGAAAAATATGACCATCCGCTTTGGGCAAGATGGAGCAAAGAATCTGCTGGAGCAGGCCATGGTGGTATGGACTTCTTTGTTATTCATTCTTTCATTGAATCCATAAAACGCAAAACTGCCACTCCTCTAGATGTATATGATGCTGCTGCCTGGAGTGCTATCACACCGCTAAGTGAAAGGTCGATTGAGCTCGGTAATGAAACGGTTGAATTTCCTGATTTTACTGGCGGACAGTGGATGTCTCGAAAGCCTGTTTTTGCGCTGACTAATGAATTCTAACCACCAATATTTCGAATAGCTACCTTTGGACAAACTTTATCCAATGCTCGCCACCAGACTCAAACTCTTCCTGCAGGGGATACCTCTGCTCTTTCTTGCCGCCTGTTCATCTACAGAATCCAGGAAGCCAGTTATCGATATTGGCCAGTTTGCCAGACAATATTATGGTGATGATGCCAGGTGGTTCATGGACAACACACCTTTCTTTGAATGCTCCGACAAAAAGCTGGAACAGGTATTCTATTATAGGTGGAAAATGTACAAGGCGCATATCCGGAATGTGGGACTGAATGAATTTGTAATTACTGAATTTATCAATCATGTACCCTGGGACAAGGATCCCAATTGCACCATAAATGCAGCCTCCATGCATCATATTTATGAAGGGAGGTGGCTGAAGGATGGACGTTACATGGATGGGTATATAAATTACTTGTATCAACAGGGTGGTAATGACCGTAGATATAGTGAAAGTATTGCTAATGCTGCCTGGGCGAGATTCCTGGTGAATGGTGATACTGCATTTATTACTCACCAGCTGGACAGTATGAAAATGGTCTATAATGAATGGGCAGATCATTTTGATTCCACCCGTCAGTTATATTACATACCTGCTATGCCTGATGCAACAGAATATACTATCGCATCCATTGATGCATCAGGAGGAAAGGATGGGTTTGAAGGAGGTGATGCATTTCGTCCTACTATTAATAGTTACATGTATGGCAATGCAATGGCGATTGCCAAAATTGCTTTGCTTAAAAATGATAATGCAACAGCTAAGGAATACTTTGATAAAGCCAGTAAACTTAAAAGTTTAGTGGAGAATAATCTCTGGAATGATAAACTCCATCATTTTACAGATCGGTTTAAAGTAGATAATAAATATGTTCACAACTGGGATTTTATCCGGGGCCGAGAACTGGCAGGAATGATACCCTGGTATTTTGATCTGCCAGCTGATGAAGCAAAGTATAATGCAGCATGGAGTCATGTACTGGATACCAGTCAGCTGCTGGGAAAATATGGCTTACGAACCAACGAACCTTCCTATCCTTATTATTTTCATCAGTTCGTTTATTTTGAAGGAACCAGGGGTAGTCAGTGGAATGGACCTAGCTGGCCTTATCAAACCAGCCAGGTACTTACGGGAATGGCAAATCTCTTAAATGATTATAAACAAAGTAATGTATTGAAGAGTGATTACCTGAAACTATTGCGACAGTTTGCTGGTCAGCATTACCTGTCAGATTCCGTTATTAACCTGGTGGAGAATTATGATCCAAATTTGGGTGGACCTATTGTTCATTATTACTGGAGCAACCATTATAATCATTCTTCTTTCAATAATCTTATCATCACAGGGCTCTGCGGTATCAGACCTTCCTTAAGTGATACACTCACTATCAACCCGCTGGTTGATAGTTCCATCAGTTATTTTGCATTGAGTAACCTGAATTATCATGGGCACCGGATAACAGTTGTGTATGATCGTGATGGAACTAAATACAATATGGGCAAAGGTGTGTCAGTATTAGTAGATAGAAGTCCAACCGATGTTCAGCAGGTGGATGGGAAATACATGGTCAACCTCGGACCCACCTTTCACATAATTTCTTTACCACAGAATCCAAATTATGCACTGAATCTTACGCGTACCGGATATCCCGTTCCCTCTGCCTCCTATAATGCACAGCCTGATACCTCCTTATTCCAGGCAATTGATGGAAGGAAATGGTTTTTTTCTGAGATCACTAACCGGTGGACTACCGATGGTTCAGGCGGCACAGAAGACTGGTATGGACTTGATTTTGGAAAGACCGTACCCATTTCCATGGTCAGGATGTATCTTATGACTGCCAGTAAAATCTTTGGCGTTCCGGATTCGGTATACGTTACCTATTATAATGGTGCTCAATGGCTGCCGGTAAAGCCGGCCGCAGAAAAACCCGCTCCTTTGGCAGGAAATACGGTAAATACAATTGTTTTTGACAAGGTTCAGGCCAGGGGAATCAGGATCAATTTTATCCATTCCAAATCCCAGGTGGCCCTTTCAGAGCTTGAATGTTACTGATTTAGAAGAGCTTCCGTTATGGCTTGCCGGTTAATAAAATGGGGGAGGATTGTGATTATACTAACATCTTTGGGCCTAACTTGCAGAAGGACGGACAGAGTTCAGGAACAACTTTTGCTTGGTAAATTGCGATAATTCACTGGACGGATTTCCTCTCACTATTAATATTATTAGCATATGAAAGCAGTTATCTTACTGGCGATACTTTTTGCATCGGTATCAGCCAATTCCCAAACGAAGCTGAAGGACCTGTTGTATGGCGGGAAATTGAAAATGGATTCTGGATCAGTTATCCGGAAGGATGATGACCTTAGCACCAAGATAGATACCAGCACAAAGAAGCCCGTTGAACAGTCGAAGGCAACTGTTGTTGATGCAGCAACACCGGACCTTGGCACAAACGGCCTTCCAATAGTTCCTGATACTTCAACTGCATTGAAAGATCCTGCTACTGCACCCAAAGTGAATAACAAATCATGGAAAGAATTTATCGATGAACTGACTACCTCACTTCGCACAGAAGTGTTGCCGAATAAAAAGATAAAGGAAGGGACTTATGCCATATTGCTCGAGTATGAAATTGATGTGGATGGTCAGGTCAGAGCAACAAATGTTGCCAGCGATCCTTCCAATTCCTTCCTGGAGCAACAAATAAAAGAACGGATCACTTTGTCTGCACCAAAGATGGAGCCTTTAATGGGAACAAATGGCAAGCCGCGGAAAGCACAAAAGCGACAGACGATTACTGTAACGAAATAGTTAATTCCTATAACGATAATAAAGGGTCCGTCATAACTCAGTTATGGCGGACTTTTTTTGTGCCGCTGAGATAGGTGTAAATAAAAATGCAAATTATTGTTATCCAATAATTTGCATTTTTCTGTTGACCCATATGGATTCGAACCATAAATGACTGAACCAAAATCAGTAGTGTTACCATTACACCATGGGTCAATTCCACGCCAAATCCCTGTTCGGAATTGGGAGTGCAAAAATAGGGTTTACCGGGCTTTCACCCAAATGGTTTTTGCCCCCTTTTTGATCCTAATCCATTAAAAATTAAAGGCTGATGGGTGATTGTGCAGACTGCTCCTTTTCTTCCCTATCCTTCAACTCTTTGATCTTATCCAGCGCCCCGGCCACTACATCACACATCACCGTGTAAAGTGCTCCCTGGCGATAATTGGCATAAATATATTCCAGTGCCTCATTTTCATCCGGAATAACCAGTACAGGCAGACTAGTGTTTACATTTTCAATCCCTTCTTTCAATAGATTAATGATCTCTTCTGCTGTACGACCACGCAGATTTTTATCGCACCGGATAATGATCTCATCAAAACACCTTGCAGATATTTCTCCCAGTGCTCTGATATCTTCATCACGCCGGTCACCCGTACCCGATATTACTCCAATACGCATGGTATAATCCAGTCTGCTGATAAAATCACAAAGCAGTTGCAAACCATGTGGATTATGTGCAAAGTCGGCCACCACGGTAAAATTCCTGAAATGGAAGAAATTCAATCTTCCGGGAGTCTGTACAGAAGAAGGCATAAAGGAATTCAGGGCAGACCGGATATCTTCAATAGTGATATCCCTGAACAAATAAGTAGCCAGTACTGATGGCAAACAGTTCTGTATATTATGCGTGGCTTTTCCTTCAAAGGTGATCGGGATATCTTTTACAGCCATCACGCGGATCTTCCAGTTACCTTTCATGATACTTACATACCCGCTTTCATAAACCGTTGCCAGGCCGCCGCGTGCACAATGTCTTTTGATCCTGGGATTGTTTTCATCCATACTGAATAACGCCACATTGCATTTCAGGCCCTCTTTCATTTTATATACCAGGTCGTCATCGGCATTCAGGATCGCATAGCCATGCGGGAAAACAGTTTCCGGTACCACGGCTTTAACCTTGGCCATTTGTTCAACGGTATTGATACCGGCCAGTCCCATATGATCAGCAGCTACATTGGTAACAATGGCAACATCACAATGCTGAAAAGCAAGCCCGGCTTTCAATATACCGCCTCGTGCACATTCCAGTACAGCAAAATCCACCGTTGGGTCTTTTAATACAAAGGCTGAACTTATTGGCCCGGTACAATCTCCCTTCATCATCATCTGGTTCTGGATATATACTCCATCACTGGTAGTATAGCCAACTTTTCTCCCGGCAGATTTGGCAATATGGGCGGTTAATCTTGTTGTGGTTGTTTTTCCATTGGTTCCTGTAATAGCGATGATCGGAATTCTGCCAATACTTCCACGCGGGAATAACATATCCACAACTGGCTCTGCCACATTTCTGGCCAGTCCTTCAGCAGGTTCAATATGCATTCTGAATCCCGGCGCTGCATTTACTTCCAGTACTGCACCTCCGTTTTCAGAAACTGGTGTGCGAAGATCGGGTGTCATAATATCGATACCGCAGATATCCAGGCCAATGATACGTGCAATGCGTTCACACATGAATATATTGGCAGGGTGTACCTCATCAGTTACATCAGTGGAAGTTCCTCCGGTGGAAAGATTGGCAGTAGGTTTTAATAATACCAGTTCACCTTTTGGTGGAACAGTATCCATTGAATAGCCTTTTTCATCCAGCATTTTCTGTGTAAACTGATCAATGGTGATCTGTGTCAGTACTTTTTCATGCCCAAAACCACGGCGAGGATCCTTATTGGTCTCATCTACCAGCCATTGAATAGTATGCTCTCCATCACCAATTACCGAAGCGGGGGTGCGTAGTGCGGCACAAATAAATTTATAATCGATCACCAGGCAGCGGAAATCCACTCCCAGTATATAACGTTCTACAATTACACTGCGGCTAAACTCCTTTGCCGCTTCAAAGGCCCGCAATGCCTGATCCCAGGAGTTAATATTGGTAGTATTTCCTTTGCCATGGTTTCCATCAATGGGTTTAATAACAAGAGGATAACCAAATTTTTCAATGGCTTCGCGCAATCCATCTTCTGTACGAATTACGGTTCCCTTTGGTACCGGAATCTCTGCTGCTTCCAGCAGCATTTTAGTTTCTTCTTTGTTACACGCTATATCAACTGCAATATTGGAAGTGGTTGAAGCAATGGTAGCACGCACTCTTTTCTGATTTACACCATAGCCCAATTGTACAAGGCTTTGCTTATTTAACCGGATATAAGGAATGCCTCGTTTGGCCGCTTCATCAACAATGCACCCGGTTGAAGGTCCCAGCCTTGTATCTTCCCTGATCTCACGCATTTCCTGGATATCTTCTTCCATATTGTAATCCTGGCCATCTATCAATGCCTGCACTATTCGCACTGCAGCCTTTGCAGCGTAAACTCCGGCGTCTTCTTCCATATAATCAAAAACCACATGATAAACCCCATCTCTTTCACCTGTCCCTCTTGTTCTGCCAAACCCACAGTCCATTCCTGCCAGGGTCTGTATCTCCAGCGCCACATGTTCAATCACATGACCCATCCAGGTTCCTGATTCTACCCGTTGAAAGAATCCGCCAGGTACACCTTCACTGCAACGATGTTCATGAAGAGTAGGTAAGAATTTTTCAAGGCGTTCCCGGAAACCAGGGATCTTGTTGGAAGGTCTCTGTTCCATCTCCTCCAGGTCCAGCTTCATTTGGATAAGTTTGGGGCGGCGTACGCTCCAGTAATTGGGACCTCTCAGCACTTTAATTTCCAGTATCTGCATACAAGACTTGGGTTTATTTGAAATTAGTTGATTTTAGGCAAGCTGCCAAAGTGGGGATACACTACAAAAGGAATACCAACACGCCTGTGCCACAATCTTTCACACTTATCAAGTTTGAATTCCCGGCTCAATATTATTTCCTAATTTACCCTCTTCTTGCTACATTCATCACTCAACCAAAACGCATGAGGTTCTTAAATTTTACGCTCCTTCTCCTGTTATTTTGTTGCACCGTGGTAGCCCAGGATAAAGACAAAGACTGGGTAAGCAAGAATATTTCAGTTACACGCCATCAGATGAAATTAGGTACTGAGTTATTCAACTACACAGCCACTACCGGCTACATGGAAATGAAGGATGAAAAAGATACTTTAAAAGCTAACCTTTTCTTTATAGCCTACACAAAAGATGGAGAACCTGATCCTGCCAAACGCCCCATTCTTTTTTCATTCAATGGTGGCCCGGGTTCTGCTTCTGTATGGTTGCACATGGGAGCGTTAGGACCAAAGATCGTTCAGATGACCGATGAAGGGAATACACTGCCTCCACCTTATAAATATGCAGACAATCCCAATACGTGGCTGGATAAAGCAGATATTGTATTTATTGATCCCATGATGACGGGCTATACCCGACCTGCCGGAAAAACGCAACAGGGAGAATTTACCGGGTTTGATAATGACCTGAGTTTTGTAGGTGATTTTATTCGGCTTTATACCACACGCTACAAACGCTGGGCATCTCCAAAGTTCATTGCAGGTGAAAGCTATGGCACCACACGCGCGGCTGCTCTTTCGGGGTATCTGCAGGAACGTCATGGTTTGTACGTAAATGGTATCATTCTTATTTCCGCAATACTTGATTTTGGAACGGTGCGGTCAGACAGGGGGAATGATCTTCCCTTTACTTTGCTTTTGCCAACTTATTCAGCAACTTCCTGGTATCATAAGAAACTGGACCCAAAATATAATAGTCTCCCTGCCTTGTTACAGGAGGTTCAGCAATATGCGGTGAAGGAATACAATGATGCATTAATGAAAGGCGATCGCCTTTCGGCTGAGGAAAGGCACAATGTGATAAATAAACTACATAATTATACCGGGCTTTCCACAGATTACCTGGATGAAACCAATCTCCGTATTTCAGTGGGCAGGTATAATAAAGAACTAATGCGGAAAGAAGGAAAGACAGTTGGCCGCCTTGACTCTCGTATTATCGGTAACGACTATGATGCAGCCGGGGAGGAATATGATTACGATCCCAGTTACAATATCGCAATTTACGGTACCTATACCACGGCCATTAATGATTATATCCGTCGTGATTTGAAATATGATAACGATCTGCCTTACGAGATATTAACAGGGCGTGTTCGTCCCTGGTCCAATAGTCGCGATAAATACCTGAATGTGGCAGAAACGCTACGAGATGCAATGGTAAAGAACCCCTACCTGAAAGTGTGGATCTGCAATGGGTATTATGATATGGCCACACCTTATTTTGCTACGGATTATGTGATCCATCATATGTTCCTTCCAAAGGAATTGCAAAAGAATATCAGTTTCACCTATTATGAAGCAGGCCACATGATGTATATCCACAAACAATCATTGCTCCAGTTGAGAAAGGATTATGTGGATTTTATGAACAGTGTTCTAAAGCAATAGTATGTCGTTCAATCGTCGCAATTTTTTAAATAAAGCGGGTGTGCTTACTGCCACTGCATTTTTCAGTTCGCTCGCAAAGCCGGGCTGGAGCCGAAACCTTGACCGGGCTTTGCGGAATGCGGAAGGAGTGAGTCCGGATACACTAGCTGGGGAGGAAGATTTCTGGTATTACGTTCAGCAGTCGTTTGCTTCTCCAACAGGCCTTATCAATATGAACAATGGGGGTGTATCTCCTGCACCCAAAATAGTAGCGGATGCTATGAAGCGCTATTATGATATGAGCAATGAAGCCCCGAGTTATTTTATGTGGCATGTGCTTGATCGTGGGCGAGAACCATTGCGGAGAGAGCTGGCAAGAGTTGCTGGTTGTAGTATGGAGGAGATTGCCATGAACCGTAATTCTTCTGAAGGATTGGAAACAGTCATATTTGGTTTGCAATTGAAGGCAGGAGATGAGGTGGTAGTTGCCAAACAGGATTATCCAAACATGATTAATTCTTACCGGCAACGAGAGCACAGGGACGGCATCAAAATTGCCTGGGTCAATTTAGAGCTGCCTTCTGAAGATGAAGATTACCTGGTTAGTCAGTATGTAAAAGCCTTTAGCCCTAAAACAAAAATTGTACATGTAACGCATGTGATAAACTGGAATGGCCAGATATTGCCTGTGAAAAGAATAGCACAGGAGGCGCATAAAAGAGGAATAGAAGTGGTGGTGGATGGTGCTCACAGTTTTGCTCACTTGAATTTTAAGATACCTGATCTTGACGCCGACTATTACGCAGCCAGTCTCCATAAATGGTTATATGCACCGATCGGAACAGGTCTTCTTTACGTAAAAAAGGAAAAGATCAAAACAATCTATCCTTTATTTGCCGCGCCTGATGATCCGCTGAAAGATGATATCCGGAAATTTGAACACCTGGGTACAAGACCTTTTTATATAGAACAGGCTATTGGCAAGGCAATAGACTTTCATGATATGCTGGGCCCGGAGCGTAAAGAAAAGAGGCTGCATTACCTCAAGAATTACTGGATGGAAAAGGTTCGGAATATTCCAAAAGTAAAGATCAATACTCCACTTGATCCTAAATGGGGCTGTGCCATTGGAAGCGCCAGGGTAGAAGGGAAAGGAGTGGTGGAGATGGAATATTATCTCAATACCAATTACAGGATCCATACTGTGGCCATTGATTGGGAGAATATTCATGGTATTCGGATCACCCCAAATGTTTACACAACAATTCAAAACCTTGATGTGTTAGTAGAAGGTATCACGGCTTTTGCAAAAAGCTAAGTATCTTATACTAAGTATGTCTGCTCCAATTACCAACCGCAAGATCAATCTGCTTCAGGCTACCTCTATTAATATGATAGATATGGTGGGCATCGGGCCGTTTGTGGTAATGCCATTTGTTGTGAGCCAGTTCAATAACGGACTCTTCTTATGGGCCTGGATATTTGGTGCCTTTACAGCAATGACAGACGGCATGATCTGGAGTGAATTGGGAGCCCGCTATCCCCTGGCCGGAGGAACCTATAATTTCCACAGGATCGCGTATGGTGAAAAAGGAGGAAAGATGATGAGCTTCCTCTTTGTTTGGCAAACTGCAATCCAGGCACCACTGGTGGTAGCTTCAGCGGCCATTGGTTTTTCTCAATACCTGACATACCTGGTTGATCTTAGTTTGATCCAACAAAAACTGGTGTCTGGTGGATTGGTTATCCTGGTGTTTATACTTCTGTACAGAAGGATTGAAGCAATTGGAAAGATATCAGTTATCCTGGGACTGGTAGTTATTTCAACTATTGTCTGGATTATAATCAGCGGTCTTAGTCATCAGCAACATTCCATACAACTTGTTCCTAAAGAAGGTAGCTCGTTTTTTAGCTGGGCTTTTGTAGCAGCTATTGGTCACGCTTCTCTGAAAACAGTTTACGCTTACCTGGGTTATTATAATGTTTGTCACCTTGGCGGCGAGATCCGGAACCCTGGCCGGAATATTCCCCGTAGTATTTTTATTTCTATTGCTGGAATTGCCCTGCTTTATTTATTAATGAATATAAGTGTGATGGGGGTTATGGACTGGCATTCGGTAAAAGCAGACGATAAATATATTGTCAGCTCTTTTATGGAACAGGTTCATGGAAGACTTGCAGGAGTTATTGTTACAGTACTCATTCTGTGTATTGCAATGTCATCATTATTTGCTGTGGTATTGGGTTATTCAAGAGTTCCTTACGCAGCAGCAGTGGATGGCAATTTCTTTAAAGTGTTTGCAAAACTTCATCCGGTCAAAGAGTTTCCCTATGTTTCCCTGGCTGTTCTTTGTGCTACCGGATTTGTTCTCAGTATGTATATCCGGTTGGATAAAGCCATAACCGGTATACTTGCCATGCGGATAGTAATTCAATTTATTGGTCAGGCTACAGGGGTGGTACTACTTCGCAAACGGAATGGAACCTCCGGTCTCCCATTTCGGATGTGGTTGTATCCACTGCCAGTGATACTTTCAATTGCTATCTGGCTTTTCCTGTTTTATAAAACAGGATGGTTTGCAATCCTGGGAATTGGCATTGCATTGCTGGGCCTGTTGGTATATTATATTATGCAGGCTAACAAAAAAACTCAATAATCATTTATTGTTTAGCTCCGGGTTGGATCAAAAACCCGCTATTAGAACCGGCCACTGTTGTGGGTACTTCACCATTCCATTTTTGGATTTTGATATATTCAATATATAATGGCGTAAGTGAAAGCTGTTCTTTTTTGATCGCCTCTGCGCGGCCTGCAGCCTGGATAACTGCCTGTGCGGAATCACCTTTTGCCTGGGCAATTTTTCGTTCGGCTTCAGCTACAGCAACCTGTCTTTGATTTTCTGCCACCTGCACTTCCTGTATGGCCCTCGTCTTGGCAACAATTGATTCGGAAATTTCTTTGGGAGGAACAATATTGGTCCGCAATTGAGAAACATTGAACCACAATGAAACCCGTTTATTACATTCCTTTATAATAGATGATTCAAATTCTTCCCGGTGATTAAATATCGAATCCACAGTATATCGGTTTGCCACATCATTTACTGATCCGATGATGGCATTCTTCAGCCAGCCCTGTTCCATTTCTTTAACACCTACCCGCAGATTCTGAAACATATCTGCCACATTGCCTGCATTGATGGAATAATTAAAGGAAGGTTTAATAGTTGCCCTGAAACCTCCACGTGTTACGATATCTGCTTCTTCATAATCTATATGTTGCTGATGAATAGGAAACTCATAAATACGAGAGATCCATGCGTTATAAAATACCCAGCCTGTAACATATTCTGTTTTGCCCACCCCGCGATTATCTCCCACATTGCTCACCTTTATTCCTACATGACCCGCATCAATCCTTTCCACATCAATCGGATTGATGATGGCAACGAACCAGGCCACAAAGAATGCAACGAAAAGGCGCCAAAGGTTTTTTGCTTTGAATTTTCTTGTCTCAGGGTCACGATAAGTGCCAGGCCGGAATACCTGCAATATCAGGCCCATTAATGCGAAGGCAAGAATGAAGGTTACAAATCCAATCATTTTGTTTTGGTTTTAATAAATTTTATAAAAGAAAATGCGTGTAATATAAATATCCACAACAACAATAATAAGATCAGGATGAATCCTACGAACCAGATCCATTTTCCGGTTATATCAAAATTGAGCAGGTAACTTACCAGGATGAAATTGGCTACAGCATGTAAAAGCAGGGCAAAGGTTCGTAGAAAAACTGTATTCATTGAATGCTGGTGTTGACTGGTGGTTCAGCAAACTAAAAGTAGAACAATTTCCTTAGCCCGGCCATCGTTTAAACGCTTCTTTTGACAGGTTTTTTGGTTTACTTTTGTGAATACATAAATCCCATTGAATGAAGCATCCTACGGGAAAACTGATCGCCATCGGCGGTGCCGAAGATAAGGGTACTGATCTTGAAGTTGGCGAGATACATCGCAGTAATCTCAATTTTTTCGAGCTGGGTATCTTACGCCAGGTGGTAGAACAGGCCGGCGGCCCCTCATCCCGCATAGAAATTATCACCACAGCTTCCATGATCCCTTATGAAGTAGGGGAGAATTACCTGAATGCTTTTGGAAAGGTTGGTTGTACCAATGTAGACCTGATGCATATCCGCAACCGCAGGGATGCCACCAACCCGGCCTATATCCAGCGAATCCAGCGTTGTGATGGTGTTATGTTCAGCGGAGGTAATCAATTACGATTAGGTTCAATATTTGGCGGAACAGAATTGCTGCGCATTATGCTGCAGCGATATGAATCAGAAAAGTTTGTAGTAGCTGGTACCAGTGCCGGTGCCATGGCTATGAGTAATACCATGATCTATGAGGGTAACGCCATGCGTGCCCACCTGAAAGGTGAAGTGAAGATCACCACGGGTCTTGGTTTTATTGATGACGTGATCATCGACTCTCACTTTGAAAAACGTGGTCGTTTCGGTCGACTTGCTCAGGCAGTTGCTTCCAATCCTCAATGTATTGGTATCGGCCTGGGAGAAGATACCGGCATGTTGATCACTGAAGGCGGAAATAAATGGGAAGCCATCGGTAGCGGATTGGTTGTGATCATTGATGGATACGATATCAAACATTGCAATATCGCCGATATACCGGATGGAAATCCTATCAGCATAGAAAATCTCAAAGTTCATTTCTGCGAAAAAGGAAATGGTTTCCTTCTCAGGGAACGCCAGTTCCTGCCGGAAGCCAGGGAAGGGGCTGTTATTCGCAAACAGGTGGATGTAGAATAATCTGTTCAATTAAGCACTGGCCGGTTTCGTTGAAGAATGCCGGCATTCCGTTGAAAATTTCAGGAACAGGCTGATCAAGTGCTCTGGCCGGGGTAACTTTATATGGCTATATGACCTGGCCCTTCCATAACCGCCCGCAGGCCAATTACTGGTTAAAGGTTTTTGGTTTTTATGCTTTGTTTGAAGCCTGTATTCAGCTATTATATAATTACCTGCTTAATGAATACGGCAAAAGACCCATCAGCAATCTTGAATTCCATGGCCTCATGTGGCTATTCCAATGCATACTGATCTGGCCGATCTGGTGGGTAGCCTGGTCTGTTTATAAAAGAAAGGTAGTTGTACAGGTATTTGTAAATCTTGCATTCTTTGTTGTTTATAGTGTTTTCTGGTTTGGCCCCGTGCAGGATATCATTCAATTTTTCCACCAGGGAATGCAACAGGTTACGCGCAATCCTTCTGATCGCATAATAACTCCTGTAGATGCAGCAGTAGACCTGCTTCCTTATCAATTACTCAAACATACTTTTCGCCTGTCATGGTTTTTCCTCGCCAATTACCTGTATCACTACAGGCGGGAAGAGCAACAACGGTTGGAACTGGCAGTTGCAAACAAGGATCTTCAGTTAAAATTGTTGAAATGGCATTTGAACCCGGGGTTTTATTTCAAAACAATAGATCATTTAAGGGAATTGTCTTCGCAAAGTCCCGCCAGTTGTACAAGGCCCATTTTGCAACTGGCCAGGGTAATGGAATATGTGATCTATGAAGCAAAAGAGAAAATGATCGATGTATCCAAAGAGATACATTTCCTGGATGGATACGTTCAATTGATCAATCAGCAACCAGGCCATACTGCTCATTTCACGCTGAGATCAGAAGGATCAACAGACAGGCTGAAAGTTCCCCCTTTATTACTGGCTGGATTTATAGATCGAATTGCTGCGGAGAATTATTCTGAATATTCCAATTATGATATGCAGCTCCAGTTTTCAGGAAGTAATATGTCTTTTATCATACAGGGTGATCTTAACCGGAATGATCACCTCTTTTTTGGACAGGTTGAAGATGTATTGTATCGCCGATTCAGGGAATTCTATGAGGGCCGATTTACCTACCGCATTTCTTCGAATAAAAAATTCTTTGAGCTCAATGTAAGATTAAGTGATGAAGCATGAACATATACAAGTGCAGCTCCTGAACCGGAAGCGATTTCATATTGAACGCTTCTGGGTAATGGCCTTTGGGGTTTATGCAATGGCTGAGATATTGTACTGGGTACTCAATTATATAAATTATTATAATCGTTGCACCAACTGCCCTCAGCCCGTAATATATTATACATTTCAGGCATTGCTTAACCTGGTACTCACTGGATTGGTATGGTATGCATTGAATAGTTTTTACTGCAAGAACCGGTTAATGGTTGTTGGATTGAATATTGTGGTTTTTCTACTGCATTATATCGCGTGGATATGGCTGAATTTCGCAGTTCAAAAATTTGGCCCCGGCTGGTTATTTCACAACGCATTTATTCATAGCACTATTAAAGAACTGATCTATTTTTCCTGGTTTGATATTGGAAAATATGTTTTGAAAGTAACTGCTTTCTATGCCATGAAATTCTATTATGATTACCGGAACAGCGAAAAGCAGCGCATTGAACTGGCAATGATCAATAAGGATCTTCAGCTTAACCTGCTGAAACAACAGCTCAGTCCGCATTTTTATTTCAATACATTGAATAACCTTTACGGACTGGCCAGGAGCAATAACGCTAAACTTTCCATGGCTCTGCAACAGCTCTCCAATATCATGCGTTATGTAATTGTAGAATGTAACCAGCAGCGGGTCAGCCTGCAGAAAGAGATTGATTTTTTGCAGAGCTATATTGCTCTTGAAAAACTCCGGTATGAAGAGAATACGGTGATAGATATGCAGGTGGAAGGAAGGGCTAACGGGCAAACCATACTTCCGCTGATGTTAATACAGTTTGTAGAAAATGCCTTTAAACACGGAATGAAAGAAAAGTCTGAACAAAACTGGATGAAGGTAAAACTGAAAATAAAGGAAAGTAATCTCAGTTTTTCTGTTGCCAATAGCTATTATTCTCCACTATCTGCAGAAGGTATTGGAATTACAAGTGCAAAGCATCATTTGAATCTGCAATACGAGGGGAAATATGATATGAAGATGGACAGGGAAGATGGAATGTATTCAGTAAAACTGAACCTTGATTTAACCTGAATAAATATTTAACCATGAAGCCAATTGCCTGTGCTATTATTGATGATGAACCGATTGCCCGGGATATTGTGGCAGAATTTATCAGCCAGGATGATCGCCTGCTGCTGGCAGGCAGTTATAAAAATGCAAAGGAGGCAATAAAAGGGATGACTGTTACCCCGGTAGAACTGCTTTTCCTGGATATCAATATGCCCGGGCTGACTGGTTTTCAGTTGCTGAAAGCTATGCCCAATCCACCTGCAATCATATTTACTACAGCATACCGTGAACATGCACTGGAAGGTTTTGATGCCAATGCCATCGATTATCTCCTAAAGCCTGTTGCCATTGAACGATTCCTGCTGGCAGTTAATAAAGCCTGGAAGTTTTTACGGCCCGCCCAACAGGCAGTTGAAAACAGGGTAGGGGGTGAACAGGAAGAATCCGGAGATGATTTCTTCTTCGTGAAAGCAGAAGGAGGCCTGGTAAAAATATTCCTGAATGATATATTATTTATTGAAGCATTAAAGGAATATGTGAAGATTGTGCTGGCTGATAAAGCAGTTATAACTTACCATACATTGTCGGGCCTGGAAGAGAAACTGCCAAAAGGAAAATTTTATCGCATTCATCGCTCCTATATCGTTAGTATAAAGGCCATCTCAAGCATTGAAGGATTTACGGTGAAGATTGATAAGCATGAATTACCTGTTAGCAGAAATGAACGTGATGCCTTTGTTGAAATGGTGGCAAGTGGAAAGATCATCTCCAAATGATATGTTTTCACTATTCAAATTCTTTCGTTGAAATCGTTTGCCATTTTATTGAACCGTAAAAGCTATGCTGTCAATCTATAGATAAATTGGTTCCATTCATTGAATTGTTCCTTTCTATTCTGCACCATTATCTAGTTTCAACCATCATCAAAAATTGTACTATGAAACATTTAATCGTGCTAACTATGTTATTTTCACTATTCATCACTTTACCATCCTGTAAAAAAGGAGATGCGGGTCCTGCAGGTCCCGCAGGTCCGGCAGGGTCACAGGGTCCTGCAGGTCCGCAAGGACCAATAGGAATTGCTGGCAATGCCAATGTAACCCTATACACTTTTCCTGGAAATGATTTTGCAGCAACCGCTTCAGAAACCCTGCAGATCACTACAACTGCGGACACCGTGAACCGAAGTGTGTTTTATGTATACCTGTTCAGATCGCAGAATGGACTTACGTACCCAATACCAGGGTTTGCCTATGGCGGATTTAGTGATTACCGTACCTATTGGAGCTTCACCTCAAAAGCGAACATTTTTATAAATAAGGTCACAGGACCGGGTGAAGAATACGCAAGTATAAAGGTTATTCGTGTGTATGCCAGTAATGTAATGACAGGTGCCAAATTCGTTGAACCTCAACCCGAGATAGATTTTAAGGATTATTATGCAGTTTGTAAATATTACAATCTTCCATATTAGGCAACAAAACCAATTAGGATTAGGAATGCCAATGGGCCGCCGAAGGCGGCCCTATTTGTTTACAGAACGCCGGAAAATACAATAAACAGTTGGTTGAAGAAAACTGTCCATTCGTTTAAAACCAGTCACTGCCCCCTTTTTTAATTGAACAATTATTCCAGTTTGTTGAATTGTCTGAAAGGGTATTCTATTCCTTTCTAGTTTCAATAACAAATAACCCGTATGAAGCAAAAACCCTTGAAAATCCTCTTTTTTACATTGATCCTGGTGGGTAGCTTCCTTTCCTGCAAGAAAGAGGATTCCTCCAAAAAAGAACCCTTACTGAGCAGGGTGGTCTATAATGGACTAAACGGTTATAAGCTCTATTATTCAGATAAGAACCTGTGGACGAAATGGGAATTATTTAAACTGGATGCAACTGATAATAGCATGTCCCTTTATATGACCATGGAATATAATGATAAAGATCAGCTCACAAAGCTTTCCCAGTTCTCAATGCCCGGAGATGTTCCTGCTCAGCGCCTGTTTTTTGAATATGATAATTCCGGGAAACAAACGGGGTATACACTCTACGATCTGCAGGGAGCTAATCCCTCCAAACCTGCCCTGAAAGGAACATTTGGATATAATCAGCAAAATCAATTAAGCACGGTTACCATAAAGAAGGATAACGGAGATCTGCATGCCTATTTTTCACTAAGCTACTACTCAAACGGCTATGTGAAAGAAAGGGATGAGTACGATGAAACCATCACTCACCAGTTAAGACTTACCAATAAAACAATTTATTCAATACCTATCGACAATAGTATTAAAGGGTGGGAGAAAATGGCAGTATTGCCGTTGGATGGTGATGAACTGACAAGGAAACCACGGTATGAGACAATTCAGCGCTATATGTATAACAATGGGGTACTGATGAAGAATATCAAGGAAAGTACTTCTGCCAGGGAGAGTAATGCTGACGGTACACTCAAACGGCTTACCTCAACCACTCAAACTATTGCCCCCGCGTCACCTGAGCAGGTAAATATTTATGAGTTTGAATACATACAGCAATAGCATCCGGTAAGGCACTGGTTAGCGGCAACTCATGTAAAATATAAACGATGAAAACATTTTTCTTTTTAATGTCCCTTGTGGTTCTGCTTTTTGCCTGCAAAAAGGATAAGGATAATAAGAGTAAACAACTTTACCTGAGCAAGGTTTTCAAAGACGGGCTCCTTGAAATTGAATATTTCTATGATGCAAATAAACTGGCTTTTCGCCGAAATGATTACACTACAAATAATGGTGTGAGCAATTATGCCGGTTTCCGCCTTTATGAATACAATTCAAATAAGCTGCTGGAATCAATGACCATGTTTTCAAAAAACAATGCATTCATACAAAAATACCGGATACAGTATGATGCCAATAAACAGCCTTCGCGTATGGATGACCTGGCCGCTGATAACTCATTGGAATGGTATCATATTTTCGATTACAATCTCCAGGGTGATTTTTCAAAATATTCAATCTTTAATGCAGGTACCAACAAAAAAACTATTGAAGCTACTTATAGTTACAATGACCATAAGCTGACAAAAATAATTCGAATGAATTATAGCAATAACCCACCAACGAAATATGATAGCAGTACCTGGTCCTTAAATAATAAAACCCTTCCCACCAGCTGGAATGCTTTTGAAACCTTTCCGTTTGCCTCCCTTCCAACAGGGGATCAGACTTTTATGGAAATGAAATTAGATAGTTCCTTTTATTATTATGTAGATGCGCCGCCAGCAACTAACAGGGCAACTCTTTCCGCCAAACAATACAATGGGGAAGGCTATCTAATCAAGCAGCATTTTAACTATAAGGTTACCGGAATAGTTAGCCAAACGATTGACTTCGACAGAACCTATGAATACATCGAATAAAAACCTGTAACGTAAAAACTCTATGTATGAAAAAAGGCCTTTTTATACTGTTCGTTGCAGGTTTTTTTATTACCTGCAAAAAAGACAAATCTCCTTCTATCAGTAAGGATACCGTACTTAGCAAAATTACCTTCAATAATGTCCTTGTTTCAGAATTCATTTATTCTCCCCAGAAGCAATTGACACGCTATAATGAATACAATGCAAAAACGGGGAAATTCGAATACGCAAGCGTATTTGAGTATGATGCAGCCGGGAAGATGGTAACTGAGAATCAGTATTCTTCAACCAATAAACTTTCCGGGCAGGTGATTTATACCTGGCTGCCGAATGGAGGAATTAGTTTCAGCCAGTACAAATCACAATCAGGTGCAGATTCCGGGAAATTTATAAATCGCGTCAATTATAGCTATGATGGAGCCGGCAGGATCAGTCAACGAGCCTGGATAAACCTGGTAACGAAGGCGGTGGAAACAACTAATGATTTCAGCTATTATAATACGAGTAATAATCTCCGGTCTTCCTCAGTAACTTATTACTACGGCGCCCCGGAATTACAATGGACAACTGATTATTCCGATGGCAACTCTATTCCTGCATCACTGGTGAAATACAAAGGGTGGCCCATCAATTTTCTGTTATTTGATATGGTTACGGGTGAAAGTCATTTTACACAATACAGTAGTGGCTCCATCAGTGCTGAGTCAAAAGATACTTTCAGTGACCGTAAGTATGATAATGCAGGGTTTCTTCAGGAGCAAACTATTACAAGGAAAAGTATTAAACCTGCGTTACCAACGGAAGTTATTCAGGCAAAATATGAGTATACCCAATTATAATTAGGATCAATAAATCGATTACAATGAAAGTTATATTCATTCTTCCTTTGCTCTGGCTTCTGACTGGTGCTACAATTTTAAAACAAGAATCTTATGGTGAAATAATCATCAATGATGTACCGGAATGGAGGCTCACATCTGTTTCGCGAAATCAGATTATTGAGATCAACATGCCGGAGCTCACCAGTAATTTCATTGCCAAAAACAAAATAAAAGTCTCAATGAAATTCAGGAGTTCAGAAGATTACAAAACTTTACCCTATATAGATAATCAATCGGTATCCCCCGGCACCTATGATTATTCTTTAGCTCCTCTGAAACTAACCTGCACCTATACTCCAAGAGCAACAGGCGGCGCTAATGGAAGTGTACTCCTGCCTCATGTACAGATCTCGTTCAATTTTTCACCAATATAACTTTAATGATGCAGGAGGATTGGGAAAAATCAATGCTAATCGGATGAAGAAGAAATTTTTACTTGCTATAATAATATTGGTTCTTGGCTGCCTCGCAAGAGCGAATAATGTCAGAATCTCCAATCTGCTCAAAGCATCTGTAAACACATCGGCGGGATATATGATTCTGCAGTTTGATCTGGCATGGGATAATTCCTGGCGCGATGCTGAGAACTGGGATGCCGCCTGGATATTTATCAAATACCGTTTGCAGGGTTCTACTGCTGCCTGGAGTCATGGTACCCTGAACTATTCTGATGGAACCAATGACGGGCATACAGCATCCACAGGCTCCATAATCCGTACACCAGCAGATGGAAAAGGCGTTTTTATTTATCGCAATGCCATTGGGCCCGGCAATGTAAATTTTACAGGCATACAGCTGAGATGGAATTATGAAGCCGATGGATTGTCTGATAATGCTCTTGTGGATATTAGTGTATCTGCCATTGAAATGGTATATGTGCCACAAGGTACCTTTTGGCTGGGTGATGGGAGCAATTCCTTATTACATGGTCAATTTGAATCTGGTACTGCTGGTACTCCATTCCAGGTTAATTCTGAAAATGCAATTCTTCTTGGGGGAGGCACAGCCGGAAGTCTTGGCAATAACAATACAACGGGAATGGCAAATAATGCTCTTTTCTCCATTTCACCTCTTTCAATAGATGATTATGATGATGTGGTTTCACAAAACCTTCCTTTAGCTTTTCCAAAGGGTTTCAATTCTTTTTATTGCATGAAGTATGAGATCACACAGACGCAGTACGTTGATTTCCTCAATAAGATATCAGTTACACAATTTGCCAACCGGTATGATGCCTTCAATTATACTGGCAATAACGGAGGTCATACAGTTACGCGTTATAATATTACCGGTACCTACCCTGGAATGACCACTACAACTCCCGAACTCCCGGCAGTTTATGTGGAGTGGTATGATGCTGCTGCTTATGCAGACTGGTCAGGACTTCGTCCAATGACTGAACTGGAATTTGAAAAAGCATGCCGCGGCCCATTAATGCCCGTTGCTGATGAATTTGCATGGGGAAGTTCCATGGTAAACGTTATATCCTATTTTCCCATAAATAACCAGGGGCAGACCAATGAATCTATTGGTGCCAATTACAACATAACAGCTGGCAATGCCTGGTATGCTGATACCAGGGGCTTTGATGCAATTACCAGGGTGGGAATTTTTTCGGCACATCCTTCCAATACCGGAAGAATAACATCAGGAGCTACTTACTGGGGAATTATGGAAATGAGCGGCCATTGCTGGGAAAGAACTGTAAGTGTGGGAAGACCGGAATCCCGGATATTTTCCGGTACTCATGGAGATGGCAATCTGAGCCCGGAAGGAAATGCACGAATGCAGACTGGCCAGGATATATCGCAGGACAGGGTGTAATCACAGCCATTGGTTGTGGTTACCGGGGAGGAGCTTTCAGTTTTCCTAATCCCACACAGCCAAACCTGAGAGTATCATCCAGAATACTGGCAACAGCTTTTTATAATGTGAGGTATTATGATGATGCAGCCAGATTTGTAAGAACAGCGCCATGATCATGAAATATTTTTTAAGTATCCTTTTGGTAATTGTCTTTCCGGTAATCATTTTCGGGCAGGGCAAATTCTTTGGCGGCAATGGTGATGGTTTTGCAACGGCTACTATCACTAACCAGGTATTACCGCTGCTAATAGAAGACTTTGAAGGGTATCTGGAACAGAACAATGTGAGACTCAGGTTTGCCATCCGGAGTGATGAAATCCTTTGCGGTATTGTTGTTGAAAAGAGCAGGGAAGGAGTTGTCTTTACCCGGGTGGATAGCATTCCTCTCAACGGCAACAGTAATATGAGTGAAAAATTCTCAAAACAGGATCTATCGGTTTTGCCGGGAAAAAATTATTACCGCCTGCGTATTGTGAAATGTAACGGTGCTTTCGTTTACAGTAAAATTATCATGATACTGGCGCCAATGCGCAATTCATTCTATTATTCCACTCCGGAACATAAATTATATTACTATTTGGAACAGTCCGGAGTTCTCCGGGTTCATAATACCCAGGGCCAGTTAATATTCAATAAAAAGCTTGAGGCTGGTAGCGGTAGCATCTCAATGAATATTTCTGTTAACGGTCTTTACTTTTATCAATTTGCTGGTCTTCCTGCAGGAAAATTTATAAAGAAATAATCCCGGCTCAGCATTAAACGACTTTGATCAGGAAATAATTCTTCCTTCCTTTTTGTACAAGGATATACTGATTGTGAAGTAACAAAGAGTCATCGATCTTCATTTGTATATCTTCTACTTTTTTACGGTTAATGCTTACGCCGCCGCCCTGAACAGTTTTTCTTGCCTCGCCTTTACTTGGGAAAATGGTTGTTTCTGCCAGGAAAGAGACTACATCAATTTTAGCATTGATCTTCTCTTTTGAATAATCTGATTTAACCACGCCTTCCATTCCTTCCAGATCTTCAATACTAAGTGTATCTGCCGCTGCGTGCTGGCTAGTAAATAATTTTTGTGTGGTTTCGATTGCTTTGTCCAACTCCTGTTGGCCGTGTACAAACCGGGTTACTTCCTCAGCCAGTTTTCTCTGCAGGGTTCTCTTACCAGGATCTTTCTTATGCTCATCCTGTAATGAACTTACTTCTTCCCGGGTTAGAAAAGTGAATATCTTAACCCATTTTTCAGCATCCTCATCTGATGAGTTTAACCAAAACTGGTAGAACTGGTAGGGAGATGTGCGCTGTGGATCCAGCCAAACGTTTCCTTTTTCAGTTTTACCGAATTTGCCACCATCAGCTTTTGTAATCAGCGGACAGGTAAATGCAAAGGCTTCACCACCGGCTTTTCTTCTGATGAGTTCTGTACCGGTTACGATATTACCCCACTGATCACTTCCGCCCATTTGCAGCTTGCATTTCTTATTTTCATACAGCCAGTAAAAATCATATCCCTGAACAAGCTGATAGGTAAATTCTGTAAAGCTCATTCCTGCCTCACTGTCCAATCTTTTCTTAACGCTGTCCTTGCTCATCATATAATTGACCGTAATATGTTTGCCCACATCACGGATGAAATGGAGAAAACTGATGTCTTTGAACCAGTCGTAATTGTTGACCATTTCCGCAGAGTTTGGTTTGGAAGGGTCAAAGTCCAGGAACTGCATCAACTGCTTTTTTACACCTTCCTGATTATGGCGCAGAACTTCCTCACTTAACAGATTCCGCTCCTCGCTTTTTCCGCTGGGATCTCCTACCATGCCGGTGGCGCCTCCCACCAGGGCAAAGGGCTTATGTCCTGCTTTTTGTAAGTGAACTAATAATAATATGGGGACAAGGCTGCCAATGTGAAGGCTGTCAGCCGTGGGGTCAAAACCAATGTAAGCGTGGGTCATTTCCTTCTTAAGCTGATCCTCCGTTCCGGGCATAATGTCCTGTATCATACCTCTCCAGCGTAGCTCTTCTATGAGATTCATTGTCTTATATCAATAATTTGGAGCAAAAGTAAGGCAGTTCCGCAAAGGAGGCTTTTAAATGCAATATTTTTCTAACTTCTTCGTTTTCAATCACTAGGTTTTTCACTTAGTAAAACTATGATTTTACAGGGCCGTGGATTACTTTTACAGGCAGCCGAAGCCCTAATAATGCTGTCTATTTGATTGCTTATAAGAAAACTATCCGAATGAGATCCTCCAAAATATTCCTCATCCTATTTGCTATTCTCCAAATTGGGGCAGTTGAAGCACAATTCCGTAAATATTCAAACGAATTTTTAAATATTGGGGCAGGGGCCCGTGGGCTGGCGATGGGTAGTGCGCAGGTGGCCTCCGTGAATGATGGAACTGCGGGTTACTGGAACCCTTCCGGCTTATTAGGCGTGAAAGATAACCCACAGGTTAACTTCATGCATGCTGAATATTTTGCCGGTATCGGAAAATATGACTTCGCGAGTATTGCCTTTCCTTCTTCCAACAACAAACGGACCTTTGCTGTAACCGGCCTTCGCTTTGCTGTGGATGATATCATGAACACGCTGTTTCTTGTAGAACCGGATGGTTCTATCAATTATAATAATATTCAATCCTTTTCTTCTGCAGATTATGCCTTTCTTCTTTCGTTTGCTCAAAAACTGAAAGAAACATCAAAAAAGAATATTCAGTTTGGAGTTAACGCAAAGGTGATCCATCGGAATGTTGGAAAATTTGCAAAGGCATGGGGATTTGGATTTGATGCCGGCTTGCAGTTCTCCCATAAGCAATGGAAGTTTGGAATTAACGCCAGGGATGTAACTACTACCTTCAACTCCTGGTCATTCAATTTCACGGAAAGAGAAAAAGAAGCATTATACCTGACCAACAACGAGATACCTGTTAAATCAACGGAAATGACATCGCCGCGCCTGGTATTAGGTGTGGCAAGAGATTTCCATATCAGTGGCAAGACTTCAATTCTTGCTGAAGCAAACATAGATCTTACTTTTGATGGCAAGCGAAATACCATCCTCAGTTCTTCCCAGGTGAGTGCAGATCCCAAGCTGGGAGTTGAAGCCAATTTCAATAATGTGTTCTTTCTCCGTGCAGGTATTAATAATTTCCAGCGTGCCCTCGCCGATGGCGATACTTTAAATCAGAAGAAAGTTTGGATATATCAGCCCAGTGCTGGTGCAGGATTCAAGATCCAGAATGTAACTATAGATTACGCATTTACCAACCTGGCTAACCAATCCAACCCACTGTTCACACACGTATTTTCTCTCAGGCTTGATATGGTTTCCGATAAGAATGCGAAGAAGAAAACAACAACCAAAAAGAAAAAATAATCCGTACTACTTATTAAAAACTGCTTCATGAAACGAATTCTACTTTTATTGGTACTGCTGTGGTCCCTGGTTTCAGAGGCCCAGTTGTTCAATAATGAATGGATTGATTATAATAAAACCTATTATAAATTCAAGGTTGGAGCTACCGGTGCTTACCATATCCGGCAGTCAACCCTTGCTTCCCTTGGATTGGGAGCTGTAAATGCGGACCATTTCCAATTATGGCGAAACGGTCAGCAAATAGCATTATATACAACCATTCAAAATGCTCCCCTTGGTCCTGCTGATTATATTGAATTCTATGGTGAAAGAAATGATGGTAAGCCTGATAACCCTTTGTATCGTGAATCTGACTGGCAATTGAGCGATAAGCTCAGCCTCCAAACCGATACTGCAGCCTTTTTTTTAACTGTCAATACAACTGGTGGAAATGCTCGTCTTGTGAACACTCCTAATAACCTGGCAGGTAATACACTGACACCTGAACCTTATTTCATACATACTGCAGGAGCTTATTATACTGAGAAAATCCATGCAGGTCGGGCTGAACTCGTAGGAGATTCCTATACCTATTCCGCATCTTATGATATGGCAGAAGGTTGGTCCAGTGGGGACATACCAAATAATGGTTACCGTGCATTTAGCGCAACTTCCCTGTTCCCTTATACAGCAGCTGGCGCACCTGTTCCTCTACTGAAAGTAAATGCGGCAGGTAATGCTATAAACGCGCGTTATTTTAGGGTTACCGTCAATTTGGATTCAGTTGCCAAGGTGGATGTAAATTATTATGACTATGTAAGGGCAACCATCCCTCTCACAATAGCACAGTTATCAAGTGGTTCAGTGTATATAGAACTTACAAACCGGTCTACCGGTGTTGACCGTCTGGTGTTCAACCAGTGTGAACTTAGTTACGCCCGTATTTTTAATTTCGGGGGAGCTTCTTCTTTTCCTTTTGAGCTTCCTGCAAATCCATCCGGTAATTATCTGGAAATTGCCAATTTTGGCGGTGCAGGCACACCTGTATTAATTGATATTACCAATAACCAGCGTTATGTGGTAGATGCGAGTAATCCCGCACTTCTAAAAGTAGTGTTACAGCCATCAGCAACTCCAAGAAAGCTGGTATTAATTAGTTCAAATACTTTTAATGATGTTACCAGTTTTGAGCAACGGAACTTCATAAATTATGGATTGGCAGCAAACCAGGGTGATTTCCTCATCATTACCAATTCCATATTCACTAATGCTACTCCGGGAGGAGATCCGGTCGAAGAATACAGACAATACCGGAGTTCATCAACAGGTGGAGGTTTTAATACCAAAGTTTACCTGATAGACCAGTTGGTGGATCAGTTTGCATACGGTATTAAAATGCACCCTCTATCGATCAGGAACTTCCTAAGATGGGCCAGGAGAACTTATTCAAGTCCTCTCCAGGATGTATTAATCATCGGTAAAGGGGTAGTATACCCAACCTTCCGTTTAAATGAGTCCAGTGCTGATATGGCTAAACTTTGCCTTGTACCAACATTTGGTAATCCGGCATCTGATATATTATTGAGCGCCGAAGGAAATAGCTCAATTCCGCTTACGCCCATCGGTCGTTTATCTGTCATTAACAAAGGAGAGATATCCGTTTACCTAAGCAAGCTAAAGCAGTATGAGCAGGTTCAGCAGAGTGCTCCCACACCATTGATTGCTGATATGTCCTGGAAAAAGAATATAGTACATGTGACCGGGGCCAGTGATGACATTACTACTTCAATACTGCAGGCAGCTAATGAAGGATTCAGGAGGATCATTGAGGATACATTGTATGGCGGAAAAGTCTATTCGTTTACAAAAAGTACCTCTGAAGCTGTACAGCAATTAAGCAGTTCGGAGCTTGCAGGCCTCTTTAATCAGGGACTTGGCATGCTGGAATATTTTGGACATTCATCTGCATCAACTCTTGAATTTAACCTGGATAACCCTCAGAATTATAATAACCCCGGAAAGTATCCCATTTTCGTTGTAATGGGTTGTAATGCCGGAGGATTTTATGGTTTCAGCGCAGCCAGGTTCTTCACCAAGGAAACAATATCCGAAAGATATGTGTTGGCACCTGACAGAGGTTCTATTGCCTTTTTGGCAAGTACCCATCTTGGAATTGTCCATTATCTTGATATTTATGCAACGAGGTTCTATCAGTCCCTTTCTTATAGAAATTATGGAGGAACTATTGGAGCCATGATGGAGGATGCCATCAGACGAACCTTTGCAAATACAACTGAGAACGACTTTTATGCCCGTTTCCAGTGTGAAGAGTTTACGTTGCATGGTGACCCTGCAATTAAGCCTTATGCTTATCAAAAACCTGATTTTGCAATCGAAGATCAATTAGTAAAGGTTAGCCCTGCATTTATTTCAATCGCCGAAAAGAAATTCCAGGTTAAGGTTGGATGGATGAATCTTGGCAGGGTTCCTTCGGATAAGAAAATCGTCATTGAATTAAAACGAACCTATCCTGACAATACTTTTGATATTATCCGGGATACAATTCCCGCTACCCGTTATGCGGATTCAATTACCTATACTATCCCCATTTCTGGTGTAAAAGACAAGGGTCTGAATAAGCTCACTATTAAAATTGATGCTGATAATGCGGTAGACGAAGCATTTGAAAGTAATAACACCATCACAAAGGATGTTTACATTTTTGAGGATGAACTGAGACCTATTTATCCATATGCTTTTTCCATTATCAATCAGCAAAACCCAACGCTGTATGCTTCCACGGCAAATGCTTTTGCTGAGTCAAGACAGTATCTGTTGGAAATGGATACAACTGAGCTTTTTAATTCCCCTTTAAAAGTAGCCCGGTCAGTAACCTCAGCCGGTGGTATAGTTGAGTTTGCTTCACCAATGACATTTGCAGATAGTACGGTCTATTACTGGAGGGTTGCTCCTTATTCACCTACCGGTGATACAAAATGGAATACAACTTCTTTTATTTATATCAATGGAAGTCAAACCGGCTTCAATCAGTCTCACCTGTTCCAGTACTTCAAATCTGAACTTACGAGGATCACGCTGGACTCAACCAGCAGGGTGTGGAAGTATGGGCAAAATGTAAACAATGTATTTGCCCATAATGGGGTATATCCAAATACGTCACCACAGGCTGCCTTTTACACAGGAACGATTAATGACCAGGAAGGAATTATATCGCCAGGATGTCAATACAATGAAATCATGTTCACAGTTATTGATCCGCTTACATTTACTGCGATGAAAAATGACTATTCATTGGGGCCACTGGGTCGTTATCAAAGTTATGTAGCAACCTGCGGCGGCGGACGTGAATACAATTTTGAATACAAGTTAAATGATATAACCTGGCGAAAACGCGCCATGGATTTCATCGATTCAATTCCTGCAGGAAGTTATGTACTGGTAAGAAGTAATACCGATCCCAATTCGGCCGGTAATACATACCCTTCAATATGGAAAACAGATGAAGCAACCTGGGGTGCAGGTAATTCCCTTTACCATAAACTTTTTAATCAGGGTTTTGCTGCACTGGATTCATTCTATTTCCCTCGTTCCTGGTTGTTCATGTTTAAGAAAGACGGACAGGCGGAGTTTGCTCCAAGATCGACATTTAGTGACAACACCTTTGATGCTATTACAATGAGTGTAAACATAAACTCTCCGGATACATTAGGATATATCAAATCGCCTGCCTTTGGCCCCGCCAAGGCATGGCACCGGATGAAGTGGAAAGGCGCTACAATTGATAATCAAACCGGCGATATTCCAACAATTGATATCATTGGTGTTGATAATACAGGTGTAGAAACAGTTTTAATGAGCCATCTTACAGTAGCAGACCAGGATGTTGACATTTCTTCAATTGATCCCGTTCAATATCCAAACCTCAAACTCAGGATGAGTAATGAGGACAGGATAAATCTTACGCCTTACCAATTGCGCTACTGGATGCTTACTTATGACCCCGCACCAGAAGGTGCTATTGCGCCCAACCTTTACTTCACATCAAGAGATACAGTGGAAGTGGGTGAACCATTTAATTTCGGTATAGCATTTAAGAATATAAGTCCGGTGCAATTTGACAGCCTTCGCGTGAAATTGACAATTACCGACAGGAGCAATTATGAGAATGTAATGGTGGTTCCGCTACAAAAGAACCTGGCCAGCAAGGATACACTGAAATTTAATTACACAATCAATACGAGTTCCCTGTCAGGCCCGAGCACCATATTCATCAATTTCAATCCTGACAATGCTCAGCCCGAGCAATACCTGTTTAATAACTTCGCATTTAAGCAGGTTTACGTGAAACCTGATAGTCTGAATCCGTTGATGGACGTGACATTCGACGGGGTGCATATCCTGAACAAGGATATCGTATCAGCCAAACCGGATATCCTGATCACACTGAAAGATGAGGCCAAATGGATGGTGCTGAATGATACCAGTCTGATCGATATACAGGTAAGGTATCCGGATATGAGCTTACATAAGTTCTATTTCAATAACAATAATGATACATTGCAATTCATACCTGCAGGCCAGGCGCCTAATCTTGGCAACACGGCCAGCATTCACTTCAATCCTTATTTTGCACAGGATGGAGATTATGAATTGATTGTGTCTGGTAAGGACCGCAGCGGTAACCAGGCAGGTACTGTAGGATACCGTGTATCGTTTAAGATCATCAATAAGCCGATGATCTCTAATATGCTCAACTATCCAAATCCGTTTACGACATCTACTGCCTTTGTGTTCACATTGACAGGTAGCCAGGTGCCGCAAAACATAAGGATACAGATATTGACGATCACTGGTAAGGTAGTGAGAGAGATCACCAAAGATGAATTGGGTCCGTTACACTTAGGCCGCAATATCACCGAATTCAAGTGGGATGGTACGGATCAGTATGGACAAAAACTGGCAAATGGTATCTACCTCTACAGGGTGATCACAAATCTCAATGGAAGATCGTTGGATAAGTATAAATCAACGGAAACTTCCAATCCGGATAATACTGATAAATTCTTCAATAACGGTTACGGTAAGATGTACCTGATGCGATAGAATTTATTTAAGATCATATTAAAAAGGAAGAACGAAAACGTTCTTCCTTTTTTTATTAGAAGTTATTTTGCCCTGAAACCGCCTGTAATACTGCTATCCCTTGCTTCAAAACTCTGACAACTGTCATACGCGCAGGGAACCTGTGCACTGCCACATCCATAGTTTGAAGAAGCTACTGTTAAAGGGAAATCAGGACAGTAGATAGTAGTATATGTTCCGCTTGCCGGCCCTGTCGGGGCAAGTAATTGTGGGGGTGAAAAAAAATAAATTGTCCGGTAAATAGAATAGCTGCCTATAATAAGCATAGAGACAAATGATATCCCAATAAGAACTCTTTTCCAGCTTTCATTATAGGGGCGATTATTTCTTTGCAATTCAAGCCAAAAGGTAATTATCATCAAAGACAGCATAAACCCAAAACCAAACCGTGGATCAGGGGCCTGGATAAACCAGAATAGAATTCCTCCCAAAGCCGTAACCAGCGCGGCTTTCACATAATTTGGTGAAGTAAGTATCGTCCTTATCCGTATAAGCAAAAGACAAAACGATAGTATAAGTAAAATAATAATGGATTTGTCCGCCAGTGATTGTTTTTTCCACCATCCGGGGATCCATTCAGTCATTTTCATGGACAGTGACTTATCTATACTTTCAGTATCGGCTCCGCTTTGTGTTCTCGCATAAGCGGTAATATATTTCTGCACATAAATGACTTTTTCCTTATTCAGTTTCCAGTCAGTACTTATAATATCCGGAAACCGGGACGGGAAGACAGGATAGCCGGTAGTAATTACATTTCTGGCTATAAAAGGAAGAAGGATCGCTATACTGATCAAGAGGCTGACTAAAACTGTCCGGATTTTTTTCATTATAAATAGCTTATAAGTGCTATATAAGCAGAGAATAATTACCGGGATAGCCGATAGTTTCATTGTAATGGTAAAGACGCCCAGAATTATTAGCAACGAAAAATTTCTCGCAGATAATTGCTTACCCCTTGCATTGAACAGTAAATAAAAACAAAGCCAACAATAAAGGATAGTGACAAAATCCGGAGTGGCTGAAGTAGCCGTTAACCGTACCTGTGAATAACTCCATAAACTTAACAGCAGGATGGCCAGCCAGCCGAAGCCATATAACATGGCCGTTTTATCTCTATAACTTTTATTGAGCTGGCTGATGATAAAAATAAAAAACCAAAGCAGGACAACAGAATTAAGAAAGCTAAGGGCATTTGTTCCCAGGAACCTGAAACCGAACACCGCGCATCCAACAAACCAGGAGCTTTGCAAACCATAACGTATGTGCAGGTTAGCAATACCCGGTACGGCTCTGTATTTTTCAATCCATTGAATAATTTGTGCGTGGTAGGCGAGGGTATCCTCATGGTTAATGGGTGACGTGGAGAGCAATAATAACAGGATAACAAACGTAAAGAGCAATAATATCAATACAGGCGAAAGCCCGGCCAACTGGTTTCTCAAATTGGTAATTAATCCCTGCGTTGGTTTCAGCCAGGCATACAATATACAGGGTGCAATTAACAGCAACTGTACCTCATACCCACCTAAAGGCATAAATAAAGAGAGCAGCGAAGAAATAGTCATGATTCCTGCCAGCCCAATAAAACAGGTAATGCAGGCATGGAATTGAGGCCCTGGCTCCTGTCTTTTATTTCTTTGAAAGAAACCAAGCAATAAGCCTCCCCACATCCAGCAAAGAATTGTAATATACAGCCATGCCAGCAGGGTGATAATCATTAGCGGGTATTTTCTTTTTTGCCAGTTACTATTACTGAAAGACCTATGGTTTTGAAAACAAGCTTATCCAGTATTTTAGCCAAGAAAACCAGCCTGTCAAATGAATTCATTTCACTACCCAGCATTTTTTTCCGGAGTATTTTCCCAAACAACAGCCATCCAAATATACCAAAGCAATTAAAATGCCTGGCACCAATTATCTCGAGATGTGATTTTACCAGCTGTTTCATTTTAGTCAAACTATACCTTCTGTAATGTCCCAGTTCCTTATCAAATCTGCAATACAGCCATTGATAAGCAGGCGCTAGTACAATCAAATGTCCACCGGGTTTTAGCATATACTTGCAATTCTTAACCGCTTTCGAATCATCGGCTATATGTTCAATTACATTAAGTAATACTATTGAATCAAATTTCTCCTTTAATAAAATATATTTCTCTGTAAAATCAGGTAACAAAAGATCAATTTGAAGGATACCCAGCACATTTGAATTGCCTGGAAAGAGCTTAGCCAGCCGGTCACAATATTCCTTATTATAATCGGAGAGTGTAATAGGGAGCCCGTCGTTAATTATATATCGTGATATATTCCCAATCCCGCTGCCAATTTCTAATATGCTACCTTTTAAGAATGGTTTTATTTCATCGTACATCCACTGATTAAACCGGGTGGCCCCGGAAATCAGTTCCAGTGTATTCATTCCAATGGGATCAAGACTGTTACTCATCCGTTCAAAATTATCTTTTAAGATGGGTAATTCAGAATTATTTTTCAAGTTTGAATCCATCAGCAAGAGTAGCTCCCCTTGGCTTTAATCCGGGTTCTATTTCGTATAAGCAGGGCAGCTTTGTATCATAGCAACGGGGGTTCCAGTTGGTTAATATTTTCTCAGGAATATGAAGTTCTATATTGCCAATTGATAAAGTTTGTAAAGGAGGTGTGGGTAGTGAATAAGGATATACCAGCCCGGGTAAACTCTTTGTGTTTAAAATTTTCGAAACAACAAGCCCTCCCGTAATGATCATAATTGAAACAAGCATAGGGGTAAACAGGCGCAATAATAACTGATCAGGGAGGAAATGTGCAAACGACACTGCAAGGATCACAATGCCAATCAATAAACACCCGTAGATAAAACGCGGATCAGGGGCAATCATGAACCATGTAATTATCTGGAGCGCAATGGCAGCAATAAAAAGTTTAACCTGTACAGATTGCAACCAGCTGATCCTTTTTATCATAAATGGAAAAACCAATAAACCTAAGATGCCAGGGATAAAAATTATTTTATCAAAAGAAAACATATAATGGAGCCATGCCTTTATCCATTGAAAAGAGCCCAGGCTTTCTGTTTTCTCCAATGGCCAGATACCTGTATTTACACGATTGAAATATTTGATAAATCGTAATAGTTCATTGGTTTTCTCCGGACTGGCTTTCCAATCAACAATGAACCAGTCCAAACTCATCGAGGGATAAAACAAATAACCAGACAGAATAACATTTCTTGCAAGGAAAGTAGCGACTAATACCAAACACAAAAACGAGCAGGTAAGCAACCGCCTGTATTCTTTTTCCTTAATTAAATTAATAAAGGCGAAAGCAGTTAGTAGCAAAAAGGGAGCATTGGTGATTCTTACGGTAAACAAATACGCAGGCCAGATCAGCCATTCCGGGAATAACACCATTTTCCTTGTGAGATCTGAGGTTCTTGCCGTTTCAATAAACAGGATGAGGAGGATAGCGGTAGTGATATAATCATAGTTAGTATTGGTGGCATTACCTCTGATCAGGGGCCAGGAAAACAACCCTATCAATAAAAGGAACAGACCGGTAATAAAAGAATTATTGTTCTTTCTGCCTATCAGTCTTATGAAATAGCCGGCAAGCCATAAGGACAGCGTGCCGTTGAGCGCGGTATAATAATTCAGGTGACCCGCAGGAAAATCAAAAAATGCAATAGTGCTAAACCATGAAGAGTTAAATGCAAACCTCTGATGAAGATGAACCAACCCTGGCACAGAGCCATATTCCTTTATCCATTTTATTGACTGTAAATGATAGCTTTCGGTATCATCCATTTGGATGGGTCCCGAATTTAATAACAGAAGGAGGATCCAGACAATGAGGAAGGCTATAATGGCAAGGGAAGATTGATTTCTTATTTCATTTCGTATATGGCTGATAAAACTTACCAATGGCCCCCTTGTAACGATACAAAGAAGTAAGAGCACTAGTAATAACAGGACCTGGACATTCCCATTAATTGGAGCAAATAAAACGATTGTCTGTAAAACAATGGTGATAGCAATAAGCCCGGTGATTAAATAAAAAGGAATGGGCCTGTATTCGTTGTCGGCTTTCCTGTCTGGGATGATATAACGATAAAAAAGAAATCCCGAAAAGAGAGATAACAGGTTTATGAAAATATGCAACAGAAACAGAGACAACATAGGCGTTCCTAAACGATTGGATTATTTCCTGGAAAAGATATTGTACTTCAAAATATAATAAAGCGCTTTGACCCCATCGGTCCAGCGAATCTTTTTCCCATCAGCATAGGTTCTTCCATAATAGGCGATGCCAACTTCGTAAATCCTGATTTTTTTTACGCGACTTATTTTCGCAGTCACTTCCGGTTCAAATCCAAAACGATTCTCTTTTAACCGGATATTCTTCAAAATATCTTTCCGGAACATTTTATAACCGGTTTCCATATCTGTCAGGTTGAGCCCGGTAAAAACGTTGGACCAGAAGGTGAGAAACCTATTAGCAGCAGAATGCAGGAAGAAGAGAACCCTGTGTGCCTCGCTACCGCGAAATCTCGACCCATATACAACATCTGCGTGCCCTTCAATAATTGGCTCAATCAGTTTATTATAATCGGAAGGATTATATTCAAGGTCAGCATCCTGGATCAGGATTAAATCCCCCGATGTTTCAGGGATAGCAGTTCGGATACAGGCGCCTTTGCCACGATTTTTTTCATGTTGCAGGATACGGATGCTGAATTGAGGATTTTGCTCAGCAAAATGACAAATTACCTGGAACGTCTTATCTGTGGACCCATCATTTACGATGACCAATTCCTTTTCAAGCCCGCTGCGCAGAGGAGTATGACAAATTCTTTCCAGTACCGTCTCAATAGAACCTTCCTCATTGTAGCAGGGAATGATAAGACTGAGTTTAGTCAAAATGAAATGGGTTTATGATCAAAAATAATATAATTTAATTATGGCAGGTTATTCAGGCAAAATGCACTTTCAGTTTCAACCAGTATTTTTCAAAAGCATGGAAACTGATCAGGCTAACTGCAAAGCCCATTATGGTAACAATTAGTGACACTACAACCTGCAGGTTAAAACCCGCTAATTCCGTGTTCTCCCGGACTATTGTTTCCATGTACGGATAAAATATCACGTAAATGGGCCAATGAAAAATATAGAATCCATATGAATACTTGCCAAAAAACCGAAGAACTGAATTCGTGAATATAGCATTGATCACTTTGTTGTCGCGTTTGACAGATTCATAGACCAATAAGGCAAAAACCGCTGAAAAAGAAGCATACCCTGCCATTGGCCATACAGGGAAATCCAGCGTTTGATGGAGGAAATAAATTGTAAAATTGAGCACCGCCAAACTGAAAACCAGGATTGTGGAATATTTTCTCAGTAGATCCCGGTTAATATGGTAAACTATGGCCAGCATTGATCCTATCAATATGCCATCAATTCTGGTAAAAAGGAACAGCCCATACGGATTAAATTCTACAGTATTCCAGATATAAATACGGGCTGAAATAACAATCAGAAGACCTATTACGCAGCAAAGCAATAATCTCTTAGGGTTCTTGATCAGCAGCACAAAAAATGGCCAGATCAGGTAGTATTGTTCTTCCACTCCAAGCGACCAGTAGTGGACCAGAACGGGCGATTTTCCATTATAAGTAAATATAAGCGCCCAATTTTGAAGATAGGTCCAGAACCAGAATTGATAATGTCTATAATAACTTAAATCAATAGGGAAATTTTTTATAAGGGGAAAGATCACGAGAAAGAGTAGCAATGTGAGATAGTACAGGGGAAATATCCGAAGTATCCTTCTTACATAAAAATTCTTAAAATAGTTACGCGTATTCCTGGTATTCAAAAGTATATCTGTGATCAGAAAACCCGATAACACGAAAAAAAGATCTACACCCAGCCAGCCGAAATCGCAATAAGGAATAAATTGGAAATTATGATAGACCACGACCAACAGGATAGCAAGGCCACGCAGCCCATCCAGGGCGGGGTAATGTGTTCTGGTTGAAACTTCATTGGTCATATCTTGTTTGAATATAGTCAAATTGAAGATCAATTCGGATTTTGGTTATCACAACTTTCTTATGAATTAAATTGTATGGCTGAGAAATGGAGCGGCGTGACAAAAACATTGTAAAAATGGCACAGTATGATCAAAAGTATCAGGCCATTTATAGTTTTCTTATTCAATTCCTGAAAATTTAAGATCAATGTGGTATAGCATAATAGTACAGGCACCAGTGAAAAAGTGAGTCGGTCAGCATAGTAACCAACCAGCCAGAAAAATAAAACTGTTTCAATAAGGACAAACAGGAGTAAGCGCCCTGTATGAGGCATCAGAATATTAAGTTGGTTACGTATGCTTAAAGGAAGATCAGCATTGCGCCTGTAAATTAAATATGCAATCAATAAAAATAGCAGCGGAATAATAAGACAGCCGAATGTCAAAATAAAATGATAACTGTGGGAAAGGAAGATGCGCAATATGGAACCATTACTGCCTTTAAATGCATCGGTTATCCATACAAATTCCCTGTATTCTTCAAGCTCAGGGTTATAAAAAGTTACTCCTGCTGATTTTAACCAGGCGATCCAAAGGATCATTGGAAGAAAGAAAACAAATGTGATAATTAGCCCACGTAAAAGAGAGACGATCGTAAGCTGGTTTAGTTGCTTTTTTTCTATATAAAGATAACCGCAAACAAAAACGGGAAGTAATAACAACATATTACCGTAGGTCAGCAGCAATAGACCCATTGCGAGAGCCATCCACAATATTTTCTGAAAATTTATCCTTCTGCTTAAAATAAGTATACCTGTGTGAATACATAGTAACGGAGTAAGGATATTAAGCAACTGCTGGTGCGGTGTCCAAAAGTAAAACCTGGTTTCCTGGTTAGATGCCAACATAAACAGAAGCATTGCAAATAACAGGCTTCCATTTTTCCATGTACCTGAAACCGCAATGATGATTTTTTCAAATAGTAATAACGCAAAGAGAAGAATGATAATATTAAGGACTACAAAACTTGTATAAAAGAAGAAATATTTTGTGGGTTCAACAGGATGTGAAAGTCTGTATCCGGGTTGAAATATGTTTTTCTCTTTCAGATACCTGTCGGTAGCCCGGTGGAGAGGAGTGGTTAAGTAATAAATAGTATTGCCTAAAGCAGCTCCAGCCATCACATAGAATGCTCTTGCCTGCCGGAAACTGTTTTGTTGCATTAGATCTGAAGGCTGGATGGAGCAATCAATAAAAATGTACGAGTCTCCGTTAATCGTAACACCCATATGGTTATTAAGAGGGATGTAACTGTGGTAGCCTTCATTCAGGGCTTCCTCATTGGGAGGTGGCGAGAAAAGAAAGGATAGATTAGCGAAGAGTATGATCGCCAGGTATTTTAAGATTTTTTTCATCTATTTAAGGAAAAGCATCTTGGAAAAATAAATTGGCTCAACGAAAATATTATAGTAGAAAAAACCTAATAATACTATGGTAAAAAATGTTATAGCAGGTTTGCCCATTTTTTTTCTATTCATCTTCAATGCAAAAATGATCATAAGGAGTGGCGCCAATGAAGAAGTGAGCCTGTCTGCATAGTAGCCTAATAGCCAGAAGAAAATAATTGTTTCGATCAACACAAATAAAATTAGCCCTGCCGAGCCGGGTACATTGAATGATTTATTTGTATAAAGTTCATCCTGTTTAGTGATCTTTTTCCATAACAGGAAAATCATCAGTAACGCCACAGGTATGAGCAATGTACCTGTTGTGTACAGGAATCCAACGGAATTGCCTCCTAAAAAATACAAAAAGGAATGTTCTTTCAACTTATCAACGATCCATATCAACTGCCGGTACACAGCCAGTTCCGGGTTATAAATAGTGATATTGATCGATTTCAAATACAATATCCAAACAATCGCGGGCAGAAAGAATAAGCCGATAAAAAGCAAGGAATTTAATAACGGGATATAACCCAGGTTTGTGCGGTTCTTTTTTTCTAAATAAAGATAGCTGCCAACAAGAACAGGCAGGCTTTGCAGGAAACTTCCATAGAATAAGAGTAGCAGCCCAAGTCCAAATGAGATAAGAAATAGTTTTTTAGGGCCAGCTTTTTTCTTCAGTATGAGAATACCAATATAAAGTGATAGGAGGGGCGTAAGGATATTAAACAATTGTTGATGCACGCTCCAGACAAAGACCTTTGTTGCGGGATGGGAGAGGAGCACCGCCAGTATCAACGAAAAAACAAGTGTTCCGTTTTTCCACTCACCTGTCAGGGCCGTTATGATTTTTTCAAACAGTATAAGACAGCATAAAAGAACGATAACATTAATAATCAGAAAGCCTATATAAAAACAAAAGTACCGGGTTCCGCTGGTAGTGTCGAATTCATAATACGTGGGAAGGAATGAAGTTTTACTTTTTAGAAAACCCTCAATATTGCTGTGAAATGGATAGCTGAGATAATACACCCCCAGGCCCACAAATCTCCCGGCCATAACAAAAAGTGGACGGGATTGCCGGTAGTTGTTTTTTTCAAGCAGTTGAGTAGGTTCAGAAGCCAACCATATAAATTGGTAGGTATCAGGGCATATCACAACTCTCATTTGATTGTTTAGAGCAAAGCAGGTTGAGGATTTGCCTTCAATTGTATATGCGTCCCAGCAGGGAGAGAAAAGAAATGAACCGCAGGTTATGAAAATGATAGCGAGGTATAAACTGATTTTTTTCATTTTAACGGGCGGCATTGTCTTTAGCCCTTAGTATGTATTTCCCGATCATGTCAAATTCCAGGTTCACCAAATTGTTCTTATCTAAATGCTTAAGATTCGTATGATCAAATGTATAAGGAATAATGGCAACAGTTAATCTGTCTTTACTCACATTAAAAGCGGTGAGGCTGATACCATTAATACAAATGGATCCTTTTTCGATTACCAGGGGGGTAAATTTTTCCGGAAAATTGATCTCAAATTCCCAGCTGCCTTGTTTGTCTACCCGGCTGATACATTTGCCAGTGGTATCAACATGTCCCTGTACAAAATGGCCATCCAGTCGGCTTCCCAGTAACAGGCTGCGTTCAATATTTACTTCTGTCCCGGTTTTCCAGCTTCCGAGGGTGGTTTTTTGAAGTGTTTCGTCGATGGCGGTTACCCGGTAATCAGAACCCCGGATTTCCTCTACCGTAAGGCAGACCCCACTATGACTTACGCTCTGATCCACCCTGAAATCTTTGGCCAGGGGGCAGCTGAGCCAGAAAGTCTTGTTGGAGCCCCTGGAAATGACCTCTTTAACGGTACCGGTGGATTCAATAATGCCTGTAAACATGGGCGCAAATTACAGGAAAAGGAGGCATCTACCTGCCATGGTTTGTGTCTCACGAACCATGAGGGGCAGTGAGGCGCCTGAATGAACGCGCGTAGCCGATGGCCGGGTTCTCGGACCATTGACTTGAAATTCCGGAAAATTCCTCCTATCTTTGCCGTCCTATTCTCAATAACCATTGGGAAGGGACTAAAAAACATACCAGGGAGGTATATAAAATTTATGCTTATTATCGATTCTAAGGATTGTGAAAACATCGACAAAGCGCTGAAGAAATACAAGAAGAAATTCGAAAAGTCGAAAGTTCTCCTTCAGTTGCGTGAGCGTCAGAGCTTCACAAAACCTTCTGTTAGACGTCGTGGACAGGTGTTGAAAGCCATCTACAAACAGAAGATCGCAAGCGGAAAGATTGAAGAATAAACCCTGACCGGGTTCAATTAATAAGTGATAGCTGCAAAGTTTTTATAGCTTTGTAGCTATCATTTTTTATTTAAAGGAGTATGTCCTCCCCATTAACTGACACTGTCCAACCCTTTCTGGATTACCTGAAGTTTGAAAAAAGGTATTCCGCCCACACTATATCTTCTTACCAGCAGGATATCCATTCCTTTTTCGAGTTCCTCGATAAGACCTTTGGGGCAATGCCCATGGAGAATATAACTGCCACATTCATTAGAAGCTGGCTGGCAGGAATGAAGGAAAATAAAATGACGGCAAAGACCATTAACCGGAAGCTTTCCGCTCTCCGATCCTTTTTTAAATACCATCTCAAAAGAGGCGCCATCAGTCAGATGCCCACGGTCAACGTTATTGCGCCAAAGATCAGCAAGCGGTTACCGGTATTTATGAAGGAAAATGAGACGAAGGAATTGCTGGAAAGCCTGGCGGCGGGGTCTGAGGACTGGAAAAGCCTGAATGCAAGGATGCTGATCACCTTGTTTTACGCTACGGGAATGCGTTTGAGCGAACTGATAGGACTAAGAGAAAAGCAACTGGACCTCTCCCGGTCCCAGATCCGGGTTTTGGGGAAGGGAAATAAGGAGCGACTGCTCCCGATCAGCCAGGAAATAATCAGTTTAGTTAAGGATTACCAGCGGCAAAAAGCAGCAAGTTTGGAACAGGAGGAGGATTTTTTACTGGTAACGGAAAAGGGGAGGAAATTATACCCCAAATATGCCTACAACCTGGTAAATAAGCACCTTGGCGGGGCGATCACGCTTGATAAGAAAAGCCCACACGTGCTGAGACACACTTTCGCCACACATTTGATGAATAACGGTGCCGATCTTAATGCTGTAAAAGAATTACTGGGTCATGCCAGTCTTGCAGCCACGCAGGTGTATACCCACAACACTATTGAGAAGTTGAAAAATGTACACAAAAAAGCGCATCCCAAAGCCTGATAATTTTTGTTAGATATGGCAAAGTTTTGGGATCAAATCCTTGCAAGAATCTTTACATTAATGTAACTTCATAGTGATACAAATCTTAGCTTATGTAAACAAAAACCCATCTGCATTATTCGTAATTATTACACCCACTCCAACTAAGTTCTTTTATTTATTGTTTCATTTTATTAAACAAGTGATCATGAACGTAAACATTCAAACAGTTAGGTTTGATGCGGACGCAAAGTTGGTTGATTATGTCAACCGTAAACTAGAGAAACTGAACACATTTCACGACCGCATCATTAAAGTAAATGTATTCCTGAAGCTTGACAACGTGGTTCACAACATTAAGGATAAGATCGCCGAGATCAGGATACATGTTCCACGACATGAGTTCTTCGTAAAATCAACTAGTAAATCATTTCAAGAATCTTTTGATGACGCGTTTGATTCGATCGTCAACCAAATAAAAAGAAAAAAACAAAAGCAGGCTGCTTAACAAAAAACCCGAACCCCGCAATTCACAAATCGCGGGGTTTTTTATTTATGGCCCCTGGAGTTTTTGCGCCATGTTTCGTGTCCCACGAACCACAACCGGGATTACCTTAGCATGCTTCGTGAGGCGCGTGAAGAACGCGCGTGAACCATGGCGTGGAAGAGGTTGGGCATCCCAAAACAGGCCGGCTTCTTAAACCTTTCAAACATTTCAAACTTTTTAAACCCGGTTTGCTCTTTATTTCAGCTACAGTCTTTAGCCACAAGTGATTGAAAACAAGCAAAAAAATCCACAGCAAAATTTTTACAATATCCAAATTCCCTTACCTTTGCCTTCCCAAATTTTTGGGGTAGTTCTTTATTGCTTCTACCGCCGTATCCGCATAGGCGGAAGAGGTGGTTCCAAGTGCCACTTTAGCTCAGCTGGTAGAGCAACTGATTTGTAATCAGTAGGTCGTTGGTTCGATTCCGACAAGTGGCTCAGTTTAGTATGTTTGAAATAATGGGCAAGTAGCCAAGTGGCCAACGGCAACAGACTGTAAATCTGTCCTCTTCGGAGTTCGGTGGTTCGAATCCATCCTTGCCCACATCACAACCCGCCGCGGGCGGGCCTGGTTGATGAAAGTTCTTTTTATAAGCGGAAGTAGCTCATTTGGTAGAGCGATAGCCTTCCAAGCTATAGGTGGCGAGTTCGAGCCTCGTCTTCCGCTCTCAGAGTCCCGATAGGACAATCGGGACGGCTTTGACTGCCATTAGGCTATGCCGTTGTAGCTCAGTGGTAGAGCACTTCCTTGGTAAGGAAGAGGTCAAGGGTTCAATTCCCTTTAACGGCTCAATAGAATAGAAAATAAATATTTGGTAAAACACAACTAAAATCGATAACAATGTCAAAAGAGACCTTTAAGAGGGATAAACCCCACGTTAACGTAGGAACCATTGGTCACATTGACCATGGTAAGACCACTCTGACTGCTGCTATCACAACCATTCTGGCAAAGAAAGGTATGGCAACAGCAAAGAAATATGATGAAATTGATGCTGCACCTGAAGAAAAAGAGCGTGGTATCACTATTAATACTGCACACGTGGAATATCAGACGGCTAACCGTCACTATGCTCACGTAGATTGCCCTGGTCACGCTGACTATGTGAAGAACATGATTACTGGTGCTGCCCAGATGGACGGCGCTATCCTGGTTGTGGCTGCTACCGATGGTCCTATGCCACAAACTAAGGAGCACATCCTGCTTGCCCGTCAGGTAGGTGTACCTAAGATTGTTGTGTTTATGAACAAAGTTGACCTTGTTGACGATCCTGAACTGTTGGAACTCGTAGAAATGGAAGTACGTGAATTGCTTACTTTCTATGGTTTCGATGGAAATAATACCCCAATCATCCAGGGTTCTGCTACCGGCGCACTTGCTGGTGAAGACAAATGGGTGAAAGCAGTTGAAGATCTGATGGATGCTGTTGATAGCTATATTCCGCTGCCTCCCCGTCCTGTTGATCAGCCATTCCTGATGTCTGTTGAAGACGTATTCTCTATCACTGGTCGTGGTACTGTTGCTACAGGCCGTATTGAAAGAGGTCGTATCAAAGTTGGTGAAGGTGTTGAGATCGTAGGTCTGATCGAAAAACCTCTCGCTTCTACTGTAACAGGTGTGGAAATGTTCCGCAAACTGTTGGATGAAGGTGAAGCTGGTGATAACGCAGGTCTGCTGCTTCGTGGTATTGAAAAAACACAGATCCGCCGTGGACAGGTAATCGTAAAACCAGGCTCTATCACTCCTCACACTGAGTTTAAATGCGAAGTGTACGTGTTGAGCAAGGAAGAAGGTGGACGTCACACTCCATTCTTCAACAAATACCGTCCTCAATTCTACTTCCGTACAACTGACGTTACCGGTGAAGTAGAACTGGCAGCTGGTACTGAAATGGTTATGCCTGGTGATAACACTTCACTCACTGTGAAACTGATCCAGCCTATCGCGATGGAAAAAGGTTTGAAATTCGCGATTCGTGAAGGTGGTCGTACAGTAGGTGCAGGTCAGGTAACTGAAATTTTAAAATAAGGGAAAAAGCGATGTTCCGATAGCTATCGGGACTGACACTCAATCCTTTTCTAAAGATTTTATATCTTTGGGACATATTACTAAAAGCTGTTTCGCACCATGCGGAATAGCTTTTAGCTTTCTAAAGGCATAGTTCTTCTGATTTTTGTCAGCGATAAATGCCGGATACGGGCGTAGTTCAATGGTAGAATAGCGGTCTCCAAAACCGTTGATGGGAGTTCGAATCTCTCCGCCCGTGCGAGATAAAAACAATTAAAATGAACAAGATCTCAACTTATTTCAGAGACTCATACAAAGAACTAACAGAGAAAGTAACCTGGCCTAATTTTTCACAATTGCAACAGTCAACTATGATTGTGCTGGCTGCTACTTTGGTGATCACAGCTATTGTATCCCTGTTCGACTTTGCTGCAGGTGGCGTGCTGAAATTTCTTTACAATATACTTTTCAAGTAATTTATAATGGAAGCAACTACTCCAAATACGGAAGCAAAACAACAGGAAACCAAGTGGTTTGTCCTCCGCGTGGTTAGCGGTAAAGAAAGAAAGGTAAAAGAATACCTGGATAAAGAAATTTCCCGCGGCGGATGGAGTGAAGTGGTTAAGCAGGTTTTCCTGCCTGTTGAAAAAGTTTATAAGGTGCAGAACGGGAAAAAAGTAATGCGTGAGCGTAACTATTATCCTGGTTATGTAATGATTGAAGTGATTGATGGAAAACTGAGCGATGATCTTCGCGATACTATCAAGAATACCAATAGCGTTATCCATTTCCTCGGTAAAGAAAATCCAATTGCCCTTCGTAAGGCAGAGGTGAACAAAATGCTGGGTAAAATGGATGAAATGGCCGAGTCTGGTGGTGTGAACATGATTGAGCCATTCATTGTTGGCGAAACTATCAAGATCATTGAAGGTCCGTTCAACGATTTCAACGGTGTAATTGAAGAAGTAAACGACGAAAAGAAGAAACTGAAAGTGACCGTTAAGATCTTTGGCCGGTCAACTCCTGTGGAGCTCAATTACATGCAGGTAGAAAAAATAAGTTAATGATACTCCAGGAATAAAGAATGGCCCACCTTTGGCGGGCCATTTCTATTTATAAGTAAAACGAATTGCCATGGCAGCAAAATTCAAATTCCTCCTCCTGTATTTCCTTTCATGGGTTTTGTTTTTTGACTGCCTCCGGATACTCTTCCTGATCTACCATTCCTCCAAAACAAAAGAACTACCTTTTTCAACCGTAGCCGCCACCTTCTGGTATGGCCTCAGAATGGACCTGTCAATGGCCGCCTATATACTTATACCTGTTGTATTATTTGTATTGCTGGCACTGGTCATCCCTTTTTTCAGGAACTCACTGATCTATAAGATCTACACAGGGATCATATTATTCTTTGTATTGCTGGTGTCTATCTGTGACCTGGAGATATATAATGCCTGGGGTTTCCGGATTGACGCTACTCCGTTAATGTTCCTTTCTTCTCCCCGCGAGGCACTGGCCTCTGTAAGCCACCTTCCACTGGTATTCATTCTACTTGGATTTGCACTGGCCTTTACGCTGGTATGGTTTGCTTTCAGGTTTGTACTGAAGAGAATATTCTTCGGATCACAAACCCGGATGAAGATCGTCACTGCTGTTGCATTGCTTGCGTTTATGGCTATACTGATCATTCCTATCCGCGGAGGATTTCAACTGGCGCCCTTAAACCAGAGCAGTGTTTATTTTTCTACAAATAACTACGCCAATCACAGCGCCATCAATGCTTCCTGGAATTTTTTACACAGCCTGTTCAGCAAAGGAATATCCGGCAAAAATCCTTACCAGTATTATGCTGCGGATTTTCAGAAAAGAATTGTTGACAGTTTGTATAAATCCGGTGGTTCTGTTACTCAACTGGCCAGTTTCCCAACTGATACTCCTACCAATGTAATTGTGGTGGTATGGGAAAGCTTTACAGAAAAAGCAACACATATTGCGATAGACAGTCAGCAGGTAACTCCCCAATTCAATAAGTTAAAGGCGCAGGGTATTTATTTCAGCAATATTTATGCGACGGGCGACAGAACCAATAAAGGGTTACCGGGCATATTGAGCGGTTATCCCGCCATGCCCAATACAACCATTATCCATTCCCCTGGTAAATCCGGAAAACTGAAAGTGCTCTCCCAAATGTTTAAGGAGAAAGGATATGTAACACCCTTCTTTTATGGGGGAGAACCGGAATTCGCCAATATTAAATCCTATTTGTATCACGGCGGCTTTGACCCCATCATTGCCAAAGACAATTTCTCCTCAAAGGATATGAATTCAAAATGGGGAGCGCATGATGGTGTGGTGATGAACAGGGTAGTGGATGAGCTCAACAAATTGAATAAGCCATTCTTTGCTACCTGGCTTACATTGAGCAGTCATGAACCTTTTGAAACTCCGGTACCTCCCGTTTTCAAAGGGAAAGAGATAAGCATGCAGTTCATGAACTCACTCCACTATACTGATCAGGTGATTGGGGATTTTATAACGAAATGCAGCCAGCAACCCTGGTGGAAACATACCATCGTGATCATTACCGGAGACCATGGTCACCGCTTGCCGGATACAGGTCATCCTGCAGATGATTTCAGGATACCCATGTTATGGTTGGGAGGGGCATTGCAACAGACCGGAGTTAGCGTTAATAAGATAAGTTCTCAACTGGATATAGCAACCACACTTATCAACCAGGCGCATTTCGTGGAGGATCCTTTTCCCTTCAGCAAGAATATACTGGATGACGCTACAAATGAATGGGCCTTTTTTACCTTTAATAATGGATTTGGATTTGTGGATACTACCGGACGATTGGTATTTGATAACGTGGGAAAATTACCCATCCAAAAAGAAGGGCATGCGGGTGCAAAAGAAATTGAGGCAGGTAAGGTAATGCAGCAGTTTACCTACGAAGATTTTTTGAGGAAATAAGGTGATCCACTCAGTATAATCCACGGCGTGTTAAATATTTCAGAAATAAGAAATGTTTTGACGGGCGGTAACAAATTGCTTCGCCATACGTATATCTTCGTATTATTGATCGTTCACACTCCGAAACCAACCACACCGTATGAAGAGGAATATTCTTCTTTTTTTGTTGCTTACCTGTTCCTGTTATGCTTTTTCCCAGCAACCAGTACCCAAGAACCTGCCCGCTAAAAGAACAACAGCCAGTTTTAAAATAGATGGTCATTTAGAAGAAGCCGCGTGGAAGGAAGCTATTCCTGCCACTCAGTTTGTTGAATGGAGACCTACTTTCGGCGCCATTGAAGATTCTATCTCGCGCACAGAGATCTATTTGCTGTATGATAATACTTCAATTTATATCGGAGGATATTGTCATGAAAAAACAAAAGACAGCGTGTCAACAGAGCTCGTCGGTAGAGATGAAATTGGAGTAAACGATTATGTAGGTATAATTTTCGATACCTATCTTGATAAGATCAATGCATTTGGATTCTATGTTACTCCATTAGGAGAACAATTTGATGCAAAATATTCCACCACGGCAGGAGAGGATGGTACCTGGAGCGCCGTATGGGCCAGTGAAGCAAAACTGGTTCCCGATGGTTGGACTTTTGAAATGCGCATACCCTATTCCGCAATACGATTTGTAAGCAAGGAAAACCAGTCCTGGGGATTGAATATTACGCGTAACCGTAAAAAAGCAGGTCGCCAGTTTATGTGGAACCCTGTAGATCCAAAGGTTAATGGATTTGTGAATCAGGAAGGAATGTGGACGGGAATTGAAAAAATACAGGCACCTGTACGTCTTTCATTTTCTCCCTACTTATCTACTTATGTAAACCATTTTCCGGAAGAAGGAAAGAAAAAGGATTGGACTTCTTCAGTTAATGGCGGTATGGATTTGAAATATGGTATCAGCGATGCGTTTACTTTGGATATGACATTGATCCCGGATTTCGGACAGGTGCAGAGTGATAACCGAGTATTGAATCTTACACCTTTTGAAGTTAAATACCAGGAGAATCGCCCCTTCTTTACAGAAGGAACAGAATTGTTCAGTAAGGGCAACCTGTTTTATTCAAGGAGAGTGGGAGGAGAGCCTTTACATTCAGGTGATGTGTATGGAAAATTAAACGCAAATGAAGAAGTAACGGAGAACCCTGTTCAATCTAAGCTGATCAATGCCACCAAGGTTTCCGGAAGAACAAAGAAAGGATTTGGCCTTGGGGTATTTAATGCATTGACCAAAACGATGTATGCTACGGTGAAGGATGAGGTGACTGGTGAAAAAAGAAAAATTGAAACAGGACCGCTTACCAATTATAATATCGTGGTATTTGATCAGACCTTAAAAAATAACTCCGCTGTCTCTTTTATCAATACCAATGTTACACGTAGCGGTAAGGACTATGATGCCAATGTGAGTGCAGCGCTTTTCGATTTTAATAATAAGAAGAATACTTACAACTGGAATGGAAAATTCGCGATCAGCCAGTTGATGCAGCCGGGTAAGAATACCAATGGCTATTCTCATAATATTGGGTTCGGTAAAACCGGTGGAAGATGGAACTTTCAGTTTAACCAGGAAATTGCAGATGAAAAGTACGATATCAATGATATGGGTATCCTGTTCAACAATAATTTTATTGATCACCGTTTCTGGACTGGCTATCGCTGGTTAAAACCCAAGGGTATCTATAATCGTATACAGGTGAACTATAACGCCTATTATAGCAGGCTTTATAAGGATGTACCCGGACAAAAAGTTGATAGTCGCCTACAGGTATTTACCACAAATGTTAATGCCAATATTCAGTTCAAGAGTTTGTGGTGGGCCGGTCTTTTCTTTGGATATGTACCAAAAGGAAATGATTTCTATGAACCAAGGAATACAGGCTATTCATTCCGGACGCCTTCCCGCAAGCAAATGGATATCTGGTTTGAGACCAATTTTACCAAGAAGTATTATGCCAACCTGGATTATTTTGTTGGAGTAAGAAGTTTGTTCAACAGTCCCAATCATGAGATCAGTCTGTTCCATCGCTATCGCTTCAACGATAAATTTGCCATACAGCATAGCCTGAGATATAATCCCGCCCGTAACGATGCAGGATTTTATGGAAATTATTACATGCAGGATATAGCCGGAAATCCAATTTTGGATGCTAATGGAAATAAGATCCTGGAAGACATATTGTTTTCAAGGCGTGACCTGGAAACAGTGGAGAATGTGATCTCCTTTAAGTACAGTTTCAATAACAAATCAGGTATTACCATCCGCACCAGGCATTACTGGAGCAGGGTAAAACCAAAGCAGTTGTATGACCTGCAGGATGATGGTAATATCCTTCCCACAAAGCATACTAACCAGTCCATCGATCCCAGGAACTACAACATCTTTAATGTGGATGCTGTGTATACCTGGCAGTTTGCGCCAGGCAGCTTCATCAATATTGTGTGGAAAGACCAGACAGACAACAGCGATATGGATGCCGGTTACCGCTATTTCAAGAACTTCACACAGACGGTAGACAGGCCTCAGAATAATAATCTCTCCTTCAAGATCATCTACTACCTTGACTACCTGGATTTCAAAAAATGGAGGAAGAGAAAAGAGTAGAATTTGCCAATCAGGCTTGAAAAATCTTAGATTTTCCAGTCATTTAGTTTATCTTTGCAACCCCAATTAGTTCTTTCATTTTCCCGTTAAGCGGGATATGGAGTCCAACAAAATGTAAATCAATAAGATAGCACAATGTTGGTCATTGATTTGGGAGACCAAGTAAGCCTGCAGAAAGCAGGATCGAAAGGTCGTTAACACCAAAAAAGATTAAAATGGCAAAAGAAGTATCTGGCTTTGTAAAGCTTCAGTGCAAGGGTGGCCAGGCCAATCCTGCACCTCCGATCGGTCCGGCGTTAGGTTCCAAGGGTGTGAACATCATGGAATTCTGCAAGCAGTTCAATGCAAGAACGCAGGACAAAATGGGAAAGATCCTCCCGGTATTAATCACAGTTTATACAGACAAGAGCTTTGATTTCATTATCAAAACTCCCCCGGCAGCCGTTCAGCTGATGGAGGCCGCTAAAATTCAGAAAGGTTCCAAGGAAAGTAACCGTAACAAGGTAGGTAAGGTCAATTGGACACAGGTTGAGGCAATTGCCAAAGACAAGATGCCCGATTTGAACTGCTTTACAGTTGAAAGTGCTATGAAGATGGTAGCAGGTACTGCACGTAGCATGGGATTGAACGTAGAAGGTAAAGCTCCCTGGGACAAATAAATTTTATTCTTCCGTTGAAGCGAAAGTGGAGACGGTAAATTGAACTAATTATGGCATTCATCAGTAAAAAAAGAAAAGTTGCTCAAGGCAAGGTTGATAAGAATAAAGCATATTCTCTGAAGGAAGCTTCTGCGTTGGTGAAAGAAGTAAACACCACAAAGTTTGACGCTTCTGTTGACCTGCATATCCGTCTGGGCGTAGATCCCAAGAAAGCAGACCAGGCTATCCGTGGTACAGTAAGGCTGCCCCATGGTACTGGTAAAACAAAAAAGGTATTAGTGCTTTGCACACCTGATAAAGAAGCTGAAGCAAAAGCAGCCGGTGCTGATTTTGTTGGACTGGATGAGTTTGTAACCAAGATCGAAGGTGGATGGGTAGATGTTGATGTTATCATCGCTACTCCTTCTGTAATGCCTAAGATCGGTAAGTTGGGTAAGGTGCTCGGTCCCCGTAACCTGATGCCCAATCCTAAAACTGGTACAGTTACCAATGATGTGGCTAATGCTATTAATGAAGTAAAAGGCGGTAAGATCGCTTTCAAGGTTGATAAAGTGGGAATCATCCACGCTTCTATCGGCCGTGTAAGTTTTGCTGCTGATAAGATAGCTGAGAACAGCCAGGAATTGCTGAACGCGATCATTAAAGCAAAACCTTCTTCTGCAAAAGGTATTTACCTGAAAGGTATCAGCATGGCTAGTTCCATGAGCCCTGGTATTGCAGTGGACACAAAGGCATTTGTACACTAATTAATTGACCAGTCAAACTTTAAATAAAATGACTAAAGAGCAAAAAAATGAAGTGATAGAAGTGCTGAAAGGCAAGTTCTCTCAATATAATAATTTCTATGTTGCTGATACGGAGTCATTGACCGTAGAGCAGGTAGGCAAATTGCGCAGAGCCTGTTTCAGCAAGGACGTGGAAATGAAGGTTGCTAAAAACACCCTGATCCGCAAGGCACTTGAATCTTTGGACGATAAGAAATATGCCGGTGTATATGATTCATTGCACAAAGTAACTGCACTGATGTTTTCTGAGAATCCAAAAGAACCCGCTCTGATCATCAGTTCTTTCCGTAAGGAAGCCAATAATGAAAAGCCTGTATTGAAGGCTGCATTCATTAATGGTGATGTATACATGGGCGATAATCAACTGGTTGCTCTCACCAAGATCAAGACTAAGAATGAATTGATCGGTGAAGTGATTGGACTGTTGCAATCTCCTGCTAAACGTGTACTGGCTGCATTATTGCACCATCATGAAAAGCAGGCAGCAGGTGCTCCAGAAGCTCCGGCAGCTCCAGCGGCAGAGTAATTAAATTGAGTAATCAGCTTTGGCTTAGTCAAAGCAATACTATAAACTTTACTTCCGCGAATGCAGAAGTAATAACTAAAACAGATTTTTTTAAAACAGCCGGCGGATCTGCGAAGCAGAATTGAAGTCGGTAAAAATTTAAATCAAATGGCAGACGTAAAAGCATTAGCAGAAAGCCTCGTAGGCTTAACAGTAAAAGAAGTACAGGAACTGGCTGACTTCTTAAAATCAGAATATGGTATCGAGCCTGCAGCTGCTGCAGTAGTAGTATCTGGCGGCGGTGGCGATGGCGGTGGTGCAGCTGCTGAAGAAAAAACAGCATTCGATGTAATCCTGAAGAGCGGTGGTGCTTCTAAACTGAACGTGGTTAAGATCGTTAAAGATCTGACTGGTCTCGGTCTGAAAGAAGCGAAAGACCTGGTTGATGGTGCTCCCAAGCCCGTTAAAACTGGTGTTTCCAAAGCTGAAGCAGATGAAATCGCTAACAAGCTGAAAGAAGCAGGTGCAGACGTTGAAATTGCTTAATGTAATTCCAATCAATAGTAAACCCCGGTTATGCCGGGGTTTTTTATTGGCTTTACATTTCTTGACAATTGTCAATATAAATCAACTAATTGTTTCCCAATTTTATGGCGCTAACCATGAATTTTGAAACACGGCAGTAGTTCCAACTGGCCTCCTCGAAAGAGGAGGCCTTCCTTTCCAGGAATAGTAGTATTTTGTAAGGATAAGTAGTATCAGTAAGCCACCACCACCATGATTACCAAACTGCTTGACAGACTTAATGCCTTAGCCGACCATCCCATGAGTGATTCGCTGACTGAAAGAATAAATTCAGTTACCCGGATTATTGACTATCCCAAAAAAGCTTTCTTATTGCGAGGCGGAGAAGTATGTGACCAGGCCTGTATGGTGGTGAAAGGATTAGCCAGGGCTTATTATATCAATGAAGAAAGAGATATCACTTCCCGGTTCATGGACGAAGGGTTCATCATCACCTCCTGGATAAGTTATTACCAGCAGAAACCCGGAGATGAATTCATCGAGGCAATGGAGGATACAACTTTAGCATGTATTCATTACCGCGATATACAATCACTATACAAAGAATTCCCCGATTTCAATATCATCGGAAGAAAGCAAACTGAATACTCACTTTATCTCGCTGAGCAAAGGACCAGAATGCTGCGAAAACAAACTGCAGAAGAAAAATATAAATTCTTCCTGGATAATCATCCTGATCTTATGCAGCGGGTTTCTTTAAAATATATTGCTACCTACCTGGGTATGAATGAGGAAACCCTGAGCAGGATCAGAAGTAAATATCATAAAGGCAAATGATAAAAATGAAAACCTGATTTGCTGTCAGGGTTCAAATTAAAGGGTAAGTTTTATTGTTGCAGAGATACAGTCAGATCATTATCACCAGTGTTATTGTTAGTTTCCGGTTTTTCAACCTTATTCAGCATTGCCTGTCCAAATTCTTCAATATCCTTTTGAGGTTTACCCCAACACATTTTCCAGTATTCGCTAACCAGGGATGTATATAAACGTTCTCTTGTTACGTTTAATCGAATTTGGGATTCATTCCTCAAATTCTCCTGCTTCATTATCGTTTTAGCATATTGATTGGCAGAAGCCATAAACTCTGTAACCACCTCCTGTTTTTCAGAAAGTATTCTTTCTTTAAACTCGGGTTTATCAGTTACTACAATTTTACCCCTGATATTTCTGATGATAACGTCTTTGCCCATTGCGCCGGCAACTGCCTTTTCAATGATGGCTTCATTTTTTGTCATAATTGGATGGTTTAATGCTTTTTTAAAAAAATCTGTATGTCTAAATTTCGCATAGAATTTGGATAACGTTCACAGATCTCAGGGTCATTTTCAGTAATTGCTGGGAACATCTTAGGGTTATTAAAGGTATTTTCTTAAAAATAGCTGAGGATAACCCTGGGATAACCCCAGAATAACCCTAGGATAACCCTAGGATCTCCCCAGGATCCATCAGGGATCTTTTTGCGAAATACAAATTGCTGAACTTGAAAATCTCTCTACCGGACTTTCCCTTATGCCATTCAATTTTTCAAAAATTGACTTTTAAGCCCTCATATTTTGATCATCTGGACAGCAAACAGTTCTGCGTGTCCTGATAATTGTCATCCTTTTACCCGACATCCTTTTTATTGACATTTATCATTTTACTCCGTTACTGGTTGATTTTTCTTTACAGCGGCATCCATTCCTTCATTCAATCTTTAATTATGAAATCCCATATAATTACCGTTGCAATGCTATTCTGTTTTCTTTCTTCCATGGGACAGGTAACCAGAGACGCTATGACAGCGAAAAGAGATTCCCTTCTAAAGCGCGCTAAAATTCAAAAATCTGGCGCCTATATTCCCATTTCATTTGGTTCTGCAAGCATAATAGGGGGTATAATTGTGTTAAGTAAAGTGGATGGAGGTCTTGAAGATCTGGATAAAGCACTGGGCGGGTTCGCACTGGGTGTTGTGGGTGTTGGTGTTTTGGCGATTGGTATTGTTCAATTAATTCATGCCAGTAACAATCTTAAAAGGGCTGATCGACTTACAGTGGAACTCAACAAACCCGTTGTAATTAATACGGGATTTAATTATCGCGTATTACCATACTCTGTTGGTCTTAAGATACCGATAAACTAGTTTGTTGTATTTTCATTACATGAACCTTGCACTAATTACCAGGAAGGATCTATTATACATTCTCATCCTTTGGACCATTACCATCCTGATCTTTTATCCTTTGTTCACGGCGGAGTATGTTTATACTGATGAAATTGTGCAGCTCTGGAAATATAAAGCGGGTAGTGGTTTCCAGATGTTCATTACCCAGGGAAGATTGATCACAGAAAAATTATTTCAATGGTTGTTTTCTTCAGCTACAACCATTAAGGATATAGCTTATATACGGCTATTCTCTCTTGTAGGATGGATGTTGTCAATACCTCTATGGTATGTGGCCATCAAAAGAATTGTTGTAAGAGAAAATCTACCGGAAATACTTGCCTTCTTCTCCGTGTTATACCTTGTGTGCAGTCAACAGTTTTGCATATATGTAAGTTGGGCTTCCTGTCTTGAATTGTTCCTTGCCAATACGGCCGGATTATTATCGGGGTATTATTTATACCTGGCAATTTCACAATGGAGTTTAAATCGGAAAAAAGCAATTTACCTGGGAGTAATTTCTATAATCGGTGCGCAGGTTTCTTTATTTACATATCAGAATGGGTTTGGTTGTTTCCTGTTGCCTTTTTTATTGCAGTTTATTAAAAAGGGTAAACTCAACAGGAGTATTATCATTGGCGTAATTGCAAACATGATGATGTATGGGTTATATTATCTTTTATTTAAACTTAGTTTGAATATCACCCAGGTTAGTGCTGTTGGTCGTACCAATATCGTTATTGATCCCCTGGGCAAATTAAAGTTCCTCCTGTTAAAGGTGATGCCTTCTCCCTTTCATTTCAATTATGTGATGAATGAAAATGACAAAACGGGAAAAATGATTTACAAGCTTTTATTTGGTGCATGGATAATTCTCAATTTTATTCAGCAAAAGAAGAATACAATTGGGCAACGAATCGCTTATCCTTTCATAATTGTGGGATTGTGGGCCCTGATTTATCTGCCTTCATTACTGGTTAAAGAGAATTATGCATCAAACAGAACATTGCTGGCATTGAATCTATCTGTCTTTTTCCTGCTTATGCATTCCCTGATCAAGGCGATATCATCGGTACGTTGGCAAAGAATTGTTGTTATTGGAATCATTACATTATTCACAGTGAATGCCTGGTATAATTTTCATAAATTATTTCTGGAACCAATTAAAGAAGAATATTTTTTAGTAAGGTCTTTTATTGATGCTAATTACAGGAAGGAAATTAAAAATGTATACTTTATTCGCCCGGAAGAACATTTTTTCAATTATACTTATGGAATTACAAGGTCATGGGATGAACTGGGTGTTCCCTCCACTTTTTTTAATTGGGTTCCTTCTTTCCTTGTGTGGCAGACAGTTTTTGAAAAAACAGGAGACAGGTCAGCGGCAGAGAAAATAAAAGTGGAAAGCTGGCTAAAGAGTGAATCGCCCAACAGGATTAAGGAAATCCCGCAACCAGGGCAGGAAACATTGGCGGTAGATCCGGCCATGATCTATTATTACTATAACTCCAAATAGGGATAAACTTTTGCATAAATATCGTTTGTCATCAATACCAGATTTTTCAGATCTTCTTTACTTGTATAGGCACCATGCTGTTCTCTGTAAGCAATAATACTTTTGGCAATATTGAAACGGATGTAGGGATGAGCTTTTAATTCATCCAGAGATGCATTGTTGATATTGATTTTCTTAATCATGAAAGAGGCCATTAGAAAAAATGGCCTGATCTTTTGAAAAACCGAATCGCCCAAACCATATACTTCTCCGATCTGGTCAATAGAATAAAACCCACCCAGCTTTTCCCGGAACTTAACAATGCGCTCAGCGAGCTTGCTTCCAATTCCAGGGAGGGCTATCAATGCTGTTGTATCGGCTAAATTGATATCAATAGGGGAGAGGGGTTTGCGGGAATAGCCTTTTTCAGGGTAGGACCTGCTTTTTTGGTAAGTTTGGCTCCAATTCTTCCAATGCCGGGTAGAATCTGGGTATTTCGGGCTAAAGACCCGTTTTTCCGGCCATTTTCGGGCGGAGTGAACCAAATGCTCCGAATCCTGTTTTACTACAAGGGCTCTTACTAATGCTATCCAGGCAGTGTCGGTATGATCAGGAGGTGTGCGGATGGCATTTCTGTAAAAATTCGGCAATAATAAGGTCAGAAAGATCAGTGCAACCAGCACTAAAATCGCGATCCTGTCTTTACGGGAAAAACTGAAATAATCCCTCATCCATCTGTGCATATTCCTATTTATTCACGGGTTTCAAATTAGGTGGATAAACCCCTGGAAAAACAGTTTTTAACGCGAATTTGGCGGGATTTTTGTCGGCAATTTTTTCTTGTTGGGATAGTTTTATTCCTTACCTTTGCAGTCCTTTATTTTGGCCAATAAAACTTTGACGTTCCAAATCAAACTTAAGTAGTTGAATCTCAATGGTTTTTGTTTCTAACGAAATGGAAGCCTGTAAGTGATTTGCGCGTCCTCATTTATTGTAAAACCGGTTTTTACGTATGTCTTCAACTAAAGTGAACTCAAGAGTGGATTTCGGTAAAATTAAGCACCTGGCTGAAACACCCGACCTTCTTGAAGTACAGATTCAGTCTTTCAAAGAATTTTTCCAGTTAGAAACCACACCAGACAAAAGAAACATCGAGGGCCTGTTCCGTGTGTTCAAGGATAACTTCCCGATCACGGATACCCGAAACATATTTGTACTGGAGTTTCTGGATTATTTCATTGATCCGCCACGCTACACTATCGAAGAGTGTATGGAGCGCGGATTAACATACGCCGTTCCATTAAAAGCAAAGCTGAGATTAAGTTGTAATGATGAAGAGCACGTAGACTTCCAGACTATCGTGCAGGATGTGTTTTTGGGTAATATCCCATACATGACTCCCCGCGGTACTTTCGTTATTAACGGAGCTGAGCGTGTAGTGGTATCTCAGCTGCACCGTTCACCTGGTGTATTCTTCGGTCAGTCTATTCACCCCAACGGTACCAAGATATACTCCGCAAGGGTTATTCCTTTCAAAGGAGCCTGGATGGAGTTCGCTACAGACATCAACAATGTGATGTATGCTTATATCGACCGGAAGAAGAAATTCCCGGTTACTACCCTTTTACGTTCTATCGGCTATGAAACAGATAAGGATATCCTTGAACTGTTTGGTATGGCTGATGAAGTAAAGAGCGATAAGAAGACATTACAGAAATATGTTGGTAAGAGACTTGCAGCCCGCGTACTGAGAACATGGGTTGAAGATTTCGTGGATGAAGATACCGGTGAAGTTGTGTCTATCGAAAGGAACGAGATCGTAATGGAGCGTGATACTGTGCTTGATGAAGAAGCGATCGACACCATTTCTGAAATGGATGTGAAGAGTGTATTCGTTCAGCGCGAAGATGTGGGTGGTGATTACGCGATTATCTACAATACCTTAAACAAGGATACTTCAAACAGCGAGCTGGAAGCCGTTCAGTTCATCTACCGCCAGTTGCGCGGTGCTGATGCTCCTGATAACGAAACAGCCCGTGGTATCATTGATAAATTGTTCTTCAGCGATAAGCGTTATGATCTCGGTGAAGTTGGTCGTTACAAGATCAACCGCAAACTGAACCTGGATGCTCCGCTGGATCAAAAAACATTAACTAAAGAAGATATCATCCTTATCATTAAATACCTGGTTAAATTAACCAATGGTAAGGCTGAGATCGATGATATTGATCACCTGAGTAACCGTCGTGTTCGTACCGTGGGTGAGCAGTTATATGCTCAGTTCGGTGTGGGTCTCGCCCGTATGGCAAGAACTATCCGTGAAAGGATGAACGTACGTGACAATGAGGTATTCACTCCGGTTGACCTGATCAATGCAAGAACACTGTCTTCTGTGATCAACTCCTTCTTTGGAACATCACAGCTGTCTCAGTTCCTTGACCAGACCAACCCGCTGAGTGAGATCACTCACAAACGTCGTATCTCCGCACTCGGACCCGGTGGTCTGAGCCGTGAGAGAGCAGGCTTTGAGGTTCGTGACGTACACTACTCCCACTATGGTCGGTTGTGTACTATTGAAACTCCTGAAGGTCCAAACATCGGTCTTATCTCTACGCTTTGCGTTCACGCAAAGATCAATGAGATGGGCTTTATCGAAACTCCTTATCGTAAGGTAAGTGATGGAAAAGTGAACATGAAGGAATTAACTTTCCTGAGTGCAGAAGAAGAAGATGAAGCAAAGATCGCACAGGCAAACGTTCAATTATCTGAAAAAGGTGAATTCCTGAATGATAAGATCGAATCACGTCAGACAGGTGATTTCCCAATCCTGGATAAAGCAGAGGTGGAGTTCATGGATGTGGCTCCTAACCAGATCGTTGGTTTGAGCGCTTCTCTGATCCCATTCCTTGAGCATGATGATGCCAACCGTGCGCTGATGGGATCAAACATGCAACGTCAGGCTGTTCCACTGATCCGTCCTGATGTACCCGTTGTTGGTACAGGTCTGGAAGGAAAAGCTGCCCGCGATGCACGTATCCAGATCCACTCAGATGGTAATGGTATTGTTGAGTTCGTGGATGCAAACGAGATCCATGTTCGTTATGACAGAGATGAAGCTGAGAAGCTGGTTAGCTTTGAAGAAGATCTCCGTGTATACAAACTCACCAAGTTCATCAAAACAAACCAGGAAACCTGTATCAACCTGAAGCCTGCCGTTAAGAAAGGCCAGAAGGTGAAAAAAGGTGACTTCCTTACAGAAGGATATGCTACTCAAAATGGTGAGTTGGCACTTGGTAAAAACCTGAAAGTGGCATTCATGCCATGGAAAGGTTACAACTTCGAGGATGCTATCGTGATCAGTGAAAGAGTGGTTCGTGAAGATCTGTTCACATCCGTACATATTTCCGAATATGAACTGGAAGTGCGCGATACAAAACTGGGTGAAGAAGAACTGACTCCGGATATCCCGAACGTTTCTGAAGAAGCAACAAAAGACCTGGATGAGAATGGTATCATTCGCATCGGTGCTCATATCAAAGAAGGAGATATTCTTATCGGTAAGATCACTCCAAAAGGAGAATCTGATCCTACCCCGGAAGAAAAATTGCTTCGTGCCATCTTCGGTGATAAGGCCGGTGATGCTAAAGATGCTTCTCTGAAAGCTCCGAATGGAGTGGAAGGTATCGTTATTGGTAAGAAATTGTTCCAGCGTGCCAAGAAGGACAAGAATGCGAAAGTGAGAGAGAAGGCAGCGATCGAAAAGCTGGAAAAAATGCACGAGAAGAATGAAGCAGACCTGATGGAAGTATTGCTTGAAAAGTTAACTACTACTCTTGCAAACCATACTTCATCTGGTGTAAGCAACAACTTCGGTGAAGTGCAGATCGGTAAAGGTGCCAAATTCACTGCCAAGAACCTGACTGGCCTGGATTATCAGAATATCAATCCGCTGGGCTGGACTGGTGATAAGAAAGTGGATGATCAGATCAATACGCTTCTTCACAACTATAATATTAAGTACAACGAAGAGCTTGGACGTTACAAGAGAGAGAAATTCAATATCTCTATCGGTGACGAGTTACCTGCCGGTGTGTTGAAACTGGCTAAAGTTTACCTGGCTGTTAAGCGTAAGCTGAAAGTGGGTGATAAGATGGCGGGTCGCCACGGTAATAAAGGTATTGTAGCCAAGATCGTTCGTGCAGAAGATATGCCGTTCCTTGAAGATGGAACTCCGGTAGATATCGTCTTGAATCCATTAGGTGTACCAAGCCGTATGAATCTCGGACAGATCTATGAAACTGTTTTGGGTTGGGCTGGTGAGAAACTGGGTATCAAATTCTCTACACCAATCTTTGATGGTGCGACTACTGAAGAAATTGAGAAATATTGTCAGGATGCAGGCTTACCGAAATTCGGTCACACTTATCTCTATGATGGTGAAACCGGAGATCGTTTCCACCAAAAGGCAACAGTGGGTATCATTTACGTTATCAAACTGCACCACATGGTGGATGACAAAATGCACGCACGTTCTATCGGACCATACAGTCTTATTACACAGCAGCCGCTCGGTGGTAAGGCGCAGTTCGGTGGTCAGCGTTTCGGTGAAATGGAAGTGTGGGCACTGGAAGCATACGGTGCATCAAACATCCTGCAGGAATTGCTTACCATCAAATCGGATGATATTATCGGTCGCGCGAAGACTTACGAGTCTATCGTGAAAGGGGATAACGTTCCAAGAGCCGGTATACCTGAATCATTCAATGTATTGGTGCATGAACTTCGTGGGCTTGGCCTTGATCTGAAGTTTGAATAATAATTAAAAATTCAAAAGTAAAAATTCAAAAAAGACTTCATTAATTAAGTGACTGTTTTGACTTTTTACTTTTGAGTTTTGACTTTCTTTTGTTCTAATAATATTATAAAGCGAAATATGGCTATCAAAAAAGAAAATCGTCCAAAAGCATCATTTTCAAAAATCACTATCGGGCTGGCTTCTCCGGATACAATCCTGGAAAGAAGCTATGGCGAAGTGTTGAAGCCTGAAACTATCAACTACCGGACTTACAAGCCGGAGCGTGATGGTTTATTCTGCGAAAGGATCTTCGGGCCTGTTAAGGATTACGAATGTGCCTGCGGAAAATATAAACGTATTCGTTATAAGGGTATCGTGTGTGACCGTTGCGGTGTGGAAGTAACTGAGAAGAAAGTTCGTCGTGAAAGAATGGGTCACATTAAACTGGTGGTACCTGTTGTACATATCTGGTATTTCAAATCACTGCCTAACAAGATCGGTTACCTGCTGGGTGTGAGCTCCAAGAAACTGGAGAGCATTATCTATTATGAAAGGTTTGTAGTAATACAGACTGGTATCCGTGCTGATAAAGGTCAGAATGTTGGTGATCTTCTAACTGAAGAAGAATACCTGGATATCCTGGATGCATTACCAAAAGAGAATCAATATTTGCCAGATGATGATCCTGAAAAGTTCATCGCAAAGATGGGTGCTGAAGCCGTTCATGATATGCTCCAGCGCATTGATCTTGACCAGTTGTCATTTGATCTGCGTAATGCAGCTGCTACTGAAACATCACAGCAACGTAAGGCGGATGCCCTGAAAAGGCTGAGTGTGGTAGAAGCTTTCCGTGATGCCAATCAAAGAATCACTAACCGTCCTGAATGGATGGTAATGCAATATATTCCTGTTATTCCACCGGAACTGCGCCCGCTTGTTCCCCTGGATGGCGGACGTTTCGCGTCTTCTGACCTGAATGACCTTTATCGCCGCGTGATCATCCGTAATAACCGTTTGAAAAGGTTATTGGAGATCAAAGCACCTGAAGTAATCCTTCGTAATGAAAAGAGGATGCTGCAGGAAGCGATCGATTCACTGTTTGATAACTCACGTAAATCAAATGCGGTTAAAGCAGAAGGTGGACGTGCATTGAAATCACTGAGTGATGTTTTGAAAGGTAAACAAGGTCGTTTCCGTCAGAACCTTCTTGGTAAACGTGTTGACTATTCTGGTCGTTCCGTTATCGTGGTAGGTCCTGAACTGAAATTGCATGAGTGCGGATTACCTAAGGATATGGCTGCTGAATTGTTCAAGCCATTCATTATTCGTAAACTGATTGAAAGAGGCATCGTAAAAACAGTAAAATCTGCCCGTAAACTGGTAGATAAGAAGGAAGCTGTGGTTTGGGATATCCTTGAAAATATATTGAAAGGTCACCCGGTAATGTTAAACCGTGCCCCAACACTGCACAGGTTATCAATCCAGGCCTTCCAGCCCAAGTTGATTGAAGGTAAGGCCATTCAGTTGCACCCATTGGTTACAACCGCGTTCAACGCCGACTTTGACGGTGACCAGATGGCGGTTCACGTACCGTTAAGCAATGCAGCTGTACTGGAAGCACAATTACTGATGCTGGCTTCTCACAACATCCTGAACCCGCAAAATGGTCAGCCAATCACTCTGCCTTCACAGGACATGGTGTTGGGTCTGTACTATATTTCAAAAGGAAGAAAATCAGCTGGCACTGAAATAGTAAAGGGAGAAGGCAAAGCTTTCTACTCTACTGAAGAAGTGATCATTGCTTACAATGAAGGAAAGATTGATCTGCACGCATGGATCAAAGTAAAAGCCAACATCCGTAACCAGGATGGTTTGCTGGAGCACAAGCTCATTGATACCACAGTAGGTCGCGTGATCTTCAACCAGCACGTTCCTGCTGAAGTAGGTTTCGTAAACGCATTACTGACAAAGAAGAATCTTCGCGAGATCATTGGCGATATCATTGAGATCACCAATGTTCCAAAAACAGCGAAGTTCCTTGATGATATTAAACAGCTGGGCTTCCGTACTGCCTTCCAGGGTGGTCTTTCGTTCAGCATTAATGACCTGATCATTCCTGATGTTAAACAGGAATTGCTGGAAAACGCAAAAGGTGAAGTAGACGAAGTGTGGGATAACTACAATATGGGTCTGATCACCAACAACGAGCGTTACAACCAGATCGTTGACATCTGGAGCCGTGTGGATACACGCATTACCGAAACATTGATCCGTGAACTGAGTTCAGATAAACAAGGGTTCAACTCTGTGTTCATGATGCTTGATTCTGGTGCACGTGGTTCCAAACAGCAGATCAAACAGCTGGCTGGTATCAGAGGATTGATGGCCAAGCCAAGAAAATCAGGTTCTACAGGTTCTGAGATCATTGAGAACCCCATTCTTTCCAACTTCAAGGGTGGATTGAATGTATTGGATTACTTCATCTCCACGCACGGTGCTCGGAAAGGTCTTGCCGATACGGCCCTTAAAACAGCTGATGCCGGTTATCTTACCCGTCGTCTGGTTGACGTTGCTCAGGATGTGGTGATCACTGAAGAGGATTGTGGTACACTCCGTGGTATCGCTACTTCCGCATTGAAAGACAACGAGGATATTATTGAACCACTGGCAGACAGGATCATGGGCCGTACATCATTACATGATGTATATAACCCGCAAAATGAAGACCTGATCATTGCAGCCGGTGATGAGATAACTGAAGATATTGCGAAGAGGATTGAAGATGCAGGCATTGATTTCGTAGAGATCCGTTCAGTACTGACCTGCGAAAGCAAGCGCGGCTGCTGCGTGAGATGTTATGGTAAGAACCTGGCGAGTGGTGTACGTGCGCAGAAAGGTGATGCAGTAGGTATCATCGCTGCACAGTCGATCGGTGAGCCTGGTACACAGCTTACACTGCGTACCTTCCACGTGGGTGGTGTGGCTGGTTCTGCTGCAGTTGATTCTACATTGTTAGCCAAGTTTGATGGTACAATACAGTTTGATGGATTGCGTACTGTTCAGATCGAGAATAATGAAGGAGATAAAGTACAGGTTGTAATTGGCCGTACCGGTGAGGTTCGTATCATCGATACCAAGAATGATCGCCTTTTGATCACCAATAACATTCCTTATGGTGCAACTCTCCAGGTGAAGGATGGCCAGAAGGTGCATAAAGGTGATTCGATCTGCGTATGGGATCCGTTCAATAACGTTATCATGGCGGAGGTGAATGGTAAGTTGAAATTTGAAAATGTGATTGAAGGTGTTACTTACCGTGAAGAAGCTGATGAGCAAACAGGTCACCGTGAGAAAGTGGTTATTGAAACCCGTGATAAAACAAAGATCCCATCCATTGTACTGGAAGGAAAAGAGAACAAATCATACAACCTGCCTACAGGTAGCCATATCATCCTTGATGAAGGTGATGATGTAAAAGCCGGTCAGGTAATTGTGAAGATCCCACGTGTGTTAGGAAAACTGAGAGATATTACCGGTGGTCTTCCACGTGTAACTGAGTTGTTTGAAGCACGTAACCCAAGCAATCCTGCTGTGGTGTCTGAAATTGATGGTGTTGTGCAGATGGGTTCAATCAAACGTGGTAACCGTGAGATCCTCATTGAAGCAAAAGATGGCGTTCAGAAGAAATATTTGGTTCCGCTGACAAGACAGATCCTTGCACAGGATGGTGACTTCGTAAAAGCAGGTTCACCGCTGTCTGATGGTCAGATCTCTCCGCAGGATATCCTGTCTATCCAGGGACCATTTGCCGTACAGCAGTACGTTGTGAATGAGATCCAGGAAGTATATCGTTTGCAGGGTGTGAAGATCAATGACAAGCACATTGAGGTTATTGTGCGCCAGATGATGCGTAAAGTAGTGATCGTTGACCCAGGTGATACCAAGTTCCTGGAAGATGATTCAGTAGATAAATTTGAGTTTGTAGAAGAGAATGATTTCATCTTTGACAAGAAAGTGGTTACTGAAGCCGGAGATTCTGGCAAGCTGCGTCCGGGCCAGATCATCAGCCTGCGTGAAGTAAGAGAAGAAAATTCTGTACTTCGCCGGAATGATAAGAAACTGGTTGAATTCCGTGATGCTACGCCTGCAACCTCAGCGCCAACCCTGTTGGGTATTACCAAGGCTTCTCTGGGAGTACAAAGCTGGATTTCAGCTGCTTCCTTCCAGGAAACTACCAAGGTATTGTCATCTGCCGCGATACACGGTAAAACAGACGATATGCTGGGTCTGAAGGAGAATGTGATCACAGGACACCCGATACCGGCTGGTACTGGTTTGCGTGAATTCGAGAACATGATCGTGGGTAGCAAGGAAGAATATGAACTGCTGCAGACCACGCGTGAGGCAATGGCTTTTGACGAGGAAGAATAAGCGAATCATTTCGAAGTGAAAGATATAGCCCGATAGCTGTCGGGAGTGAAGCAGGGAGAACACAAATCCCTGCTTTTTTTTCATTTAAGGGGGCATGGAAGGCAATGAGTTAAGGGTTTCATAAAGTGGGATGAATGATTATATTTGCCCGCCTGTTCATGAGTAATTTTGCTAAAAAAGCCGCTGCATAAATTAAAATTTTACACTGAATGAAAAATGGGTTACTGGCCTGGAACCTGGTGCTAACGATAATTGCGGGGTACCTGTTAATTAGTCATTTCACGAAGAAAAGTGATAAGGTTGATGTTGCAAGGATATCAACCAAAAACCATTCTGCGGACTCAGCTTCCTTTCGCATTGCCTATTTTGAAATGGATTCCATTGAGAGTAATCTTGATATGGTTAAAGCCGTGAAAGCCGAGATTGCCAAAAAGGATGAAGAATACAACTATGGCCTTGGCCAGATCGATTTTACCTACCAGAAAAAGCTGCAGGAATACCAGGCGAAATCCTCTACAATGACCCAGGCAGATTATGAAAAAGCCCAGGCAGATGTGCGCCAGTTGGAACAGACCTTGAAGACCCGGAAGCAGGAACTGGACCAGCAATACCAGGCTTTTGTAATGCAGCGCAACCTTAGCGTAAAGAAGAAAATAGAAGACTTTCTCTCCAGGTATAATAAAGATGGCAAATACTCTTATATAGTGGCCTATGAACAGGGGCTGTTCTATTATAAAGACACTGCCTATAATATCACCAATGATGTGATCCGGGGCCTCAACCTCGAGTACAAGAGCGAGAAGAAATAACAGTGAATTTTGAAATTTTGAAATTGGGAAATTTCGAAATTGATTCAGTCAAAATTTGAATATTACATTTAATCTGATTTACTTATCTTGACAGATCAATTTGTTAGGGGATTTTGAAATTTGATGACAGATTTCAAAATTTCCCAATTTCAAAATTTCAAAATTCGCCTATGTCTGAACAGCATGCAACTTCCTTTAAACCTAGCTTAGGATTATTTGATGGTACTATGATCGTAGCCGGCTCCATGATCGGCTCCGGTATATTCATAGTAAGTGCCGATATTACCCGCAATGTGGGAAGTGCAGGCTGGCTTGTATTTGTGTGGGTGATTACAGGGTTCATGACATTAACGGCTGCCCTTAGTTATGGTGAGTTGAGTGGTATGTTCCCTAAAGCCGGTGGTCAGTATGTTTATCTTAAAGAAGCCTACAATCCGTTGATAGGCTTTTTATATGGCTGGAGCTTTTTTGCAGTGATTCAAACCGCTACCATTGCGGCAGTGGGTGTGGCCTTCTCTAAATTCCTCGCTTACCTGGTTCCTGAATTGGGTAATACTTATTTATTGTTTGATGCTGGTATTACAAAAGTCTATTCAGGGCAACTGGTATCGATATTCATTATTATCGTTCTTACCTGGATTAACTCAAGAGGTGTTAAAGAGGGCAAATTCATACAAACATTATTTACTTCTGCCAAACTATTGGCGTTGTTTGGACTGATTGTTTTTGGATTCCTGCTGGTGAAACAAAGCTTTTGGGCGGAGAACTGGCAAACTGGTTTTACAGCACAACAGGACCTTGGTACTGCTGAGGGAACCCCAACAGGATGGAAAGGAATTGGTGGAGCAGCGTTGATGGGTGCCATTGCTTCGGCCATGGTCGGATCCATTTTTAGTAGCGATTCCTGGAACAATGTAACTTTTGTTGCGGGTGAGATGAAGAACCCGAAGCGTAATATCGGCTTAAGTCTTTTCCTTGGCACCTTCATTGTTACCATCATTTATGTGTGTGCAAACCTGATGTACCTGAATGTAATGCCATTGCAAAGCCTGGCATTTCCTGCGGATGACAGGGTAGCGGTAGAGGCTGCGCACCGCATGTTTCCTTCTGTGGGAACGTATGTGATAGCCGTACTGATCATGATCTCCACTTTCGGTTGTAATAATGGATTGATCCTGGCCGGTGCTCGTGTATATTATACAATGGCTAAGGATGGATTGTTCTTTAAATCAGTGGGAATATTGAACAGGGCAGCTGTGCCTCAGGTAGCATTATGGATCCAGTGCCTGGTAGCCAGCCTTTGGTGTTTGAGTGGTAAATATGGTCAGTTGCTGGATATGATCTCATTTGTGGTAGTACTGTTCTATATGCTCACTATTGCAGGGATATTTATTCTTCGAAAGAAAAGACCGGATGCAGAACGTCCTTATAAAGCCTTTGGTTACCCGGTTCTTCCTGTTATTTATATACTGATGGGGATTGCGTTCTGCATTCTCCTGATCATTTATAAACCACAGTTTACCTGGCCAGGATTTATTATTGTGTTGCTGGGCGTACCACTTTATTATATCGCTATTTCCAGGAAGAAAACTGCTTAATTATTGTGGCAGATTAGAAAATTGGTGTAACAGTATAACCACTTTTCCTGAGTCGTATTATGAGCCCCTCAAATCCTGGAAGGTGAGCGCAGCCAACTGAAAAGAAGCAGGAACCTTCTTTCATGGCTTCTTTCATACGGGGAAGCCAGAGTTTGTTACGGCCATCAAGATATTTATCCTTTACACTGTTTTCATCTCCGGCTCTTGTATAAGCAGCCTGTTTGTAGAGCCAGTTGATATCCTTTTTCTTGTAATAACTAATATCTCTTAAATAATAATTTCGATTTCTTTCCGGGAAGGCAATATAATTACAAAGCCATTCGCGGGAAGGAGTCAGTTTCAATTTTCCCGGGAGGTATTTTTCTAATTCACGTATTGTTTCCAATCCCCTTCGTTCAATATTGAATTGACTGGCCAGATTGTACAGACTGTCATCATAAGAAATTACGCGACAATTATGACAGGCTTCTATAAGTTTATATCCAAATTCCGATGTGCCCATACTATCGAGCTGTTCTTCTGTCAAGGGCCCATAATAACTCTCAAGTATCTTCTTCCCTGATCTGAAACAATTCTTTCCAAGAAACTCCCGCAATCCATTTTTAGTTTTTCCAATCACCTGGGAAGAATCCGTTAATATTCTACCCTCGATTGACTCATTAAAAAAGAGTTTGCATGATTTCAATGTTTCAAGCAATAAAGGTGAAAACGAGATATCCGTTGCACAGGTTTTATGCATGGTGCCATACAGGTAAGAGGGGTTGGCGAGGTCAGGTGCAGTTATCTTCCAGAAAAAGGTATTTTCTAATGCGGTGTCCCGGAGGTCCTGGCTTTTGGTGGCGTTAACAAAAAGCAATAATGAAATGGCTGGCAGGAGTATTTTCATAAAACGGTTTTGCAACTATCCAATAAAAACAGGGTTGTATTAGCTGCTATTTAAGGTTTCGGTATAAAACTTGGAAACTGTTTCAAGGCAAAATAGCTATTTTGGAGCAAGAATTATAACGATATCCTTATGTCGAAATACACGTTGGTAATACATGGCGGGGCGGGAACCATCCTGAAGGAAGATATGACGCCCGAGATTGAAGCAGCTTATATGGCCGGCCTGGAATCAGGCTTGACCGCAGGTTATGCCGTGCTCCAGGAAGGTGGTACAGCCACCAATGCAGTGAAGGCTGCCCTGGTAGTACTTGAAGACAATATGCTTTTCAATGCCGGAAGAGGCTCTGTATTCACTAAAAAAGGGGTTCAGGAAATGGATGCGGCCATTATGGATGGTGCTACCCTGAATGCAGGTTCAGTAGCTGCGGTTCGGAATGTGCGCAACCCTATCGAACTGGCCATGGAAGTGATGAAGAATAGTAATCACGTATTTCTGAGTGGCAAAGGTGCCATGGATTATGCCATTAAGCAGGGTATTAAACTGGAACCAGATGAATATTTTTTCAGCCAGTTCCGTTATGACCAGTGGAAGATGATCCGTGATTCCGATACTTATTCCCTTGACCATACTCACCAGCAGATTGAAGAGCTAATGAGGGACAAAAAATTTGGCACTGTTGGAGCTGTTGCCTGTGATCAGGATGGAAATATTGCAGCAGCAACCAGTACCGGAGGTATGACGAATAAAAAATATGGCAGAATAGGTGATAGCCCGCTGATAGGGGCCGGAACTTATGCTAATAATAAGACCTGTGCTATAAGCTGTACCGGTCATGGTGAGCCGTTTATCCGCGCTGTAGCAGCATATGATGTCAGCTGCCTGATGGAATACAAAGGTTATTCCCTGGAAGAAGCCATGAATAAAGTAGTGCATGAAAAGCTGATTGCACTGGAAGGCGAAGGAGGCATGATTGGAGTGGATGCGCAGGGTAATGCTGCCATGATCTTTAATAGTGCAGGCATGTACAGGGCTATGCGGAATAGCGATGGTATGGCAGAAGTGGCCATTTATAAATAGGCTGATTTTTCAGCCAGCATCCTACCTTTGCGACCATGAAGAAATATGCCGTAATCGTGGCCGGTGGATCAGGATCGAGAATGGGGAGTGATATTCCCAAACAATTCATGCTTTTAAAAGAGAAGCCTCTTCTCTATTACCCAATCAATACTTTTCTCAGCACCTTTCCTGACCTTGAAGTTATTCTTGTATTGCCGGTTGATCATGTAGCCAAAGGGCAGGAGATCATTGATGCTTATTTCGATAATGAAAGGATCCATATTGCTGAAGGAGGTGATACAAGATTTCAATCGGTAAAGAACGGGCTTCAACTGGTGCAGGAAGATTCCATCATTTTTGTACATGATGCTGTACGTTGCCTTGTTAGTAAAGAATTGATCAAACGGTGCTATTCAACAACTGTAGAAACAGGTAGTGCGGTTCCCGCCATTTCCAGCAAGGATAGTGTGCGATTAGTTAGTGAAGAAGGGAACGATCCGTTTGACCGGACAAAGGTGATGTTGATCCAGACCCCACAAACCTTTCACAGCAAGATATTGTTACCTGCATTTCAAATTGATTATAAAGATAAATTCACGGATGAAGCTACAGTGGTAGAAGCATTCGGTCTAAAGATATCCCTGGTAGAAGGTGAAGAAAACAATATCAAGATCACCCGGCCTCTTGATCTGAAAATTGCAGAACAACTCATGAAATGATCCTTATTTCTTGAGCCATTTAAGATAAAAGGGCAGCCTGTTTAGTTTAATTCCCGCAAATTTTTCTTCTGTGGCGCCGAAGCTGCTATAAAAGAAGGCAAGATTTCGAATGTCTGATCCTTCGAAATCAAGAAGCATTGGTTTATTGGCGTGATCCTTTATAAAATAATCGATAAGGGCATGTGATGCACCTACGGTGCGGCCATCGGGGTGATTGCCCACTAAAATATAATAAGCGCGATTATGTGAGTATAGAAAAACGGCTGAGGAGATCAGTTGTCCGGAAGCAGAAAGTATTCCATAGGTTATGGCTTTTTGCTGCTGATATAAATGCTGATATAATTTCCGGAACCGTTCTACATTATTGGCTGATTCATCGCCATAAGTCCTCATTTGTTCAACAGCCAGCTCAATAACCTTATCAGCTTCAAAGTTTTTGGTTCCTGTGCAACCTGTTTGTTGGGCTCTCTTAATATTGCGCTGGATATTTTCCCTGTAGGCTCCGTACAATTCTTCATAGGGCTTATTCAGGTTCAATACGAAATTACTTCGCTCATAAAGATCAAAACCTTTAAGAGGAAATACATTGCCATGGTTCAGGTAAAAATCCCAGTAGCTGAATTTAGCCGGAATAGCCTTAAGGAAACTTTCAAGTAAATCCGGTGTGAGTGCATTTCCAAAAACTCCCAGCTGTGCCGTAAGGAAAGGTTGATAGAGGTAATGGATGCCCCATTTTCTGTTCCATGTCAACGGCATTACAGCCTCATAATCTCCCAGGACCAATGCATCCCATTGGCGCGACATATGATCCAGGTAAAATGACCAGGCATAGATCAGTCCATTGGCAGAACGGGTAATGCAATCGTCCCATTTCTGTTTGTCAATGGACTCATGAGGGATGTATTGTATGTCAGGCCTTCCATTCATATTACAATGGAGAGAATCGATTGATCTTATGCAGACTGAAATGTGAAATGTCAATAGAAAAGGAAATAGTCCGGAAGAAACGGTTCTTTTGTGGGAGATATGATTTTACATAATCCTTAAACACCGGGCTGTAAAGGATTGGGATATAAATATTGACTGTTTCCTTCAGGAAGGGGATTTGAAACCCTGCATCCCAGAGAAAACGATCTTCATTAGCATTTCTTTCCCAGGCTTCAGCATACGTGCCAATATCCACAAATACTTTTAATGGTATTTTGACGGGTAGCAGGTTCAAAGGATTGATATTGGAAGGAACGGTAGTGCTGAGATTGATGGCTGCAAGCCAGTCGTCTGTTTTTCCAACCTTATTACCCAGCAGGTCAGTCCTCATTTTGAAAGCACCATCTCTTACCATGATCTGGTGGCTTTCCATGCCTTCAAATTTATTTCGCCCGATAAAATAATCACTGTAGGTGTAGTCTTCATAACCATTGGCACCGGTCATATTGAGATGATAACGATCCGTATCAAACTGCTTCTTGAATGTTTTGGCTCCGGAATAAAAGAATTTTCCTGCAAATACCCTCAGGTCAAGTCCGCCTTCCTTTGAATAGTTAAAGAAATAATTGCCTGTAAATGCAGCCCGCATGAAATCCTTGCCCTGTTCAAATTTCAATTCACCACGATAAGGATATAACGCCCTGAAATTTTCTACCACCAGCATTAACTGGTTAAGATTGCGATATTCATTGTTAATATTAACCACCTGCTTAATAACTGTATCAGGTCCTGGCAGGAAAGTGGAATCAAAACTGATGCGATAAGACTCTTCTTTAAAGAACCAGGTTTTCCATTGAATATAGCGGTTAATAGTACTGTTGCCATTTTTTTCATTCAACGTTAACCGGATAGTAGGTACCAGTTTTTGAAATCCAAAATAGACCTTCTCTCCATCGGTCTTCTTAAACTCATCCATGGAAAAGGTCGCTGCATTTAATCCCAGTTCAACCTTTCTGAAATATCCATCAGGATAAAAACTGTATTTCGCAAATCCCAATCCGACAAATTTCTTAGAGTTGGTAGCATACATAGGAGTAACCAGGAACTGAAACTTTGAAGGAGGCAGGGTTACGTTTGTTATTAACGCTCCAAGCATCAACCCATCATAGCTGTTAATGCCGAGGGCAGGACTAAGAAATAATACATTTTTGGAAGGGTGAGCAGCATAATCATTTAAGGACCTTGGATTGATCAGAAACACAGGCTTAAGGCCTTTTCGCTGCTGGTTGGGAAGTGGTCCCTTCTTATTAAGTAAGGAAAATTCTGCATCCAGGTTACGCCCGGTAGTTTTTTCTATTGATTGTTTGAAGTCTTCCGGTTGCGGGTGTTTGAACTGCCAGTCTGCATAGTATTGCTTCATGGCCGCAACAAATGCCTCTTCACCAAGACGAGACTCCAGGTATTTCATCCATTCTCCCGTTTTGTAATAAGCAACTAATGCATAATTAGGAGTGCTGAAGTTGAGCGAGTTAGTAGATATTGGCTGATCCAATTTTTCCGCGGCAAAGGTTTCAAAGAACATCCTTTCTTCAGGTCCTTTACTAATTTTATGGGCCTTCACATATTTACCTTCATAGAAAGTATTGATGCCTTCATCCATCCAGGGATATTCTCTTTCATTACTTCCAAGAATGCCATAAAACCAGTTATGACCCACTTCATGGGCAATAGTAGTTTCCAGTTCAGCTGCAGAATGCATAGGCGAGATAACAGTAATGGTTGGGTATTCCATACCTCCGCCAAAGCTTTTGGGACCCTGAACCACACTAACCACCTTATAGGGATACTCGCCCACCTGTCCCGAATAAAATTGAATGGTGCGTTTAGCATATTGAATACTGTTTTGCCAGTATTCCTTTTGAGAGGCTGTATAGAAACTCTGAACAGTGATTGTTTTACCAGACGGGAGGGTCAGGTCTTCCATTTCTACTATAAAGCGCTTATCGGCAAACCACGCGAAATCATGAACGCGGTCCTGTTTATAATGAAGTGTTTTGATCTGGGTAGATGAAACAGGATATTTCTGTACAATAGTTTTAACTGAACCACTCTTTGATTTAACTTTTTTCGAAACAGGCTTCCAGTCAAAGTTCATCCTGGTTTTCAGCCATGCTTTTTCCCCTTCATCCTGTAATTCACCAGTTGCAGCTACTACATAATTCTGAGGCACTGTGATATTGACATCAAAATCGCCAAACTCACTGTAAAATTCTCCCTGGTCAAGATAGGGCATGGGATGCCAACCCTTTTTATCGTAGACGGCAGGTTTGGGGTACCATTGTGTTGCCTGGTAGGTTTCTCCATCGTGTCCACCGCGACTAAAATTATAAGGCAGCTTCACATGAAATGGGGTAGTGATAATTGTCTTTTGAGAGGGAGCGAGTGGAATGGGGAGAATAACCTTAATGATATCGATATGCTCCGGATGATCTTCTGTGGCTGCAGTTACATTATTAACCTTGAAGTCGAGACGATTGATGTATCCCTTGTCTTCTTTATTTGAAAAATAAAATTTAGTACTGCCATTTTCAAGAACATGATCACTATAAGCTGTTTTATCAGTTTTGTAAGCATTGGGCCAAAGATGGAACCAGATAAAACGAAGGGTATCGGGTGAATTGTTGATATATTCTATCCGCTCAAAACCATTCAGGGAATTCTCTTTGTCATTCAGGGAAACATCAATAGAATAATTTACCTGCTGTTGCCAATAACCGTTCTGTGCTATCCCGGAAAAGGAAAGCAATAAAGTAACAAACAGAAGAAAGAATGGTCTCACAAGCTGGATATTTGGTTTGTCCCGATAGCTATCGGGTTTAAAAGTTCCCTTTCTGGTCTAGTAACTTAAAGATTTCATCAGTGCCTTTGCTCAACTTTTTATCAAACTCAGCCTTCAGGTCTTCCGGGTAAGGATGTTTAAATTTCCAGTCATTAAAATATGCCTGGATAATTTCGTCCATTTTACCCTGCCCAATTGCAGTCTCTACAATATACATCCATACGGCGGTTTTTAAATAGATCACTGTTGCATAATCATCTTTATTGGGAAAAGCTGCTGAAGGAGTTTCAATGGCTTCTGTAGTGGGTATCTGGGAAAGTGCACCATAAATGGCAGACTCGAATTCAGTTGCTGATTTTTGCTTTACTTCTGTTGGTATCGCATTGCCAAATACACTATTGGCCCTGTACTTCTCAGCCTCGTAACGAAACTGGTAATAGGTGTTCATTCCTTCGTCCATCCAGGCGTGGTCCCGCTCATTAGTACCCAGGAATCCGTAAAACCAGTTATGGCCTACTTCATGAGTGATAACGCCATCGAGTTCTTCTTCGCCTGCATTGGGGCTGGTGATCAGTGTAATAGTTGGATACTCCATACCTCCCGACATAACATTTTTGGGACCTTCCACCGCCTGTGCAAGCGGATACTGATATTCACCGATCCAGTGGGAATAACGGCGGATAGCATCTTCTACAAATAATACACTTTTACGCCAGTTGGCATTACCATTTTCATGGCCATAGGTAAATACATCTATCACTTTACCTGATGCCAGGGCTGCAGTATCATATCGAATAATAAAATCCTTATCTGCGAACCAGGCAAAATCGTGGGCATTGGTAAGTGTATATTCAAGCACCTTGGTTCCGGCAGAAGATGGGGTGTACTTTACATTCTTATTCGAATCTGCAAAGTTCGTTTTGCCGATCTCTTTATATTTATTCAATTCATCAGCATTCTGCAATTGACCGGTAGCGCCTACTACATAGGATGTGGGGAGGGATATTTTTACATCAAAGTTTCCGTATTCACTATAGAATTCGCCCTGATCAAGATAGGGGAACTGATGCCATCCTTTGCGATCATACACAGCGGGTTTAGGATACCACTGGCAGATCATGTAAGAATTACCAAGATGGCCGCTACGTGATGAATAAGTGGGGATCTTTACAACAAATGGAGTGTTGATCTTTATCTTTTCGCCTGGTTGTAAAGTTTTGGGAAGAATCAGTTTAATGATATCAATGTTTTCAGGATCAGGTTCTGTTTTTGCAATTACTCCATCTACTGTGAACCTGATACTGTCAATGGCACCTTTATCCTTCATATCCTTCCATCTTTTTTTGCCGTCCTTATCACGCATGATCTGTTTGGCATATGCTGTATTTTCATTACGATAGGCGTTTGGCCAAAGATGGAACCAGATAAAATCAAGCTTATCAGGAGAGTTGTTGATATATTCAAGATCAAGCATACCTCTTAAGGTATGATTGCGATCATTGAGGGAGACATCAATGTTATAATTTACTTCCTGTTGCCAATAGTTATTTTGTGCGTTTGCAAGAAAACCTGCAAAGGTTACCAACAGGGCGAGAAATGCTCTTTTCACAAGGTTTGTATTTTGTCAAAAATAGCTCCTAAAATCCGCATTTACAAGCAGGTAGGCAGGCTGGAGGAGGTCATTTCCCCTTCCCTTTAAAAATGATCCGGAGGGTGTGGATCATGATCTTGAAGTCCAGGGCCAGGGAGATGTTTTCAATGTACAGCAAATCAAACTTGCAGCGCTCCACCATTTCTTCAACGGATGAGGCATAGCCAAATTGCACCATTCCCCAGCTGGTAAGACCGGGCTTTACTTTTAGCAAATATTTATAGTAAGGGAACCGTACAATAAGCTGGTCAATATAGTGCCGGCGTTCAGGACGTGGACCAACAAGGCTCATATCTCCTTTTAAAATATTCCAGAGCTGAGGCAATTCATCCAGTCGCCATTTGCGCATTACCTTTCCCCATTTAGTGATACGGGGATCATGGTCTGATGAGAGGGCAGGGCCATTCTTTTCCGCATCATTCACCATTGAGCGGAACTTATACATAGTGAAGGGTTTTCCTTTATAGCCAACTCTTTCCTGTGAAAAGAAGATGGAACCTTTGGAAGAAAACCATACCCTGATAACAACATATAATAATAATGGTGAAAGAACAATGAAACCGGCAATTGCGGTCAGTACATCCAGCAGGCGTTTAATATGTTGCTGCCATTCGGGCATCAGTCCGGTCTTTACATCAATGAGTGCTGCACCCAGTACATTGATTGTTTTAACCGAACCGGAAAGTATATCCAGTGAATCCGGCTGAATTTTGATCTCAACATCTTTTTCACTAAGCCGTGAAATGATGGTTTCCACCATTGGTTTCTCGGATTTTTCAAGTGCCAGTACTACCTGGCGAATATCCTTGCCGTCTATAACTGATTCCAATTCGTCAATGGTACCCAACTTTGGAAGAAATTCCTGTATAGAACCCTGTCCGTTATTATTGGGAGGAATAAATCCAATGTAGCGGAAGCCTCCATCATGCAGGTTCTTTTCCGTTTCTTTATAAACACTGATTGCTTTGTTCTGAGCACCGATCATTAATGTATTGAAAACAATCTCGCCATTGAGCAATTGCTCCTTCACTTTATTGAGGAGCAGCCACCTGCCCAGGAAGATCAGCAGGAAATGGATACCAAACAAAGCAGAGAAGGCAGCATAATAATAAGAATAGTTGTTCTCAACATCATTGAGGATCAGGGCAAAAAAGATAATGATGCAACCGATAAATATCACAATAAAGCTGGTAATGAATTCAACCAGCCTGGATTTTTTATAGAGAGAATGGTAAGAGCCTACCAGTGCAAAAAGGCAGAGCCATATGAGTGGAATAAAGATCACTCCAAACCAGAATCGTTCATTGATCTGCAATTCACCAACCGCATTTTCGATGGTTTGTTTTAGAATGGCTTTCCGGGCAAAAAAGAATGCGGTCCATGCAATCACCGCCATAATATAGTCCAGCAAAGCATACCAACCGTTACCTATTTGTTTGGTGTTAAACATTAGCGCGTGATAACGTTATTACCAATTTTAGCCAGGATCTGGTGTGCTACATCCATGGCCATATATCCGTCTGTTTCGGAAACAATTGTTTTTGTGTTCTTAGCTATAGCATCGCGAAATTCTTCCAGTTCTTTTTTTATGGCATTTACTTCTGGAACTGCAGGATTGTCCATGGCAATGGTTTTTTTACCAGATGGAGTTTCTATATCGAATGTGAAAACATTTGAATCCCTGGCTTCCTTTAGCTTGATGATCTCAGATTTTTTATTCAGGAAATCAATCCCGATATAAGCGTCCTTCTGGAATAGCCTGATCTTCCTCATTTTTTTCATGGAGATACGGCTTGAAGTTAGATTAGCCACACAGCCATTATTGAACTCAATGCGTACGTTGGCGATATCAGGGGTATCAGTCATTACACCAACTCCACTTGCAGAAATGCTCTTTACATCGCTTTTTACAATGCTCAGGATGATATCTATATCATGTATCATCAGGTCCAGTATCACACTAACTTCTGTTCCGCGTGGATTGAATTGGGCAAGGCGATGTACTTCAATAAACATTGGGTTTAGTTGCCGGTCTTTCACGGCAAGGAATGCCGGATTGAACCGTTCAACATGACCTACCTGGAATTTGATGCCTGATTCTTCCACCAGCTTTACCAGTTGGCGGGCTTCCTGCATTGTGTTAGCCAGTGGTTTTTCAACAAACACATGCTTTCCTTTTTTAATAGCCTTTTCACACCATTCAAAATGGTAATTGGTTGGGGCTACTACATCAATAGCATCACAGGCATCTATTAAAAGGTCTGGATCCAGGAAGCGGGGCACCTGGTATTTTTCTGAAACCTCTTTCGCGGTGTCGTCATGGGGATCATAGAAGCCAACTACTTCTACATTCTTGATTTCCTTCCAGTTATTAAGGTGAAACTTTCCTAAATGGCCCACGCCGAAAATCCCGATTTTGAGCATACCCGTGCAGTTTAAGGGGGCAAAGATAATGAAGGAAGGACCATTAATTAATCCTCCACCCGGCGCATTTTCAGTTTGGGTGGATTTCCAATAACAAGTGGGACCTTCTCAATTGTTACGCTACTGACATCCAGTCCAAATCCTTTTTCTTCAGAGAGACTGAAATCCTTGAGCCAGAAATGGAGCTTCATAATAACACGTTCAAAGAAGGGGAGTTCTGAATCCTGACTTATATATTTCTCCATTACTATGAACTGGAAATCGCCTACCACATTACTGCTGGCAAGGCTTTCATAGCGACTGACGATATTTACTTCCTTATTTGCAACGAGGTCTTCCACCACTTTCCGGAACATGAGGTTAATACGTGGTTCAATTCGGAAACCAAGCCTGAAATCAATCCGGATAATATCATTTGGGATAATATGTTCCACTTTATACTCGGAAGTATAAGGATCATCCAGTGTATCAATATGCACCAGCCAGTAAATATCTGCCCTTTTTGGATTCTTATTTAAGATGGAATGGATGATCTTATATTCAATTTCCCGCGGGTTATCTGCGCTGGTGAGGTAAACAAGATGGGTGGCATATTTTGGAACAGCTTTGTCCCTGCTCAACTCCTGGATCTTTGGGATATAATGTTCAAGCCTTACAAATTCAACATACCTGTTCTTGACCTTCCGGGCTTTGTACCAGGTATACATTACCAGGAACAATAAGCCGCCCATAATCACCGCCACATACCCACCATGCGGAAACTTCTGAATATTACTGAAGAGAAAACTTAGTTCTATTGTCAGGAATACGATCAGGTAGATATAAATCAGTATTGATTTGACACGATGGCTGACCAGATAATTGGCAAACAGAATGGAAGTAGCGATCATGCACAACGTGATAGCCAAACCGTAAGCTGCTTCCATATTCGAAGCTTTTCGGAAATAAACTACAATGCCAATGCAACCTGCAAAGAGTAATATATTAATAGCCTGGATAAACAATTGGCCCCGCGCTTCAGTGGGATATTGAATGCGGAGTTTGGGCCATAGATTTAAACGGATAGCTTCACTAATAAGCGTAAATGAACCAGAGATGAGTGCCTGGCTGGCTATTATGGCAGCAGTGGTGGCAATAGCAATTCCAAAATAAAGGAACCATCCCGGCATAATACCATAGAAAGGATTGAAACCTGCATTGATCATATCAGCTGTGATCGTTTTCCCTCCAAATTTGGCGAGTAGCCAGGCTCCCTGTCCAAAATAATTTATGATCAGGCAGGTTTTCACAAATATCCAGGAGTATCGGATATTCCATTTGCCACAATGCCCCAGATCAGAATAAAGTGCTTCAGCACCCGTGGTACACAGAAAGACTCCACCCAGAATATAAAATCCTTTCGGGTACTCTATAAGCAGTTTGATCCCGTAATAAGGATTAAAAGCCTTGAATATTTCAAAGTCATCTGCCACATGAATTATTCCAAGTAATGCAAGCATGATAAACCAGCAGGCCATTAATGGACCGAAAAATTTTCCAATAAATGCAGTACCGAACTGCTGAATGAAGAACAGTACACTCAGGATACCAACAACTATATATATTATAGTAGACTGTGAAATATTGCTAAGTAGAGGAATCTGCTTTAGACCTTCAACGGCTGAGGTTACAGAAATGGGTGGTGTGATCATACCATCTGCCAGTAGCGCTGCTCCACCAAGCATGGCCGGAATTACCAGCCATCGGCCTCTTCTTCTTACCAGGGCATATAAAGAAAAGATGCCGCCTTCGCCGCGGTTGTCTGCATTGAGTGTTAGAATAACGTACTTGACTGTGGTCTGTAAGGTCAGCGTCCAGATGATAAGGGATAATGATCCAATGACCAGTTCACTGGTAATTGTTTTTCCGCTCACAATAGAATTTAATACATAGAGTGGGGATGTACCGATATCACCGTAAATAATGCCCAGCGCAATGAGGAGGCCTGCAAAAGTGACTTTATTATGAGAGGACATTGTGTGCCTGATCTGTTTGGCGGCACAAATTAAACCGGTATATGTATTCTCCAAAGTAGAAAACCATCAGAAGACCAAATCTTTATAAAATCTTTATACCGCCCGTTCAGCATTTACATTGTCTTTACAAGTCACTTGATAGCTTTGCGGTATATTTAGTGGTAATGGATTATTTCTTTCCCCGGAAAATCAGCAAATCGAAGCAATACCTGATCAGCATTGTCCTAATACTGGCAGTAGCTGGCATTTGCATGGGAATTGCTTCTTTCCTGGGTTACCGGGGAGTGGCATTTATTTTGTTACTGGCTGTTTCCCTAAACGCAGTTTTATTTGATATCTGGCCTGTGCTTGTTTCTGCTGTGTTAAGTGCCTTCATCTGGAATTTCTTCTTCATTCCCCCGCGATTCACTATCCACGTAAGTGCAACAGAGGATGTGATCTTTTTCACCATGTATTTTGTGATCGCTCTCATCAATGCTGCGCTTACTTATAAGATCCGGCAAATGGAAATTGCGGCCCGGAAGAAGGAAGAGAAAGTTAGTTCACTGAAATTATATGATACCGTGTTGAATTCTCTTTCTCATGAATTGAGGACACCCATTTCAACAATAATTGCTGCTACAGATAACCTGCAAACATCCAATGGAAATCTTAGTGCAGACAACAGAGAACAATTGATCGGTGAAATTGCCCAGGCGTCATTCCGGTTGAATCAGCAGGTTGAGAACCTGCTTAATTTATCGCGACTGGAATCAGGTTATCTCAAACCAAAAATGGACTGGTGTGATATCAATGAACTTGTTTATGGGATTGTCAGAAAGATCGAGGAAAATAAAAAACACAGAAAGATCCATATCCATATCAACCCAAACCTTCCCCTGATCAGATCTGACAAGGTAATGCTGGAGCAGATTATTTATAACCTGGTTAATAATGCCTGCCTGTATACGCCGGATGGTAGTGAGGTACATATATCCGCCACCACTCATTCGGATGTTTTTCAGCTGATTGTTGAGGATAATGGGAATGGCTTTCCCGAATATGAAATTGAAAATGTGTTCGACAAGTTTTACCGACTAAAACATACAAAAACTGGCGGTACCGGATTGGGTTTATCAATTGTAAAAGGGTTCACAGAATCATTGAAAGGAAAAGTAAGTCTCCGGAATGTGGCTACCGGTGGCGCAAGATTTACAGTAGAGATACCTACTGAAATGTCTTTCTTAACTACTTAAAAAATGAACAAGGCAGAAATACTGGTCATAGATGATGAGGAACAGATCCGAAAATTGCTGGATATAACTCTCCGCGCGCATAATTATTCTGTAACCGAAGCCGCTACTGCAAAAGAGGGTTTGATCCATGCATCCAATCATCCGCCGGAACTGATCATTCTTGATTTGGGTTTGCCTGACAAGGATGGATTATCTGTTCTCCAGGAATTGAGGCAATGGCATACAAATCCAATTATTATACTTTCTGTGCAGAAAGAAGAAGAGACAATAATAAAAGCGTTGGATAGTGGTGCCAATGATTATCTGACTAAGCCCTGGCGAAATGGTGAATTACTGGCAAGGATCCGTTCTGCCTTGCGATCATCTTTGGGAGAAGAGGGAGACGTTATTCTCCAGGCGGGCCAACTGGAGATCGATTTTAATAATCGAACGGTGAAAAGGAAAGGTGAGTATCTAAAATTAACATCAACGGAATATAACCTGCTTGCATTATTCGCGAAGAATGATGGTAAAGTATTGACGTATGAGTTTGTTTTACGCGCAATCTGGGGGCCAGGGTTTATCCGCCAGTCCCAGTATCTCCGGGTGTTTGTTGCCCAGCTTCGAAAAAAAATTGAGGAAGATGCCAACAGGCCCGAACATCTCTTAACTGAATCCGGGGTGGGGTACAGGTTTAGAAGTAAACAGGTTTAAATAATCAACTCTTTTATTACTATCCAGCATCCAATCGCCAGTATGGTAATTCCAAATACTCGACGAAGTTTGGTATTGCTGATCCTGTTTGCAAGAAGGCTGCTGAAGAGCATACCGGCGACAGTTACGGAGATCAGTTTGAGTAAAAAGGACCAGTCGTACTGCACACCAGAGGAGTAATCACCAATAAAACCGGATGCTGTATTAATGGAAATGATAAAAAGAGAAGTTCCTACGGCTTTCTTTATATCTAACCCTGTAAAAAAGATCAGCGCCGGCACAATTACGAATCCTCCGCCTGCTCCTGTGAATCCGGTAATGATACCTGCTAATCCTCCGGGCAAGATCATGGCCAGGCCTGATCTGTTATTGGACCGGGTATTTCCCTTAGGAACAGGTTGGAGTATCATGGACCATGAGACCAGAATCATTACCAGCGCAAAAACGACCATTACCATTAACTCCTTTGTAAGTCCAAAGCTTCCAAACTGGCAAATGCAGGTAGGTATGGAAGGCATTATGAGGCGGCGCATGATAAATACAACTAACAGGGCTGGCAATGCAAACATTAGTCCGGTACGAATATCCACCTGGTCTTTCCTGAAATATTGTACAACTCCAACAAGCGAAATAATGCCAACATTCAGCAAAGTATAAGAGGCGGATAATACCGGGTTGATGCTAAATACATAAATAAGTACGCTGGATGTGAGAATAGAACCTCCTGCCCCGATCATGCCCATTACCACTCCGATAATAAAGACCATCAGGTAGCCAGCCAATTCAAGTATACTCATTAATTGGAGGTGGCTGGTCTTAATAAGAGATCACTGCAATGAAAGGTTTCTACATTGATAGTGTACCAGTCGTACCGGCTAATGCCACCCAACAGCCAGTTGATATGATATCCCTTCTTAGAGAGTTCATCGGCTAATTCTATTCCTTCTGGTCCAAACCGTGAAACCATAATATACTGTGGGGCTTTATCCGGGAAGGATCTTTCAAATTCGGCGCTGCCTTTAGTAGCCGGGAAACTGACTGAATTTTTCAGGTGGGTATAATCACTCTTGATCCCATCATTGACTTTATTAAATAAAGTGTCAGCTCGCAGATCAACGATAACTGTTCTGTATTTATTTGCCATCTGATCACAGAAATATCCTGCGGATATAAATCGCATGGAGCCTTTCGTGACAAGAGTGGGACCTGCTTCCGCCATCAGGTTCTTATTCGCTACGTACTCCAAATAATAGTTAATGCCACCGATAAGATATTGCACATTGGGAATGCCCTGGTTGGCTAACCAGTCTGCCATTTCCGCTGCTCCATTACTGTAACCGCTGAAAAGTATAACAGGTTTGCCATTATTTTTCTTTGCCAGCTCCAGGACTTTTGCAGAATCATTATTATTAAAAAAAGTTGCCTTTTTAAAGGAGGGAAGTATATCCAGCAGGCGTTGATTTGCGGAATCATAATAGTATCTGGGTATAATATTAATACCGATCAGTTGAAACTCGCTGGTCTTTTGGTAAAGATTGAATAATTGTGCTGCTGAAATATTGGTATATTTTACTGAAGTTTCCAGTGCATTGCGGTAAGGAATGAAGTCTTCATACCGGCGGTACCATTCCGTCATTCCACCCTGAACATTATTTACATTCTTAAAACCGTTCTTCAACAGTATATTGGATGCAGTCCTGCTTCTATAGCTATGGGAACAGATGAGATAAACTTCTTTGTCTTTGAATTGTTCCAGTGATTTCAGATTTTCCGGGCCTTTCATCAGTTCACTCACATCAATATGCTGCACTCCTTTGATGCGACCAATATTACCATTCTTAAACCGGGATGCTGAATCATAATATTCTCCATCAGAACGAACATCTACAATGACAAGGTCAGATTTGTTTTGATGGTATTTTTTCATTAGTTCTGGCAACGTTATTTCATTGTAGGCCTGCTGTGCAGAAGCAAATTGAAACAGCAGGTAAGAAAGAAGAAGGGCAAAGCTTTTTTTCATGGCTATATCTTTAGTTATAAGTTAAGAAGACTGTTCAAAATTGCCTGAATAATTCAAATAAAAACAGGCAATTAGAGGAACGACCTGAATAGTAGAGGAATGGCACAAGTGTCGGCTTTTTACAAAGGGCAGAAACTATATCTTTATCAGCAATAAAATGCCGATGTCTAAATTTTCAGAACGTTTTAAAAAGGACTGGATCTATCATCTACTGATTTGGTTATTGCTGGTAATTCCCAATAGCCTTGGAAGTAGTTCGCTTTTGAAATATGGTACCGGGCTCTATCTATTGAACATGCTGATCAAAGATGGCATCGTGCTGTTGATCATTTATGTCAATTTCTTTTTACTGATCCCCCTGTTCTATAAAAGAAGAAAATGGGCACTGTATTATGCAGGATTATTGATCCTGGCTTATGTATTCATGTTGCAGGCTTATTACTGGGGGAAATATACGGCAAAAGTGTTTGGCTATAAAGACGAATTCTGGGTAGAGGCCTGGTTTTACTTTTTTGAATTCCTGAGAAACGTGGTTATCTCCTTCCTGTTATATGGACTGCGGGAGAAATTCTTCCAGGAAAAGCAGATGGGTCAGATACAACTGGAAAAATTAACAACCGAGATAAATTATCTCAAAGCCCAGATCAACCCACATTTTCTATTTAATACATTAAATAATCTGTATGGCATGGCCCTGCAGAAATCAGATAAAACTCCTGAAGTGATCCTGCGCCTGTCCAAAATGATGGATTACATGCTCTATGATACTGATGATGCTAAAGTATATTTGGTAAAGGACATTGAGAACCTGGAAAATTATATTTCATTAGAAAATATCCGGCAGGGTAATAATGCTGTTATCAATTATACAAAGGAGGGAGATGCGGGTGAGCAAAAGATTGTGCCTTTATTATTTCTTCCCCTGGTTGAAAATGGTTTCAAGCATGGCGTAAATGAAATGATAAAAGGGGCCTACCTGGATGTATTATTAACAATTTCAGGCTCAAGTGCAATATTGCTGGTAAGAAATAATTATAAAACACGCGTTGAAACAGAAGCAGAGGAAAAACGAATCGGTATTGGTTTAACCAATTTACGCCGGAGACTGGAATTATTTTATCCTGGCAAGCATTTGCTTAACGTTAACCAGACTGCTTTTGCCTATGAGGCCCAATTAACTATTCATTTGGTATGAGTTATTCGGTGATCATAATTGATGATGAGCCTTATTCTCATAAGGTGCTGCAGAATCATATTGCACGTATGGCTCAGCTACAATTAAAGGCGAGCTTCTTCAATGCTGCAGATGCCCGCGCCTGGCTGGAAAATAATAGGACTGATATTATCCTGCTTGATATTAAGATGCCGGAGATCAGCGGACTTGAATTTCTTCGCTCCCTACCCGAGAAGCCCATCACCATTTTTATTACTGCATTCCGGGATTATGCCCTGGAAGGATTTGAACTGGGTGTTATCGATTATCTTCTGAAGCCGGTGCAATTTAACCGGTTGGAAATAGCCATTAACAGGGCTATTGATTTCCTGCAACTCGTCAATACTGCAAATGCGATAGATAGCCAGGCAAAAGAAATCAATAAAAGCTTTGAGATCCTGATCAAGGATGGTAACCGGAAATCTATTATCGATTACCGGGAGATCATCTATGCCCAGGGGTTAAAAGATTACACTATTCTGCAGACCGCCAAAAAGAAGTACGTGGTTAAGGGCTCGGTTAAAACTATGGAGAATTACCTGCCGCCAGATTTCTTTATGAGGGTTCATAAGTCGTTCATAGTAGCCAAAGACAGGATAAGGTTGGTCCACAAGAACAAGATTGAGCTGGAGGATGTGCTGATACCCATTGGCCGGATCTATAAGGAAGCGGTGGATCAATGGCTGTTGAGGGGGTAATCAACTGAATTTCAATTGATTAAGGTTAAGCCCTGATCCTCAGATTCCTGATCTCGGGTATTAATTGTAAATTTGCATTATGAAACTGGTAAGAATTTCAGATAGAGCTAAGGCGCTTCTCCGTAACCGGAAAGTAGCTTCTGCAGTGGCTAAAGCACTGGCTTCAAATAATGGAGATTCAAAGGACGGTGTTGTAATGACCATTAATGGTAAGACCTATACCGTTAAAAGAGTAAACTCCTTTGCACGTCAAAAAAGTGCCTGATGAACATTGCGATAAGTGCAGTCGTCATTTTCATTTTACTCCTTTCTCCAATAGCCTTTTATCTTTCCTATAATATTGGTGCATTTAGTAAGGCTAACCCAAAACTTGGATTACTCGAAGGGTTAATGTTGTCCGCTATTTTTTCTATTGTTATTCATGCCCTTGCTCTTACAATCATTCAAAGGGAGGTAAGGTTTGATATCCTTGCACTCCTTTTAGGCGGTGACCTTAAAAGCTTTAATGAAAAAGTTAGTAATGAAGGTTTCCGGAAAATGTTATTGAATTTCGGCTGGTACAATGCTTTCCTGGTAATCAGCGCAATCATTCTGGCACGAATATGCAGATGGATAGTATGGAAAAAAGAATGGCATGTCAATTCAGGATTTCTCCGTCTTTATAATCGCTGGGGATATTTATTCCTGGGATATGTGGGGGATAAGGGAGAGAACAATTCAAAACGATTGAAATTTGATATCGTTTTCATTGATGCGCTGGTAAATACAAATTCGGGAACCATGATCTATTCAGGCTACCTGATAGACTGGGTGTACTTTGGCGAAACGCTCGACCGTATTTATTTATCCGATGCTGAAAGAAGGGTGTTTAATGTTAAATCGGCTAATGACAAAGGAAATGAACTGGTAAGCCATCCTGGTGAGCCCAGGGCAATTGATGGCCATATTATGGTCATCCCTTACTCAAGTATTATTAATATGAATCTCCATTTCCTTGAATTGTCTGAAGAATTCGATGGGCTGGATGATAGTGAAGAAGACATTACCGTTACTCCGGCATAATGGTATAATTCAACTCTGATTTACCTTGCTCCACTGAAAGCGTAAACATTCACTTTATTTATAAAAAGTACCGAGATCCTTGCATTGTGAATGATATCATGTGTATTGGGTCCTATATAAAAAGTTTTCGGGCTCACATCAATTGCAGGCGTTACAATTACCAGATCTGAATTCAACTTTTCAACCTGCATCAAAATGTCTTTTGAAATGGAATGTTCAGAACCCCATATAGTTTTAGCTGTTATTTTTTTGGCGGCCATCCTTCCTTCAATTTCTGACACTAATCCATTTAAATCCTCTACGGATTGATTTTCATAATTGTAAAGTCCCAGTACAGTTGGGCTGGAATTTTCTTCCAGGAATTTGCGGACAATTTCATAATACCTTAATGCAGTTGAAACTGGCCGGACGGGGAATAAGGGTTGTCGGAATGATGTCCATTTCCTTCCTCCCGGAATCAATAAAACGGGGCAGGGGGTATATTTCACGGTGCCATAAGAGGTGGAACCTATGTAACCTTTGCGATATCCTGTAGCCCCGTAAGTTCCCATAGTAATGAGATCACATCTGTACTTCACTGCATTTTTTATGATGATTTCAGTTACATAACCGGTTTCTTCAATAATAACCGGCTTTATCCCTGATCTCTTATGGATATCTGTTGCAAGTGCTGATAAAATACTGGAAGAATTACTTGTTACACTGGTCATGCTGGTGGTGCTGACGCCCAGGAAATCAAAAATATTATCCTGCACATGGACCAGGTAAATGGAGGCAATATTTTTATCCGCTATGCAAATAGCGGATTCGAGTGCATTGAGAGATGCTTCGCTAAAATCAACTGCTACTAAAATTCGATTGATCATACTGGTATTCCTCTCATTCCTGAATAGCAGGCAGGCAAGTGTAACCTGCAGCCCTGATGATAAAGGTCTATTAATGCTATAAGAATGGGATTAAGTGTAGATTAGAATAGTATTAGAATGCACCTCTTTTAGCAGAGGGGATCTGAACGTTGAATACGGTGCCTCCCCCCGGATTTGACAGTACAGTTATTTCTCCTCTGTGAAGTTTGATTATACGCCAGGTCAGGGAAAGTCCTAATCCAAAACCTTCCGAACTTCTACTGTCATCAAGCCTGTAAAATGGTTGAAAGATATTTTTAATTTCAGATGCGGGAATACCCGGACCATTGTCTTTAATCGCAACATTGAAGTATTTGTCGATAATATTCAGGCTGATCTCCGTACGGTGATCCGGTGAGAATTTGCAGGCATTCACGACAATGTTCTTAATGGCAGTTGATACCAGTTCTGCATTACCAAAGAATAGTAAGTCGTCTTCATTTTCAGGCAGATCAAATTGTAAGGAAACATGGTAATCCGCATTCTGTTTCCTGAGGCTGGAAGGCATTTCCATCAGGATCTCGTCAATTCGCACCAGGTCAAGGTTCAATCCTCCCTTATTTCCGGCAGCTTTCGCAAATTCAAGTAAAGTGAGGGTTAATTTATTTAAATGCCGCACATCCTGTAACACAGCGTTCAGGACAGCTTCATATTCCTGTTGTGATCTTTCCCTTTGTAATGCTACTTCCACCTGGCTGGAAATGGAGGTCAGGGGTGTAGATAATTCATGGGAGGCGTTGGAAATAAATCGTCTTTGTAATTCAAAACTTTCCTGGATCCGGTTCATCAGGTCATTCAGTGTATCAGACAGGTAGAACCATTCATCCCTGATATTTCCTGTTGGAATGCGCCGGGTAAGGTTCTGTGCCGATATTTCATTTACTTCATTTGTTATCTTTCGGATGGGTGCAAGTAACTGACCGGAAAACAGATAACCACCCAACAGGGCAATGGTTATACCGCCAATAAAACTTAAAAGTAGAATATTCTTTAAATGTGCAAGGTTGGTTTCTCCATCAACATCTTTTGCCCCACAGATGATAACGATTTCTGAATTTTCACTTGCGTAATTATAAGCAATGGCCTCTTTTCCGGCCTGAGTAAAATAGTAAGAGGATTTGGCCCTTGCATCTTCCAGCATTTCAGTAGTTATATGAAGCGTATCCCCGGGGGCATCACTATAATCATAGATCCGTTGATTGAGATTATTAAAGGCCTGGACTGATTTATTGGTAAGTGCAAGTGTTGTCAGGGAATCTATCCTGCCAACCATCCGGCGGTCGAAATAGCCGGTCTGGCTCAGCAGCCTGGCGGTAGTAATGGCCCGGTTTGTCAACCTTTTTTCTATGGCTTTGATCCTTGATTTATAGGAAAAAAAGTAAATAGATCCGCAAACAACACCCAGGATGATGAATACCAGTAGAGAAAACAATAAAGTAATTCGTAACCTAACAGGCATAATGATCATTCTTTTAGGATATAGCCCATGCCCACCTGTGTTTGGATCAATTTCTTGTCAAAGGGCTTATCTACCTTATTCCGGACGTAATTTATATATACATCAATAATATTAGTATTTGTATCGAAGTCTATATCCCAGACATTGATTGCTATATCTGCGCGACTTACCACCTTATTCTTTCTCCTTAGGAGGAATTCCAACAATTGAAATTCCTTGGCTGTCAGATTGATAACATTGCCATTGCGGGTTACTTCCCTGGCATCCAGGTTCATGACCAGGTCATCTGCTTTTAAGATTGTGCCCACAGGTACCAGGGTATTTCCCGTACGTCGCAGGAGTACACGGATCTTCATCAATAATTCTGTGAATTCAAAAGGTTTTATAATGTAATCATCTGCGCCTGCATCATATCCTTCAATCTTTTCTTCCAGTGAGTTTAGGGCGGTTAGCATGATAACCGGAATATCCGGGTTGGAAGCCCGGATCAATTTACAAAGTTCATACCCATTGGTGCCCGGCAGATTAATATCCAGGACGATCAGGTTGAAAGGCCGGGACTGGAATAATTTATAGCCCAGGTTCCCGTCATAGGCTACTTCCACCTCAAAACCCTGTTCTTTGAGGCCAAATCTCAGTGTATCGGCTATCCTTTGTTCATCTTCTACCAGCAATATCTTCCTTTCGTCCATTCCCTGATTTTTAATTTTCACAAGGTAACATTTGTAATTATAAGGGGCTTCTGGCCCTGTTTTTCTAATTCCATTTTAATATGGCTTTAATTCCTTCTTAAGGGGCGCAGTATACATTTATCCTGGATGAATATAAGTTTCAGCAAAATTCTGATCCCGGTTGATTTTACAGTAAATACCAGGATAGCTATTCGCAAGGCATTGTCTCTTTGTGAAGGCACAAACACCGCTATTCATCTTTTGCATGTTGCTGTGGAACGCCCAGCTACCTTCTTCAGTATCCACCAATATTTTGCCAGGTATTCATTTTCAGATGATCAATATAATATTGAAACCTGTAGAGAAAGACTGGAAGGTTATCGAGCCTGGATTTCAGGAATTCGAAAGGATATTGAAATTACTAGTTGTATCACCATACAAAAATCTATTGAAGAGGCAATCATAGAAAAATCCAAAAAGATCAGTGCTGACCTAATTGTTATCGGATCCAATTCGCACCACTCGTGGCTTCCCTTTCTTAATACGGTGGTGCCGGCAACCATTGCCAAAAAATCAGGCATTGCTGTGCTGACCGTCAAACCCGGGGCTGACAATGATGCAATTCGTACTGTTGTTGTGCCAGTAGGGGAGGGATTTCCTTACAATAAGGTAGCAGCTATCAATGCGTTGAAAAAGCGGTTTAGGTTTCAGACCCGGCTGGTTACTTTCCGGTCGAACCAGGAAGGAGCTGTAATTGTGCCGGGTTCTGTTTTAAATGCATACCGGATACTCAAGAATAATCCTGATAGCCAGGTTAGCTATGAGGTGCTGTATGGAAATAACCAGGCTAAAGCAATACTCGAGTATTGTGCACGCGTAAATGCGGATTTGTTGATTGTTAATCCTGAAACAGAGATGAAGATTGGATGGCTGAACAGGCAGATCCCTGATGTGCTGCCCGTTCATTCAAAAACACAGGTTCTTGCTATTAACCAGATTTAAGTATAAAAAATCAATTATTATAATGAAGCGATTGAAATTTATAGTGCCTTTACTTTTTTTAGCGATCCACACCCTTGCCCAGGATATTGACAATGGGAAAAAACATTATTACTATAAACGTTATAACAGTGCCGAACAGTTTTTTCATGATTTCATTAAACAACAGCCTCAATCTGCAGAGGGATGGTTATGGCTGGCAAAATCCTATGTTCAGTTGCAAAAGCTAGATAAACTGAATGATTCATTATCAAAAGCGCCGGCTGAAATCCAGGAAGACCCTTACTTCCTGATCGCAAAGGGAATTCAGTCCATAGCAAATGGGCAAGCTGGTACATCTAAAACATTTTTTGATAAAGCTATTGATGTAACGAAAGGCAAGAGACCTGAAATTTTTGCTGCCATTGCAGAAACGCAGCTTTTTTCAAAGGAAGGGAACCTGGATTATGGAATTGATATGGTTCAAAAGGCTTTGAAAAAGGAAAAGAATAGCAGTTCACTTTATGTATTACTGGGGAATTTATACCTGGCCAAACATGATGGTACCGAAGCGTACAAAGCATACCGTACGGCCATAGATAAGGATGATGCGAATGCAGAAGCTAATTACCAACTTGGCCTGATATTTCTTTCACAAAAAAATACAGATCTCTTTATTGAGAACTTCAAGAAGGCAGTTTCTTCAGATAACAGGTATGCCCCGGCCTGGTATGAACTGTATAATTATTCCAGGTATACAGACCCGGTAACGGCTATGTCCTATTTTAAAGAATACACAAGCCATTCAGATAAATCTGTTGAGCAGGAGTATGGATATACTGATCTTTTGTATTTGAATAAGGACTATACCAATGCCATACAGCATGCGAATGCATTAATTAATAGCGAAGGAGTGAAGGTTCAACCCAGGATACACAAACTAATCGCCTATAGCATGGCAGGCTTAAAGGATTCTGTTAATGCTATTACGCACATGCAGGATTACTTCCATTCAGAAGTTGATAGTAATATCATTGTGAAAGATTATGAGCTCATGGCGGATCTGTTTTCTTCTCAGGCCGGAAAGGAAGATTCTGTAATGAAATATTATAGCAGGGCTGCTGATAAAACCGAAGACTCACTGGCGCGGCGAAATTATTTCAAAGAGTTAGCAAGGCTTTCCAATTTAAAACAGGATTATGTTGGCGAAGCGATGTGGCGAGGTAAATTTTACGATAATAATTTTCAGGCTAAAAATATTGATCTGTTCAACTGGGGATTGGCTGCCTATCGTGCCGAAGATTATCACCAGGCAGATTCTGTATTCGGACTGTATACAGTAAAATATCCGGACCAGGGATTTGGGTATTACTGGCGTGCACGAAGCAATGCAGCCATTGATACCACACTGGCTGAAGGACTTGCAATTCCGTATTATCAAAAACTGGTGACGATGATTGCAAATGATACACTCAATTCTACCAGTAAGAAATGGATGCTGGAGGCGTATTCTTACCTGGCAGCCTATGAGACCAATACCGAAAAGGATTATAAAGAGGCTATTGGGTATTTTGACAGGATACTGGAAATAGACCCTCAGAATGATAACGCGAAAAAATATATTTCAATACTCGAGCAAAATCTTAAACATGAGAGTTCTTCAAATTAGGTGGAAGTGTTATCTCACCCCCGCGTAGGGGCTTATTTGTTGCGTTTTAAGATCCCCGCATTTTTGCGGGGATCTTTCTTTTAAGGGATTTCCAAAATAAGCCACCGTTGCTTATTGGACGTATTATATTTCGTTTGCACTGATATTTACTTACGAAAAATAACTGCTATGTCAAGGAGAAAATTATCCCTCTGATATATCGTACCTGGTAAAACTTTTATACTTAACCAAATAACACCTAATTTTTAAAGTACAGCACAATGTCAAACTCCAGAAGAAACTTTATAACAAAAGCTGCAATTGCTGCAGCCATGACTCCATTCGCTTCATTAACCAGGTTTGGTCGTGAATATGAGCAGGCTGTTGATAAATTTGAAAAGAAATCACCGCCTTCCAATTTAAAGATCACAGATGTAAAATGTGGTTATATCCGCGGAAGCCTGTTCGTAAAAATTTATACTGACCAGGGTATCTGGGGTTGTGGGGAAGGAGTGGATGCTATTCCCGGGACCTATTACCTGGTAAAGAATTTTGGAAATCGCATAAAAGGACAGAGCCCACTCAATGTACACAGGCTTTTTGAAAATATCCGGAAGAGTGGATTTTTCCAGGGTGCACAATCAGGAATGTATGTTGCTGTTCTTTCTGCAATAGAAACTGCCTTGTGGGACCTTGCTGGTAAAGCATTAGGCGTGCCGGTGTATCAATTGCTCGGTGGCAAATTCAGGGATAAGATCAGGGTGTATTGTGATACGGCGCTGTACCAGCGCAATCTTCCACAGCCAAAGGATTTTGCAGATGCAGCCAAGAAAGCAAAAGACATGGGATTTAATGCCATGAAGTTTGATCTTGACCAGGCAAATGATCCGAAGAAATATGATTCTTATAACTGGACGGCCAGTCCGGGTGAGTTACAACGTATGTATGATCAGATTGCTGCGGCGCGTGAAGCAGTGGGACCTGAAACAGATATCCTGGTTGATATGCATGGCAGGTATGATATGGTTACGGGTAAGGCTGTGGCAAAACGATTGGAACCTTTAAATCTTTTATGGCTGGAAGAACCGATCCCTGCAGAGAATGTGGAAGCCTATCAGCAAATAGCGGAATCAACCACTACACCAATTGCAGCGGGAGAAAATCATTATCTCGCGTATGGATTCAGAAGATTACTGGAAATTGGTGGTTGTGATATTGTGATGCCTGATCTGCAAAAAGCAGGTGGTTTAGGAGAAGGACAACGCATTGCCAACCTGGCTAATTTATATTATACTCCATTTGCACCTCATATGGTGGCTTCATTCCTTGGCGCCATGGCTTCTGCTCATGTTTGTGCATCGGTACCTAACTTCCTGATACTGGAGTGGCAGTCTTATTTTCATACTGACCCAATGTTCAAAGAAATAATTAAGTATGAGGGAGAATGGGTAAACAAAAGTTTCATCACCGTTTCCGAAAAACCTGGAATTGGTGTTGAGATCAATGAAGAAGGAATGAAGAAATATGCTATTCCTGGAGTGCCTTTCTTTGAATAAGCGTTAATATAATTACTTTGAGATCTCGGCGGCTATATGGAAATAATCGAAATCCACATAGCCGCCTGTTTTTTGCGTAGCATAATTAAACAATCCAAAACGATAACCCATAAAATGGGGCAGGGTATAGGCCATTTTTAGCTGGGTGCCAATTGGCGTCCAGGATTTGCCATTCAGGCTATAGTAAAAATGAGCGGTATCTTTTTTCTCAGTGAAGTCACATGCTGCTTTGAAGAAGATCTTATTTTGATTTAATGGAATGGTTGCTACCTGTTCCGGTCTGCCGGAAGAAGCGTTGATCATGATTATATATTTTTTGCCAGCACTATCCTTAACTCCAACCAGCCCATAATTCTTTTGTAAGAGACAAAGCCCTGCAAAATCGCCCTCTTTCATTTTGGAAAGATCCAGGGAAGTGCTGCCTGTACATACAGGTCCGATAGTTCTTTGTGTCAATGTATTTCTGGCTAACAGGAAAGAAGTATCCAATCTGCCGGTTTTGAGACGCAGAAAACCATTTCTTTCGGTGATTGACCAAAGAGAGTTATCAGGATTATGGTTCCATTGCCATACTAATGGCAATGCCGGCCTGCCTTTTATGCGAGTGAATTCATCCGATTGTACTATTCCTGGTATCAATCCTTTGCTTGCAGGGAGATCAAGTGATTCAGGGACCTTTCCATTAATTCCAATCACCGGCCAGCCATCCACCCATTTAATGGGAACGAGATAGGGGATGCGACCAACAGCTCCAAAATCCCTGAACAGATAGGCATACCAGTCTCCATTTGGAGCATCGATCATTCCTCCCTGTGCTACGCCCAGATCCTGCAAACCAAGCCTTCCTTCATAAGGCCCTGTGATCTTATCAGCTCTATGTAAAACCACGGTGCGCATCCCACCCCTGGGCCAGGTAATATTGAAGAGATAATATTTCCCTTTGTATTTGAATAATTGGGAGCCCTCTGCGGCAAGGCCGGGTCCGGTTCCTGCCGGAAGGCTGGCATTTTCAATAAGTACCTGCTCAGTTGTGCCTGATTTAATCCCGGACAAATCAGCCTTCAATTCAAGAATTTTAAGTTTGCCGGCACCGTAGATCATGTAAATACGGCCATCATCATCAAAGAATAATGAATGATCGTGATAGGACGGCCTGAAGCTGATAACCTTCCAGGGACCCTTCTCTATATTCTTTGTTGTATAAATATGTGTTCTGCCGGTGGTTTGAGCGAAGGTGGAAACATAATAAGTTCCATTGTGATACCGGATGCTGCTGGCCCAAGACCCTCTTCCGTAAGTGCTTTTGCCGTTGACCAGGTTCAATTCATCTATGTCAGCGAGTGTATCATACGCATAACTGACCAGGTCCCAGTTCACCAGGTCTTTTGATTTCATGATCGGTACTCCAGGGCTCATGTGCATGGTAGTACTGCTCATGTAATAGGAATCGCCAACATGTACAATAGAAATATCCGGAACGTCGGCAAATATGATGGGATTAGTGGCCTTTTGTGCAAATAGCGATTGATGGAATAATACGGCAGCAATCACAAGGATTTTGATCCTCATAAATCAATACTGGTTAAATAAAAAAATAACTGTACCATTTACAAGTGTTAAATGTACAGTTATTTTTCCCTGATAAGCAAATTTTCAGGAACTACAGTTCTTTTAGCCGGGGACTTATTTCGCCGGTTGAAGTGATTTTATCCATGTCGCTATCTGAGTTAACTCAGCCTTGGAAACATGGGCCATGGGTGGCATTTTGGTTGCATACCCTGGCCAGTTGGAAGGATTTGGTTTTTGTATCAGCGTAATGATTTGCGCTACAGTATATTTTCTTTTTGCGATCTCCTCGTAAGAAGGTCCGATAACTTTCTTGCTTGGGTTATGACAGGACAGACAGGTATTTTTCAATAATAACTTCTGTACATCCGCGTAGCTTGGCTTTTTGGGTGTGGCTGCAGGTTTTGCAGCTGGTTTTTTGCCGGAGGCGACTGTACTGGTTTTAGTCAGGCTGTCAACAGCCGGAGCTGCAGCAACACCAGTTTCCAGTTCAGCTAAAGTCCACAGATCAGTTCTTTTTGCAAACTGAGCTCTTACGGCTGCTACATCCGGAATTGAAACGGCAACCCTGGTTGTATCACCGGGTCTGCGGAAGCGGCGGTAAGCTGTTCCAAATTCATAACGTACATAGTTAACTACTGAAGCTACCCACTCATCTGAATTGGCACCAAGCGATGGCATTACAGATGGATATTCTTTTCCATCAACAGGTCCGGTCAATCCATGCATGACAATTTTTATCAAAACAGATTTGTCTGCATTCATTCTTTTTGATTCTGCCAGTGGTGGTGCAGCAAGTGCAGTTGACCCAGCAACAGTTATTCCCTTTCCACCAGGTCCATGACAGGTTACACAAAGTGAATTGAAAATAGCGGAGCCAGCCATTATAGAAGACCTTTCATCTGCAGGAATACCAGCCAGTCTGCTTCCGTAAACTTTAATATCATTATTCCGATCGATGGCTCTTTGTGAAGCCAGGTAAATATCATTGGTAGTATTAGCTGCCAGTATGGCCTGTGCAAGAGCAACTCCCTGGGATGGTTTTATACTATAAAGGGAATAGAATAATTGAAGTCGTACATCACCTGAAACATCATTCTTCAGATCAGCAACACGTGCCATTACTTCTGCATCGTCTTTTTTAATAAAAGGTTCTGACAATATAATACCTGCTTTCCTGATCTGAGGATTTTGATCTTTCAATGCAGCGAATACAATATCACGGTCAATAGCATCCAACCCGTCCAGTGTCCAAAGGGCGTGGAAACGTGCAAGATGAGAAGGCGGTGCAGACAGTGTAGCCTGTTCGCCGCGGAAGATTGCTTTTAGTGTGGGTACAACTGATTTATCATTTAAGAGAACGATCTGCTTTTGTGCGTTATCTCTCCACCATCCGTTTGGATTATCAAGATAAGTAACCAGTTTGCTTGCCGGGACATCCAGCATTTTTGGTTGCTCACCCTGTTTAAAGCCATCATATACCAGTCTGTAGATACGTCCGTGCCCAGTATTCTTTGCCATTCCCATCCGGTCAATCTTTGAACGCAAAAAGGAACCTGGTCTTGTCCAGTTACCCTGTTGGATAATTCCGCGGTGCATATCAACTATATAAAGATTGCCATCTGGTCCGGTATAGGTATTCACTGGTCTGAAGTTCATATCCGTTGAGGCAATGAACTCCTGGCGATAATAGGCATTTTGAACAATGATCTTTCCCTGGAGGTTGATGACTTTAGCCCTGCGGATGATCCGCGCAACAGGCTCACAAATTAACAGGTCACCTGACATGTCTTTTGGCAACGTATTCCCACGGTATATGGATTGGCCGCAGGATGCAGTGAAATGGTTGAGAGTACTATCAGCACGCAGACGTGGCAAACCACCCTGTACATCCGGTGTTGCCATAATGGGATAAACCTGTTGAAATTCATTGCTGACCTGGTCTGGCATATCCAATCCTCCGTATGAAGGATTCATTTGCACTCGCACCATTGGTTGCTCTCCTCCGGCGTTTGACATGAAGATGCGTCCGTAGTTATCATGCGTAACTCCCCATTGGCCACCAGGACCTGAATAGATCGAGTCTGCCTGCATCATTCCATTTTTAAACTTAAACCTTACAGGGTCATAAGTGAGGTAGATATAGTTGTCAAGATTCCAGTCCAGTCCACTACGCTGATGCTCCATATTGGCATCCAGCACCCGATAATCATCTTTTTGGAACACCGTTCTCTTCTGATCCGCTTTGCCATCACCATTTGTATCCTTATAGGCATTGATTGTAATGGTATTTGTTTCATTAACCAGCAACTCATGATTTACGCAAAGGATCATTCTTGGTAATAACAGGCTATCAATGAATATGGTGCTCTTGTCCATCTTGCCGTCATTATCGGTATCTTCCAGAAGTGAAATGCGGCTCACCGGACGTTGTTCTCCCGTTGCATCTGCATCCTGCATATAGGTAAGCATTTCTGCAACGTACATTCTGGCATTTCCATCCCAGGCAATGGCTACAGGTTCTTTGATCATGGGTTCACTGGCCACCAGTTCCAGATGATATCCTTTCGGCAGATTAAACGTTTTCATACTTGCCTCAGGTGTCAAATATTCAACAGAGGGTATAGAATCAAATGTGCGGATAGGATAGGGATTCCCAACCTGGTTCTGTAAGGTATTCTTTGGTTGACTACAGTTATAAATAATTACAGTCAGCAGCAACAAGCCGATAATAGAGATTTTTTTCATGTAAAAAGGAATGAAGGATTATTTGCCTGAGGCAATTGATTTTAATTCAGGCTTTTCGCCCATTGCGTATTTAATACCACCCAGTACGTGCTGGAGATAGAGTGGGTCTTCCCATGATTTATTATCGTGGCCCAATGCAGTATAAAAAGCCCTGCCACCATCGAAATCATGGTACCAGGCCATTGGGTGATCTTCTCCATTGGCACCTCCTGTATAAGTGTTTTCATCAATCGTGATGAGAATGTTCAGATCTGTGCCTATCCACTTGAAGTTGTAGAGTTCATCAAAGCGTTTCCATACTTTGGGAAGATGGGCGGTGGAGATATTATTTTGATCGATGACATTAAATACGGCTTCCTGTTGTTTGGGATGACTTTTAAAATAGGCGCCATTTAATTCCCCAAACCAGGGCCAGTCATATTCTGTATCGGCGGCAGAATGGGTACCTACATAGCCTCCGCCCGCTTTTATATACTGTTCGAAAGCCTTTTGTTGCTGGTCATTCAGAACATTTCCTGTGGTACACAGAAAAACAACAGCAGAATATTGCTTTAGGTTTTCAGGGGTAAAAACGTCCGCACTTTCGGTGGTATCCACCCCGAATTTGTTCTTACTGCCCAGTTCAATTAAAAACTTCTTACCGGCTACAATAGATTCCTTGTGGCGGTAGCCCGCGGTCTTGCTAAAGACCAGGACTTTCTTTTTCTTTTTAGGAGGCACAAAACTGACCATTAGTAACATGGCCGATAATAATAGGAGATAGAGGCGCATACGATATATATTATTTATTTCAAATAATAGAGCGAAAGTCTCAAACAACAAAGCAAGGCCTCTGGGTATAATCCTGAGACGGCAAATTTAAGGTAAACCTGCGTTGAAAGTATAGGGGTTAAAAATTCCCTGTATTGAAGGTTTAGTGGCCTACAGGTTCTCCCTTAGTAGATTATGGTTGGAACTGGCTTTCCGCTATCGGGTCATTCAATTTCACACTATCAACTGTTATTAGCAAGATCCGCTGCCCTTCAGTTGTGTAGTTAATTTTATGGGGGAGTTTGATGTTTCCGGTGGCCTGGTAATCGGTATAAAAAATGTCCATTGGAGCCCTGTTCATCTCACTGTTTTTGGAAGCCGCCTGTTTCTTTACAAGGGAATAATCTGATCTGTCAAAAAAATAAACTGCGGTATCGCCATTGGTCAGCAGTCTTATTTTATAACAGGGCTTACTGTTCACACTGTCAGGGGCAAGCAATTCCGCTGTATATCCATTTTGCCGGTAATTAACTAACGGGCCTTCCAATTCTACGTCTGCTTCATTAGCTAAGGCAGTAGCCTCTTTGTCTTTGAGAATGGTTTTGGCCTTTTCATTCTTAAACCCATCGATGCGCCAGCCTACCTTCCCATTATATGCCTGGCTGAAAGATTTTCCATTGAAGGTGACAACATACAGGTATAGATTGGGTGCTTTTGAATAAGCTACATAGGGGAATGCCACACCACCGTAATTATAATTGCCAGAAGTGGTAATGGAGCTGACTAATTTCCAGTTTTCAGCTCCGCCAATAAATTGAATATAACGATTAATGATCTCATCAGCTGTTTGAGATTTAGCAGCCAGCGTAGAAAAGAATAATAGGGTTAAAAATATCCTTTGGGTAAGTTTCATATCCTTATGGTATTCTGCAAACTTAATGAAAACAAATTTGAGGGTAGGAGAGGAGGATGTTGTGTCAATCGTCAATCAAACAGCATTTAAAAAAAATAATTGAGAATATTCTTGTACAGGATTTTTCACTGAGCATTTTTGGAAGTTTTTTGATTGCAGGTTTGGATACTTTGTATAAGCTCTGCAAAGCTTTGGGTACTCCGGAACTTCTGTTAACTAAGCATCACTACGCAATTATGAAGAAAAAACTGATGGATAAGCGATTATCCAACAGATTGTTTTTGGATTAATTATTTAACATTAAAATTGTTTGCTTATGAAAAGAAGACTATTCTTTTTCCTGGGATTGCTATGTTTTCTCTCGTATTATTCCTGCACAAAACCTGAGATGAAAGATGCAGACCCAGTTGCTTCAACAGATGAAATTACCGGCGAAGATCATCGTAATTCCTGTGCCTGCAAAAATGTACTGGGAATTTTTGATCCTAACTGCCTTGTTTCTCCCAGTTCTCATTGTAAGCTTGACACCATTCAAAAAGGATTTTCATTTACAGAAGGTCCTGCTGTTGACAGGTGGGGCAATGTATACTTTACGGATCAGCCCAATGATAAAATATATCGCTGGGATGTATTCACCGGTAAAATATCCTTATTTCTTACCGGAACCGGCCGTGCTAACGGAATGGCATTTGACAAAAAAGGAAACCTGATCGCCTGTGCTGATATGCATGGAGAGATTTGGAGCATTGATAAATGGGGAAATCATAAAGTGCTTGCAAAAGGCTACAATGGCAAGCTGCTGAATGGTCCCAATGATGTTTGGATCAATCCTGTTACAGGTGGTATGTATATAACAGATCCCATTTTCCCAAGAGGGTATTGGGATGCAGGCGATCCACGCCAACAGGGATGGCCTCCCACTCATTCTGAACAGGCAGCTACTGGTAAAGGCGGGCATGTTTATTACCTGGCGCCTGGAAGTCATCAACTGGTAAGAGTTACAACAATGGCAGGATGGGATGCTGATGGCTGGCCTAATGGCGTTGTAGGAACTCCTGATGGTAAAAAACTGTATGTAAATAAATGGGCTGGAGATAATCTGGGTGGAACATACGTATTTGACATAAAGCCAAATGGTACATTGACCAATATGAAAAAGTTCATCGATATGGGTGGTGATGGCATGTCAATGGATGAAAAAGGAAATATCTATATCAGCAATTCTTTAGGTGTAACAGCTTTTAATCCAAAAGGTGAAAAAATATTCAATGTTCCAACCAATGGAGCAACCAACAATGTTTTTGCCGGCCATAATAATAAACTCCTGTTTATCACTGGAGCTGTTGACAGGGTCACGTCATTAAAGATGAATGTAGAGGGTGTGGAAAGGTTTGATGGGAATAACGGACCTCATGGCCATGGCCATCACTAATTAGTCATTTTTATCGGTTCAATTAAATACAGCAATCATTCGAAACGAACTCCTGTTTTCACAGGAGTTTTTTTATTTGATAATAATAAGTGTTGCCTGGCAATTCAAACCAATGAATAAGAACCCATTAGGACTTAACCTTATGATTAAAGAAATTGGTCTACCTTTAATCGCTGGGCCAGGCTTTGAAGCGTAGGCAAAATCTAGTTTTCAAATCACTATAATAACCGCAAATCGGTTTCAATGAAAAACGCCGCAGCAAAAGAGAATATTAAAGGCCTCAAATCAGAAAAAAAAACTTCAAGTCTTAAGAGCAATCCCTCACTAAAGGAACAGATAGAGCATTACAAATCTGAGAATGATATTCTGCTGGCATTAAGTAATGACATCACGCAGGTACGGGAAAAAAATGACCTGATCATTTTATTTAAGAAGCGTATCAAGGGGCTGTTTCATGTAACCCATTCTATAGTAACCCTCATTAATTATGAGGAGGAAACCTATATTCCTTTCCTGCTGGACAATGAAGGGTCTCCCATCCGGTCTCATGGCAGATATCAGGAAATGATAAAGGCCCATTTTTCTCTAAATGAGCCATTTGCCCAGGCAGCATTACACGCTGAGGAACCAAAATCCTTTGTCCTGGAGGAGATAATGGATCTTCCCACCAGCCCGGCATTTCTCCGTGTTAATTATGAAAAAGGGGTAAGAGAGATCCTAATGACAAAACTGATGAAAGAAGGAAAGCCAATGGGATTTATTCATACCTATACAGACAAACCTGAAGGTTTTAGCCAGGAATTCAGAAGCGTCATGAAAGGTATTGCTCCCATGCTGTCCAGCGCAGTTTCCAATATTATCAAGAATGAGGAAATAGTGAATAAGGAAAAAGATAAAACCTTTCTCCTGGAGTTCAGTAACGATATGGCAACAGTGAGAACCAAAGATGAATTGGCTGAAGCTATTAGAATTGCGATTAAAAAATTAAATCACAGGGGTGGTTTTGTAGTGCGACTGATCAATGAAGATAAAACGACAATGAGCCCTTATGTTTTTGATTTTGGAATAATGAATCCTGATCCAAAGGTCAGGAATGAACTGGTATACTCAAGCTATGTTATTAACGACGGGATCCAGGACCGTGTGTTGAACAGCGCCAGTCCCGTAATGCTCAATGTGGAAAAGGAAATAGCTCGTGGCCTCAAGGCTCCCTACCTGCAAAAGTGGAAAGCAGTCGGGTTCAAGATTTTTGTTGGTATACGATTGAGAAATGGTGAAAACAATCTTGGGATCCTGCTTTTACATATTGAAGAGATCAAGATAGAATTATTACAGGGGATCTGCGCGCAGATATCTGTTGCCCTTGCCAATATCATGGCTCATGAAGAAATCAGCAGGAAACAGGATGAGCAAAGTTTCCTCCTGGATTTTAGCAATGATATAACAAGGGTAAGATCGAAACAGGACCTTCAGATAGCTGTTACCACGGTCCTGAATAAAACCATGAGTACTCAACTGGCAATGATCCGGGTGATTGATGATGATGGAATTCATTTATCAGCTTTTATGTTTGATAAGAGCCTGTTTGGAAAAGCCGCTGAGGACTGGGAGAAATTGAAATCACATAAGATTACGGTAGACGAGACTTATACTGCACAGGTTTTTGCGAGCCAGGATGGAATGATGTTTAATGTTGAAGAAGAGCTTATTGGTGGTAATGACTATGCTAAATTATGGAAGACTACCGGCCTGAGAAATATGTATGCGCTACCTCTCCGGGTTGGGAACAGGAATATTGGCACCATCTGGATGTTAGCAAATCGTCTTAGCCCCTTCCTTTTACAAGGGATCTGTAATCAGATATCTCTTGCCATAGCCAATATACAGGCAAATGAGAAATTGCTGGCATATAAAAAGCGACTGGAAGTAGAGAATGATTATTTGAAAGAGCAGATAAAGACAATTTATAATTTCGGCGAGATTGTAGGTAGTGGCGACCAGATGCAAAAGGTGTACAGATTGATGTCACTGGTTGCCGAATCCAATACAACAGTGCTGGTATTAGGTGAGACGGGTACAGGGAAAGAACTGATTGCCCGGGCACTTCATGGCGCATCACCCAGAAGAGACAAACTGATGGTGAAAGTCAATTGTGCAGCCCTCCCAGCCAATCTTATCGAAAGCGAATTGTTTGGTCATGAACGCGGCGCATTTACAGGAGCAATTGATCGTAGAATAGGAAAATTTGAACTGGCTAATCATAGCACACTTTTCCTGGATGAGATTGGGGAATTACCATTGGAGGCCCAGGCCAAGCTGTTACGGGTAATTCAGGAACGTGAAGTTGAAAGAGTGGGAGGAAAGCAGGTTATTAAGATCGATGTGCGCCTCATTGCAGCTACCAATCGCAATCTTGAAGATGAAGTAAAGGCAGGACGTTTTCGTGCGGATCTGTATTTCCGGTTAAATGTTTTTCCAATTGGCCTTCCTCCTTTGCGTGACCGTGTGGAGGACATAGACCCTCTCACTCATTTCTTTGTAGAGAAATACAGTAGAAATACAGGCCGTAAGATTAAAAAGATCTCACCTAAAGTTTTACAGCAATTACGAAGCTATACATGGCCTGGTAATGTAAGGGAGCTGGAACATTTAATTGAACGCAGCATTCTACTGACTACAGATGGATCTCTGGATGAAATTTATATTCCTCAGAATACTGATCCTGAAAAACAGGAACAAGCCTTTCTTTTGAACCGTTCACTTGAGGAAGTTGAACGTGCCTATATTATTCAGACATTGAAACGATGTGCAGGTAAGATTTCAGGTACTGGCAGCGCTGCAGAGGCCCTTAAAATGCCTGGCAATACACTACATTCCAAAATGAAAAAACTGGGCATCAATAAAAGTGATTATTTCGCATGATGCCATTCTTCACTCATTATATTTCTCACTGTATTTAGTGAAATAGCTCGTGATTTCACTAAATAAAGGGAAATTTTTATAGGTCCCTTTGAGCATCTACGTTGACAATCAATAATTTGATGATTTGGCATTTGGTTGGCCTTTAGGAGAAACAACAAACAGATTCCAAAAATTAAAAATCAAATTATGAAGATCGTAGTAATCGGAGGTTCTGGCCTCATCGGAACAAAAGTTGTAAACAACCTTCGCCAGAAAGGTCACCAGGTTATCGCTGCTTCACCGGCAACTGGCATCAATACAATAACAGGCGAGGGCCTGGCAGAAGCATTGAAAGGAACAGACATAGTTATTGATCTTGCTAACTCTCCCTCATTTGAAGAAAAAGCAGTAATGGAATTTTTTGAGACGTCAGGCCGCAATTTATTAGGGGCTGAAATCAGTGCAGGTGTAAAGCATCATGTGGCCCTTTCCATTGTGGGAACTGATGTTATGCAAAACATTCCTTACATGAGAGCCAAGAAAGTACAGGAAGCTATAATCAGGCAATCCGGCGTTCCTTATACTATTATTCGTAGTACTCAGTTTCTCGAATTCCTGGCAGGTATCGCTAATCAGGCAACTATCGGAAATGAAGTGCATCTTTCTGATGTACAATTTCAACCTATTGCTGCTGACGATGTAGCAGCTTTTGTAACTCAATTTGCACTGGACGCACCGCTCAATGGAATGAGAGAAATTGCCGGACCTGAAAGATTTGAGATGTATGAAATTGTTGAGCGTTATCTGCAGCATGCCAATGACCCACGCAAGGTAGTAGCTAATGGCAGGCCGGAATACTTTGGCGGAGGAATTACTCATTCTGCATTAGTGCCAGCGGGCCAGGCAGATCTGGGAAGCATCAACTTTGAAAAATGGTGGAGCAAACAATCGCAACCACAAAGTGTCGCTTAATATCAAATGATCTGCATCTGTTGAAACGAAGACGACGGGTGACAGTTTGCTGAGGCGGTTGTAACGGGAATGCACTTTCCACCTGTTCGTGCATCAGGATTTCCCTACGCCGGCGTATAATCCTTACGAAAACCGGTCAACAACACAGCAAGTCTACAGAATAGCAGATCAAGTAATCCTATCAGTTTTTTATTACGCCTCTATTCGGCATCTGCATAGATGCCGACCAGGAAAATTATTGACCAAAAAACCATTTAATCAACTCTAAATCTAAAAATCATGAATCTATTCATTTTGCAAACTCCCGAAAAAACCCAGGAAGATGATCAGGTAAACCATCTGCCGGTCCCTTTAAATGAATCCACGCAAAATATCACTGACGGAGGTGAGTTTTTGAACGATGCCCTCCGCATGAAGGAGCAACCTTTTTTATACACAGAAGATTGTGTTGCCGCGGGATGCTTTGATGGCATACTCTGACATTCATTCAAATTCAAAAACAGCTATTATGAAAAATTATGAATCACTCGCAGATGCTTTGGCAGACCTCAAATCCAGAGGATATGATGCTGATTTTGCAACAACATCTGATTGCCTTTACTGCAGTGATGTGGACATAAGGCTCAACCCTGAAGAATTTACCGTTGATGAATCTTATCATTTCCAGTTGGGGTCCAATTCGAATAAAGCTTGTGTTCTGTTTGCGATCACCTCCCATACCGGAGTCACTTTCCAGCACAGTGGGATCCGAAGCTTGGAATTCACGTGACTTGAAGTCGCGGC
>JADMIO011227084.1_pt1 | contig 108577 bp, 85 predicted proteins | sample 8958161 | NCBI WGS metagenome assembly JADMIO01 (sample SAMN16585339, study PRJNA669376) | soil metagenome | isolation source: Crop rotation soil | place: USA: Cullars Rotation, Alabama | collected 2011
CGCGACAACTTGTCCACGTGGAATTCTAAGCTTAGGATCCCAATGTGCTGGAAAGCTTTCCAGTCTTCCGTAAGGCGGACGAAATAAATTCGAATCGATGCATTGCGATGCTTTCACTACATCCTGCAAGTATTCTTCATCAGGAGTTTTCCAACCATTCAGATGATTGAATGTATGATTGCCTGTCGCGTGACCTTCTTCAATTATTCTTTTGTATAGTTCAGGATGTGCGATCACATTTTTACCGATGCAAAAAAAAGTTGCCTTTGCATTATAGATCTTCAACTGGTCAAGGACGAAAGGAGTTGCGCGTTCATGCGGGCCGTCATCAAAAGTGAAGTAAACTATTTTTTCTTTTGTGGGAACATGCCATATATATGATGAATACAGTTTCTTCAACCACCACGGCGTCTTTACAAAATACGCCTTACCGAGTTTCTTTCGCAAGTTATCGGGCTTAGACTGTTGCGTTTCATTTTGAAGGCTCATAATACTGGATTCAAAACTACTCAATTTTAGTAGGCCGCCTTTATCCAACCGATTTATCTTTGCACGATATGAATAAAAAGGTAAGGGTTCGATTTGCACCAAGTCCTACTGGCGGATTACATCTCGGTGGTGTAAGAACCGTTCTATACAATTATTTATTTGCAAAGAAAAACGGTGGTGATTTCATTCTGCGTATCGAAGACACCGATCAAAGCCGCTATGTAGCCGGCGCGGAAGAATATATTTTCAATTGTTTGAAATGGGCCGGTCTTGAGCCGGATGAAAGTCCAAAGCATGCTGGCAAGTATGGGCCATATCGTCAGAGTGAAAGAAAAGAATTGTATCGGCAATATGCAGAACGATTAGTGAAAGACGGAAATGCTTATTATGCTTTCGACACTCCGGAAGAACTTGAAAAGATGCGGCATGATTTTAAAACAGAGCAGAATCCTTCGCCACAATATGATCATACAGTTCGCGGTAGGATGCGCAATTCACTTACCTTATCCAACGATGAAGTGCAAAAACTGCTTGCTGAAAATACACGGCATGTTATTCGAATAAAGATGCCGGAGAATGAAACCGTTTCTTTCACGGATATGATCCGCGGTGAAGTTAGTTTTCAAACTTCGACTGTCGACGATAAGGTTTTATTGAAAGCGGATGGAATGCCAACTTATCATCTCGCAGTTGTAGTAGATGATCATTTAATGGAGATCACGCATGCATTTCGTGGTGAAGAATGGCTGCCTTCTGCGCCGGTGCATGTTCTATTATGGAAATGCCTTTTTGGTCTGGATCAGATGCCGCAGTGGGCGCATCTTCCATTAATCCTGGGACCAAACGGAAAACTCAGCAAACGTGATGGCGCGAAGTATGGCTTTCCTGTATTTGCGATGAACTGGAAGGACCCGCAATCGGGTGAACTAACAGAAGGATTTAAAGAAAAAGGATTTTTACCCCAAGCTTTCATCAATCTCCTTGCTTTACTTGGATGGAACGACGGAACCGAACAGGAGATATTTACCGTGGATGAACTTATTCAAAAGTTTTCAATCGAACGTGTACACAGTGGTGGCGCGAAGTTCGATTATGAAAAAGCAAAATGGTTCAACCACGAATGGATAAAAAAGTTGAGCGCTGATGAATTAAGAACCGAGGCGAAGAATCACCTCGAAGAAAAAGGTATTAATATCGACAGTGATGCACGACTGGATAAAGTAATTGCCCTGGTAAAAGATCGCTGCACATTGCTTACTGACTTTTATGATCAGTCAAGTTTCTTTTTCAAAGCGCCCGACCAATACGACCTGAATGCCGTCAAGGCAAAATGGAATGATGATAAGAAAAAATTCTTCTTTGCTTTCATTGACGAGTTGAATGCAATTTCACTGGATAACTGGGAAAGTGCTTTTATAGAAGATGCGTTTAAGAAGATGGCGGCATTACAAAATATCAAACCAGGAGAACTCCAGCTTCCATTAAGGATTATGTTGGTCGGGGGAAAATTCGGGCCGCCTGTTTTTGATATAGCGGCTGTGTTGGGTAAAAAAGAAACGACAGAACGAATCAACAACGCGCTTGGTGCGTTTCAGTTCTAGACCGAATTATGAATTATGAGTTATGCTGCGCCGTCGGCAAGCCTTTGGCGGCCGATGGAATTATGAATTGCACTCAAAAATTTTGAGAGGTCTGGCTCAAGCGATCGCAATAGATTAGGGTTTGTCTATCACGTTGGCTTGCGTAGGTTTCTCGCAAAGCAACATAAGGAGCAAAGGAGTTTAATTCGTTATTTTCTTTGCGTCCTCGCCCCTCTTTGCGTGCAACTACGCCACGCGTGTTAAGTAAGGTCTTTTATTGACTTTTGAATTAGCCAGACACATCCAACATTCTATCCGGCCGCCTTTATTAAATTCATCACGCCAAGAAACTCAGTACTGCCCAAACTCTCTATTGCTTTTCTGTCTTCAGACTTTAACTTAATCAGCCCTGATGTATTTTGAACCGCCTGTTCTCTCGTTCGAATTCCAGGAATGACGGTTGATATCTCAGGATAGCATAGTATATAGCTTAGCGCTAATTGAAGCTTAGTACAATTGTATTTATCGCATAAACTCCAAACACGTTTCAAAGCTTTACTGCTCGCTTCAACAACTTCTTTTGTTAAACGGTTCTTGCGGTGATCATTTTGTGCAAATGAAACCGCATTGTCAAACTTTCCCGTGAGTAAACCAAACTGCAACGGCATTCTTGCAATAACCCCATAGCCATTGCCTGCTGCTTTTTTTATTAGTGGCAATGCATGCTGATTAAGAATGTTCAACACGAGTTGAAAACCGGAGCCCAGTTTATTTTTTATTAGATAGTCAGCTTCGGGTGTTGGCTCAAATGTATTTAATGACAAACCCCAATAACGAATCTTTCCCTGTTGCTGCAATGCTTGCATCGCTTCAACGCATTCACCAACTTCAAGATGACTGAGCCTTGCACTGTGCAATTGATAGTAACTAATCACATCAGTTTGTAATCTTCGAAGGCTTTCCTCGCAAGCCTTCAGGATATACTCTTTTGAATAATCAACGGTGAACTGATCGTTCCTTGAAACATTACCAACTTTCGTTGCAATAACAATATCTTTTTTCTTCCCTATCGTTTTGCCAAGTATCTCCTCCGAATGGCCCAGTCCATATATATCGGCTGTATCGAAAAAAGTGACGCCGCAATCTAATGCTGCATGAATGGCTTTCTTTGAATCTTCATCATTGACGGAGCCCCAGCCGATAGCAGTATTTCCAATCATTGCACCGCCACCAATCGCCCAGGCGCCGAAACCAATCTCGCTAACCTCGAGATCAGTATTGCCGAATTTCCTGTATTTCATAATTGAAATTACTGATGACTTGTGTAAAGAACTGTATTTTTGAAATAATAAAAGCTGTATGAATAAAACAGGGCGGCCGATAAGAGTGCTTGTTGCAAAAGTTGGATTAGATGGACATGATCGTGGGGCAAAAGTGATTGCCACTGCATTACGTGATGCTGGAATGGAAGTGATTTATACCGGACTTCGTCAAACTCCTGAAATGGTCGTCAATGCAGCGCTGCAGGAGGACGTAGATGCAATCGGAATCAGCATTCTCAGCGGTGCGCATATGACTGTCTTCCCTAAAGTCATCGACCTAATGAAAGAAAAAAAACTGGATGATGTTTTACTTACCGGTGGCGGCATCATTCCGGATGATGATATGGAAGAATTGAATAGACGCGGTGTTGGTCGTCTCTTCGCTCCCGGCACGCCTACCAGCGAAATCGCCAATTATATTGTTGGTTGGGTAAGAGACCACCGGTCTTTCTAAACGCGAAGCGTTTCTCCCTACCGACCTTTTGCCCCGCTGGGGCAGCTCCTCTTTCTGTTTCTGTTTCTCTTTCTCTACTTCCTCCTTCTCCTACTAATGTACAGCCTATACAAATTCACGCACGCCGTACTCGCCGCCACCATCATAAACGACCCCGTACAAACCACTTTTAGAAAAAGCGTGATCTCTTCGCGCCACGACATTTGAAACTCAAATGAAAATGTCCTGATTAGCACGTAAAGAAAAAATGAAATGCTGAGAGAAGAATAAGCCGCAACGAAAAGCAAACTATTGCGGTACTGTTCAAAAAACTGTTTCATGACCCCCGAATTCGAAATTATTTTATTAAAGAAGTGAAGGTAATTGGCGAATGGGTTGACCACTGGCAGGATATTAATGAACGGGGGAAAGGGAGTGATGAAATGGGGAGGGAGCGAGAAACAGAGCGAGAGCGAGTGGATGTGAATTTCCTACTTTTGAAAAAAACTTTCATGTACAAAACACTACTCATCGAAATCGAAAACGGCACGTGCACAATCACCATCAACCGGCCGGATAAAATGAATGCGCTCAATAAAGATGTGTTCAACGACCTTGATGCCGCCATCGATGAAGTTTATAAGAATAAAGAAATAAAATCAGCTATAATCACAGGCTCGGGTAACAAAGCGTTTGTAGCCGGCGCTGACATCAGCGAATTCCTTGAACTCACACCCGAACAGGCGCCGCAACTGGCGCGTAGAGGACAAGTCGTTTTTGATAAAATAGAAAACTGTCCCAAACCAATCGTCGCCGCAGTTAATGGATTTGCTTTGGGTGGCGGCTGCGAGCTTGCACTCTCCTGTCATTTTATATATGCAAGCGAAAATGCAAAATTTGGACAGCCCGAAGTAAATCTCGGCCTTATACCCGGATACGGCGGCACGCAACGACTTGCACAAGTTGCAGGAAGAAATCGCGCAATGGAATTGATCACGACTGGTAAAATGTTAAGCGCTAAAGAAGCAATGGAATACGGAATCGTCAACCAGGTTACTTCCAGTGAAGAATTATTATCAAAAGTGAAAGAAACGCTTTCCCTTATTCAAACAAAAGCTCCCATTGCTGTAGCCAAAATAATTGAATGTATCAACAACTTCGATCATACACAACAGGGTTATGATTTTGAAATACAAAAATTCGGCGAGTGTTTCAATACAGCTGATATGAAAGAAGGAGCATCCGCTTTTCTTGAAAAACGTAAACCGAACTTTACCGGGAAATAAATCAGAATGCAACAGGAGGAAAAATGCGGATCACTTTCATAAACCTGCTTTGATAATACGATTCCAGAGGAGTGATGATGACGCCGTTTGCTTTTCCGGAACTGGAATGAATAAACTCCAGCCGGTTGTTTTCATTTTTTATCACGAGACCCATATGACCCACTACCCTAATTGATTTATCGGTTCCTGTAAACAAAATTAAATCGCCGGGTCTTGCTTCCTGGTACGAGACTTCTGTTCCGACATTGGTAAAATCAACCGATGATCTTGGAACGACAATATTAAAATGCTTAAAAACGTAAGTAATGAAACCTGAGCAATCAAATCCGATTGTTGGTTCTGTAGAAGCATATTTATAGCGAACCCCGATTAAAGTTTTGGCAAACGCTACGAGGTCTGCAGGTTTCGTTGCGCCCGTTTCAATCTTTATACCTGATTCAATAGTCACGCTTTCCGGGTGTACGATCGATGAAGAATCGGTTAGCGCAGAACTTGAGTCAATATATTGCGCGCTAACGGTATCATCGGCGGAAGGAAGTATCGCATGTTCGATGCGGTCCTGGCATCCGGCCCAAAAGGCAAGCCCTATTACTCCTAATTGAATTTGACGTCGCACACCTTTAGTATGCAACTATTGAGCCGCGCTCAGTGGGGATTTTTCTCTGCTACTTTTCGACGAGGTTTTCATCAATAAGGTAAGCCTCAATCTCGCTTAGGGCCACCCAATTTCCCTTCGCATTAGTTATTTCCACCACGATAAGGGAAACCATTGTTTTAGGAAAAGTGATAATTCGTTTGTGACCAATTGTTGTTGCTTTTATTTCCCGAAGTAGCCTATGTTCTTTGTCCATCAGCAACAGGCGGACGCCGGCGCAATGCTGGCCTTTTGAAAGATCTTCTTTCAAGACGATGCAGTTTATTTCCTGCGGCGTAGGAAATTCAATGCCGACCGATTGAAATCCGAATGAAGAAACATTCTGCAATGTTTTCTCATTACCATCATTCAGCGCAGGTGCCGGCCGCGAACCATTGTGCGGAACTAAATATCCTTTTCCACCCCGGGATAGATTTTTTGATAAGTTTTCTTCTCTAAGTTTCCTAAATCCAACAAGCGCTGCCGAATCATATTCGGTTATTCGTCCGCGCCGATCCGGAGGAACGTTCAATAATAAATTTGCCCCACGCCCCACGGATTTCAAATACAATTCAAATAACTCTTCCGGCGACTTCACTTTACTATCTTCTTCTTTGTGATAAAACCAACCTGGCCGAATGCTTACATCACATTCTCCCGGTATCCAAAAACGGCCATTCACATTGCCACGATTTAAGGTATCAACATGCGGCGCACCAATGCCCGGTCTAAACCCAATTGTATCGAGTGTATTCCAGTTTGTCGTTCCCGCAAATCCCTGCTCATTTCCTATCCATCGTATATGCGGACCGATATCGCTAAATACAACAGTATTCGGTGAAATTGATTTAACCGTTTTCTTAAACCGGTCCCAGTCATACTGTTGTTTCTTTCCGTTCGGACCTTCACCGTTTGCGCCATCCCACCACAATTCCCAAATCGGACCATAATTAGCAAACAATTCTTTCATCATGCTTACGAAGACATCATTGTACTTCGCGGTTCCATAATCAGGATGATTGCGATCCCACGGAGAAATGTATACGCCAAACTTTAATCCAGATTCTTTGCAGGCTTTTGAAAGATCTTTCAATACATCACCTTTACCATCTTTCCATTTGCTTTGCTTAACCGTATGCACTGAATACTTACTGGGCCAAAGGCAAAACCCGTCGTGATGTTTCGCGGTAATGATTATTCCTTTTGCGCCGGCTTGTTTGGCCACTCTCGCCCACTGCCTGCAATCGAGTTGTGTTGGATTAAATACATCTTCCGGCTCATCACCATGTCCCCATTCTTTATCTGTAAAAGTATTTGGCCCAAAATGCATGAACAGGTAAAACTCCATTTTTTGCGAAGCAGTTTGCGACGCCGATGGAACGGGCAGCTTAACCTGCGAAAAAAGAATGGTTCCCGGGAATAAAAATCCGATAACAATAATAATTTTCTTCATAATCCTATTTCAAAACAGTTTTTACTTCTTCCGCCACGGGATGCGATGGCTTAAAAATATATCCCATCAATTTTGCAAATGTCTGCGCGAACTGTTGCTGGTAAAGTTGCATATTATTCTTCATTTCACCCTGTGCTTTTGTATCCGGACCGAGCACTGCAAACCAGATTTCATGCGAGTCAAGTACCTTACTATTGTGGCTTCTCCACTCCGCTTTAATATTATCTCCGCGACCGTGATCAACGGTAATAAATAATGTCGTCTTATTCTTATACTGCGGATCTGATTGGACCCAATTCCATAATTCTTTGATCCATTCATCAACCTGGTGCGCTGCATTTAAATAATCGCGATACTGTCCCGCATGCGCCCATTCATCCGTTTCTCCATAGGCAATATATAAAACTTTCGGACGCTTAGTTTTCAAATATTCAAACGCTGCATAGTGTGTGAACACATCGAGACATTCATCTTCGCCCCATGGGTGATAAGAATCAAGAAGCAACCGGTTAATCGTTTTTTGTTCGCGCGTGAGCGAACCACTTACTGTATCAAACGCAGCGATTACGGGGAACTTCGCCCTGTCTTCATTTAATATGCGATTAAATGCATCCCATGCACCGAACGCAGCAACTTTGCCTTTTAGTTTTGGCTGCTTATTAAAAAACTCAAGCACCGTTACCTGTGGATTGGGAGGAAAACTGTTTGAATTGATCAATGTATCAGGATTGCCTGTCATTATCTCGTTATAACCCGGGTACGAAAACCAGTAGCGATTCGCATTGTCGACTTTGTTTCCAAATGCGCGATTACCATATATTTGGCCGCGACTCGCGATTTCACTCCATAGAAAAGGTAAAAGTTTTTTTCTGCGCGATTCAGCATCGTCCGACCAATATCTTTTAAAAATTTCCACGCTGTCTTCCTGGTTATACTCCTTATTATTCGCAATGGCCGAATCCATTCCTTTGAATACTTCCTGCCAGCGAAATCCGTCCGTCGTGATGATAATGAGGTTTTGTGTTTTATTCTGTGATCGTGCCACAGTAGCTACCAAAATCAAAATAAGTAACGCATATATGCGCATACAATGAAATTATTGATGAAATAATTCAGCCTTTGGAATAAATTCTTTCTTCCCCGTCGCTGACTGTGTATACACATCCAGTTGATTGCCGCCGCCACTATCAAAATATTGTATTCGTATTTTATGAAACCCTTTCCTGAGCGCAACTTTACCGCTTTGTTCAGTGACACCATGATCACCGTCGTTATTGACTATTTCTTTGTCATCAATGAAGAGCATGCTACCATCGTCGGATGAGGTGAAAAATGTATAAATGCCATCATTGGGGATTTTGATATATCCTTCAAACAATAATGCAAACCTGTCATTGCGTTTTTTCAATTTCTCCGATATCACATCGGTGGTGCCCGAAGACTTTGGTGATGAACCGGCAAACAAATTCATCGATACTTTTCCTTCTGGTTCATAATAAGAATAACGGAGGCCAGGAAGAAGTTTGTTGGCTTTAACGGCAGGAAACCATTCATATTTCACCGCGTTGGCAATAGCAATCGAACTCGGAAGTGCGGGGATACCAACTTCATTTCGAAATGCAATCGCTTTTATCGTGGCAGATTGATTCAACGTGAATGGTTGGAGATATTGCCTGGAGTGAATAGTGGGCTCTGTTCCGTCCAAAGTATAAAGAATACTGGTACCCGGCTTTGTTTCCATTATAATCTTCGGCGCCATGGAAGATTTCCCATACTCGATCTTAATCGTTGGCTTGTACATATAATTCCCATAGCCCGCGATCCTGACAACATAAGCATACGGCGCTTTAATTTTCGCTGGATCGTATTCCGGCATTTCAATTACCGTATTTCCATCGCTGATCGTCCACTTAAGTTTTTCCTGTGTCGCTAGAAAGTTAACCTCGGTACTTTGCGGCAGCGAAATATTTCTAAGCGTTATTTTTTTATCCGATGGATACCGGGGAAGAATAGCATAAAGTGAATTCGTTTTTGCATTGTACGTATAAAAAACTTCTTTCACTGCATAACCTGGATCCGGATCAACGGTGATCTTTAAAAGCATATCCCCGCTCCTGTCCTTATAATCGCGTCTACCCTCGCTCCACTGACTATTTTCTTTCCAGCGCTCCGTTCCATATATCGCTTCGCCATTAATATTTAACCAGTCGCCGATTTGCAATAAGCGTTCCTGCATGATCGGTGGAATTTTTCCGTGTTCATCAGGACCAATGTCGAGTAAGAAGTTTCCACCGCGACTTACTTTATCTATAAGTTGAAGTACCAATGACTGGGTTGAATTATAATCCCAGGCATCTTCTTCGCGGTTATATCCATAACTATACCCCATGCCACGGCTTTCTTCCCAATAATGATCTTCGAAATCAAGGTCGGGTTGATATTCCGGTGTGTAAATGCCAGCATGCCTAAAGCGGATTCCATTTCCCCAGCGATCGTTTACAACTACTTTATCTTTTACGGGGCTTTCATTATACAGCCATGTAAGAAATTCCTGCGATCGCCAGGTTTCAGCAGGTGCTTCCCAATCTCCATCTGTCCAGAATACATCAGGCTCATACTTCGAAATAAGGTCGCGCATTTGGGGCCATGTATGCTGCGTTACAAATTTGTCGCGATTACTTTTCCATAAAGGATTGAACCATTCATACAGGGAATAATACATGCCTGCATGTACTGAAGTTTGTCGAACCGCTTGGAAAAGATCACCAAGTAAATCACGATGCGGGCCAACCTCTGCTGCGTTCCAATTAAATCCCCAGGTCTGACTTGCTTCTTTACTTGGCCACAACGCAAAGCCATCATGATGTTTTGAAGTAAGGACGATATACTTTGCGCCTGAACGTTCAAATAATTTTGCCCATTCAACGGGATCAAACAATTCCGCTTTGAAATCATTTGCAAGGTCATAGTAAGTGCGATTACCAAATTTGGCTTTGTGATACTTGATCCTCGCAGTATCATTTGTTTCAAGTCCATTTTGATACCATTCGGCATACTGACCTTTGGACGACCAACCCGGAACTGAATAGACGCCCCAGTGAATAAAGATGCCAAACTTTGCATCCTTGAACCATTGAGGCACGGGTCTTTTATCAAGACTTTCCCATGTGGGCTGGTAGCTTTGAGCCGTAAGCCTGGTTGAAAGCAGCAAAAGAAAAATCAGTTTGCTATATCGCATAGTTCTATGAAGTTTGCTCAAATCTACCATTTTGACAAATTAATAAATTGAGACGTTCAAATGCCGAACATACTTCCAAAAAAGTAATATCATTTGCTTTGTCGAATGTAAATTTGCGGTGCGAAAAAAATAGTTCCACCACTAATTATATAATATGGAATACAGGATAGAGAAAGATACGATGGGCGAGGTGAAGGTGCCTGCCGATGCATACTATGGTGCGCAAACACAACGCAGCATAGATAATTTCAAAATTGCACAGGACATAAACAAGATGCCTAAAGAGATCATCCGTGCATTTGCATATTTGAAAAAAGCAGCAGCGATCACCAATACAGAAGCCGGTGTATTACCAAAAAATAAATCGGTCCTTATTGGTAAAGTGTGTGATGAAATATTAAAAGGAAAACTGGATGATTATTTTCCATTAGTGGTATGGCAAACGGGCAGTGGAACGCAAAGCAACATGAATGTGAACGAAGTGATTGCTTATCGCGGTCATGTGCTCAAAGGTGGCCAGCTTACGGACAAAGAAAAATTCCTGCATCCAAATGATGATGTAAATAAATCACAATCGTCGAACGATACGTTTCCAACAGCGATGCACATCGCGGCGTATCAAATATTGACTGAAGTAACAATTCCCGGGATAAAAAAACTTCGGGATACGCTTGCAAAAAAGAGCAAGCAATTCATGAAGGTTGTGAAGATTGGAAGAACACATTTCATGGATGCTACTCCATTAACGCTTGGGCAGGAATTCAGCGGTTATGTTTCGCAACTTGATCACGGTTTGAAAGCAATTAAAAATACGTTGCCGCATTTGGCTGAACTTGCTCTTGGAGGTACAGCCGTCGGTACTGGAATTAACACGCCTCCCGATTATGCAGAGAACGTTGCAGGGCATATTGCAAAGCTTACCGGTTTGCCTTTTGTAACTGCTGAAAATAAATTTGAAGCGCTCGCTGCGCACGATGCAATTGTTGAAACGCACGGCGCATTGAAAACCGTAGCGGTTAGTCTAATGAAAATCGCGAATGATATTCGCATGCTTTCAAGTGGTCCCCGTGCCGGCATTGGTGAAATTTTTATACCCGATAATGAACCTGGTTCTTCTATTATGCCGGGCAAAGTAAACCCTACACAATGTGAAGCGCTTACTATGATTGCTGCACAAGTGTTGGGTAACGATGTTACCATTAACATTGGTGGTGCTACCGGCCATTTTGAATTGAATGTTTTCAAGCCTGTAATGATCTATAACTTTCTCCACAGCGCGAGACTCATTGGTGATGGTTGTGTTAGCTTTAATGATAAATGCGCAGAAGGTATTCTTCCAATTGAAGCTAATATCAAGAAACATGTCGACAATTCGCTGATGCTCGTAACTGCGCTTAATACAAAAATCGGTTATTATAAAGCTGCCGAGATTGCGCAGAAAGCACATAAGGAAGGCACAACGCTCAAAGACATGGCGGTAAAACTTGGATATGTTTCGCCGAAGGAATTCGATGAATATGTAGTACCCGCAAAGATGGTTGGTAAGCTTGACAAGTAAAATTTCTCGTAGAATCCCTTGGTAAAAAGGGCCTGTCAGACCGTATTTATCTTTTTTTAGGCTTAAATGCTGGGATTATTTAAGTAGCAGTATTAAATTAGTAGTGCTATCTGATATTCTTTAAAAAACAACTAATCCCAAGCTATGAAAAGCATTGCCAAGCCTATCTTTTCTGCCTATCCACTAAGGGCCATTAAAGACCCTTCATCAGCCGACAAACAGCCAGGATCACCTTATTTGAAAGCCCTGCTTTCAGGAAAGACACAGAGTAACAGCCGTGTCAGGGTATTGCCCATGGTTAATCCATATACAAAGCAATTCAAGCCCTCTCCGTTTGAGCAGGAAAAGCTTCCTAAAGACATTGAACTTGTACAAAAGAACTGGTTTAATAATTACGAGTAACCAAACATTGAGCATATATCAATCAAGCAGCAGTGCCCCTTTTGGGGCATTGTTTTTGCTAAGATTGGCGCAATACTAACTTCATAATACCGTTTATACTTAAGGACAAACTTCTACACAAACTAATCGTATTTAAGTATCGTTTTTAACACGAGTAGTAGTACTACGTATTACTGGTATAACTGCTATTGCAATGGGTTTCGCGTGTCTGTACTTTTAGAGTACAATAACCACCCGTGAAAACCAAGGAAACTGCTTTGAGATTTGTCAAGAAAAATGCTGAGCAAGCGTTCAGCAGGTTATTAGCATTACTAATAATTGCACTTTTTGTTTCTCCTTCTATAATAAATGCACAAACCGTAACGACCGGTAAGAGTTACATTAATATCTCCAGGCCTAATGGAGGTACATTTCTTCCTGGCGATACAATTGAAGTAAGAGCGACGATCGCCGTTTCTGGCGGATCGAATACTTCTGCTTCAACACGTATCAACGCTATTCGATATAACGATACCATTAATATAGCTAAACTCACTTACCTGCCCGGTTCGCTTAAAATGATTTCAAACGAAGGGCATATTCAGCAACTTTATTCAGACCTCGCTGATACTGACTCAGCCAACATAGATCTTGTTACTGGTCGATTGAGGTTTAATATTGGCGCAACGTCAACAGCATGTAATGTGACAACACAGGGTAACAGTACAACAGGCGCCGGATATTTATTTGGTGCATTGAAACCCACTTTCTATGGCAGTACATGTATCAGGGTATATGTATACAGGGCTCAAATAAAAAACGTACCGACCATTGTTGACATTGACACAACATTAATATTAAGTGCCGGTAATTTCAGGTACCAGGTTGGTGCTGTTACAACAGATGTCTTATCCAACTTCCCGAAATACACTGTAAAGATTGCACCGAATTATGGTTTATGCAGTAACTCGATTGGATCAAACGCGCTGATCTCTGAATCGGGCGGTACTTTTGGTAGTGGTCATAATCGCAACCGTCCTACAAATTCAACATTGATCCCGCTCCCATATACAAGAAAAATGTTTAGCGGTAATACACCGAACGATAATTTCTATGCCATAGCCAACAATACGTCAGGTGGTACATGGTCAGCTAACCCTAACGTACCACAAAATGATGCGAGACGAGTGTTTAACGTATGGGATATTATGGGAGACCATACTGGTGCAGCTGTTCCTGCTTCGGGTAACCTGCCAACAGATACAACCATTGCTGGTAAGATTGGAGGATATGCATTAATTGTTAACGCCAGTTACGAAACCAATAAAGCATTTGACCAATCGATCACTCAATTGTGTGAAAACACATACTATGAGTTTTCTGCATGGTTTAAAAATATATGCCGTCGCTGTAGTTGCGACTCTTCGGGTAAAGGTGCGATGAACGCTGGTTACGTACCCGGACCCGGCAACGACTCTTCAGGTGTAAGACCAAATCTTACTTTCCAGATCAATGGCGAAGACTATTATACTAGCGGAAATATTGCGTACGATGGTAACTGGGTAAAAAGAGGTTTCGTTTACAAAACAAAACCCGGACAGGTAGCAATGCAGGTAACCATACGTAACAACGCGCCAGGCGGTGGCGGTAATGACTGGGCGATCGATGACATTACCATATCAACGTGTCTGCCTAATATGAGATATTCGCCGTCGATCACGCCTACTGTTTGTGCGGGCAACGCATTGAAGATTTATGATACCGTTCGGTCATTCTTTAATAACTATACTTACTATAAATGGCAAAGAAGTGTTGATGGCGGCGCAAACTGGACGGATGTCACAGCAGCTATCGGTCCTGTAATCGCACCAAATCTTTACTGGAACGGAACTGCATGGGAGTATGTTTCGTCATACACGATTCCTCCTGCCAATGCAACAGTGGCAAACTCAGGCGACCTGTATCGTGTAGTTGTAGCAACTTCATTGACGAATCTTTCGGATATCAATTGCAGATCTACAGACCCAACTACGATCGTTACGCTCAATGTAATTAACTGTGGACCACCATTGGAAACCAAGATCACATCATTTAGCGGAAAGGTAACAGGAAGTAAAGCTTCGCTAAAATGGACGACGAATAATGAAGACGGTATGCTTTATTATGATGTAGAAAAAAGCACAAACGGTTCTAGTTTCACCACGATCGCAACAGTTAATGGCTATAATGATCCAGGCGCAGTACAAAATAATTATTCGTTCGCTGACCCTGTTGATATCGCAGATAAAGCGCATTATAGAATCAAAATGCGTAATGCAGATAACCAGGTAAACTATTCAAGAATTCTCGAGCTGTCGAAAGAACCTGAATCATTTGCTTTCGTTTCTGTCATCAATCCTTTTACCAACACACTGTTCTTTGATGTTGCTTCTGCAAAGGATGGTACTGCAAAAGCTGTGCTTACAGATTATTTTGGTACTGCAGTAAAAACGAAAGTGATAGAAATACATTCAGGCGTCAATCAAATGACTTTTGAAAATACAAGCGCATTGCCCGCAGGCATCTACATTCTTCGTGTAGAACTTGGCGGAGCTAACATTTACAAAAAAGTGTTGAAGCAAAACCAGTAAGGTTTATCAAAGCACTTCTACTTTATCACTCACATCGGCATTCGTCACAACAGTTGAATTTGTCTCGTCGTGATGTTTCTTGAAAAATCTCTTTTGAAAAAGTAAAAGCGTGATCACACCGGCGCTAATTGATGCATCGGCTATATTGAAGATGGGACTGAAAAATTCAAACTCATCACCACCAACGAAAGGAAACCAGGATGGAAAGTGCGATTTAATAATTGGGAAATAAAGCATATCCACTACTCGTCCATGTAAGAAACCTGCATAACCGTGTGCAGGGAAAATATGTGCAACATAGCCGTAGCCGTTACCAGTTGGACTTTCGTCGAATATCATTCCATAAAACATGCTATCGATAAGGTTGCCGAGTGCGCCTGCATAGATAAGCGCTGCGCAAAAGATGAAGCCGCGGCTATAGCGTTGTTTGACAATCTTACCTAAATACCAGGTACCAAATATCACAGCAGCAAGACGGAAAAGTGTAAGGATCATTTTGCCCCATTCACCGCCAAACTCCCATCCCCAGGCCATTCCTTTATTCTCAATGAAATAAAGTTTGAACCATCTTAAACCCGTTATACCCGTATCACCGTAGGGATAATTAGTCTTGATCCAGATCTTCAGGGCCTGGTCTGCAAGAATGATAAGCGCAATTATTAATACAACTTTTCTAAGCTTCACCGTACGAGTTTAAGGAGCAAATATAGGTTGAATTCGTGGAAGGAACACACAGCGAACGGGGAGTTACCTGCACTCGCTCTCGCTCTGTTTCTCGCTCTTCTCAGCCTGTCCGGTTAGTGTTGGCAATCTCGTGTCACCTGGGGAGCGAGAATGAGAAACAGAAACAGAAAGAGAAACATAAAGAGGAAGAGTGCTACTCTTCGTAGTAAACGCGCTTCACCCTGTGCGAAACAGCGGTCATAATTTCATAAGCAATCGTGTCCGCCCACCGGGCAACCTGCTGCACTGGCAATTCTTTTCCGAAGACAAGCACTTCATCTCCTTCGGAAAGTCCTTTTATGCCCGTAACATCGATCATCGTCATATCCATGCATACGGTGCCGACAACCGGGCATTGTTTTCCTTTCACCCACATTTTACCTGCGCCATTTCCCAGTCTTCTTGAAAAGCCGTCAGCATAACCAATGCGTATTGTAGCAATAACAGAATCTTTTTTTACAACACCCCTGCGATTATAGCTCACCGATTCGCCGGCTTTCACGTGCTTCAATTGCGCAATCGTTGATTTTAATGAAGCAACTGTGTGCAATTCCAATGTGCCGGTTTCAGCGCTATCTACTCCGTATAAACCGATTCCCAGTCGAACCATATCAAGTTGCAGGTCGGGATGCCTTGTAATAGCGCCGGAGTTTGCAATGTGTTTAATCGTGGTATATCCAATTGCTTTTTCAAGCTCGTCTGTAGCATTTATGAATTTATCCCTTTGCGTAAAAGTAAAAGAGTCCTGTCCTGCATCTTCACTCGCCGCAAGGTGTGAGAATATACTTTGCACCTTAAATGTCGACGACGAACGAAGGAGCTCGCCTAACTTTTCCATATCATTAATTGCAAATCCAAGCCTGTTCATACCTGTTTCAATCTCGATATGTATTGGAAAACCTTGCAATCCTTCCTGCTGTAAAAAAGAATCAAAGGCATGCAGGAGATCAAAAGAATAAATATCAGGTTCGAGATTGTATTCGACCAACGAATCAAAGGTGGAAGCTTCCGGGTTCATTACCATAATCGGCAAATGAATTCCTGCTCTTCGCAAATCGGCGCCTTCGTCTGCATAGGCTACGCCGAGATAATCGACTTTGTGATACTGAAGAATTCCAGCTATCTCCGCGCCACCGCTTCCATAAGCAAACGCTTTAACCATCGCCATTACTTTAGTGCGTGGTTCTAATAAACCCTGGTATTGTTTAAGGTTATGAGCAATTGCATTGAGATTAATTTCTAAAACCGTTTGATGCTGCTTTTGCTCGAGCAATTGAACGATTCGTTCGAATCCAAATACTCTTGCGCCTTTGATAAGAATAGTTTCTTCCCTGAAATGAGAAGAGCGGAATTGTCGAATGAAATCTTCGGTGGAAGGATAAAGCTCCGTCTTTAGTGTATTGCCGGAAGGAATATCTAATATTTCTGATGTAATCTTTTCTCCAATTCCAATAAGCCGGTTCACGCCATGCGTTTTCAGGCTTTCGAGAATGACGCGGTATAGTTCGTGGCCATGCATTGAGCTTTGAAGAAAATCGGAAAGAATAACTGTTTTTGATGCACCGCTTTGCTGGTGGCGTAAAAAGTCGAGGGCTATTTGTAATGAACTAAGGTCCGCGCTGTAACTGTCATTGATGATCGTGCAATGATTGATCCCTTTCTTAAGTTCAAGCCGCATATTCACCGGCGTCAAATGACGCATGCGGGTATCAATGGTCTTGTTGTCATACCCAAGCATAAGCATGACCCTCCAACAAGTAATCGCATTTTGAATAGAAGCGTCGTCAGTAAACGGTATGGTAATACTGGCATTTTTTTCTTCCTTAATTGAAATAACCGTTTTATCGTTTGCCTTTTGTATTTCTACATTATCGAGCGGCTTGGGTAGCTGCGCATTTTTAAAAAGGATGCGCTTTTCACTTTCTTTTTGTTGCATTGATTTGAAGCCTTCACTATGCGCTTCGCCGATATTCGTCAGCACCCCAATCGTCGGCTGAATGATTCTTTCCAGCTTTTCCATTTCTCCAGTTTTCGAGATACCAGCTTCAAAAATCGCCAGCGTATGCTGATCATTCATTTGCCATACACTCAATGGCACACCAATTTGTGAATTGTAGCTTCTTGGACTTCGTACAATATTATATTCAGGATGCAACAGTTGGTACAACCATTCTTTAACGATCGTTTTGCCATTGCTTCCAGTAATACCAATTACCGGGATATTAAATTGTTTACGATGCCAGGCTGCGATTTGTTGCAAAGCATCAAGTGTGTCTTTAACAACAACAAAACTCGCCTCGGGAAAGGCTGAAGTATCAACAGGGTCACTAACGACAAAACTTCTTACTCCTTTTTTATAGACTTCATCGATGAACTTATGTCCATCGCGGCGAGCGCCTTTGAGCGCAAAGAAAACGGAAGCAGCGGGTGAATAAATCTTGCGGCTATCGAGCAACAGGTGCTCGACATCGTTGGCTTCAACTTTTGATGAAGATTCCAAAATGCGCGCAATATGATCCAGTTTATATTTCACTTAATTCTCCTGGTCTGAAGGTAAGGTTTCATCGAAATCGCCGGGCATTCCTTTTTTCGCCTTTGCAATGGAATAAAAAATCGACCCGGCAATACATATCAAAATTACCCCGAGAGATAAGAAAACCTGTTGCGTCTTCGTAAGCCAGTCATTGATCCAGTGCTCGCACAACATTTTGATACCAATAAATACAAGCACTATCGCGATACCCTGTTGCAGGTAATCAAATTTACTGACAGCGCCACGGAGCAGGAAGAACAACGATCGCAGTCCAAGTACAGCGAAGATGTTTGAAGTATAAATAACCATCCGCGCGGTGTCTTCATAACCTGGCGTCTTACTATCTACGATCCCAAGCACTGCAGGTATCGAATCCAATGCAAACACGATATCAATTGCTGCAAGCATGATTACGACAATAAAGAGTATCGTGTAACGCCGCTTACCATCTTCTTTTATCACATATTTTCCATCGCCGTCGTTTGGAGTGAGCGGAAGAATACGGCGCATTATAGTATAGACTTTGCTTTGCTTTGGATCAAAAGCTTCGTCATCGATAGCAGTAAACATTTTGATGCCGGTGTACACGAGAAAAACGCCAAAGATGTACAGTATCCACTCAAATCGTTCAACCAACGCTACGCCGAGGGTAATGAATATTATTCTGAATACCACGGCCATCATAATACCAACTAGCAACACGCGGCCATAATGTTTTTCTTTAACGCGGAAAGAGGAAAAGATAAGGATGAAGACAAAAATATTATCAATGCTCAGGCTCCATTCAAGCAGGTAAGCGCTGAGGTATTCGAACGCGGGCTTTCTTCCCATTTCAACGAGTATAAAAACAAAGAACGCCATGGCAAGGCCTACCCAAAAAAAAGTTTGATAGAGGGCCTTCTTTATCGTGACGGTCTTATTCTTTTTGCTCAGCAATCCCAGGTCGAACACCAAAGCCAATATCAACACACCACCAAACACAAGATAAGTGACGAGATCATTATTCATTTCCAGGATTCATTTACCACAGAGTGAACAGAGTTTCTTTCACAGAGAGCGCAGAGATGGATTTTAATCTGTGTTCTCGGTTGTCTTCTCTTTGTATCCTCTGTGGTTTATTGTTAGTGTGCAAAGATACTTGAGATGGGCTTAGAAATGGGAATTGCGTGTGTGCATTAACCGATGATTTTAAACCACAGAATTCACAGCGTTTTTACACTTAGAGCACCGAGATATATCTTAATATGTGCCCCTGTGGTTTATTGTTAGCGGGCATATTTTCTTTTGCGCAGCGCCTGGTATATGAAACCAAATAATATAACGAGGATGACGGGAAGCGCAATGTTGATCAATTGCCACGTGCTTTTTTGTTCCCGAACTTTTTTCGAATCCAGCAGGCGAAGTACGATTTCTTTATTACCTGCTTCCGCAATGCCGGGTTTATTGGTAAAATATTCGAGACAATTCATCAGGAAACTGCTATTGGCAAACGGAATAAAATATCGGCCGCTTTCCGTTCCATCAAGATACTCCTGGTAAGTGTTGGGGTTAAATCCCATTGGCATGGGCCGGCCGGTTTTGTCCATACTATTCATTACAAGATCGCCGTCACCGGCAACTATTAGTTTAGGACTTCCGGCGGATGAATCGCGGAATGGTATACCAGCGGCTACCAAACTATCACGAATGGACCTGGAAACATTATTCTTGAAAGCAGAAATGAATTTTCCTTCAAGCAATACTGCTGCAGGTATATCTGTGCTTTTGAATTTTTCGTCTTCAGGTGTGCGCCTGTTTTCATTCAGGCTGATCAATGCCGGAGTTGAAATAACGCGTGAATTGGAAGACGACGATAACAAAATCGTTTTCTTTACTGTTCTTGCTCCAACCGTATCAATTGAATTGACGAACCTTCCCGCAACGAGACCAATGCTTTTATTGATGATGTGATTATCGGCGCTTTGAAATACCGGGAAATAATTCCAGGGCAAATATTCTTTTTGTGGATTATCGGGAGTGCCGCCAACTATGAAAGGCAAAAAATCACACTGCAGATCCATTATCAGGTCTGTGTTGATGCGGACGCCATAATGGAATAAAAACTCTGTAAGATCAAGCCCGCGATCGTATGCGACAACCTGCGGCTTTATCATCAAGCTATCCATTTCTGCATACAGCCGGTCGACGAAGAACATTACGTTACCGCCGCGCATCATGAATTGATCGATCTTTAAGAGTTCATCGTCCGTAAATTTCATCGATGGCTTTACGACTATTAATACATTGAATTGGTCCGGGATAAATTTTTGCGTAGCTAGGTTAAATGAATAGAATTGGTAACGCTGACTGATTGTTTGCCTGAGATCATATGACTCGGGGCCAGCAGGTTCGCCATTGCCGATTGCATAACCGACCACAGGTTTTTCAGGATGCACCAGCTCATCGATATTTTTTAAGAACTGGTATTCGAGTAATGCTTCTGCGTTATTGATTTCAACCTGCGAAATAAATCGGCTGCCTCCCGAATATAAATTGATGAGGTTTGTGCGGCCTTTATAAGTGATGAGTGCAACAGGAAAAACATATTTCTGTTCCTGGCCTTCCTTGACCTGCACAGTAAGGTTGATTGGACTTACGCCCATACGTTGCAAAGTATCCTGGTACTTTACTCCCGGAATGTCTGGTAGTTCATCTTGTGGCGAAATAAAATTGTAGTGGATCCTCGAACTGTTTCGATCTTTCAAAAGGCTGAGGAATTCCTGCGTTGAATTTGCCAGCTTTCGGAATCCGGAAGGAAAATCTCCTTTGAGAAAAACATCTATTTGCAGGTCATCATCTAATTGATTCAACAATCCATTAGTCGCCTTTGTCAGTGTGTACCTTTTTTCTTTCGTAAGATCAATTCGTGAGTGAAAGATCGATGCAAGAAAATTAACCACGACCAGGATAACCAGCAATAAAAGCCAGGAATACCGCGAACCGAATATTTTAGTGTTGGCCATTTATTGTTTCAGGAGATTTCGGTTGGTAATGGTAAGAAACAAAAAGATCATGCTTAGGAAATAGATGATATCACGACTGTCAATCACTCCCCTGCTTATGCTGCGATAATGAAAATCGATTCCTATCATTTCAATATAATAATCGGCGCCACCTTCCAGTCCGGGCAGGCGACTAATTGCATTGAAACCATAATACAACAAAGCGCATGCAATAAGGCTCAGGATAAATGCAACGACAGCATTACTTGTAAAACTACTCATGCATATACCAATTGCAGTGAATACGGCTGCAAGAAAGAATAAACCTACATATGATCCAATCGTGGCACCAGTATCTATTCCCTTGTCAGATGATAATTGCTGGATCGAAAAGAAATAAACGACAGTCGGTAATAGTGCTACGATCACCACGGAAAGAGCGCCGAGATATTTGCCACCAACAATTTGCCACCGCGTCAACGGTCTTGTAAGAAGTATTTCGAATGTGCCAGCTTTGAATTCATCGGCAAAGCTGCGCATGGTAATGGCAGGAATAAGCAATAACAATATCCACGGTGCAAGTTCAAAGAATCGTTCAAGCGTGGCATAACCGTAATCGAGAATATTATTCTCAAATACAAATAATACCAGGCCATTTGCTACGAGGAAAACAATGATCGCGATATAGCCCGTAAGACTACTGAAGAATTGACGAAGTTCTTTTTTACAGACGGACCACATAAAGGCGCAAAATAAGATAAAAGCTTGGAGAATTCTGAATTATGGGTTATGCCGCGCCTTCGGCAAGCATTGCGCCACCGCTAAAGCTAATGCGGCACGCGGTTGGCGGCCGAAGGAGTTATGAATCGCAGTCTAACGTGAATGAATGTTTTTAATGGCAATAAAAAAACCTCCAGAAGGAGGTTTGAATTATTTCAATCAAGTTCTAAACTGCAAAACTTTCGCCACAACCGCAACTTCGGCTGGCATTGGGGTTGGTAAAATAAAAACCTTTACCATTTAGGCCATCGGAAAAATCAAGTGTTGTATTCACGAGATACAAAAAGCTTTTCAGGTCAGTCACTATCTTCAGGCCGTTATCCTCGAACACCTGGTCCATAGGTTTGGCTTCATTGTCAAAATCGAGCTTGTAGCTCAATCCCGAGCATCCACCACCAACTACACTCACGCGCAGAAAGTAAGACGGATCAGTGCCGATACCAGCATCGGCCATTAGTTGTTGAACCTTGACCTTTGCTTTGTCACTTATGTATATCGAATTATCAAGAGCTACGCTCATAACGCTATTCCGTAATTACGGAACTGTTCTAATTTTAAGATTGTATTTTTTTCAGCCCACAATTAGTGAACCACGCTTTCCTGGAATTTCACTTCAGGCAAACCATTTTTCTTGCGATAATCGTTCACTGCCGCTTTGATAGCATCTTCAGCTAATACTGAACAGTGAATCTTTACCGGGGGAAGATGAAGTTCTTCCACGATGGTCATGTTGTCTATCGTGATTGCTTCATCGATAGATTTACCTTTAAGCCATTCCGTGGCCAGTGAAGAAGAAGCGATTGCTGAGCCACAGCCAAATGTTTTGAACTTGGCGTCTTTGATTACACCAGTAGCATCGTCTACTTCGATCTGCAGGCGCATTACGTCGCCGCATTCTGGAGCGCCTACCAGGCCGGTGCCAACGTTTTGTTTGCTTTTATCCAGCGTTCCTACATTTTTCGGATTCTGGTAGTGGTCAATTACTTTTTCTGAGTATGCCATGACACGAAATTTTAAGTTTTAGGTGCTAAGTTTTAGGTTTTCAAAGCACCGATATTTTTGTTATTCTTCCATGTTTTAAGTGTCGTTAACCTAACACCTAAAACCTACAACCTAACACCCCTAATGGTGTGCCCATTCAATCGTATTCAAATCAATTCCCTCTTTGTACATTTCCCAAAGTGGGCTCATCTCTCTTAATTTAAGAACTGTATTAGTAACCTGTTCTATTGTATAATCAATTTGTTCTTCTGTTGTAAACCTGCCAAGGCCGAAGCGAAGCGAACTATGTGCGAGATCATCACCAAGTCCCAGCGCTTTTAATACATAAGATGGTTCAAGCGACGCAGACGTACAAGCAGAGCCAGACGATACAGCGATATTCTTATTAAAGCCCATCATTAACCCTTCACCTTCCACGTATTTGAAAGAAATATTTGTAACATGCGGAAGCTTGTGTTCTTTATCTCCGTTGAGATATGCTTCTTCAATTTTAAGTAATGCATTCTGGAGTTTATCACGCAGCTTACTCACTCTTGCAGTTTCTTCTTCCATTTCATTTGTGCAGATCTCACAGGCTTTACCGAATCCGACAATGCCTGGTACGTTCAGTGTACCACTACGCATGCCACGTTCGTGTCCGCCACCGTCCATCTGCGCGGTCACTTTTACTCTTGGATTTTTACGGCGAACATATAAAGCACCAACACCTTTTGGTCCGTACATTTTGTGTGCAGAAAAGGCCATCAGGTCGATGCCATCTTTATTTACATCAACAGGAATTTTACCGACAGCTTGTGTTGCATCGCTAAAAACCAGGATCCCTTTTTTCTTTGCGAGTGCGCTTATTTCTTTCATCGGCATGATGGTACCAACTTCATTATTGGCATACATGATGGCGATAAGAATTGTCGTTGGTTTAATTGCGGCTTCGAGGTCGGCCATATCGATAAGTCCATTATCTTTTACTTTCAGATATGTGATTTCCGCGCCTTCTTTTTCGAGATGCTTGCAGGTATCGAGTACTGCTTTATGTTCAATATTGCAAGTGATAATGTGATTGCCTTTACTTGCGTACATTTCAAACACACCTTTCAATGCAAGATTATCGGCTTCGGTAGCGCCAGATGTAAAGATGATCTCTTTCGGATCAGCATTAATAAGTTTTGCTACCTGTTCGCGGGCGTAATCGACCGCTTCTTCAGCTTGCCAGCCAAATGGATGGTTGCGGCTTGCAGCATTGCCAAATGCATTGGTAAAATAAGGCACCATGGCCTCCACTACCCTGGGATCGCAGGGCGTCGTGGCATTATGATCAAGATAAATGGGAAAATTCAGCATATAAATTAGACGCTATTTCGTTTAGTATTAAACGCAAAATTAGCCCAAAAGGTTCTATTTCTCAGGCTTATTTTAGGGTTAAACCCTAATTTTACCCGAAATCGAAAAGCGATTTCAAATAGCTGTCATGCAAAATGTTGAACATATAGGCATCGCGGTAAAATCCCTGGCTGGTTCGATCCCCCTTTTTGAGAAATTATTGAACTCCCCGTGCTACAAAACCGAGCTCGTAAAAACCGAAGGTGTAAATACGGCTTTTTTCCAAAGCGGCAAGACCAAAATTGAGCTTTTGGAAAGCGTCGATCCGGAAGGCGTAATTGCTCGTTTTATTGAGAAGAAAGGGGAAGGTCTCCATCATATCGCTTTTGAAGTTGCCGACATCGAGGCGGAAATGAAGCGCCTAAAAAACGAAGGTTTCGTGCTTTTAAATGATAAACCAAAAGAAGGTGCCGACAATAAGCTTATTTGCTTTTTGCATCCAAAGCATACTAATGGCGTGTTGATTGAACTGTGTATGGAAAAGAAATAAATTACTGCGGCGGTTCTTTATCGAAACTATTTTCTTCCACTGTCGAATCGGAGTTGACGATCCCGAGTTTTTCTACTGCAACCTGAGCGGCTATTTGTGAAGCGTCTTTTTTATTGAAAGCTTTTCCTTCGGCAATACTTTTTCCATCGATCACCGCCGCGATAGTGAATAATCGCCTTCCATTTTCAAGTTTTTCATTGATGGTTTCGAATTCGAGCACTTTACCATTCTTGTTGGCCCAACCGTAAAGTTTATTCTTATGGTTGATCTCGAGTATTTCAAGATCGTCCATGAACATGTGCGGAAGGATAATAAAATCAAGCACCCATTTGCTTGTTTTTTTATACCCGAAATCGAGATACACGGCGCCGACTAATGCTTCGAGTGTATTGCCGAATATCTGGCTCACCTTTAATGAGCCGTCCATTTTATTATACAGCGTCACTTTTTTCAAACCCATGCGAATCGCAATCTCATTTAATTGTTGGCGATTGACCATTTTGCTGCGCATCTCGGTGAGAAAACCTTCTTCTTTGTAGGGATAACGTTTGAAAAGATAATCTGCGATCAATGCACTCAACACCGCGTCACCAAGATATTCAAGGCGCTCGTTGTTTTCGTGTGCTCCTTCCCTCACCGATCGATGAGTAAGCGCGGTTTTATAAAGTGAAAGGTTACCCGGTTTGAAGCCCAATATGTTTTTAAGCTCTTTCTTAAAGGTCGTACCGGAATGTTTCTTAAAAAGTTTATTCAGGAAATCCACAGAAGGTAAACTACGAAAAAAAGTTGAAAATGCGTGTTGGTGCTAAGTTCTAAGTTTTAGGTTTTAAGTTATGCTGTCATTTGACAGAACACATATTGCGTGGCCATATACTTCTGAACATTTAAAAAAACTTTTGATGTATCGAGCGTCTTAAACCTAAAACTTAGAACCTAAAACCTAACACCGTTTACTTGTATTTTTTTACAATCACGCACGCATTATGTCCGCCGAAACCAAATGTATTACTGAGTGCAGCGTTCACTGTGCGCTTTTGTGCTGTATTAAATGTGAAATTTAGTTTTGAATCAAGTTCGGGATCGTCAGTGAAATGATTGATGGTTGGAGGAACGATGTCGTGCACCACGGCCTGTATGCAAGCGATTGCTTCGATAACGCCGGCCGCACCGAGACAATGCCCTGTCATGCTTTTGGTAGAACTGATATTGAGTTTGTATGCATGTTCACCAAAAACATCAACGATTGCTTTTGTCTCAGCAATATCACCAAGTGGAGTTGACGTTCCGTGTGTATTGATGTAATCAATTTCTTCTGGCTTCATCCCTGCATCATCAAGTGCGGCGAACATTACATTCTTTGCCCCGAGTCCTTCCGGATGTGGTGCAGTGATGTGATGTGCATCTGCAGTTGCGCCGCCACCCACGAGTTCGCAATAGATCTTTGCTCCACGTTTTTTCGCAGCTTCCAGTTCTTCCAGTACAATCACGCCAGCTGCTTCGCCCATTACAAAACCATCGCGATCCTTGTCATAAGGGCGACTGGCTGTTTTGGGATCATCATTCCTTTCGCTCATTGCTTTCATTGCATTGAAGCCGCCAACGCCAGCTTCACTTATCACCGCTTCGCTACCACCGGTCAATATTATATCGGCTTTACCAAGACGAAGTAAGTTGTATGCTTCAATCATTGCATTCGTACTGCTTGCACAGGCACTGACGACGGCAAAATTTGGTCCGCGGAGATTGTGGCGCATGCTGATTTGGCCTGCTGCGATATCCAGGATCATCTTTGGAATAAAGAAAGGATTGAAACGTGGCGTTCCATCACCTTTTGCAAAATCGGTCACCTCGTGTTGGAAAGTGATCAAACCTCCGATACCGCTGGCGAATACAACGCCGCAGCGATCGGGGTTGATATTATCTCTTGTTAAACCGGCATCAGACATAGCCTGGTCACTTGCAACCAATGCGAGTTGTGTAAACCGATCGATCTTGCGTGCTTCTTTTTTATCAAGATGTTTAACGGGATCAAACCCTTTTACCTCACACGCAAATTTTGTACGGAACTTACCAGCATCAAACTGTGTGATCATATCAGCGCCAGATACACCACCAATCAATCCAGTCCAATAATCATTTAAGTTATTGCCCAGAGGTGTGAGTGTTCCTATTCCAGTAACAACTACTCTTTTTAGTTCCATATTGCCGATACGTTGATAAGATAAAACCGCCTTCTCTGTAATAACAGTCAGAAGGCGGAGTCTGTTCATTCCCGCGTCGGGGATCCTGTTGTCCTGCATATGCAGGACCGGTAATTATTTTGCATGCTCTTCCAGGTAAGCAACTGCCTGACCAACCGTAGTGATGGTCTCGGCCTGCTCGTCAGGAATAGAAATATTGAATTCTTTTTCGAATTCCATGATGAGTTCTACTGTATCGAGGGAATCCGCTCCAAGGTCGTTAGTAAATGAAGCCTCATTAGTAACTTCTCCTTCGTCAACACCTAATTTGTCAACGATAATCTTTTTAACTCTTGATGCAATGTCTGACATGTCGTATTAGTTTAGTTATTGGGTGCAAAAATATGTTTTTTGATTTAACCAGCATCGCAAACCCTATTTTTTCCGCAACGGCGTCAAAGAACTGAAAACGAAGTGATAGTACCACAATTTAATTAATGTAGATGATAAATTAATAAAGAAAAACGGTTGGCTGTATGGGAGGTTCTTTGTAAATTGAAAACATTCACTCATCATTTATTTTTCAATGGCGCTGAAAATCATCGATCATGGAACACCTGAATACCGTCAAATGGTAAAGCTGCGCGATGATATTTTGCGCAGGCCACTTGGCCTTATATTCACTGATGAAGAACTCGAAGGTGAAAAGGATAATATCCTGATTGGTGCGTTTGAAGAAGAACAAATGCTTGGCTGTTGCATGTTGGTAGAAGAAGCGCCGGGAACAGTTCGCCTTCGGCAAATGGCTGTGTTGAATGATCTGCAGGGTAAAGGTATTGGACGTGCGCTTATGAATTTTGCAGAAAATCTTGCACGCGATCGCGGCTACAAATGTATACGTATGCATGCTCGCATCAACGCGATTGGCTTTTACGAAAAAGTCGGTTATAAAATGCTCGGCGACCAGTTCGTCGAAGTCACCATTCCACATTATGTAATGGAAAAAGTCCTTTAAACGTTTAAGACGTTTAAAGGTTTAAGGGTTGGTTCCATAGATAGAACCTAAAACTTCCCTTTATTATTTCTTTTGAACTTTTTGTTTGAGTAAATGACGTAATTCAAAAACTTCATCCCGGCTGGAGCAACCGCTTTTTGGAACAAGAATAAAAGAGCGGCTATCGAAGTATAAATGGAAGAAATGGGGACTTTCAATAAAACTCTTCAGCGCTTTCCATGGCCATGTTCGTGAACCGCGCTGGTGCGCTAAGGTGAATTCGTCCGATTCAAAGTGCATAGTAAATTCATGGCGGAAGGTTTCAGCCCGACGGTATACCATGCCTGGTAAAATAAACCAGAAGCTGATCATCAGGACGAGCCAGAGACCAGAGCCAACAAGGAATGCAGACGCATTTATCTTTTCAAAAAAATAAAGTGTGAGTGAAACAAGAGCAAATACATTTACGACGACCAGCATGATCCTTATCTCTGGTTTGCTGATGAAGTGATAGCGCAACGCCTGTATCACTTGCTTTTTGTCGTATCCGAAATGTATCGTCATATGGAAGGTGCCAGTAGTTAAATATTGAATCGTACAAATATCAAACGTACAACCAATTTATACATCTTCATATGATCATTGCCATGGTTGTGTCTTTTCTTGGTTGTTCATCAAATTTATGGTGGCGGTGCCTGTTATAATAACAAAACAAAAGGCCGGTCTGTTAAAACAAACCGGCCTTTTACGTAAATGCAATGATTATTGTGTATTCGAACCGTTTTCTGGAATGTTGAACAGGCTTGCTACCTGATGGTATGGCATAGCCTTCAATTCTTCAACTGTATAACCCGCCGCGTTTCCGCTCATTACTCTGCCACCAGCTACGCCGCCAGGAATAATGATGTAACGGAATTGGTAATCCGCGTTCACCACTACACCACCGGTGTTATTTGTTGTCTGGTTGTAATAGATCAGGCGACCTACAACAGGCATATGACCTACGATGATGCCAGGGTTGCCAGGTATAATAAATGGCAACAGGTATGGACCTACGCCTGGGAATGTTGGGTTACCATTTTTTGTATAAGCCAAAACAAGACCGTTATCCAAAATAGCCTGTGTGATTCCGGGAGCGAGTTTGTTTGCTCTTTTTGCTGTACCAAGATTTGCCATTGCTGAGTCACCCCAGTTTGCAGCTACAAATGAAAACCATGCAGAGTAAATTACGTTAGCAGTTCCGGCAGGACCAGCAGGACCAGTTGCACCAGCAGCACCGGCGGCACCAGCTGCACCAGGAGTACCGGGAGGGCCTTGTGGACCTTGCGCTCCAACGGGACCTTCAGGACCTTCTTTTGTACAGCTTACTGCTATAAATGTGATGGATAGAAATAAAAGTGACAGTGATCTCAACTTTCTCATAACGTTTGTTTTGGCAGTTAAATTAGTTTCTTGAAGTATACGGGGCAATCCGTTACAACAGGATTAAAGTTAGGGGAAAATATATCATTCCAACCTTACGGTAAAAAAAAATTTCCGATTCATGTGGTTTTGCAAACCAAAGGGTAACCGTTACATTTGTTTCCTTTACAAACCATCTTATTATGCAGCGTTTTGCGGTGTCTTTGTCCCTGTGTATCCTGTTATATTCTTCCACTGCTTTATCTCAATTTTCTAAAGGAACAAGAATGGTCGGCGCATCGGTTGCATCGCTGTTTTTTAACTCCGGCAGCGGGGAACAGACCGTCACTTCTATCGGTAGTACGACAGCAAATGTGACTGGTTATGGTATCAACATTACACCTTCTCTTGGATGGTTCATTTCCGAAAACACGGCGGTTGGTTTTACGTTTAATCTTAATCCATCGAGTGAGACGATCTCATTTGAAGAAAACGGCAGCACGTTTCAAAAAGACAAGTCAAATAATTTCAACATCGGCTTAGGCGGTTTTGTCCGCAACTATTTTGGTAAAAGCAAATCACTGCTTCCATTTGGCCAGTTTGCTTTTGATGCTGGTATTGCAAACACAAAAAAAGAAGGCTTTTTTTATGGTGGTAGCGGTACAAATGTTTACAAGGAAACATATGATACCAAGTCTTCGGGTGGTTTTTTTGCAGATGCAAATTTGCAGGTCGGCGTTGCAAAAATGGTTGGAGAATATACCGGCCTCGACCTTTATATAGGCTATAATTTTTCTTACAGCAAAAACACATTGAACACAACCCGCTTAAGGGATGACTTGATCGATGGCAGCATTGATCAGACGTCGTCGAACGAAACAACTAACAAATTCACCAATCATCGTTTCCTGTTGGGAGTTGGGTTCCAGGTTTTCTTACCGAAAAAGAAAAAGTAGCGGGCACAAAAAAGATCCCGACGCGGAGCCGGGATCCTATAGTTATTTTACCATTAGTCTTACTTACTCATCATTTGCTTTGCTTCAATGCTAAGCGTAGCATGAGGCACAGCGCGAAGACGGGCTTTGTCGATAAGTTTGCCGGTCACCCTGCAAATACCGTAAGTCTTATTTTCAATACGCATCATCGCCTTTTCAAGATGGTCGATGAAAGTAATTTGGCGGCTGGCCATTTGGCTCAGTTGCTCGCGTTCCATACTTACACTACCGTCTTCCATTGTCATGTAGCGGGCTTCATCCATATCACCACCTTCATCACGACGGGTAATTAAACCCTGGAGGTACGCTAGTTCTTTCTTGGCTGCGTCAAGTTTCTTGGTAATGATTTCTCTGAATTCTGTCAGATCACTATCAGAGTATCTCATCGTTGGTCCGTTATTTTCGTACATAGGGGAATCTAATACAGATTTAGTAAATTCTGGTTCATATTTCACCGCGCTTTTGATCGTTGTTTTGGGTATGACAACTTTCGAAGGCTTCGGTGGTTCTTTCTTAACCACGGGCTTCGCCGTAGGTTTGATAGACACCAATGATTTGGGATCTACTGCGCCATTTTTTTTCAGTGCCGGTTTCGCAGCGACCGGGGGCGGCGGCGGAGGTGTTGGCTTCACTTCCGGCTTTTGTGCAGGTTTCGCGGCTGCTTTCTTTACGGGCACTATTTTCTTAGGAGCTGGCTTACCAGCAGATTTCTTCGACACAGGCTTTTCCTTTTTTTTAGGTGCAACTTTTTTAGCTGCGGGTTTGGCAACAGGCTTCTTAGCCGCCTTTTTCGGGGCTTGTTTGGCGGCAGGCTTTTTAGAAGCTGATTTTTTCTTGGTAGCCATAATTAGCCTTTTTTTAAAACAATCACTTTTAGCAAAACATCGTTAATATCAATCCCGATGGGTTCCTGGGTGGCAGGCACTGCCGGAGCAGTTCCATCGGGTATTTCCGATACGATTTCCAGCTTATCTGCCAGAATTTCGGCGCAAATATAGTCTTTAAACTGAGCCAAAGAATTTTTCATTCCGTTGACTGCAGCCACTTTTACTTCTATTCTATCGGTTAAGTCAAAACCCTGATCCTTGCGTATTTTTTGTATCCTGTTTACGAATTCGCGTGCATTGCCTTCAGCTTCAAGGTCGGGAGTGAGAGTTACGTCCAGCGCTACAGTCAGGCTTCCTTTACTGGCCACCGTCCATCCCGGGATATCTTCACTGCTGATTTCAACATCGCCTGTCTGTAATATTACGGGTTCGCCATCAATTGACAAATTATATTGACCTTCTTTTTCCAACCGGGCAATGTCGTCCTGGCTGAACTGTGCCAACGCTGTGGATACCGCTTTCATCTTTGCTCCAAGTCTCTTGCCAAGTGCCACAAAATTCGGTTTGATCTTTTTCCTTATAAATGTATTGTTCGCATCAAGGTATTCGATGGCCTTTACATTCACTTCGGCTCTCACAAGGTCTTCTACTTTTTCAAGCTGCGTTTTCATCGATGGATTTAACACAGGTATCAACGCTTTTTGCAAAGGCTGTCTTACTTTGATGTTCACTTTCTTTCTTAACGAAAGAATTAGCGATGAAGCGTCCTGTGCAAGCTGCATTCTTTCTTCAAGCGATTCATCGATAGCCGATGTGTTTGCTACAGGAAAATCGATATGATGTACCGATTCTGCGTTGAACCTGCCGGTTACCGAGTTGAGGTTTTGGAAAACAGCATCACTGAAGAAAGGCGAAATTGGTGCGATGAGTCTTACGATCGTCTCGAGGCATTCATATAACGTCTGGTATGCACAAATCTTATCCTGCTCATATTCTCCTTTCCAGAAACGACGCCTGCATAATCTAACATACCAGTTGCTCAAATGTTCATCCACGAAATCTTCAATGGCGCGACCGGCCTGGGTTGGCTCGTAGTCGTCCATATGTTCATTCACCTTCTTCACAAGTGAATTTAATGACGAAAGTATCCAGCGATCGATTTCCGGCCTTTGCGCCAATGGCACATATTCTTCTTTAAATGAAAAGCCATCGACGTTTGAATACAGCGCGAAAAACTGGTAAGTATTATATAATGTGCCAAAGAACTTGCGCTGTACCTCTTTGATGCCATCGAGGTCAAACTTCATGTTTTCCCACGGCGATGCATTCGTAACGAGATACCATCGCGTAGCGTCGGCGCCAAAAGTCTCAATTGTTTTAAATGGATCAACCACATTGCCCAGGCGCTTGCTCATCTTATTGCCATTCTTATCGAGCACAAGTCCATTTGATACGCAAGTCTTATACGCGACACTGTCAAACAACATTCCTGCAATTGCATGGAGTGTATAGAACCAGCCACGCGTCTGATCGACACCTTCAGCTATATAATCCGCCGGGAATAATGAGCTTTCGGAACTTCTCTTTGCACTTGAACCTTTCGTCAGTTCGTGGTATTTGAAAAAATTCTCCGGGCTTAATGGACCAAATTTATTTGAACTGGTATCGGGCAAACCCCATTGCGCATATGGCATTGCGCCACTGTCAAACCAAACATCAATAAGATCAGGGACGCGCTTCATTGGTTTACCTGAATCACTCACCAATATTATTTCATCCACATAGGGTTTGTGGAGATCAAGAATTCCTTCGTGCAGGTAATGTTTATTTACATCACCGCCGAGTACTTCATTTGCTTTACGAATTCCCTGGTTTAATTCTTCTATAGTGCCAATGCATTTTTCTTCTTCACCATCTTCCGTTTTCCAAATTGGCAAAGGTGTACCCCAGAAGCGGCTACGGCTAAGATTCCAGTCAACCATGTTCTCAAGCCAATTGCCGAATCTTCCTTCACCTGTCGACTTCGGTTTCCAATTGATGGTCTTATTCAATTCCACCATTCGATCCTTCAGCGCTGTGGTCTTAATGAACCAGGCATCTAATGGATAATAGAGAACTGGTTTATCAGTTCTCCAGCAATGCGGGTAACTGTGTTCGTATTTTTCTACCTTGAATGCCCTGTTTTCTTTTTTCAGTTTTACGCTCATATCAACATTGACATCAACGTAATTCTTTTCGTCTTTATAATTCTTTACATAACGATTGCTAAACTCACCAAGTCCGTCAACAAACTTTCCCTGCTTGTCAACCATGGTAAGAATACCGATGCCGTATTTTTTTCCTACTCTAAAGTCATCAGCGCCGAATGCGGGCGCAGTGTGAACGATACCTGTACCGTCTTCGGTCGTAACGAAATCGCCAAGTAATACCTGGAACGGTTTCGCACCCGGAGTCAGGCGTTCTATTTCCGCGGGGGAGTTAGCGTCATATGGCAACAGTTGCTCGTACTGTATACCTTCAAGTTTCGATCCTTTGAATTCGCCAAGAATTTTCCAGGGAAGGATTTTCACTTTCTCATTGTATGATTCAAAGTCGCCATTCTCACCTTCAGGTTTGAAATATTTTCCTATTAAAGCTTTTGCAAGAATTATATTAATAGGTAAATGCGTGTAAGGATTGAATGTTTTGACCAATGCATAATCAATATTGGGCCCAACTGTCAATCCAAGATTCGAAGGAAGTGTCCACGGCGTAGTCGTCCACGCAACGAAGAATAATTCGCAATCACTTTCTGCCTGCTCGCAGCCAGCTGATTTAAAAAGAAATTCGCTCTTATTATCGCGGATAGCTTTAAACATTGCCACCGCCGAAGTATCCTTTACATCTTTGTAAGTGCCCGGTTGATTGAGTTCATGTGAACTTAATCCTGATCCGGCTGCTGGCGAATATGGTTGGATGCTTACACTTTCATAAAGCAATCCTTTCTTGTATAATTCACTCAACAACCACCAAAGCGTTTCAATATATTCATTCTTGAAAGTGATATAAGGATCATCCAGGTCTACCCAATAACCCATCTTGCGCGTTATGTCATCCCATTTATCTTTATATCTCAAAACTGCTTCACGACATTTCAGGTTATATTCTTCGACTGAGATCTTCGTGCCTATATCTTCTTTACTGATGCCGAGTTCTTTTTCCACTCCAAGTTCGATCGGTAATCCATGCGTATCCCATCCGCCTTTTCTTTTTACCTGGAAACCTTTCATGGTTTTATAGCGGCAGACAAGATCCTTGAGTGTGCGGGAGATTACGTGGTGAATGCCGGGCATACCATTGGCGCTTGGAGGACCTTCATAAAAAACAAAAGGTGTCGATCCGTCCTTCAACGCAACGCTTTTTTCGAAAGCATTGGTCTCTACCCATCGCACAAGAATTTCCTGCTCGATAAGTGGAAGGTTCAAACCTGAAAATTCGCGATACCTGGCTGCCATAATGCTTTATCCGGCTGATTTTAAAGTCTGCAAAGGTACAGGAAATAACAGCTAAAAAACCGGCAGATAAGAGAATTGAAGAAGATAAATTACCGCTGGTGCGTCAAACTTTTTTGCTACGTATACGGCTCAGGGTTTCAATGGTCATTCCAAGATAAGAAGCCACATATTTGAGAGGGATTCGATTGGCAAGGGCGCCTTTTGTATCGAGAAAATGACGGTAGCGTTTACTCGCATTCGGTATCCGGCAGATGAACGCCCTCTCTTCGGCGTCCCGGTAATATTGTTCGAGAAGTTTTCGACCAACGATATTCATTTCCATATGATGGTCGTACAGGTATTGTAATGAGCTATGATGAGCGCCTACCAGTTCACAATCTTCAATCGCCTGGATATATTCCGCTGCAGGTTTTTGCAAATCGAAACCGCGAATGGAGCTGACGATTTCATTTTCCGCAGTGATCCACGTAGTGATTTCTTTGGGGCCGTCTTTTATAAATCCACGCACGACACCCTTGCGAATAAAATACAAGTATTCGCAAAGCTCGCCCGCCTTTAAGAGATAGGTATTCCTTTCAACTTTTTTGGAAAAAGTATGTTCGTTGATGTAACTAAGAGCATCTGCGCTAACCGGGTAAATGTATTTAACAAACGCGGCCAATGGTGATTCACCATTTTCCCAAGCCTGTGTTTCCTTTCTTTTTAATAAAGAGTTGTCCAAGCTGTGACTATTCATTTCAAATATCATAAGGGGTGAAGATGGTGTTTTTCAGAACCTGCACCAATTAAATATATACAATCAGGTGCATAGACAATATACCGTGTCGAAGGTATTTTCCAAAGCTTGGGGCATAAAAAAAGCTATCTCGCCGGGGCGGATAGCTTTGTATGCTTATACTGACTGCTTTATCCTTTCTTCACCAGGACTGCTTCATAGGCCGGGTAGCCGCGTTCTCCATTTTGGGTGAGTGCAGTAAACCGCACTTTGTAATAGTTGTTGTCGCCATCTTTCACAACATAATAGCGATCTGTTCTTACCGCAGGAGCTGAAGTCGGTCCTCCACCAGCGCGCCAATCGGACCCGATCGCCGTTTGAGAAGTTGACCAATTAAGAGCAAGGCTCGCATCTGAAAGAGAAGCTTCATTAAAATCAGCAAACGCTTTAACAGACGTCATCACTTTTGCTACCTGCACGTTCCGGTTTTGCACGATGATATCCTGGAAGAGATATGGAACTTCGCCGGTGCCGAAATTGGTTATGTTCGAAAAATATGTCCACGCGATATCCCATTTTTTCTTTTCCGGCTCAACGCTTACTGCACCGTTATCAAACGAAACATATTTGAAGAAGTATGCTTCATCTTTTGCAACCCCGATTTCCTGGAAAGAAGTAGCATTGATGTCTGCATATTGGAGAGTGTAGCCACCGTTTGCATTACGGACAATTCTTACTTTTTTCCATCCTCTTGCAGGAGCAGAAGTACCGACGCCTGTTCCGCGATTAATGATGTACACTTTATTTTCAGAAGGCGTTGATGAGATGGCTGCGATGGCGGTCTTCGTAAGATCTCCAGTTGGATAATCTATATATGGCAATGAAGTGGTGGTTGGCGCAAATTGGTTGAACACAACATCTGCTGCGAATCCAAGAGTATCTGCAGCCGTGACCTGGTTAAGATCAGTTTTACTGATCTGTTTGGCCATCATTGCTGATGATGAATTTAAAATCACACGATAGTCATCCGCGCCTGTGTAAAAACCAAGATCCCAGTTTGTGCGCAATACTGGTGTATGCCGATTAGCGCTGAGGTCGATAAATACTTTGTTCGGGAATGTAGCTCCACCACCGTTGATCGTACTTGTAGAACTTGTAGCTACCAGTTCTTTGAAAGTAAGCGTCATTTGCTTGGATGCACCGATATATACAGGGCTTGCAGAACTATAAATATCAAATACGACTTTTTCATCTCCATCATATAATGCCCCCGGAACTTTGCTTACAACGAATGATGCTTCGTTATTACCTGCGGGAACGGTAACAGTGATTTGATTTGATACCGGTGCTGGTGTAATTGTATAATCTGTTCCATACACGGCATTCTGCGAAGTTACATTGATGATGATTGGTGTATTCGCGTCTACTCCCCTTGTCAATTCCACTTTTACAGTTATTGAATTGTCGTTTGCTTCTAGACCTTGCGAAGAGAATTCGAAATTTGCGAGTATCTGCGGCAATTCGGCTTCGCGTTTACGACAGCCTGTTGCCAACACTAGTACGGATAACACTGCGATTAATCCTTTCGTAATTGTTTGTTTCATCTTCTTCCTGGATATTTATGTTTGATTAAATGTTGTTAGTTTTTATTCCAATTGAAAACAAGTCCTCCAAAATAGGATCTGCCTGTTCCGATGCTTAATCCACTGCTTGAGTGAATGGCGCCAGTTGCAACCTCACTATTGATTCGATCAACGTTGAAAATGTTTCTTATGCCGGCGTTGAGCGCTAAATAGTGTCCCAACTTTTTATTGAGCGTAAAATCTGCGATGTGGTAGCCTTGTACTTCAGTAAGCACGATATCAGGACCGCTTGTGACATACATGGGGCGCTTGCCAGTGAATTTGTAAAAGAGATTAAGGTCAAGGCCAATGTTGGCAAATGTATATCCAGCTACAATGTTCACTTCAGGTGACCACTGGAGCGTCGGCAATGATTTATCTACTTCTGATTTATCATTATAAAAACCGGTATAAGCAGCTCCGGCCTGGACATTCCATTGTTTGTAACGCATCACACTATTAATGCTAACTCCTGCAGTCTTGCTGTTGGAAATATTCGCGACGATAACTGTATCCGATGTCAGCGAATAAGCATAATCGATCTTATTTTTTATAGAATTGTAAAATCCATTGAGCGCTGCTGTATATGTAGCGCCGCCGACACTACTTTTTTTCCAGTTAAGTGAACCCGTAAAGCTGTGTGAAGTTTCCGCTTTCAAATTCGGATTACCGAGAATGGTGTGATTGGCGTCGATGAAATTAAAGTACAACTCACGAAGTGAAGGAGACCTGAAGCCACGAGCATAAGATAAACGCAGATCAAGATTATCTGACAACCCAAATTTTGTATTGATGGAAGGAATAACCGGTGGCGCGTCATATACTGAATTCTTAATAACACGTAATCCTGGCCGCACGTTGATCCTTGATGTAGGAGTTATCTCTGCAGTGAGAAAGAAAGCATAATCATTGAGTTTATTATTGCCATCTTTCAGTCTTTGACCTTCACCGCTTTCAAGATTTACATCGAAGCCGGGTTGAAACGAAACAGTATTAGATAATTTATACAAAGCAGTACCACGAACCGTGAATCCTTTAAACTCATCGAGGCTTTGCGAACCGATGGCAAGCGTGCGCTCGCCAGTATGTTTGCTGACGTTGGTTGAATAAACCTGCCTGCTATAGTCGGTATATGCAGATTGTAATTGGAATGAAAGATGATTGCTGGCGAAATATGATGCCTGTATTTGTTGCATCAGGCGATTCGTCAAATATTCCTGGTCGAAGGCTAATGTATCGCCGGCTTGCGGATATGCATTGATAAAATTGCCGGGATTGGTAATGATCTCATCGAGACCATCAAAACGATAGCGGGCACTGAACTTACCATTGGTGTAAGCAACAAATCCATTTCCAAGTATCTGGTCTTTTTTATGCCATACCAATTCGCGATCGATCGCTGTGTCTTTCCAACCTCCGAAATAGTTATGGCCAAGTCCTCCACCTATCTCCCAGTGTTTGTATCTCCAGCTAAGACCTGCATATTGATTATGGATACCTTGTTTTATTCCATATTCTTTCCCGATTGATTCTTCATGAACGCGGGCATTCACAGACCATTTTGCTGTATTTGCTTTTTTAGTAATGATATTGATTACACCAGCGAGTGCGTCTGCACCATATACGACTGACATCGGTCCTTCAACTATTTCTATTCGCTCGATTGAATTGATGTCAACCTGGTTGATGTCGATCTCATTTGAAGTTCCCTGGCGGCCAATCATTGGCAATCCATCGATCAAAACTTTTACGTTTTGTCCACTAAGTCCCATCATGGTGATACCCGAACCACCAGTGGCGGGATCTTGTGAAAAGCGAATGTTCAATTCGTTTTTTAAAACGTCCTGGAGTTGCGATGCGCCCTGGCGTTGTATGCGGTCTTTGGTGATAACGCGTACCTGGTAAACAGAATTTTTTACAGATTGCTGGCGGTATTGCCCTGTGATTACGACGGGCTCGAGTTCTTTGGCTTTGGTAGTGTCCTCCTGCGCTAATGCAGTCGCTGCGATTAGTATTCCTGGCAGAAGAAGGAAAAATTTTCTCATAATATCCTGATTCGATCGCAAAGGTTTGTCAGCAAGCGCATTAATTTATCATCCGATTGTCACGAAAGGATAAACTGCAAACTTTGACAAATGAATGACAGCTTTTGTATGATAAACTGAGGAAGATCATAAGATGTAATGTGGCAAAGTCACTTGTTTTTTTCGTGTAGAGTTGTTGTGTTTTCCCTTTGCATTGATTTTTTGAATGTGTGATATTTGTTGAGTGATTAATCATTGATGTTTTTGTACAGAAGAATTTGGAAATTGAATTGTGTGGCGAACAGGCAAAGCTTCTCCAACCTTCATATTTCTTTCTCCTCGTTTACGATGTCCACCAACTACACCTCTAATAAAAATGCCGCAATCGAGAATCATCCCAATTGCGGCCAATTAAACCAACCTTTCAACCAACCTATACCCCGAGTCATCTATCTATCCAAAACCTATTGAACCTCTTCAACCTCTTAAACCTTTTAAACGTCTTCAACCTTTAACGTGTCAAAAACAACCACACGCCAGCGTAACCGCAAACTGTCTCGGCGCAATCGGATTTACACTGTTATCATCATGCACATTATAACTTAGTTTATTCGCCAGGTTGGTAACCTTCGCGCGCACAGAATAAATGCCAGTTGTATAACCCGCAGATACATCAAACAAAACATAATCAGGAAGCGCCATCAACTTGTAAGTTGGATTTGTCGCCGTATTGTTCCTGCCCGCAACTCTGTCACCAACATAAAACGCACCCAAACCAAGACTGAATCCATGGAATCGTGAATAGGGATTGAATGCATAATATATACTTGCATTTGCTGTGTGAGCAGGGTTGTAACGAAGACGATCACCTTCTTTCACCGAACTGGCGTGGCTATTCGACTTGGTATAGCGCGTATCATTATAACTATAACCCGCGATGAAATTAAATCCATATACAGGCTTAGTAGTAATATCAACTTCGACGCCTTTGCTCGTTACTTCACCAACGAGTTCTTTTGCTGCCGGCACCGATGCTGGCGGATTAACAACGGAAAGAGCAAAGTCGCTGTTCACAATCATATAACCAGTAAGATTTATTGAAAGAAGGCCTTTGAACAGATCCGATTTTACACCAAGTTCATATTGATCAAGAATGGAAGGCTTGAGTGGCGCATTGAAAGTATCTACTCCGGTATTTGGACTGAAGTTGTTTGTATAACTGGCGAACAGAGCTAACTTCTTTGTCGGTTGATACACCAATCCAAGTCGTGGATTAAAAGCTTTGCTTGTATAAGACGAAATGAATCCACGCGTCGCTTTCGCCAGTGTATCCACCGATGCTTTATCATTTTGCTGTACGCTAAAACGCACACCTGCGAGTAACTTGACCTTATCAGTTAAAGAAACCAGGTCCTGTACATAAACGCCCATTCTATTAACCGGGCTTGTAGTAAGCAGGCTTGGCGCTAGGTAAGGGATGTCATTTCTCTTTGTGAAAGATGAATTGTAAGGTTTGAACACATTGATCGTGTCATAAATGTTCTTTCCTTTTATTGACGTGTTCGCCAAAGCATTGTTGTATGCATTTGTAACAAACGTAGTCGCTTCTGTTTTGTAGCGGTCTGCATCTGCGCCAAACAACAAGGTATGCGCAACTTTCCCTGTACTAAACTTACCGGTCAGGTCAGCTTGCACGAGATAATAATCTTCCTCTGAATTACTTTTCTGCAAACCTCTAATCCAATCTCCATTGCTTTGAATGAAATAACTGTTTTGGTTTGGCCTTGCAGCGGCGAACAGATCGCTATTATATTTTTGATATCCTGTTACCACCTTTAGCTGCCAATTTTCACGGAGTTGATGCGTAACAGTTACGTTCGCTGTTGTCTGTGAAACTTTATTATAACCCCAGTCAACGCCTAAAAAAGTATTGCGCGGAACAGGTGCTACTTCATAATTGATCGCGCCGGTTCCATAATCGGGAGTGCGGTTATCAGTAAGATAGTCGGCTTCTATGAGCAAATCGGTTTTATTGGAAAGCTTGAAAAGCAAAGAAGGGTCTACATACAATCTTTCTGATTCCACGAAGTCGCGAAAGCTTCCAGCTTTTTCATAAGTACTATTTAACCTAAAAGCTGCTGTCTTTTTTTGATTTAAACTACCATATATATCAAGCGATGGTTTGTAAAAATCATAGCTCCCTGTGCGGAATGATATCTCTCCACCCCTGTCAAACTTTGGCTTCCGGGTTACAATATTCATTACACCACCAGCAGCAACATTGCCAAAAAGAATGGCGCTCCCGCCTTTTAAAAACTCCACTTTTTCAACGCTGCTAAGCTCGGGAAGAACAGCATTATTGTACCTGATACCATTCTTAAATGTATTTGAACTTCCAAAAGCAAATCCCCGGGCAGCGATTTCTTCCTGGAATCCGCCCGTCGTTCCCATCAGGTATACACCATTTACATTTTGTAAAACATCACTCAGATGTAAAGCTTGTTGACGCTCGAGTACATCTTTACCGATAACCATAACACTTTGGGGAAGATCCATTGGTTTCACCGGCATCTTACCAATCAATGCTGGCTTTTCATTCATTGAACGCATTGACGTGACTACGATTTCAGTCAACTGGTTCTCATTTTCCAAAAGAGTAAAATCAATGGGTGAATTTTCATTGGCGCCAATTTCAATGGGATGTTGCACTGTTTGCAAACCAACGAACGAAACGATAAGGGTGTATTTGCCTGGCGCGATTCCATTGATAATATAAGAGCCGTCACTTTCTGTTACAGTCCCCTTCTTAATTTCTTTGAGCTGTACATTAACCTGTGCTGCAGGTTTACCATCACTCGTGTGCACAATACCTTTTACCGCGCCATTTTGCGCACTAACAGCGAAAATGAGTAGCAATTGGGTAAGAATTAGCAAAGCTATTTTTCCGGTTTTATCCATAAATCCTTTCATCTATCAAGTTTTGCGCAAAGCAACGCCAGGTAATTTTAAGCGCATTACGGTAAAGGGAAAAAGGATTTACGCAAACCGTAAAAGAGTCTTGACGAATGGATTAACCTGGCTGAAACATGATCTACAGCGGATCAAATCAACATAAAAAAAGCTGCCGGGCGGCAGCTTAGCTTTTTTATTCAACAACCACTATTCCCTTAGCCAGCACGTGTATCTCCTGTTCCGGCTTAGTGATCGCGGCGATTTCTTCTTTTGATTTCTTTGCGTCTTCAGCATAATGTTGAAGTTGAGCAACGGAAGTAGTTTTTACCTGTACGTTTCCATCAATAACAACTGTTTTTCCTTTGGCGGCAACGGGCAGGAAGAAACCATAATCTTTCATCTTAACTAAAGCAGTCGTGCTATCGTTAACCTGGAGCCTTAGCCAACATCCTTTCTTTGGGCACACATCGACGATCTTTGCTTTAATTCTTGTATCTATTGACCCGGTTTCTCCGAGTTTCGCAGCAACGTCCTTTATGTTAGCAGCACCTTCCGGGTTTACTTTTTCTCCATACCATTCGCCGGGTTTTGCGTCGCCTGCGGGTGGCTGTGCATTCGAAACAAATGCTATTGAAACGATGAGAATACTCAGTAATATTTTTTTCATATGCTGTTTTTAAATGATCTCTCTGGTAGCCGTCAAAGATAATTTTTCCTTTTGGATTTTACCAGCATCCCGTTTAGGGCAAATTGGGTTTGTCAAATAACAAAGGCGGCGCAGAAATCGCCTGCAAAAATGCAAGAAGATCACTCTTCTCCTGTTTAGTAAGTTTAAGTGGCCGCAATAATGCATCAAGATCCTTAACTCCTGGTTGTACCTGATCGTATCGTTTAATAATGCCGGCCAGGCTGATCATAGAACCGTCGTGCATATAAGGTTTGGTAAATACAACGTCACGCAGCGATGGCGTTTTGAATTTTCCTAAATCATCATCCTTATGAGTTACGCTATATCGTCCTTTATCTTCCTGAGCGAAACCATTGTTATGAAACGAATTGTCTGTCAACAACTGGCCATTGTGGCAATTCATGCATCTTGCTTTTGTACGAAAAAGATGTAAGCCGTGCAGTTCAGTCTCAGTAAGCGCATATTTATTTCCTGATAAAAATTCATCAAAGCGGCTTCTGCGGCTTACAATGCTTCGTTCAAACGCTGCAATTGCTCCAGTAATACGATCGGGATCTATCGCTGCATCACCAAACGCTGAATCGAATAATGGAACATATCCTTTTATTTTTTTCAGATTTTCAGGAAGCGTTTGCATATCGCCGTGCATCTCACTTTCACTATTAATTGGTGCGAATGCCTGGTCTTCGAGACTATGGCTGCGACCATCCCAAAACAGCGAAGAATAAAACCAAACATTCTGTATCGAAGGTGAGTTGCGTTTGTTCGATTGCCCTTCATGGCCAACTGAACGGCTTTTTCCATCTGTCCATGATAATTCGGGCCGGTGACATGTAGCGCATGCAATATTACCCGATCCGCTAAGCCTCGGGTCGAAGAAAAGTTTTTTACCTAGCGCGATCAAATGTTTTAATGAATCCGCATTTATCGGACTGGCAGGAAGCATACCCAGCTCTTTCCATTTTACGCCCGGATCAATAGTAGGACGAGGCCACTGTGCCGGTGGTCGCGAATAAATCTCTCGAAGATTTTCTTTTTGTATAAATGATAATGCTACAATTACACTCGCCAACAAACATGATATGACAAGCGACTTGCACATCAATTACCCTTTAACCCAGTTTACCCTTTCTTCCAACGGCTGTCGTTTCGCACCAGTAGAAGGAACTTTGATATAACCGATATAAAAGAAGCCAAGCAATTTATCCTGTTCGCCCAATCCAAAAAACGATTTTGCCGAAGACTTGTATGTTACTCCTCCAGTTGTCCAGTAACCACCAAGACCATAAGCATGAATCGACAGATAAATATTTTCAACTGCGCAAGCTACAGCGGCGATGTCTTCCTGTTCTGGAATATTTTTATTTGTGCTACGCTTCATGCCTATTGCAATCACGTGCGAAGCTTTCAAAGGATTTTGCTGAAGTTTGGTCCAGGTACCTTCTTTGAAATTATCGCCAGCTTCCTGTTTATAGAGTTCACTTTGAAACATGGCCAGCTTATTTAATCCTTCACCCGTAAATACAGTAAATCGCCATGGCTCTTCCTTTCCATGATTGGGCGCCCATGTTGCATTGATCAGGATTTCTTTGATAATATTATCATCTACACGTCTGCCAGCGTCAAATTGATCAGGAAAAGTAGATCGGCGGCTACGCACAAGCTCATTGAATGTGTCAACTGTAGTCATTAATTAAATTTAAAAAGTAATTAGGAGTTTGTTGCAAATTAGCGCAACAACAATTCACAGGGTTTAAGTCCTGTGTGTTTTTTAAATGCAGTAGAAAAATGCGAGATGGAAGAATAGCCCAGCAACAATGAAACTTCAGTCACGCTCAATCCTTTTTCATAAAGAAGATAACGTGCATGTTCCATCCGTTGGTTTTGGTAAAAATCAAATATGGTAGTGCCAAACATTTCTTTGAAACCTTTCTTTAAGTAACATTCATTGATGGCAACTTTCCTGCTAAGCTCACGAATTGTAATTGGCTCGCCGATATGTTGAATAAGTAATTCTCTTGCCTTTACAATTTTTTCGCGGTCGGCTTCATTGGCCAGGAATTTACAATTGACAACATCGATTTCCTTTTCACCGATCATACAATCCATACTATACAGCAGTAACATTTGAACCTGTGCATTGATGTAGATATTCTCGAGGCTATCGGTGTATTCATGATTAAGCACGCTTTCCAATACCAATCTCGTCTTTCCGCAAAGCGGGAGTATTTTGGTAAATGAAGACTGCTTTTGGAAATTCAAAATATCATCGCTGAGTGTATCCGAAGTATTCCTTGGCTTTACAAACTGCGAAAGATGTGCGCGGGAAAATTTAAAGCTCAGCACATCGACACTATTTGCATTATCTGTACAGTTCTTCGAAAGCCCAGCCTTACACATATTGCAATCCGTATCCTTCTGGCGGCAATACACATTACCCGTTACACAAAACCTAAGCTCGAGGTAATTCTCCTTTGGATCAGACTTTTCGTAGTGATAAACCATCATACCGGTATCGTCGATATTCCACTGACTGTTATGACTATACCGTCGAATGCTATAGTGAACCGATCCCGGCATCTGCTGCTCTTTTTCATAAAGAAGCACTAGTTGTTCCTGCATTGGAGCCTGGCGATAAGCAAGAGTAAGTATATCGGGTGGTTGATGCATGTTTGAACTGCAAATTTACGCTTTGAGCGCCGAATAGCCCAAAGGCAAGCCTACTTTATATTCTGTGCGAGGTATTGTGCTAATACTTTATTAGCTAGTGCTGAAGGATGTCCGTCATGCGGTATATAATACGCAGGTTGCGCACCAATGACAGCTGATACTGGTAACACCTTAGCGTTAAACGGAGTAATGAGTTTTGCAACTTTATTCTCTGCAATGTCATTATCTACGACTTTCGAACCCGTCTTAACACCAGGCGCATTCCAGTCGAGAATGATCAGTTTGCCGCCTGATTGTTGTATTGACATCGCCATTTCCCTGATCATTGCATACATTGGCGCGAGATCTTCCGCTTTAATTTTTCGCAAACGGCTGTTCAATAAAATATCATCGAGCTTATCACGGATAAAAGTAAATGTCCCCAGACAACTTATATAGTGGGGCATATTTGAAATTCGACTTTGATTGTGATACCATGGTCCTTTATTCACAAGCGAATCTCCTTCCAACACATATCGTGGCCCTGCAACATTCCACGAATACAATCCCAGTGCCCTGAATAAATGCTGCGAAAAAAATGAATAAACGAACACGCGTCCGTGATTATCACGATTGCCATATTTCTCGTTGAAAAGCGTATATACCTGGTGTGTTCCAAGGCCATTGCATGCGCGAATGATAGTCGAAGTGTTTGTAAGCTGGCCATATTGATAAGCGAGCGTCTGCGTGTCGGCTAATCCTTCTCCCAAAGTAAAACTGCATCCCATGAAAACGGTTTCGCTATCACTTCGCTCAGCTTTATATCCAATGCGCATCGGGTATGCAAAACCATGCGTATCCGAATCCGCAAGAATCGTGTAATGGGTATTATAAATGGTATCACCATTTTCAAAATGTTCTATCGCCATTATTGTTCCCGGGTCAAAGTGAAACCCAACCACCGTGTCATTCTTATAATAATTATTGACCGTGCTGATGATCTTTCTTTCACTGAAAAAATTACGGTACCCAAATTCAATTAGAAGTAAAGTCAACAAACCAACAAAACAAAACAACAGGACATTTGAAAGGGCCTTTCGCCTCCGCGTTTTGTAGATCAGGAAAGCAAGCAAACCCGCGAGACCGATGAAAAAAATGATCTTTATATCCATGTAGTGGATGTTGTCATAATCGATGGTTGTCGAATCTGGCAACGGGCAAATTTACAGGCCGTGTCCCGATTTTTCACTCGAACCATTTATAAAAGCCATAGCGCCTGAGTGTTAAAGCAATATGCGAAAAAAAATTCCGTTTTTGGTTGTAACAATTACCTTTGCACGGTCCACGTTTGAAACGTGGCTTTTTTGTAATAAAGCATGATTCATCCCCATACATACATTCACCCAAATGCCCGCCTCGCGACCAATGTAAAAGTGGATCCATTCACAGTCATTCACCAGGATGTTGAGATTGGAGATGGCACCTGGATTGGTTCGAATGTGACGATAATGGAAGGCGCACGCATTGGTAAAAATTGCAGGGTTTTCCCGGGAGCGGTCATCGCGGCAATTCCACAAGATCTAAAATTCCAGGGAGAGTATTCACAGGTGAACATAGGTGATAATACCACGATCCGTGAATTTGTAACCGTCAATCGCGGAACTAAGGATAAAGAGAAAACTGTTGTCGGTCGCAATTGCCTTATTATGGCTTATTGCCATCTTGCACACGACTGTATTGTTGGCGATAATGTAATCATGAGCAACAACACGCAGATCGCGGGCCACGTCACAATCGGTGACTGGGCAATTCTTGGAGGCATGTGCGCTATTCACCAATTTGTAAACATCGGCCAGCACTCTATGTTGAGCGGTGGTTCTTTAGTTGGTAAAGACGTTCCTCCATATATCAAAGGCGCCCGCAACCCGCTTTCATATGCCGGCGTAAACTCGATTGGGTTAAAAAGAAGAGGTTTCAACGTAGATAAGATCAATCATATCCTCGAAATATACCGCGTGATCTACGGTAAAGGACTTAACATTTCACAAGCAGTGGAATTTCTTGAAGAGGAATTCGCAGCTACAGATGAACGCGACGAGATCGTTCAATTTATCCGCGGCTCACAACGTGGGATCATCAAACGTTTCACTAAAGCGAATGGCGATGAAGGTATCGTTGACTGATACCGGCAAACGTTTCAATCGCGAATGGGTATTCCGTCACTTTACTTACACATTCGAACCAGCCCAATCATACGCTATCACGGGGCCAAACGGATCAGGCAAAAGCACATTACTTCAGGCAATATCGGGATCACTACACATAAATGAAGGCATCATCGCTTACGACATGAACGGCGCCGCTTCAAATTCACACACGACGGCAAAGACGACTGCTGAATCAGTTTATCGATACGTTTCATTGTGTGCCCCATATCTTGAAGTAATAGAAGAAATGACGCTGACAGAATTCTTAGAATTCCATCATGGCTTCAAACCTTTTCTGCCAGGCATTACAATAGAAAAAATAATTACTATAGTCGGCCTTGAAAAAGCAGCCGACAAACAGATCCGCTATTATTCTTCTGGAATGAAGCAACGCGTAAAGCTTGCCCAATGCATATTTTCAGATACTCCCCTCGTCTTACTTGATGAGCCCTGTACCAATCTGGATGTCATAGGTATTGAATTGTATCATCGAATGATCAATGATTATTGCTCCAATCGCCTGGTAATCGTCAGCAGCAATGATGAGATTGAATACCGGTTTTGCAGGGAAAAAATTAATATGTCCGATTACAAATAGCTTTTTTGACCAGCGGTAATCCAAACGCATGTGGTTTTATTAACTTACTGATGTGAAACCTGCGTCTCCACTTACCGTGTTTACGCTGTTACGAAGCGAGCATCTATTTAATATCGATTTCGCTTTTTATAATTTATCTCATCACAGTTTTTGCCGGCATTTCCATGATCACTATGTAGTCGAGTTCGTGGTGAATGGCGCCGATAAATTTTATTGCGATGGCAAAACTTATACAGCTGAAAATAACCAGCTTGTTCTCATCAACCCTGGAGAAGTACATACGGGCAGCACCATTAAGGATACACCACTTCATTATTTCAGCATGTATCCCGATAAGAACAATCTCCGGCAAATAGCCGATTCTTTGCATATTCATTTGCCTTGGGATTTTCGATTCGCTAAAACCGTTCTCGATTATCCTACACTGATTATTAAATTCGGCAAGCTGTTCGACTCATTACGATCCGATGAAGATCTTTTGCAACAGGAAGAGTATTTCTTCGATTGTATGCGCGCTCTACTTTGCCAGCGGCCTCGCGAGAGCAATGATAGTTATAAATACGATGCGCGAGTTCAAGTATTGATTGATTACATTCGCACGCATTTCAAAGAAGATCTGTCATTGCAGGACATGGCACATCTTGCGCGCCTCAATCCATTCCATCTCAGTCGCCTTTTTAAAAAAACCACAGGCGTTTCTCCTTATGAATACCTGGTAATCACGCGTACGGAGCACGCACGCCAGTTATTGCGAAAAGGCTATCGTGTGCAACAAGCGGCTATTGATTCTGGTTTTTACGATACGTCGCACTTTAACCGTTCGCTTCGCAAAATAACCGGGACGTCCCCCAGATCGTTCCTTTCGTCTAAAAAGTCAATTTCGTACAACTTTTAACCACCGAGAAAGCTTTGCTTTGTTAAAAAATACGCCATGGCAAAACGATTTACCTTCGGCCTTCTTATCCTCGTCAGCTTTTTATTAAGGCTGCAGGCGCAGGATAACTATAATGAAATCACGCTGCCGGAGTTGATGAAGAAAAAGCGGCAGGGCGATAAAAATATCGTAATCGTGGATGTAAGAAGTCCGGGCGAATACTATGATTCGATCACCTGGGGAAGACAATCAAACATCGGGCGTATAAAAGACGCCATCAATATTCCTGTACAGGAATTCAGCCGCAACCCTGACGCAGTCAAACAACAATTGGAACAATACAAAGACAAAGACATTTACCTTATTTGCTCCCATAGCTATCGCAGCCGTGTCGCTTCGAACGTTCTTTTGAAAAATGGATTTACGCACGTAAACAATGTTCGCGGGGGAATGACTGAGTGGTACCGTCGTTATGAAGAACTTTATCCTTATAGAGCGGCTTTCCTTGAGAAAAGTGGTAACTACAAAAATATGAGCCCCGCTCAGCTGTATGATCAGCTTTCATCGGGCAAAGATGTCTTATTGATCGGCTTGCGCAATACACCTCGGTTTTGGTGGGACAGCGCCAATCTTCGCTATTACCAGTATTTTCCTATGTTGAAAAATGCAGTGTACCTGACTTATGCTGATTCATTGCAGGTTTTTGAGATGACACAGAAAGATAAATCACGCCCTGTAGTTTTATTCAATATAGTAAACAACGGAGCGGCGGAACTTGCAAACAGGCTGACACAACTTGGCATAACAGATGTTTCTTATCTCGTCGGTGGTTTGAATTTGTTTTATGAAGGATTACGTAACCGCAAGTCGACAACCGATATTTCGAAATTCATCACCACACAAAGCAAAATTGATTTTATTACGCCTGAAAACTATTGCCAGGTCGCATCGAAGACGTATTATCAACTTGTCGATATACGCCACGATACTCTTTTCAATAAAGTCAGGCACGGCGTCAAACACAGCTATAGTCACTTAAAGAACGCGGTAAATTTTTATGAAAAGAATGGTGCGGATGCATTCATGCAACAATATCCTGACAAGAAAAAAGATTACGTTCTTATATCAGAGATTGGTACGGATGGAATTGAATTTGCAAATACGCTTGCGCAAAAAGGTTATAAGATCCACTGGCTCATGAACGGAATAGATCGTTGGGAATGGTACATGAATAATGTGGAGGATTTTGCTTGCAATAACTTGCTTGTCGAATAGTCGCTTAAGGGTTTAAGGGTTGTTTACAGCGGATAGGGTTTACCTGGAATTGAAAGATAAAAATTGCGAAGACGGAAAGACAGTTCAATCATTTTTGCTCCCAACCCTTAAACCCTTAAACCATGAAACCCTTAAACGTTAATGAACGTTACTCATATCAATCTTTTCACCTTCCTTCTTTTTCGCTCTAACGAGCAATACGAATGGAATGCAAATCAGGAATAATATGGAGAGGTAAAGAAATACATCCATAAAACTTAATACAGCCGCCTGCCTTGTCACATTGTATTCCATTAATTGCAGTGCTGACTGTTTTGCGGTGATAATATCTTTTCCTTTACTAATAAAGCCTTGCGTCAGTGCGGTCAGTCTTCCATTCACATCGGGATCATCGGTTCCCAGTTTACTTACGAGAATTGTACGATGAAGCATTTCTCTTCGCGACATGAACGTGATGATCACCGCGACGCCAAACGAACCACCAAGCTGGCGCATCATCCCGGTAAACGCCGCGCCATCGCCAATCTCACGGCCCTTCAATGTGCTTAGCGATAAAGTAGTGATTGGGATAAATAACATTCCCATCGCCACGCCACGCAGAATCAGCATCCAGAAGAAATCACCTTTGCCAGTATCGGGTGTAAGTATTTTATAACCCCACATACAGAAAAAGAAAAACAAGAGCATACCGCCAGCTACAAGGTATTGCTGCTTGACACCACGCTGTAACATTTGACCAATGAATGGCATCATAAAAGCTGTCGTCAACGCTGCGGGCACAAACAATAGACCTGCCTGTGTTGGCGTCCACCCCAGGATTTGTTGTGTGTATAGGGGAATAATAAATGTCGATCCATACAATCCAAAGCCGAGGATAAAAGACAGGATCGTTCCGACACGAAGGTTTCCATTCTTGAGCACTTTCAATTGAACAACCGGGTTTCGAAATGTCATTTCTCTCCATATAAAAAAGAAAGCACCAAGAACACTCGTCACTGTGAGGAACACGATTGTACTGTTGTTGAACCAGTCTTCTTCCTGGCCTTTCTCCAAAATATATTGAAGCGAGCCAACAAAAATCGCGAGCAACGCAATGCCGATCCAGTCTATATCGCCAACAGAACTTTTCTCAGAATACTTTGGGCTTCTTACAAACTGTAGCGTAAGCAATGTTGCGATTACGCCGAGTGGAATATTGATGTAAAAAATAAACGGCCAACCCATGTGTTCTGTTATATAACCACCAAGTGGTGGACCCAGTGTTGGTCCAATAATAACACCGAGGCCATAGATAGCTTGCGCCATTCCTCTTTTTTCAGGAGGATAACTTTCAGTGATGATCGTTTGTGAAGTCACAAGCAAAGCGCCACCGCCCACGCCCTGTAAAAAACGAAACAGTGTGAGCTCCGTGATCGTTGTTGCATTGCCGCACAAAAATGAACAGATGGTGAATAGAATTATCGATGCCGCGAAATAATTACGACGGCCGAATTGAGCCGATAACCAACTCGTCATCGGAATGATTATAACATTCCCTATCGCATAAGCAGTAACAACCCATCCGATCTCACTTGTAGTTGCGCCGAGATTACCGCGCATTTCCGTCAATGATACATTGACGATCGTAGTATCGACGATCTCGAGCAACGCACATATGATCGCAGTTATGGTAATAATAACTCTGCGCGAGCCATATTCAACTAATGAACTTGCCTGAACCATTCTTAACTTTTGAACTAATTAATCTAAATGAACATCAACCATCACATTCATACCAGGACGCAACTTTTTAGAAAGTGTATCCGCAGCATCGGTAAACTCAATCCGTACGGGCAATCGTTGTACAACTTTTACAAAGTTGCCGCTCGCATTATCCGGCGGAAGCAAAGCAAAGGTTGATCCAGTAGCGGGTGAAAAGGATGCTACAGTTGCATCGAACTTATGACCGGGGTACGCATCAGCCTTAATCACGACTTTCTGACCGATCCGCATCTTATTCAATTGCGTTTCTTTAAAGTTTGCAATCACCCATACATTGTCGCTATGTACAATACTGAACATTCCCTGGCCCGGCTGTACATATTGTCCCGGTTGTACATTGACCTTCGACACCAATCCATCCTGTGGTGCAGTAATTACCGTGTAAGAAAGATTGAGCTTCGCTGCATCAACATCAACCTGGCGTTGATGAATCGTTGCATCTGCCACGTTGATTTGTGAAGCTGTTGCATTGCTTTGTACCGCCACAGCATTCGTTTGCTGCGCAGCTTGCTTTTTTTGCTCCTGCAAAATTGCAAGTTGTTTTTCGGCAGTTTGTTTAGCAGCCAAAGCCTGCTCATATTGTTGTTGCGTGATCGAATGATCTTTTATCAGGTTTGCATAACGTTCATAATCCTGCGACGTTCTCCATACATTTATTTTAGCCGCCTCGATCTGTGCATCCACTGTACCAACCGATGCCTGTGAAGTTGCAATGTTTGCACGAGCCGCTGAAGTGCTTGCTCTAGCACTGCCCAGGTTACTTTGCGCAATTTGCAATGCAGCTTCAGCCTGTTCAACTTTAATTGCATAATCGCGGTTGTCCAGAATTACAAGCGTATCACCTTTCTTCACACGTTGATTATCCCGCACTCTTACATCCGTAACATATCCCGCCACCCTCGGTATTACAGGACTGATGTCCGCACTTATTTGCGCATCATCTGTATCCTCGTGATGCTTCGCATGCTGGTACTTCGATATACCAAACCACGTTCCTGCAATAACTAATATTGCAAGAATGATAATAAAGACAGGGTTGCGTTTTTTTGTTTTTGTTTCGTTTGAAGTCGTTGCCATATAAATTTTTCTTACTGTTAGTTTTATTTTTTCAGGTCATTACTTAATAAGCCTGCTGTTTGCAATAATTTGTTATAAGCGACAAATGCGTCAGCACGTGCCAGCGTATAGCTTAATCGAGCCTGGAGTTGCGCAACATCCGCATCAAGCAATTCGGTTGTTGTCGCAAGGCTGTTGTCGAATTTATTTTTTACAATGCGATAGTTTTCGTTTGCCTGCTCTACCGCTTTTGCATATACTTCTATTTTCTTACGCGCACTTACGAGATTTAGGTAACTTCTGTTTACCTGTAGCCGTACGTTGTCGTTCAGCATCGATTCAGTAATTACAAGTTGCTTTACTCTTGCCTGTGCCTGCTCAACTTTCGATTTATTCTTCCAAAGCGATCCAATATTGTATGAAACCCCAACACCGAGATTTACAGCATTCGTCAGCGTAAACACATGCGGCACATCCGCTGCGATGTAACCGCCCGTAAGTGCAAGACTCGGATACATCTCGGCTTTCGTTGCTTTTACTCCCGACTCAGCTGCCTTCTTCCGATAGTCTATCGCTGAAATGTCTTTACGATTTGTAAGTGCAGCCTGCAGGAAGTCATCCAGCACCCGACCATCGCTTTTCTTTTCTACGTTCGAAGTATCAAGTTCTAGTTGCGTGGAAGTTGGTATCCCAAGCATGAGGTTCATATTCACATTCGCCAATTCCCAGTTATTCTCTGCATCAAGCAATCCAAGTTCAACATTCGAAGATTGCAATTCTGCTTTGAGTAAATCATTTCGGGCGAGTAAACCATTTTTTTCGAGGTTGGACAAATCCTTTGTACGTTGTTGCGATTGTGCGAGATTTTCCTGCATCAGGCGAATCGCTGTTTTTGCCTTAAATAAATTCGCAAATGCTTCGATCGTGTTTTGTATTACTTCATCCTTATCATCTTCAGCATCGAGCTTCGCCGCCTGCTCAAGAAACTTGGATGATTCCACGCCGTAACGAACGCGACCACCTGCATATACGGGCAATGATAAATTCACCAATCCGTACAATGCCTGGTTGACTTTAGGATTGTCGCCCTGCGTAGCACTACCATTGCCTTGCGACTTGATGTCAAAGTTTGGATTATTCAGCCAGACATAAGATCCGGTAGCGGTAGCATCGGGAAGTCTCCGGTCGATTGCTTCTTTTAATGCAGCCGTTGCTTCTTCAATCTTTGCCTGGCCGGACTGCAGTTGTTTACTGTTTTTAATGCTGAGATCGATAGCATCATTCAATGTGATCGTCTTTTTCTCCTGCGCAATAGCACCAACTGAAAGGAGAGAAAACACGACAACTAATCTTGATAGTTTATTCTTCATACGTCAATATTGCTTTGAATATTTTTTTTAAATGCTGGCTTAGTTTTTTTCGAATATGCTTTTGAAACTCCTCGGCAGACATGTTTTGAAGCGAATTGATCTCGCGATAATAATGCTGCGTGGTCACCATCGTATTGGCTGTACCAATTAATGTTGCCATCATTAGCGGGATATCAATGCTCTTTTTGAATTCGCCTTTCTTCTGACCTTCCAGTATCAGTTTGCCAATAAGCTCCTGGTTTCTTTTTTTCATTTGGATGATCAATTCCGCCGTCGTGCCAGTGTGATTCATCACCTGCTCTCTCGCCATGATCCGCGAAAAACATTGCTGGCTCATGACTTTATCGATGTAATGGTCGATTAGCATGTTCACCTTTTCCATTGCCGTTAACTCCTTATTCTCTATCCAGCTTTCCAGCGTCATCTTGAACGTTTCGCCGCGATAAGTGAAGAGCGCCTCAAGCAACTTTTCCTTTGAACCGAAATAATAGGAAACCATGGCGAGGTTGATCTGCGCCTTGTCCGCTATATCCCGGACAGAAGTACCATTGAAACCTTTTTCTGCGAAAAGGGTCTCAGCAGTCTCCATGATCTGGACTTGTTTTTCATTAAACTCCATATGGGCTTTTTTAAATCAAGCCGCAAAACTAAACAAATGTTTAATTTAAACAAATGTTTGATTAAGTTTTTTTGAAAAAAGATTGAAAGTAGGCCCAACACAAACCGGGCCACGTGGGCTTTATTGCTTTGAAATGAAGGGAATTAAAGCTGATTACCGCTGACTGGCGATAAGAAGATTGAGATCGGTATATTTTAAATCAAACCGTTCACTGAGGTAAAAATTGGTCAAAGATCCTTTGAACAGGTAAATTCCACTACGCAAATGAACCTGGTGCCATACCAGTTTTTCAAATCCACCTTCCTCACCGGCTTCGAGCAAAAGTGGCATCAGCACATTGCTGATCGCTTGCGAAGCAGTACGCGCAAAACCAGAAGGAATATTTGGAACACAATAATGGATCACGCCATATTTTAAGAAGATGGGGTGTTCATGACTCGTGATCTCGGATGTTTCAAAACAGCCGCCACGGTCTATGCTAACATCGATGATCACAGAACCTGGGCGCATATTGCTAACCATTTCTTCTGTAACAACCATCGGTGTTCTTCCTGTTTCAGAAGCTAAAGCACCCACCGCAACTTCGCAGGTCTTAAGTTGCTTCGAGATCATTCGCGGCTCTATCACCGAAGTCCACAAACGATGACCGATATTATTTTGTAAACGTTTGAGGCGATAAACGCTATTATCAAAAACTTTTACCGACGCACCCAATGCCAATGCAGCTCTAGCGGCATATTCACCAACGATACCCGCGCCGATTATAATAACTTTCGTTGGAGCTATGCCCGATATACCGCCAAGCAAAACACCTTTCCCGTGATTCGCCGAGCTTAAGTATTGCGCAGCGATTAGCATTACCGCAGATCCGGCAATCTCACTCATGCTGCGAACGATGGGATAAGAATCGCTATCGTCTTTCAGATTCTCAAATGAAATAGCGGTGATCTTTTTTTCCATCATCTTCTCAAGCAATTCCGCCTTTAGCACCGAAAGGTGAATAGGCGAAATGATCACTTGCGCGACCTGCAGCAATGGAATATCTTCATCAATTATCGGCGCGCTCTTTACAAGTACGGGGCATTTGAAAACGTCAGCGCGTTCATAAACGATCTTCGCGCCCGCTTCACTATAATCTTTATCACGGTAATGCGATGCTTCGCCGGCATTATGTTCGATTACTACACTATGGCCATTACTGACCAATACGCTTACCGCGTCTGGCGTGAGTGCAATTCTATTTTCCTGGAAAGCGATCTCTTTTGGGATACCAATCATCATTCCCTGAGCCTTTGGCTTTATGTCCAGCGTTTCTTCTAAAGTCTCGTAGCTAAAAGATGTACTGATCTTTGGTTTTTGCTGGCTCATGCAGAGGATTTGCCGTTTTGTCCGGAGTGGGTCAAAATTAGTTATTTATCCCCTACCCGCAACCTTCGGGAAGCAGAATTTACAATTGTAATATATGCGTGTAGTGTATCCTCGGGAAAAATCCCCGGGGCTTTTTCAGGCCATTCGACGAAACACACAGCGTCACTGTACAAACAATCTTCAACGCCAGCCTGTATTGCTTCTTCTTCATCTTTCAAACGGTAAAGGTCAAGATGAAATATCTTTTTCTGGTTTCCATTCTCTTCATAATCGTATTCATTGATGATGGAAAAAGTTGGACTCGTTACAGCATCTTTTATTCCTTTACTATCACAAAGCGCATGAATGAACGTTGTCTTGCCCGCACCCATCTCACCATGAAATGCAATGACCGATGCATCTCCCGCGAGTTTCCAAAACGCTGCGGCAACCTGCTGAATATTTTCACGCGTAAACTCTAAATCCATTCGGCAAATTTAACCGGAATAGCAACCATGTTGCCAAGATATTGTTATTGATAAGACGCCTGCGAAAGAGCATTTAATAACTTTGCAGCAGTTAAAGTCCGGGCAGGAATATGGAAAAAATACAATGGCAGGTTGAGGGAATGGATTGTTCGAATTGCGCGCTAACCATTCGAAAATATCTCGAGAAAAAAGGCGGGCAGGATGTTCGTGTCAACTTCGCAACTGGTGATGTCGGTTTCGAATTGAACGACGGCATCAGAGCCGGTGAACTTGCCGTGGGATTAAAAGACCTTGGCTATGAAGTGACCACTGCGGAACGTCCTGCTGATTCTTCACCCAAATTCCTGGGCACACACCTCCAAAAGGTTTTATTCTGTCTGCCATTTACTGCGGCGCTCATGGTTCACATGTTGCCTGGTGTAAATATCCACTGGCTAATGGATCCGTGGGTGCAATTTTTCTTATGCCTTCCTGTATACATTGTAGGCATGAGCTTTTTTGGAAAAAGCGCCTGGAAAAGCCTCCGCAACGGCTTGCCCAATATGAATGTGTTGATCGCAATCGGAGCGACAGCAGCTTTTGTTTATAGTTTATATGGTACAATCACCGACCAACCGGAATACTTATTTTATGAAACGGCTGCGACAATTCTCACGCTCGTCTTCTTTGGTAATTATATGGAAGACGCTTCCATTCATTCAACGCAACGTGCATTGAATAAACTGGCGAAATCACAAAAAGTGATGGCCAATATGATCGCATACGATGATAAATACCAGGAGCAGGTATTCCCGGTAGAAAGTTCTGCATTGCGCACCGGCGATCTTATTCTTATAAAAAATGGTGAACAGGTTCCAGCCGATTGTAAAATATTATGGGGAGAAGTGCAGGTCAATGAAGCCTTGTTAACCGGTGAAAGTAAACCGCTGCACAAAAAGATGAAAGATCAGTTGATTGGTGGAAGCATCATCGTTGATGGCACTGCTAAAGCACAAGTGACCGCTGCCGGAAATGATACTGTTCTTTCTGGCATTATTAATCTTGTTAAGCAGGCACAGGGAGAAAAACCTCCTGTGCAACTTCTCGCTGATAAGATCAGTGCGGTCTTCGTGCCGGCTGTTCTTGGTATCGCAGCGATAACATTAATCGCCAACTGGATCATACTTTCCGATTTCACGCCGGCACTCATGCGCGCAATCGCAGTATTGGTTATTGCCTGTCCCTGCGCGATGGGACTCGCAACTCCCGCGGCCATTGCTGTGGGACTCGGTCGTGGCGCAAGAAATGGAATTCTGTTTCGAAATGCTACAAGCCTTGAATTATTCAAAGACATCAAACAAGTGGTGTTTGATAAAACCGGGACATTAACAACTGGTGAATTTTCAATCTCAGCTTCGCAAATGTTAGATCAAAGTTTAGATGACCAGGAATTCAAAGCGCTTGTTTTTTCCCTCGAAAAATATTCGAACCATCCAATAGCAAAAAGTATTTCATCGGAGTGGAAAACCGCGAGTGAAATTCGCTGGAAGTTGATCGAAGAGATCAAAGGCTTTGGAATGCGCGGGGAAGATAAAGACGGAAATATCTATAAAGCAGGTTCATTCAAGTGGGCAGAAGCATTTACCAATGATGATCAACACAGCGTGTATATTATCAAAAACGACAAGCTTGTTGGCTGGCTGGATGTGAGCGACACAGTAAGAAAGGAAGCCAAAGCCGTTGTTGATTACCTACATTCAAAAAACATAAAAACAATTCTTCTCAGCGGCGACCGGACTGAAAAAACAAAAAAGCTCGGTGCTCAATTAGGTATTGACGAAGTGATAGCAGAACAAACGCCAGAACAAAAACTTAATAAGGTCGCAGAGTTGAACGCGCAGGCTCCAACCGCGATGGTCGGTGACGGCATCAATGACGCGCCGGCTCTTGCTAAAGCAACAGTAGGTATATCGATGAGCGAAGCGTCGCAAATAGCAATGCAAACAGCACAAGTTGTACTCATGGGAAGCGGACTCGACAAACTTCCGATGTCTCTTGGGTTAGGAAAACATACATATCTTACTATCAAGCAAAATCTATTCTGGGCATTTGCATATAACATCGTTGCGATACCTGTAGCTGCACTCGGCTTTCTTTCTCCAATATTCGGAGCGCTTGTGATGGGCCTTAGTGACATCGTGCTGGCAATCAACTCGGGCAGATTATTTGTTAAAAAGGTTACGTGATCTTCTGACGTCACAATTTAAACTTGCTTATTTAGTATTTTGCGAGCCGACATTGCACGTGATCATGACTTCAAACAACAACGAGTCCGCACCTATACGAGCGAGATGCTTTGCACCAAAGATGCTCTTCTTATCTTTCATTTGTTTCTTATACACCAACTTCATTTCTGCTCAAACTAATCTTTTACTCAACGGCGGTTTCGAAGACATCAACACCTGCACCGAATACAATGCTGAGTGCGGGGTTGAAGGTTGGTTTTACCTGCGGGATATTCAGGCGCAAATGCTGGCAAACGAAGAAAACATCCCATCACTCGGAAATAATTCTTTTGGCCTTTACTATAAATGGATTGGATATACCGGATTCTATCCTGTAATTGGTGCATTGCTACCATGCCAGCTACAAAATGATCAACGTTATGTTTTCTCGGGTATTATTTCGGCCAAACTCAACGGTCGCCTGGATTTTAAACCCGGTGTTTTCATTGGAGAAAAATTCTACGTGCCTAATCGTTCTTTTTCTGCATCAATGCACCCTGACACGATTACACAATTGACGGAGATACGTGGTACAAACTTTTATAAGTTTACTTATAGTTTTATCGCGACTGGCAAAGAAAAGTATCTGACATTCGGCACCTTTGTCAGAGAAGATACACGCGCAGGCAAGCGTACATTTATCGGCAACCAAAGTATTGCGCTCGCACTAGACAATTTTCAATTATTGTCAGAAAATAAACTTGAGACAGTATGCGATGATTTCATACAAAACAAAGACGCTATATACAATTATAATTTTCGACATAAGGACATGGACTATGCGCTGTTTAGCAAAGGTGACCTTGGCATTACAACTGTAAAATCAGATAGCGGATCGGTGACGCGAGAACTGTTGCCCCCACCGCTACGACCAAAAGCTGACACGCTGAAACTTGGAGAAGTATTTTTTGATTTCAATAAATCAAATCTTAAACCCGCGGCCTTAGACATGCTGAAAGCGTTTTTTGTAGATGCATCAAATGGCCGCTCCATCGACAGCATTTACATTGAAGGCCACACAGACTCGATAGGAAATGATTCAAGTAATATACAACTGAGCAGGAGGCGATGCGAAGCAGTTTGGAATTGGCTCGAACAAAATAACGTAGTGACCAAAGAAAATGTACAAATACATCCTTTTGGCAAATCAAGACCGGTCACGAGCAATAGTACTCCGCAAGGCAGGGCGATGAATCGACGTGTTGAGCTAATTGTTTTTCGACCCTGATACCGCAACATTTAATGAATTAACTTGCTTTCTCGTCGGTGATGTGTAAATGACGGACCTGCACAAAATATTAAAACAATACTGGGGCTATGATTCCTTCCGTGCGTTGCAGGAAGAAATAATGCAATCGGTTTTAAAAGGCAATGATACACTCGCGTTAATGCCAACCGGTGGTGGCAAATCGCTTTGTTACCAGGTGCCGGCAATGGCTAACACGGGCATGTGCCTTGTAATATCTCCACTCATCGCATTGATGAAAGACCAGGTTGAAAACCTTCGAAAGAAAAATATCACTGCCTATTCCATTTATTCAGGAATGACAAGGAAAGAAGTGATAAAGACATTGAATACAGTAATCAACAGCAATTGCAAATTCCTTTATGTTTCACCCGAGCGATTGGAAACATCCTTATTTAAAGAATATCTCCCGGGGATGCATATCAACCTGGTTGCAGTAGATGAAGCACATTGCATTTCACAATGGGGATATGATTTTCGGCCGCCTTATCTGCGGATTGCCGCATTGCGTGATGAATTGCCCAATATTCCTGTCCTGGCGCTTACTGCTTCCGCCACAGAAGAAGTACAAAAAGATATTTGCGATAAACTACATTTCAATTCGAAGACGATATTTCGCCAGTCATTCCAACGTCCGAATCTTTCATATAGCGCATTCAATGTCGACTCGCGCATTACAAAAATTGTCGAGATACTAAAGAAAGTTGCAGGCAGCGGAATTGTTTATTGTAAAAGCCGCAGACGAACGAAAGAGATAAGCGAACTGTTACAAGGTCAAAATATCTCTGCTGATTTTTACCACGCGGGATTAACACAGGAAGAACGCAACAGGAAACAGGAGGACTGGATCAATAATAATACAAGGATCATTGTGTGCACGAATGCTTTTGGAATGGGTATCGATAAACCGGAAGTCCGAAGCGTCATTCATGCCGACGTTCCTGACAGTCTTGAAAATTATTACCAGGAAGCCGGGCGTGCGGGAAGAGATGGCAAAACATCCTACGCCGTTTTACTTTACGATGAACCTGCGCTGAAAGAATTGAACGAACAAGCTCAGTTGCGCTTTCCTTCCATCTCAACAATTCGTGATGTTTACCAGGCGGTGGCGAATTACCTGCAAATCCCTGTAGGTGCAGGTGAAGGCGAATATTACGAATTCGATATGTCGGATTTTGTAAAAAAATTCAAGCTCGATAGCCAAACAGTACTGTATTCGTTGAAAGCGTTGGAGCAGGATGGTTGGCTGAGTTTTAATGAACAGGTTTTTTTGCCTTCAACCGTACAATTCACAACAAACAAAGACGGCCTATATCGATTTGAAAAGGACAAGCCCGAACTTGATCATTTGGTAAAGGCAATGTTGAGAGCGTATGAAGGAATCTTTGATCGCGCTGTGTTCATCTCTGAAATACTATTAGCGCAACTCGTAAAGAAAGATGTAGAAGATGTAAAAAAAGAATTGAATGTGCTTTCCACGTCCGGCATAATTGAATATTCTCCCCGCAAAGATTCGCCGCAAGTGCTGTTGCTTCGCCCACGTTGCAAAAAGGAAGAACTTACCATCAATGCTTCGGCATATAAGCTGCGAAAACAAAAATTTGAGTCGCGCATTGACGAAATCATCCGCTATACCCGGGAAACGGAAGCTTGCAGGAGCCAGTTGATAGGAAATTATTTTGGCGATAAATCTATTCCTGCATGTGGCGTGTGCGATAATTGCCTGCGGAAAAAATCGGGAACACTTAGCAAAGCTGAATTTGAATCTATCCACTCGCGCATTATACGTGCAGCAGGAGAAAAATCTTTGGCAGTTAAAGAACTATTACTGACCCTCCACGATATAAAAAAAGAAAAAGCCTGGAAAGTCATCGAATTCCTCCAGGCTGAAAATAAGATTGAAATAGATGAAAAGAATCGGGTAAAACTAAAGTGATTGGTTTTAAGTTTTAGGTTCTAAGTTTTAGGTTATGGATTCCTATAGTTCGTAAGCGACCTTCCTCCTGAGCAAACCTAAAACCTAAAACTTAGAATCTAGAACCGAAAAGTTATTTCATTCCAACTTGCATCGCCGATACCATATTCGATTGAATGCTGTGGTGTTCGGTGATTTTACCGTCATCATTGAATTTAAAAATGTCGGCGTCTTTTAGTTTGTAAGATTTTCCTGTTGCTTTTTGTCCCATGAAGTCTCCTTTCCATGTGCCGCTCCAGTCACCCCAAACTACTACCCAGTCGCCATCAGCTACTGCCTTCAGATTTTCACCTTTAACATCAGGGAATGCAGTAAGCCATGCGCTAAGACCGGCCTTTACGCTATCCATGCTTTTTGTGGGAGCCATACTTCCATCACCATAATCGACAGCATCGGGTGCTGCATCTTTGAGAACAACATTCGCATCATGCGCATTAATTCCTTCAACACTGGCAAGCGCAGTCTTTTTATTTCTTTCTTCTTTGTCTTCAGTAGAGTTTGTTTTGTCGGTGGATTCTGTTTTGTTGGTCGTTTCATCTTTCTTTTCATCGTTACAGCCAATAAACAGGCTGACCGAAAGCAGTGTAGCAAAGAACACTTTTTTCATGATCGTTGATTTTGGTTTTAAAAAATGATACAAAGAAATTATTGTGAGCAATACTTAGAACAAACTTTTTCTTCGACGCGTTCCACCTCCGAGGCCAAGTACACCGAGTATTGATCGAACAATTGTATTACCCGCCGTTCTTGTCATACTTCTTACGATAGGATCGTCGAACACTCCTTTTTCTTTTGTCTCGGTCTTTCTGTGTTTCTGATCCTGTTTCTCTTCCTTTTCATCTTCGGACTTTTTAGCGGCCACTTCGAGCTTTTCAGTTAGGATCTCGTAAGCACTAACACTATCGACAACCTGGTTGTATTTGCCCGCAATCTTTGAGTGGCTTACCACCGCATCAATTTCCGCATCGCTTAATATATCCATGCGGCTTTGCGGCGGACGAATCATACAGTGTACGAGCGGTGTGGGAATTCCTTTTTCATTTAGTATTGTCACCAACGCTTCGCCGGTTCCAAGTTGGGTAATGAGATCTTCGGTTTTATAAAAATTTGTTTCCGGATAATTGTCGGCAGTTTGCTTAATCGACTTCCTGTCGGCTGCGGTGAAAGCGCGTAATGCGTGTTGTATTTTCAAACCCAGTTGCGCGAGAACGGATGCGGGCACATCCATTGGGTTTTGCGTGCAGAAATAAACGCCGATGCCTTTCGACCGGATGAGTTTTACTATCGTTTCTATTTGCTGAAGCAAAGCATCGTTTGCTTCCTGGAAAATCAGGTGCGCCTCGTCAATGAACAAAACAAGTTTCGGTTTATCCATATCGCCTTCTTCGGGACAGGAAGCATATAATTCCGCAAGTAATTGCAGCATGAACGTCGAAAATAACTTCGGCCTGTCCTGCAGATCGGTTACTCTTAATATGGACACCATTCCGCGACCATCATCATTGATTCGCATCAGGTCGTCTACTTCAAAACTTTTTTCACCGAAGAAAACATCAGCGCCCTGTTGCTGTAGCTCGATTACTTTCCGTAGGATCGTGCCGGTACTGCTTGCTGATATTCTCCCGTAATCTTTTTCTATCGATACTTTGCCTTCATTCGTGACGTACTGCAATACTTTGATAAAATCTTTGAGATCGACGAGTGGGAGTTTATTATCGTCACAATATTTAAAGATCATCGCAACAAGTCCACCTTGTGTATCGTTCAGCTCAAGGATCTTTGAAAGAAGTATGGGACCGAATTCACTAACCGTAGCACGCAGCCGTGCGCCTTTTTGATTACTTAACGAAAGAAATTCTACCGGGTAAGCCGTCGGTTTGTATTCGATATTCAACAGCTTTATACGATCGGCCAGTTTATCATTGACCGATCCTGCAGCAGCTATACCGCTGAGATCACCTTTTATATCCATTAATACTACGGGTACACTTGCATCACTCAGCTTTTCGGAAAGCATTTGCAGTGTTTTCGTTTTTCCCGTCCCGGTTGCACCCGCAATAAGCCCATGGCGATTCATCGTGCGAAGCGGAATCGATACATCTGCGCCTTGCACGACATTGCCATCCAGCATGGCTGTCCCTATCTTAATGCTTTCGCCTTTGAATGTATAGCCATCTTTTACGACCTGTAAAAACTGGGCACTATCCGCCATATAGTAGTTTATATGGTAAGATAAGAAACATTGTTAAGTAAACGTGCTATAACTCCTCTTCCCTTTCTACCATCAATATTGCACCTTGCGGCACGATGAAGTATTTTTCATTTTCGTACATGACTTCAGTTGCGGCACTAACTAAGAAGATCGCGAGATCGCCTTCTTTCGCCTGCAATGGAAGGTATTTCACTCTGTCTTCTTCGCCTTTCCATGGTTCATCTTCCACCGGCATGGGGATTGCGTAACCTGGACCGGACTTAATGACATAACCCTGCTGCACTTTTTCTTTTTCCTGTACACCAGGTGGCAGGTAAAGACCACTTGCAGTTCGTTCATCGGGACGGGTTGGTTTGATCAAAAGCCGGTCACCAATGACGATTAATTTTTTTAAGCGATTATCTGAACTGATGCGCATTTAACTATAATGGAGTTGAAGTTTAAAGTTAGTAAAACAAATTATCACCGCTATTCGGGAAGATCGCTTGATGCTTTTAACAAAAAATTGAACCGTTAGATGGAAAACAGCAAATTACCTTACCTTTATTTGCAGCTATAAGCACAGCAGCTACCCTGACCGAACCAAGGGCCTTGCGTTGAACTTTCAACTTAAAACGATACAAAAATGGATTCAAAGAAACCGAAAATCTTATTGTGTGAAGACGATCCCAACCTTGGAAGTGTGCTCAAGAATTACCTTGAATTGAATGATTATGATGTAACCCTCGAACGCGACGGCCGCCTTGGACTGGCTGCTTTCCAGCGGGAAAAATTTGACCTCTGTCTCCTTGATGTGATGATGCCGAATATGGATGGATTTACACTCGCAGAAGAAATTCGCGACGTAGATCCCGATATACCGCTGTTCTTTCTTAGCGCAAAGACAATGAAGGAAGATATCATCCAGGGTTATAAACTTGGAGCGGATGATTATATCACCAAGCCCTTCGATAGTGAAGTCTTATTGTTGAAAATAAAAGCTATTCTCAAACGTAACGAGGAGATCAACCGCGAAAGTGAAAACAAAGAGTTTGACCTTTCTACTTATCACTTCAATCCAAAGTTGCGTGAGCTTTCTCATAAAGGCGTAACGCAAACGCTTTCTCCAAAAGAAAATGAACTTTTAAAGATGCTCGCCGAGCACCTGAATGATCTTTTGCCAAGAGAACAAGCGCTGAAAAAAATCTGGGGTAGCGATACATATTTCAATGGACGCAGTATGGATGTCTACATTGCAAAGCTTCGCAAATACCTGAAGGACGATCCAAAGATTGAAATCGTCAACATCCATGGAAATGGATTCAGACTGGTTGTGCAGGAATAAGAAAATTGAAACTTAAAATATCAAAGCCGCTTTATTGCGGCTTTTTTATTAAGAGAAGAGTGTGCCTGGCCCGGCGCCACGATGCTTTCCAAGATGTTCATATGCTTTCGCGGTTACTTCTCTGCCGCGCGGTGTTCTTTGTAAAAAACCTTCCTGGATAAGAAATGGCTCGTAAACCTCTTCTAGTGTACCCGACTCTTCTCCAACTGCTGTGGCAATTGTGGTGATGCCAACGGGTCCGCCTTTGAATTTTTCAATGATAGTAAGTAATATCTTATTGTCCATATCATCGAGACCGTATTCATCAACATTCAATGCTTTCAATGCATGTTGCGTAATGCCAATATCAACCTGGCCGTCGTTCAATACTTGTGCGAAATCTCTAACCCTGCGAAGAAGTCCATTCGCGATTCTCGGCGTACCACGGCTTCTTCTTCCTATCTCCGATATTGATTCGGGTGATATTTCAGTTTGCAATATTGCCGCAGAACGTTGAATGATCTTGTTCAATGTCGCGGCAGTATAATATTCCAGTCTTGATTTGATTGCAAAGCGTGAAAGCAAAGGCGCCGTCAGTAAGCCACTGCGTGTTGTAGCCCCAATAAGTGTAAATGGATTGAGATTAATCTGTATGCTTCGTGCGTTGGGTCCACTGTCGACGAGAATATCGATGCGGTAATCTTCCATCGCAGCATACAAATATTCTTCAACTACAGTACTCAGCCTGTGTATCTCGTCAATAAATAATACATCATTTGGTTCCAGGTTGGTAAGCAAGCCGGCAAGATCGCCGGGTTTTTCGATAACGGGTCCGGAAGTCTCTTTGATATTTACACCAAGTTCATTCGCTACAATTCTGGAGAGTGTGGTTTTGCCGAGTCCCGGCGGGCCATGAAAAAGAATATGATCTAGTGCTTCACCGCGGATCTTAGCAGCTTTAATAAATATCCTGAGATTTTCGATGACCTGCTCCTGGCCTGAAAAATCGCTGATGTGTGCTGGCCGAATATTGTTTTCAAATTCTTTTTCAGCGGTACTAAGACTGTTCTTATCACTATTCAAATTCTGATTGGCCATGAACTATATTTGGTAATAATTGTAAAACTAAACAAAACTCTCTGTATGAATATAGGCATAATTGGTTCCGGTATTGTCGGCCAGGTGCTGGCAAAAGCTTTCTTGTCCGAAGGCCATGAAACCATGCTCGGAACAAGAGATACTTCGAAAGAAGATGTAGTAAAATGGAAAAAAGAAAATGCAAAAGGGCGCATAGGCACGTTTGAAGAGACAGCTGCGTTTGGTGAATTGCTTGTGCTTGCGACAGGTGGAGCTATCACCGAAAATGCGATTAAGCTTGCGGGTATAAATAATTTTAAAAACAAACCCGTGATCGACGCAACCAATCCAATCGATCACCAGCCGCCGGTTAATGGTGTACTGAAATTTTTTACCAATCTCGACGAATCGTTGATGGAAAGACTTCAGCGTTTGATCCCGGATGCAAAACTGGTAAAAGCATTCAATAGTGTGGGCAATGCATTAATGTACAAACCGAAGTTTTCTGAAGGTATACCGACCATGTTCATTTGTGGAAATGATCCCGGCGCGAAAAATACAGTGACAAGCATACTTACAGATTTTGGCTGGGAAGCCGAAGATATGGGCGGTGTTGAATCTGCTCGTGCTATAGAACCCTTATGCATTCTCTGGCTAATTCCGGGCTTCTTACACAATCAATGGAACCATGCTTTTAAACTACTAAAGAAGTAAGTCTCCGTAGGACAAATTATGAGTTATGAATTATGAATTATGAATCGCTTCAAGTTATAAGAAGGTCGTTTTGACTTTTGTCCCGCATAAAGCGGGATGACTTTTGAATTTGCGGACACCCATTCATAATTCATAACTCCATCGGCCGCCAAAGGCTTGCCGACGGCGCGGCATAATTCATAATTGGCTGAAGGATGAGTTGTGGGTTGGGACAGTTAGAAAGATATTTTTCTCTTTCGGAGGTTTTACATACACCGGGATAATCGCCGACTTTTCCTTCGAGATCATTGATGATTTGAAAATGCAAATGTGGCGGCCAGTGCCCGTTCTCTGCAGGTATTCCAATGTCAGCGAAAATATCTCCTTTGCTTATCCTATCGCCCGGCTGGAGATTCTTGATAGAGTTTAAACTTAAATGACCATACAACGTATGAAAACTTATATCCTGCAGGCTGTGTGAAAGAATTATAGTTACGCCGTAATCTCCGGGATTATCATTGAAAGCGAAACTATGAACAATGCTATCGAGCGGCGCCATGACTGCAGTACCATGTTTACCCCAGATATCAATACCAAGATGTAGACGACGCGGCTCTTCTCCCGGTGCACCGTCAAATACTTTACTCATGCTGTAAACGGCACGTTCTTCCGCATAGCCACCAATACCATAGCGGGCATGCGCATCGTCAAGCATTTTGTTTACATAAGCACAAAACGATTTTATGTCGCTGAAAATGTCTGGTGTTAGTTCAGAATTGTTTTTGGAAAAATCCAAAGCAACCAGTTTATCCTTTGATGAATTGAAAGGAACAACAGCTCCAAATGGCTGATTGTTTTTAAGCACAGGTATCAGGCGGGATTCATTCATTGCAGTAAAGTTACTGGCATAAAATAAAAAGCATCCCGGAGGTCCGGGATGCTGTATACATTAGTCATCGTGTGTTTTAATGCCCTATAATTACTTTGAATGCTTTTTCGGAAGTACGTGCTCCACCCTCGTAGTAGAATTTCACCATGTACACACCACCTGGCAGATTCGTCAGATCGATTGGTACAACGCGGCCCCATGTGAGGTTACCGAATTGCTGTGTTCTGACTAGTACACCGCTATTGGTGTAAACTTTCATACCGAGATTGTTATACAGTACGCTGTTGATCCTGATATTAAACTGGCCCTGGTTCGGGTTTGGATACAGGATAACTGCATTGTCGCGAAGGAGAATATATCTTTCCGGACAATCTTTCACTGCAATATTCTTGGTTCTTGTTACCGTACAACCTGCAGTGCTTGTATAACTATAAGTCAAAGTATAGGTTCCTACAGCAGTTGCTGGCGGTATGAAATTCGTACCTGATACTCCAATGCCGGTCCATGTGCCACCAACAGGATTTGCTACCAATGGTATTACCTGGTCACTGATACAAACTGTATCAGGAATAGTACCGATTGTAACGGTTGGTAACGGATTCACGTTAACAACAGCAGTACCCGAAGCAGTACAACCTGCGGCGGTCGTTGCTGTAGCTGTATAAGTGAATGAACCCGCAGTTGCTGGTTTAGCATATACAGAGTACGCATCGGTTCCAGAAGCATAAGCTGTCGTTGCTCCGGCGTTAGTATACAATCCTGTTACAGGCGTCCAGGTCACAATTGGATTCACGAGTTGATAAGTGATCGTGATCGACCATGAAGTCAGCGTACCAAGATCAAATCCTACAAGATCTCTCATTGCAAGTGTCCATGCACCATTACCTGAGTTGCCCGCATATAAAGCTCCGAAAGAACCTACGTTTGAAGTAAACGCAGTTGGACCAACACCGATCGCTGCATCAGGCGCCCATGTTCCTGTGAATGGAGCTGCACCAGTTGCAAGTGAATTTGTACCAGTCGAGCTAATGGTCATATTTGTCAGGTTATCACCTGCGCCACCTCTTGCATTGAACAAGTTTAGAATGTTATTTCCATTAGGTGCTTTCAGGTTGATGACCATATCGCTGATCCATGTATGCGTAAGATTGATGTTAACACTCACGCCTGTAATCGTTGCGCCAGCAGGCACACCGGTCACATTAAGTGTATGTGTTACACCTACAGGAGAACCATCCGGCACAGCCACTGAAATTGTACCTGAAGTGACTGCAGGCATTGTAACTGGTGGCGGCGCTGCTGTAAACTGTGTATTCAATTGAACCGTGCTACCGAGACAGATATTCGAAACTGCCGGTGTAATAACAGGTGTCGTTGGATTCGGATTAACATTGATAGCCGTTGTAAAGGTATTGTTTCCTGTTTCCGGATCATCTGGTGAACTTGTCGCAACGGTAATATTATAAGTACCACCAGCGCTGAAGTTAAATGCAGGGCTGAGATAAATACCCATCTCTGCACCCGCAGCTAATGTACCAGTATTAAGAACTGTCGACAATGTGCCCGTTCCTGCACCGGTGATATTAGCCGTTACAGTAACCGGGTATTGAGCGAAGTTGAGTGTTGTCGTATTATAATTCTTAATAGTAGCCTGTACGAATACGCCATTTGTTGGACAGTTCAATGAAGGTGTCACGATTCCTGTAATACCAACATCTACGAGCGGAGTAGTTTTAACACTGATATCATCAAGAATCAGGTAACCCTGGTCGCCGAGTGATATACTATGGAAGCCGATGTAATAAACACCGTTTGCCGGAGGTGTGAAGTCTACGATCACAGAGTCAAAATTGTCGGCAAGTGCACTAAGGATGTTATTGTTTGTATACAATGTGCCCGAAGTCATGCCGCTTGAATGTGCTGTGGTTCCGTATTTCACTTCCAGTCTTTCGAAGTAAGTTGGTCCGAGAACGCCTTTGTAGAAGAACTTAAGGCGATAAGATTGACCAGCGTTCAAATTCAATCCCTGTATATAGAACCAATCATCGCCACCACGTGCAAGGTTTCCTGGATCATACGAGTACAGGAGACTCTTGTTTGGTGACACATATGTTGGCTGCGTTGTGCTTTGGTATGTTTCCCATAATCCACCTGCGCCCGACAACCAGAATGAACCACTGTTTCCATTTACATCCTGTACGCTTGTACACGTTGGCATCGCAGGCACAGTTGCTGATTCAAAGTTTTGCAGGTATGGTATATTAACCGCGTTACACAATGTAGAAGCTGATGCTTTTTTGTTTGCACTATAATCAACACCCGGGATACAAATCTGTCTTACGTTGAAATCATACGGTGTGTTTGGCGTAAGGCCGGTAACAGGATATGATGTCAGATTCGTGAACACGACTGTACCACCGCCCGCAGCGTTTGTAGTACCTGGAGTGAATCCCGGAGGACCGTATTCAATTATGAAACTTGTACCCGGAGCAGGTGATGTAAATGATACGATTGCTGAAGTTGGCGATATACCGATAGCTGTCACACCAGATACAGGTAAACAACTCGGTGTCTGCTCTACTGTAATATTATCAAGGAAAAGATTATTACCAAACGCCGAAATGCCACGGAAGATAAGACGGTTTGTTCCTACTGGAAGTGCAACCCATTTGTCTATCCACTGTGTCGCCGTTGGTGCAAATGGTGCGAAATTCGCGCCGCCGGTATTCAACGGACCGGCAGTTCCACCGGCATAGGTAATGAGCGGAGTATAGGTAGCCCCGCCATTTGTTGAATACAATATTTGCAATTGATCATTCTCGCCGGCAAACGTTGCGTAAGCGTGATCGAATGCTACGCGATAACCAGCTGGCACCGGCGTGAATAATGGTGAAACCATATCCAGTTGTGTACCGCTCGCTGCGGAATAAAAATCATACATCACTGAACCTGCGCCGTTGCCATATGCACTATTCGGCTGGCCAGTCAAGTAAGTGGTATTATTTCTCGTCCAACATGTGGGCGGGAATGTAGTCGTATAAGTGCTAAACGTCTCTGTAAATGGCGTTGTTATCGGGTTACACGGAGTAGTAAACGCGAACGCAAGGGTCCAGCCACTGAATATTCCCCCGCAATCCGAGCGAACATAATAGCTATATGCTGTGTTTGCGGTTAAACCTGTTGCATTCGCAGTTGTAACGCCAGCCGCAGTAGCTCCGCTTGCTGCAAGTCCTGTTGCTCCACTACCGGCGGCACCTGAAGTACGAACCTCCCACTGGTACCCATTGGTCGGAGAAGATGGTGAAGCAGTCCAGCTCAACGTGGCCGATGTAGGTGTAGCAGCAGTTACACTTAAGTTAGTTGGTTCAACGCACGGAGGAGTTGCTTCAATTGTGGCCGCATCCATGCTACAGTTATCACCAAAAACCGAATGGAACTTGAAGCCAACCCAAATCGCTGGCTGGTTACCGGCTGCTGCGGGAAGTGTTATTTTTTTCAATTTCCACTGACCCGTTCCCGACGCTAAACTAATATCCTGGCGAGGGACAAATGCTCCCGCATCAACCCAGGTTGTACCATTCAACGAATATTGTACCTGAACTCCTTCGAGTAAAGTTGTATAAAACGGACTGTTTTCATTATACCAATAAAATTTTACATCAACGCTAGACGTACCGGTAGTCACGATACCGGGTGACACAAGCCTTGTTTCATTACCACTGCCAATGTTGAAAGAATTCCAATACACATATCTTGTTCCTTCGAATGGGATAGTATTCGGGTTTGTGCTACTTGTCTGGAACAATAAGTTGCCAGTGCCAATGACATATTGTTGAGCCCAGCATCCCGGAAATACATTCGTTCCTGAGGTATTGAATCCTTCAGTAACCGGCAACGTCAGAAGCGGAGCAACCGTGGCAAGAAAACTGGTTGAGTAACCATCGATACCACTACATGTGATCTTTCTGCGGAAATAAGTAGTTGTAGTGATACTTGTCGTATAAGTAGCACCAGTGGCGCCGCCGATTGGTGTCCACGCTGTGTTATTCGGCGAAGATTCCCATTGATAAGTGAGGCCTGTACCAAAACTTGCACCTGTTACACTAAGTATGAATGAACCACCAGGACAAGGATTCGCTACGCTTGATGCTGTAGTACCGCCAGCTGGAGGTGCTACGCAAGGAGGTGGCGGGAAGAAAAGATATGTGGTGCCGCTTGTTAATCCAGTATTGGAAGTGATATTGTTGTTTGCCACACTATTTGAAGCCGTCGCGGGAGATCCCGGTGTGACACTAAGAAATGAAGTCAAATCATTTAATCCGATACCGATGCTTGATGCAGTTGGTGCGTTGATTGTTCCGTAAACAAACTGTACGGTATTGCTACCTTCAGTCAGTGTAAGTTGAAACGTTCCTGTTGGAGTTGTTGTACTTCCAACGCCACCCATGTGAATGTTTATCCATTCAACAGAGAATGTCCTGTTAGGAGCCGTACCAGTTGCCAAATACACTACGCTTCCACCAGTTGCATTATTATCATCCCAAAGTGGTCCAATGATCGGGGCACCATAAGTGTTACTTAAATTATTAGTCCAGCTTGTTGCGAAATCAGCTACGGCAGAATTCGAAAGCTTTATTGCTCCGTTTGTAGATATAGTCGCGTTTGTATACGATACTCCTCCAAAAACGAAATTGAACCCAAGAGCAACATTTTGGAGTCCGTCGTCGCCAGTCGCAGTACCTGCAACAGTAGCGCCCACCAATGCCGTATATGTACCCGAGGAAGGAGAGAACACATACGTGCCTACAGCCTGTGCATTTAACTTCGAGTTGAGTGTGAAAAATAGGAAAAAGGAAAGAAGTGCCGCGTAGATCTTTCTCATAAGCAGAGTTTGTGATTAGTTGTAAATGTTTTGGTAGTCCCGTCCGGACTTTAAGTGTTGAAAGGTATCTAATTTTTTTATTACGACAACTTTTCCATTCAATTTTTCTTTTGCTGCACGACGCTGAACATTAAAGACTTGTTTTAACTCAACTACCATTTTGCTAATCGTTAAAAATGGCTAACAGGCTGCTTGCTTTTTCTGTAATGCATACTACCCGGAAGGCAAATACGTTTTTACTAGGATGCGCTGTTTTAACTATTAAAATTCAACTACTTGAAACCAAAATCCGTAGCAATTTTCTTCTGGCTGTTCATTGTTGTCTGCAACATTGCACAATCGCAAATGATTACTGGTGTTTGGAAAGGCAGGATCAACCGGCAGAAATGCGAAGTCAAGATCATTCAAAACGGAGACAGTCTCACCGGTACTTCGTATTACTACGAATCATCAAACAATTACCGTCGTTACAGCATCAAAGGCTATTTTGATGACCAAACTAATGAAGCAGTGTGGTGGGATGATCAACTCATCGAAGAAAAAGCAGGAAGATTCACTTCGCCTGGTAAAGTGCCACTATTATCGAGAGCAGATTTCAATTGTCCTGGTGGTGGCAAGATGATGCTGGATGGCAAAGCAGGAAAGGTTTATGAAGAAGAATTAAAAGGCGATGTTCATCTCGACAAAATCGTTGATGGAACTTTTGAAGACGAATGGGATTTCGTTATCGAGAATTATTTGGTTGGTGGAAATGATCCTTATCTCATCGATAGTATTGCTTCACTTTCACGAAATACAACTCCAACCATCAAAGAAGAAGTTGTAGCAGTTGCCCCGCCACCTGTTGTTCGCAAAGAAGTTCCCACAACGGTGATTAACGAACAAAAACCTGTGGCGACAATTTTCGAACCGGTGAAGCCACAAACAATAGAAGAGAAATTTGTTTCGCGTAAAAAGGTTCTTACAACTGAAATTCCTTTAGCCGGCGATTCAATTGAGTTGCGTTTTTATGATAATGCAGAAATAGACGGAGATTCAATTTCACTTTTTCTAAACGATAAACTGGTCTTCACACATATTCGACTCCTGGGCAGTGCCTATACAATCAAACTGGCAGTGGCGGAATTGCAGGAAACAAACGAGCTCATCATGGTTGCTGAAAACCTTGGTGCCATTCCCCCAAATACTTCTTACATGGTTGCAATTGTAAACGACAAACGTTACGAAGCGCGGCTTGAAAGCACTGAAGGAAGCAGTGCGATGGTAAGATTTGTCAAGAAGGCCTCGGCTTCGCGATAGCGTTGATGTTTTATAAACGTACGACTGACATCACGGCGAAATGATCGGAAGCAAACCGGCCCATCCAGCTTTCCGAAATAGTAGCGTGCTTCATTACTTTCCATTTGCCTTTAATAAAAATGTAATCGATCGGCAGATCATTTCTCTCCTTGGACTGGAAAGCATTGAATGTTCCTGTTGGTCCATAATGCGGCGATTGCGTGACTTCTTTTGTATCTATTAAATGAAGCGGGTTGCTTTTGTCAGTAATGATTTGAATCGGTTCATCCAGCGGCTCCGAATTAAAATCACCAGTAAAAATAACCGGCACACTACCCGCGATCTCTTTGACTTTATTAAGGACAATCTTCGCACTTTCTCTGCGCGCTACTTTACCCATGTGATCGAAGTGAGTGTTAAAGGCGTAGAATATTTTTTTTGTTTTCCTGTCCCTGAATCTTGCCCACGTGACCATTCGGGTTATTGCCGCATCCCAACTCTTGCTTCCGGGAATTTGTGGTGTTTCCGATAACCAAAACATCTGTGTTTGCAGTAATTGAAGCCTTGTCGTGTCGTAGAAGATGGCTGAATATTCACCTTTTTCTTTTCCATCATCGCGTCCTCCGCCCACATATTTGAATTGTGGCAATCTTGCTTTCAAATCGATCATCTGATCATGCAGCGCTTCCTGCACACCAAGAAGGTTGATTTGGTAGAAAAGAATTTGCGAAGCACATTTATCTTTTCGATACGGCCATGCATTCAGGCTATCAGATGCAATATTGAGACGAATGTTGAAGGTCATTACGTTCAGATCCTGCGCTGCCAGTGAGAAGGAAACAAAAAATAGAAGCGCTGGTAGAAAGATTCTTTTCATTGCTAATTATGAATTATGAGTTATGAATTATGAATGAGTCTCCGATCATTTGGAACTTTTATCGACTTTTATTTTGCCACACGAAATCCCTGGTTGCTGAATGAAGCATGGATATGGACTCTTCCGATATCGTATGAATTAAAAAAACTACACGCATTCTTACTGCACCACCACGATCCGCCACGCGCATGTGCAATGTAAGGAGGTTCGTTGTCTTTCACTTTGCCTGAACAAAATTCAAAAACGTTTCCGTACATATCATATAATCCCCATTTATTCGGCGCAAAACTCGCGACAGGTGAAGTATACATATAACCATCTGAGCTGTCCGCAACGAGATGATTGCGTCCGTGCCAAACGTTGGCATATTTGTTCATCGTTTTATTGTCGTTGCCGAAAAAGTAATCGGTAGTTGATCGTGCACGACAGGCAATTTCCCATTCAGGAAGAGAAGGTAACCGTACACCAGCCCATTTACAATAGGCAATTATATCTGAGTAACTGATGCAAGTGACTGGGTGATCCATTTTATTTTCAATACCACCGCGACTAATTCCATTGGGAAAACGCCAGTATGCAGTGGAGTCTTCGAGCCATTCAAATTCTTCTAAGCCCGGTGCAAATACCATTGCATTGTGCATCCGTTCCGCATCCGTCTTATAATTCGTTGCTGATACGAATGCGGCGAACTGGCGATTCGTGGTTTCTGTTTTAGCTATAGTAAAAGACTTAATGCTGACTGTTCGCAGCGGGTTTAGTCCATGGCCTTTTTTGCCGATAGAATAATTACCGGCGGGTATAACCACAAACCCTGTATCAATGTTATTTACCTGTGCGTTCAGAGGAAACGTAGAAACAATAAGGACAATACAAGCAATAGAGTATTGACAAACGCTACTTTCAATCTTTGCTCTCATCGCTTGTTTGCATTATAAAAGTCAGTCGCTCTTTTAATGATCAGTTCTTCGTTTGCCTGGTTGTAATTCAGATAAGCCTGGTAATTGGAATCATTGCCGTAAAGTTTTTTGTACGAACCAGACCGGATGAATGTGTCGTATTCATTTTCTTTCATGAGCAATAAAAAAAGCGTGAGTATATCGTGATCCTTTTTTGTGACATTATACGTGGTAATAAGAAATGGGATCATTTCTATTGCATTGATTTCGATGATCGCCTCTTTGTAGTTTAAGCCCACTCGTTTTGTTCTTTCGATTGATTCTTTCATCAAGGCAATCACCGAGTCGCGGTGAGATTTTAAGAAACTCGACTGGCGATCACTCCAGGAGCGCTCACCAAAGGCATCAGGCAAATATGCGAATATCTTTTTCTGTTCATCCTGGATCGGCGGCATCGCATCGCAATTCTGGCTATACGATTCAGCGTGGATCATGTGATAGGTAAACTTCTCGCGAACAGATAGCGCTTCATATGCTTTTGCCTTCAACGCTCCATTCGATTCATCATCGTAACTAATATTCTTGATAAGGTCTTTTACATGTGCGAGTCCATAAGGTGGCGTGGTAAGCTTTAACCGGTATTCATGGTATGCCTGGCTTTCTTTACTGGCTTCCCACTCGTCCTGCGCAACTGCGGTGAGGGAAAATGACAGGAACAACAGGGAAAGGATTTTTTTCATGATAAGCATTTCAGTAAAAGTATGAAAAACGGGTGCTAGATACTAGATGCTAGATACTAGATGCTGGGCTTTAGCGGTCGGTTTGAACAAGTCAGCAATATCGATTGATCCGATCAACATCTCCTCCAAAACGTTCGCAAAGGTCTCGAAGTAAATGATCACATCTTCCCTGACGTTTCTTTTTAACCAGCGAAAGCCACCGGGTAGTTGGTCCAGTACTTGTTTGTCGCTGAGGTATTCAATGTGATGAATATCGGTTGGAGTCAATCCGGCCTCTTCAAGTTTGGAAATTACAAGCTGTACCGGCGCGTTCGTTGTGGAACAATATTCTTTCGCAAGCTCAGTCCATTCTCCAGCCGCGGTATGCGCGTGTCGAATGATATCTTTTTCGCTCAGTGGCGTGATCACCTGCAATAAATTCCCGCAATTGCATGCGCCATGATTTCCCCACGAATAGTTGGCGCCATTGCGAAGACGATTCGCCGTTTCGCGAAGGGCGGTGATCAATTCTATCGATGCTCGGGCCATAGAAACGTTTAAGGGTTTAAAGGTTTAAGGGTTTAAAGTTGGTACTCCGCGTTTTGAAATTGTCTTCACGTTATGAATACTCATACTAAAACGACCCGATCCAGCATCTAGTATCTAGCATCTCCATGCAAAACGACCCACCAGCATCCAGCATCCAACATTCAACATTACACTACGACATTCACCATTTTTCCCTTCACAAATATTATCTTCTTTGGCGGGCGCCCCTCGAGCCATTTCTTAACGATCTCGTTTTGCAACACCATCTGTTCAACTTCTGGTTGCACCGCATCGAGTGAAATGTTTAACGTCGTGCGCAACTTGCCATTGATTGAAATCGGATATTCTTTACTGCTTTCAACAAGGTATTTTTCTTCAAATCGTGGGAAGCTCGCATTGATCACCGAATTGCCGGATGAGAAAGAGGCTTCTCCGCACAAATGCTGCGACAACTCTTCGGCAACATGCGGCGCATACGGTGCCAGCAATACAAGTAGTGGTTCGAGAATTTCCTTTTTAGTGCATTTAAGATCGGTCAGATCATTCACGGCAATCATAAATGCGCTGACTCCTGTATTGAAACTAAATCGCTCTGTATCTTCTTCGATCTTTTTAATTGTGCGATGCAATACTTTCAACTCGGCTTCAGTTGCCTTTTCTTCTGTCCAAACTTTCCCTTTCAGTTCATCATAAAACAAACGCCAGAGTTTTCTCAAAAATCTATGTACACCCTCAATACCTTTTGTATCCCAGGGCTTACTCATTTCCACGGGGCCAAGAAACATTTCATACATGCGAAAAGTATCGGCACCATATTTATTTACGAGATCATCGGGATTGACGGTATTGTATAAACGCTTGCTCATTTTTTCCGTGAGCGAACCGCAGATATATTTTCCATCTTCAAGAATGAATTCCGCGTTTGCATATTCATCACGCCATTTTCTGAACGCTTCTGTATCCAGTTCGAGGCCGTCTACAATATTTACGTCAACGTGTATCTCGTCAGTTTCATATTTGTCTTTCAGTCCTGCGGAAACAAATTTATTTGTGCCACGCACCCTGTATACAAATCGGCTGCTGCCCTGTATCATTCCCTGGTTCACCAGTTTTTTATATGGTTCATCGTAACCGATATAACCAAGGTCGAACAGCGCTTTCGTCCACATTCGGCTATATAATAAATGTCCGACGGCGTGTTCGGTGCCGCCGATATATAAGTCAACCTGGTTCCAGTAATCAACAATCTTTCGATCACAAAACGCTTTATCATTATGCGGGTCCATGAAACGAATGAAATACCACGACGAACCGGCGTAGCCAGGCATTGTGTTGGTTTCAAGCGTGCCGGTGTTTGCATCTTTGACTGCAACATCTTTTGCCAGTCTCACTTTCTTATTTACCCATTCCGGAATATTAGCAAGCGGGCCTTCGCCTTCCGGTCCTGGTTTATATGAGTCTACTTGCGGCAGTTCAAGCGGCAATTCACTTTCGTCCAGCGGGTAAGCAATGCCATTTATCCATTTGATGGGAAATGGTTCGCCCCAGTAACGTTGACGGCTGAATGCGGCATCGCGCATTTTATAATTTACTTTCCGGACACCGATCTCATCTTCTTTAATTTTCTTTATTACAACTTCAATTGCATCGCGCATGACCATACCATCGAGAAAATCAGAATTCTCGAGTGTCGCATCTTTTGTATCGTTGGCTTCTTCACCATTATAATGCTTGCCAATAATATTCGTGATTGGAATACCGAAATGCTTTGCAAACTTGTGATCGCGTTCATCACCGCAAGGCACAGCCATGATTGCGCCGGTGCCATAACCTGCAAGCACATATTCCGAAATCCAGATAGGAATTGCTCTCCCGTTAAATGGATTAAGTGCATATGAACCGGTAAACACACCCGATATCTTTTTCTCGGCCATTCTTTCGCGTTCCGTCCGGCTTTTTACGTAAGCAATATAATCTTCTACTTCCTTTTGCTTTTCAATGCTGGTTATTTTTTCTACAAGTTCGTGCTCCGGTGCAATGACCATAAAGTCGACACCGAAAATGGTATCGGGACGGGTGGTGTAGACGCGGAGGGAAGCAGCCCCCTCTAAATCCTCCGCGAAGGGGAGGACTTCCGAAGAACCCGAATTTAGAAACGGCTCATTCTTCCCCATTGGGGGAGTCAGAAGGGGCTGCACCTCAAAATTTATCTCTGCCCCACTACTCTTCCCAATCCAATTTCCCTGCATCTCTTTCATTGCCTCACTGAAGTCAACCTTCTCTAATCCTTCAAGAAGACGGTCCGCATATTCTGTAATCCGCAAATACCATTGACGCAATTTCTTTTTCACAACTGGATAGCCACCGCGCTCGCTGACACCGTTGATGACTTCATCATTTGCTAGTACTGTACCAAGCGCCTCGCACCAGTTGACTTCACCATAACCACAGTAAGCAAGTCGATATTGCATGAGAATACTTTGCTGTGTAAACTCATCAAACTTTTCCCATTCATCTGCAGTAAAACTAGAAACGGTCGCCGCTGATCCTGCCCCACCAATAATGGGGACAGGATGCGATTTATTTCCTTCTTTTTCGAATGCGGCAATTAAGACTGCTATTCTTTCCGCTTTATTTGTTTGCCGGTTAAAAAACGAATCAAACAATTGCAGGAATATCCATTGTGTCCATTTGTAAAATTTCGGATCGCTTGTTTTTACCTCCCTGTCCCAATCGAAACAAAATCCAATATTGTCAAGTTGCCGGCGAAAATTGTTGATGTTCGTTTCTGTGGAAACAGCAGGATGTATACCATGATCAATTGCATATTGCTCGGCGGGTAAACCAAATGCATCATAACCCATCGGGTGGAGCACGTTGAATCCTTTCAAGCGTTTGTAGCGACTGTATATGTCGGAAGCAATATATCCAAGAGGGTGACCAACATGAAGACCCACGCCACTTGGATAAGGAAACATATCGAGTACATAACACTTCGGCTTACTGCTTTCATTCGGCACTTTATAAATGCCGGCTTCATACCAGCGTTGCTGCCATTTTTTTTCAATATCCCTGAAATTATACTCCATACTACTTGTCGCTACTGGATTAATCGTACCATTTTCTTTACTAGACATGCTTATTCTTCCTCGTTATTGATTTGCGCCAACTATAATGAAAGCTATGATGCTACAGGTCCAGCGATATGTTCCGATGAACCTCGTCACAACATTTCAACCTCACGTAAGCTGGCTTATTTTGTTTTTAACAAATATCTTACGCCGCATGGCAATATCACCGCGCTGCAATCGTTTAATGGGTCCGAAGGACTTCTTTGGAGGTGCAAAAATACTGATTGTAGGCATGAATTGGCTATTTTTGCGCGGTCCGTACAGTGGAAGTCGGACCCTATTAAATTCTAAAATCCATCACAATGGCTCAACCTGGTAAAGCGTCAATCAAACGCGGGAAACCATCTTATTTCATGTCGATCCTTGGTGTGACGCTCGTCCTCTTTCTTCTCGGTCTTATCGGCTGGATCATTATCAACGCAAATAAAATGGGAGATTATTTCCGCGAAAACGTGGAAGTAAGAGCTTATCTGCGCGGTGATATGAATCCAAAAGACAGCGCAACACTGATGGAGTACATTTCCGCAAAGCCCTACGCTAAATCAGTTGAATTTGTCACCAAAGAAGCCGGCAAGAAACGTTATATCGATGAAGAAAATGAAGACTGGAGCCGCGTCCTCGATGCTAACCCGCTTCCAAACGCGATCTATATTCCGATCAAACGTCAATACGTACAGGTTGATTCTTTAGAAAACATAAAGAAAGACCTGGAGTCACAAACATATATCAGCGACGTAGGCTACCCGAAAGCGCTGGTTGCAAAAATGAACGAGAACCTGCGCATTGTAAGTATTGTGCTAATGGTTGTTGCAGTTGTCATTGCTCTAGTTGTAATCTTTCTCATCGATAATACTATCCGCCTCGCGATGTTTAGTAATCGTTTTCTTATTAAAACCATGCAAATGGTGGGTGCCACACGTTGGTTTATTGCAAAACCAATGAACAAGCGCGCTATCATCAACGGCGCCATCAGCGGTGTCATTGCGTCGGTAATACTTTACCTCGTAATTACAGTTGCAGAGAACTCGGTTGAATGGCTGAAGGTTTTGCATGATAATAATATGATGCTCCTTTTATTCGTAGTCCTCATCATCCTTGGCATCAGCATTACGCTCTTTAGCACTCATCGCAGCGTGATCAAATACCTGAAGATGAAACTGGACGATCTCTATTAAATCACGATTTCCGATTTTCGCTATATTGCACCTCCAAAAAGAAAAAAATGGCTCAAGTTAAATCTGCGGTAAACACAAGCCCATCAATATTTACAAAGGACAACTATACGTGGATGCTAATAGGCGTTATCGTAATCGCGATTGGTATGTTCCTGATGTCTGGTGGTGTGAGCAGTAAAGACCCGAATGTGTTTGATAAGGGCGCGGTATATAGCGCACAACGAATCACCATAGCGCCTATACTTATCCTTCTCGGCCTGGTGATTGAGATCTATGCGGTATTTAAAAAACCCAAAGCGACCCGCGTCTAACAGCGGTTATAAAGAAGTTATTAAGGCGATGCGCATGAGTGTCGCCTTATTTTTTTAAATAGTATTATCTTTCATACTTACAAAACCAACTCCCGACGCCCATGAGTTTTATTGAAGCTGTCATTATCGCCATCGTGGAAGGGCTAACCGAATTCCTGCCTGTATCTTCCACGGGGCACATGGTCATCACCAGTTCTTTACTCGGCATTGAAAAAGATGAATTCACCAAATTATTTGAAATAGCAATTCAGTTCGGCGCTATTCTCGCCGTCGTGGTTTTATACTGGAGAAAGTTTTTTGATTTCAGTAGGTGGCAGTTTTACGTAAAACTTATTATTGGTGTAATACCTGCACTTGTACTTGGATTTCTTTTTTCAGATAAAATAGATAAGCTGCTTGAAAAGCCCAGCGTTGTTGCCATTGCTATGCTCGCAGGCGGTATCATTCTTTTATTTATCGATAAAGCGTTTAATAAACCAACCATCCAGTCAGACGACCAGATCAGTTATGGCAAAGCATTCGCAGTTGGTATCTGGCAAACCATTGCAATGATTCCTGGCGTAAGCAGGAGTGCAGCATCGATCATCGGTGGAATGCAACAGAAATTCACGCGTAACCTCGCTGCCGAATTCTCATTCTTCCTTGCAGTGCCAACAATGTTCGCAGCTACAGTTTATAGCGTTTTTATAAAAAAATGGGAACAAAGCGGTACACCAAGAAAAGGTTACGACATCATACTTGAAACGACTGACAACACGATAGCATTTGTATTGGGAAATATAATGGCTTTTGTAGTTGCAATTCTTGCTATCCGTTTTTTTATTAATTACCTGAAAGTTTACGGTTTTAAGATATTTGGCTGGTATCGCATTATTGCCGGCATTATATTATTGATCTTATTATTAACGGGTGTTATTAAAGACAGCCTTTGATCGTTCAGCGGCAGTGAGAGTTTTGCCCTGCTTTTGAACCCGAGGCTTTATTCAACCAAAACTTTCAAACGCGCATTATGCAAACGGCTTCCAAAAAAGTGATCAATGGCTGGGCCATGTATGACTGGGCCAACTCTTCTTACAACCTCGTGATCACTTCCACTATTTTTCCTGCTTATTTCGAGGCTATCGCTGCTGACAACAAAAGTGTATCAAAGACGACAGTGACTTTCCTTGGAAGACAGTTTGAAAATACGGCGCTTTATAATTATACACTCGCTGTCGCGATGTTGATCGTTGCAATTATTTCTCCTTTGCTTTCGTCAATTGCAGATTACAAAGGCAATAAAAAGAAATTCATGAATTTCTTTTTGACTATGGGAAGTCTCGCCTGCGCTTTGTTATTTCTTTTTAATACTGCATCGGGAACTACCACCACACCAGCTTCTCACCTCGGGCTCGGCCTCGTCTGTATGATCTTTGCATGTATCGGCTTCTGGGCGAGCTTAGTGTTTTATAATTCTTTTCTTCCCGAAATAGCCGCACCTGAAGACCGGGATAAAATCAGCGCGAAAGGTTTTGCATATGGCTATGTAGGAAGTGTGCTGTTGCAACTCATCTGTTTTGTGTTTGTATTTTTTCCAGGTATTGTTGGTGGATATGAAGATGATAATTCAGCTTCCACTATTCAATTCCGCTTATCGTTTCTTCTCGTAGGTATCTGGTGGTGGGGATTTGGACAGTTTTCGCTGCGCCGCCTTCCAACACCTGTACCGGCGGGCACCGGCGACCTTAAACACCAAATTCTTTCCAAGGGATACAAAGAATTGCAGAAAGTCTGGAATCAGTTGAAGAAGATCCCCTCGCTAAAACGTTTTCTTCTCGCTTTCTTTTTTTACAATATGGGCGTTCAGACTGTGATGCTTATCGCGGCGCTATATGGCAAAAGCGAATTGCAGATTCCCACCACCAATCTTATTATCGCGATATTGATCATCCAGCTAATCGCAATTCCGGGTGCTTATGTTATTTCGTGGCTATCTTCGAAGATCGGCAACCTTCGCACGCTGATGTGTGTTGTAGCATTTTGGGTAGTTCTTTGCGTAGCCGGATATTATATGCCTGTCGGCGGCGTTTATGAATTCTATGGACTTGCTGCAGCAGTTGGCTTTGTAATGGGAGGAATTCAATCATTGAGCCGTTCTACATATGCGAAGCTAATGCCGGAAACAAAAGACACCACTTCGTTCTTTAGCTTTTATGATGTAACAGAAAAGATAGCAACGGTTATCGGCATCGTGAGCTTTGGTTTTATAAATGAATTAACCGGTTCACAAAGAAGTTCTGTCCTTGCGTTAATGGTCTTTTTTATCATTGGCTTGTTTGGATTGATGTATACGCGAATGGCAGAAAAACGAATTTGATAAAGAAACAAAGATTTGTGATGAAAAATATAACCTTATCCTTATGCCTGTTCCTGGCAGCATCCTGCGTATTTGGTCAGCAGGCATCCGAAAATTCTTTGCTGTGGCGAATAAATAGCAAAGACAATAAAGCGCCTTCATATCTTTTCGGAACGGTGCATCTCCCGCAAAAGAGGTTTATCATGTTTAGCGATTCCGTGTACGCGGCGATTCAAAACACGAATATCTTTTACAACGAAATTGATTTTCTGAATAACAATGCGATGTTTGATACATCGATGCTGAGTTTTTTCCAGAGTAAACTCAAACACATCGATTCAATACAAAAGACGGACAGTTGGAAAAGACTTATTGATAAACTCAATAAAAAGTACAACGCCCATATTAGCTATGATAGCACAGAACAGTTTATAAATTTCAGCCAGCAATTTATGGCTGAGATTTACGAACCGGAAGAAGGTATGAGCATTCCTGACATTATGCTTGCAAAACACGCGGTAACACTTGGGAAAAAGACCGGGGGACTGGAAACATTAAAGCTTCAAATGAACATGCTGTACGATATCATTGATGCGCGCCTAATGGATACAGCATTGAGCTTTGAGAATGAAGCCGAGCTGATGTCAACAATGAAAAGATATTACCTCAACGAACGCCTGGATAGTATTTCCCGTTCGGTTGCTGAAATGAACGAATCCTATCGCCAAGTAGTTTTCGACAAGAGAAATGTGACCATGGCCGATTCTATCGAAAAAAATATGCTGGCAAATGCATGCTTTTTCGCGATAGGCGTTGGACATGTCGGTGGTCATGGTGGCGTGGTTGAGCGGCTTCGCCAAAAAGGATTCATAGTAACGCCTGTGCATTCCAATAATAAGATCTCGCTTGTCGTAATCAATAACATGCTTGACATGCACAAAGCAGGAAGCAAAAAGAAAACAGAGAGTTTTGGTTTTGGTGAAGGCACAAAGGAGGAAGATGTAAAGATTGAAATGATGGACGCTGGCGTTGACACTCCACCTCCACCGCCGCCTCGCTCGGCACCTAAAAAAACAACAGTAAAACCAGCAGTAAAGAAGAAGCCAAAGAACTGATCATGCAATTGTACACGATTAACACAGGATATTTCAAATTGGATGGAGGAGCGATGTTTGGTGTAGTTCCGAAAAGTATTTGGAATAAAATAAACCCTGCCGATGAGAACAATCTTTGCTCATGGGCACTACGATGCTTACTCATTGAAGACGGCGATCGTTTAATTCTTGTTGATAATGGCATTGGCGATAAACAGGATCCAAAATTTTTCGGCCATTATCATCTTCACGGCGATGATACGCTCGACAAATCACTCGCGGCACATGGCTTTCACCGCGACGATATCACGGATGTATTCTTAAGTCATCTTCATTTTGACCATTGCGGTGGAAGTATAAAGCGCGAAGGAGAAAACCTGGTGCCTGCATTTAAGAATGCAGTCTATTGGAGTAATGATAAACATTGGGAATGGGCCGTGACTCCGAATGAACGTGAAAAAGCGTCGTTTCTGAAAGAAAATATTTTACCTATACAACAAAGCGGCAAGCTTCAATTCATTTCTCACCCGTTGGAAAATTTGCAGCCGGAGCGATGGACTGATTTTCCTCCGGGAACATTAGTAACTCCTTTAAGCAACGATATCAATGTGCGATTTGTGGATGGTCATACAAATAGTATGATGCTGCCGCAGATAAAATATAAAGGACGCATCGTGGTCTTCATGGCTGATCTCCTTCCTTCAGCCGGTCATATACCTATTCCTTACGTAATGGCATATGATATGTTTCCATTAATCACGCTGGATGAAAAAAAGAATTTCCTGGCTGATGCTGTGAAGAATGATTACGTACTATTCTTCGAACACGATCCCGTGAATGAATGTTGCAGCCTGCAGCAGACGGAAAAGGGAATAAGACCCAAAGATTTCTTTAAGCTTGCGGACCTGTAATAAAGCTTACTGGAATTACTTTATTTTCTTTTTATCAGTGAAGTCAAAGGGTGGCGGATATTTTCATAGCTCATCATATCCATTTTTACTTTACCAACGATGATAGGGCTTTCGAGACGAACCGGGATGCGGTTGTCGTCATCTGTTACCCATGCGGTCATTTTTTCACCACCTTCAAATATTTCGCCTTTAAGCAAAAGCGGTTTGAATTTTATCGTTTTGAATTTTCCGTATTTCGTTTTGATAGTTTCCTTTCCTATATAACGGATGTACATTTCATATACTTCATCGTCGAGGAACATAGAAAAACCGATCTTGTCATTCGGACGCAATTTTGAAAAGTCAACGTTGCGTGCATAAAACATCGCGCTTACAACATCCTGCACACACACCGGCACTTTGAATACACCTGTGTTAGTCACCGCTGTGTTTGCATTTTTATTGAAAGTGACGTTCTGGTATTTTTTATACCCGCCTTCGTTTACGTTGCGAACGAATTTCAATGCCTGCATTGTCGCAGTATCGATATAGGTTTCGTACCTGTCTCGAACTTTAAATATCCAGTCGTAGGAAGAGTTTGTATTCGCTTCCCCGGCGATGTGATACACTGGTTTGCCATTTAATGATTCCAGCGTATTGGTAAACGTAACATTACCTGCGTTGATGTAGACGCCGGCAACATTATAATAAGCTGTATAGAAAACCTTTTCGCCGGCACTGAATGCAGTATTGCGAATGCTGCATACGTCTTCGTAAGGTGTCCTGGCTTCGGTGGTAAAAGCAAGTGAGGCAATCAGAGGGAGGCAGAATAGTTTGAATCCTTTCATCAGAAAAAGTTTATCATTTTAGGTTGTGGCCTTCGGCTGGCCATCCGTTGTTGTTGTTATTGTTTTTAAATATCCTTTTAATACTCAAAATTAATAAACTACCGGCGAGGGCAGGTATGATCAGGTTGATAAACCAGATACTTACCGAGGCCAGGCTGATCCCAAGATTGTTCCCGCTAAACAAACCCAGGAGCTGTAAACTTAGTTTTCCTCTCAGGCTCAGGTCGGTAAACAAGGCAATGGTGGGAATAACCGACATTACCAGGAACGATACACTTACCACCCAAATCCCCTGCCACCACGTAACGTCCACATTAAATAAACGAAAGAGCAGGTAATATTGTAACAGGAAAACCAGGAATCGCAATGCTGATAAAGACAAAAGTTGCAGCATCAACGTTGCATTGAAACGCTCTAAGTCCTGTGTAAGCCAGGCATATTTCTTCATGGCAGGCAGCCGGTCCAACCATCGAATTATCCAGGATAGCCGGAAATAAAATACTGTTAAAAATAAGAATGCCGCCCCGGTCCCGGCCGTAATTGCGCGAATCCAGACTCCGGACAACAATTGGCCGTTTTCAATTGGTTTTCTAAGAACGATAAGGCCGATCCAGCCCATAAATAAAGTAACAATCAGTTGACTTATACTTCCGGCGATGGTAAGCGATACAGCTTTTAACCTGTTGCCTTCATTCATGTACAAAACGCGACCGACATATTCTCCCACTCGGTTCGGCGTCATCACTGAAAAAGAAGTTCCGGTCAATATTGCCCGGAACGCCATTAGGAAACTTACGCGCTGAACACTTTGAACGGCTACTTTCCATTTAAATGCTTCGATTCCCCAGTTGAGCAACATCAATAATAATGCTGCACCAAGATTCAATATCATCGGGCTGTCGAAAGATCGCTTTATGAGTTGCCACGATGTTTCAAGATCGGGTTGACGTTGTACCTGTCGATAGATTGAATAAGATAACCAGACAAACAGCAGCGGACCGAGGAAATAGTTGATGAAGATTTTGATATTTTTGTTCAACTTCATAAATCATGTAAAAATACAGTCCCTTTGAATAAGCCAGTTAAAATAATCCTTGGAATTGACCCCGGTACATTGGTGATGGGACATGGTATTATTGCTGTCAATGGCAATTCGATGGAGTTGATTGAAATGAGCGTACTAAAACTTTCAGGTAAAAAGGATAATTATGAACGTCTGCAAATGATCCATTCGCAGATTGAATTGCTGGTACAAAAATACAAGCCACATGAATTTGCAATCGAATCGCCTTTTTTTGGAAAAAATGTACAGAGTATGCTAAAACTTGGAAGAGCACAAGGTGTAGCGATTGCGGCGGCTATGAGTGCGGGCTTACCGGTTGCTGAATATTCTCCCAAGAAAATCAAACAATCTATAACAGGTAATGGCAATGCAGATAAAGAACAGGTTTGGAAAATGCTCAGGACTATTCTCGCGTTAAAAGATAAACCGCGTCACTTTGATGCGACGGATGCATTAGCAGTTGCAATCTGTCATCACTTCCAATGCAAATTGCCGGATGCTATATCGGTTAAAACAAAACGGGCAAAAGCAAAAAATGGTTGGAGTGAATTCATCAGCCACAATCCTCACCGCCTTGTAAAAAGATAATTAAAGATTAGCGATAATCTTCTCCTGCACTTTCTTCAACTCTTCCGGTGATAATTTAAGTTTTGAATTCGTGAAATTGAGATCATTCGCTGATCGGATAGGAATCAGGTGTACGTGTGCATGGGGCACTTCAAGACCAATCACGCTAATACCGCAACGGTTACACTCAAATGATTTTTCAATCGCCTTTGCAATTGGTTGCGCAAAGACAAGTATCTCTTTTAGATATTCATGCGGCAGGTCAAATAAATTTTCGGTTTCTGTTTTCGGAACAACTAGTACATGGCCTTCCCGAAGAGGAAAGATGTCGAGGAAAGCAAAGAATTTATCATTCTCAGCAATCTTATAGGATGGGATTTCACCGGAGATGATCTTTGAAAATATTGTCATGCCGCCTGTGATTTTAGATTTTAATGAAAGTAGATAATATTTTATTCGCCTCAACAAAATCAAAGTGGTTTACTGCGATTAGGTCGACCTGCTGTTTTGGGTTCCAGGTTCTAAGTTTTAGGTTTTTGGTTGAACATTATTTGATATACTCAAAGGTTTGCTAAGATTTTGTCGCCACCATTGAAGCGATCGAACCTAAAACTTAGAACCTAAAACCGTGTCCAAAAATAAGAAAGCCCCTGACGGGGCTAACATAAAATCGTAAAATCGCAAATTATTATGCGGTGATTTTTTCAATCTTAAAACGAATGAGACCAGCGGGCGCCTGCACTTCAGCAGTTTCACCAACCACTTTCCCTAATATTCCTTTACCGATTGGTGAAGAAACGGAGATCTTACCAGCTTTGAGATCGGCTTCCTTTTCGCTTACGACCTGGTATGTCACCTCTTTTTTGGTGTTCATATTCGTCAATGTAACGCGGGTAAGGATCGAAACTTTGCTCGTATCGATGTTGGATTCATCCAGCACGCGAATATTAGCAAGCGATCCTTCAAGCGCTGCGATCTTTGCTTCGAGCAAACCTTGTGATTCTTTGGCTGCATCGTATTCTGCATTTTCTTTCAGGTCGCCTTTTTCACGTGCTTCGGCAATCGCTCTGCTTGCTGCAGGGCGCTCAACTCCCTTCATGCGCTGCAACTCAGCCTTCATTTGCTCAAGGGTTTCTTTGGTCACGTATTGAATACTCATACTCCCTCCTTTGATGAAATAAAAAAAAATAACAACGCCCCAGGTCTTTACCGAAGCGTTGCATTTATTGTGAAACAAAGATAATGAACAAAATTTGAAATCGCCAAACAGCACCGCCGTCAAAGGCCCTGGGCTGGGTTCTAGGTTTTGGGTTTTAGGTTTTGGGTTAGGCTTCATTCTCATTGACCTTTCTTTCTAATTACATCCGATTTGATGCGGTGAGATCTTCCGCATTAGAAAACTTAAAACCGAGAACCCAAACTAGGTAAACAATTTGTCGGCGAGGACTCTTGCCATCTTATGCGATGCTTCGTGGCTATAGCCGGCAATATGTGGCGTGATAAGGACATTTGGCTGGGCGAGTAACCAGTTTAATTGGTCCCGCTCTTCAGGTTTATACGAATCCAACTTTTCATTTTCAAGCACATCCAATGCGGCGCCGGCAATCTTATGTTCCTTCAACGCAGTTATGATGTCTGCGCTGTTAACCACCCTGCCGCGCGATGTGTTTAAGAAATAAGGCTGACGCAAAAGTGAATTAAAGAACTGCGCATTTGCCATGTGATACGTTTCATCAGTGAGAGGAACATGGAAACTAATAACGTCAGCATATCGTCCTATTTGTTCCAGGCTTGCTTCGCGAATATAACCGGAACCAAAACCGAACTTATACTTATCATAGGCAAGCACTGTGACTTCGAATGCCGATAGCAATCTTGCAAATGCCCATCCCGTATTTCCAAATCCAATAATGCCAACTGTTTTCCCGGTGAGTTCAATGCCGCGATTTTGTTCTCGTTGCCAAAGACCTTTACGCACTTCTTCTGCGGATACATGAATATTGTTCATCAGGCTCAGCAATAAACCAAGAGCATGTTCAGCAACTGCATTACGATTTCCTTCGGGACTGCTGATGCAGCGAATGCCTTTGCTTTCTGCATATGTTTGATCGATAAGTTCCATGCCGCTTCCAAGACGTCCTATCCATTTCAGAGAAACGGCTTTATCAAGAAGTGCACGATCAACTTTTATTCTTGTCGTTACGACAATTCCTTCGGCATCACCAATGGATTCAAATACTTCATCGTAAGTAATTGCAGGATTATCGATCACCTGGTAACCTTGCGCCTGGAGTCTTTCAATAAGGTGAGGATGTGTTTTACCAGTAATAATTACTTTCATAGCCAGTCCAGCGGGACGATTTGAATTTTATTTCATCTTAAATGTCAGCTCAGCAAACTGCTCCACACTTAGTTGTTCTGCTCTTTTATTAAACAGTTCATCTTCGAGTATCGCTGCTTCGAATAAACCTTTGACCGCGTTGCGAAGTGTTTTGCGGCGTTGATTGAATGCAGTTTTTACCAATAGAAAAAGGTCTTTGTCTGATTTCATGGGCAAAGCTTGTGGTCTTGGCAACATCCGGATAACACCGCTTTTTACTTTAGGTGGAGGATTGAACGAACTTTCCTGCACATCAAAAAGATACTCCACTTTATAAAAAGCCTGCACCAATACACTCGTTACACCATATACTTTACTGCCTTCGCTCGCAGCGATTCGTTGCGCTACTTCTTTTTGAAACATTCCAATCATGCACTCGACGTTTTCACGCCATTCCAGTATTTTGAAAACGATTTGGGTTGAAATATTATAGGGAAAGTTACCAACGACGGTGAATTGATCTTCGAAGGGTTTTTGTATATCAAGAAAACTGCGATGTATGATCTTACCCTCTAACGCTGGCCAGGTTTTTAATAAGAAGTCTACTTTCTCGTCGTCCAGTTCTACCGCTTTAAAATTGGTACCGGGAATTTCCAACAGGTATTTTGTCAATGCGCCACCGCCAGGGCCAACTTCAATGAGTTGTTTGAATGGCCGCTCTTGCAATGCAGCCACGATCTTGCGGGATATGTTTTCATCCTTGAGAAAATGTTGACCAAGGGATTTCTTGAGAGTGTACATCTGCGCAAAGATACTGGATGCTGGATCGTGAAGATTTGTTAGGTCGTTTGAAGATGGGATGCTAGGTACTAGATATTAGATGCTGGATATGCGGAGGAAAAGTTCCCGCTATAAGTATCCAGCATCTAGTATCCTATATTTAGTTCATTTTCGACATGAAGACTCCAGCATCTAGCATCCCATCCTAAGTTCTCTTTCGACCTTAAGACTCCAGCCTCTATCTTACAAGCACCAGCTTCCTGCTTTCAGTTGTTTTTCCTGTTGTGATATGAACAAGGTATACTCCCGGAGGCCAGTTTGGATTTCTTGGGATCTCTATTGTGTTTGTTCCGTAGTTCAGCATTCCTTTTTGATAAAATACCTGGTCACCCTGCGGGCTCGTGATCGTTACTGAAGCCATTTGACCGATAACATCACCAGAAATTACCACATTGGTAAGCTCACGTGCCGGGTTAGGGAATAACCTAATTGTCGTTGGAAGTTCATTGATCCTGATCGAACGAACGGAACTATAACGAACGCGTCCGTTGGATTCATACAACTTCAATCGGTATTGTGTGGTACCTGTACGTGCATCATGATCGCTAACGAGATATTCATGCTGACCTCCATCCTGTGATGAAGCAACATAGTCAACATACTGCCAGTTGTCATCACGGTTACGCTGAAGTTCATATCCCATGAAGCCAACCTCTTCCGTTGCCGACCACGCGAGGTTAACTTTTCTATTATCGTGAAGCGTTGCATCAAAGGACAGTAATGGAAGACCAAGAACAGAGTTATCTACAATCACACGATAATCTTCTACTTCACCAATATCATAATAACCGGTAGCCTTTGCCGTGGTCATATTATAACTCGTATTCGTGATTCGGATTCTTAAATAAGTAAATGTTCCGCTTGCAAGCGTCGAAGGTGCACTTGGCCAAACAAGATTTACTATTTGATTCGACGCTGAAGAAGGCACAACGATTGGAGTAACGCCTTCCGCTGCATCAAAGAGACCGTTGCCATTAAAATCAAGCCATGCACATACTGTAGCATTCACGCCGGTATTATTAAAAACAGTGCATCGTGCAAGGTATGTACCAGACATAGGTGTAAAGATTGGAACGAATGCAAGACCATCTTCATAATTATCTTCAACGGTTGTGAATCCGCGTTTCAACCATTCGACGTCTTCATTCGGTCCTAAACGCATGCGTGTACGAACGCCTGAAACAGTTGGAGTCAACGTATCGTGACATGCGGGCGACCATGGATCAGGATCATAGGTAGCCGGTGCATCACCAAAATCCAGGAATGGTCGATAAGGACCAGCAGCATCACCCCAGCTCGCAACTGAAGTACCGACTGGTATTGTTGGACCCAGTGGCGCGAAGATGTTGAACAGGGGACCCACTCCATTTGTACCATTATATAAAGAGATTGCCGCATCAACGTTGTATAATTTTTCATCCCAGCCAATAGAAACCTGGCGTGGTATTACTCCGGAAGGCACATAGTTGACGCGTACTCCCGTCATCATATTGAATTGGTAAAAGTCGGTACCACCACTGGCAGATCCATCGAAGTCGGTGAGTATGCCATTTGATACACCGAAATCACTCCAGTCGTGAATATTCTGTGCGTTCACACCATCATCGGCTGTGACGCCCCATACTTGAGCAGCAGGAGCAATTGCATTACCTGCGGCATCAAAATCGATTTTCCATATTGTAGATTTCCTTGAAGCTGCATATGAACCAGTACCCGTAGTACCAGTATAGCCTTCTATACCGAGGTAAAGCGATCCATTATAAAATGAAGCCGCCCCCGACTCAACGCCCGATTCATACGTTGGAATACCAAAAGTGTTTACGTTTGGAATAACGACGCTGATAGTTTTTGAATCTACATCATATTTCTTCAACGTTTTATCAACTGCAGGATCCAGTCCGTAACGATCGGTAAGACTATAAGTATAGTAAACGATCCTCTTATATGGATCATATGCCATCGAGTTAAGTCTGTCGTGACCCGGTTCGTTAAATAAAAAGTATCCGCGTCCATTGGTAGGATCTACATAGTATACGTTATTATTAACAACGGTAATTACATATTGCGGTTGACCGGTAAATGGTCTTGAAACGACCTGGTAGTTGTTTGGGAATGTACCTGGCACACAGGCTGCGATATCTGAAAGCCAGGTATCACCGGCAGCGACGCGGTAGGTAACGATAATTTGTCTAACAGGACCGGCGATCGTAATGTTGATCGTACCATTATTATCGGTACTTGCATAGTTACCGCCTCCGCCTGTTGCTGTTGCACTTGTGCTGCCCGATCCACCAATCGTGATCGCTGAAGCAAAATTCACTTTTGCAATGGCTATTGTCTGAGCCACACCTCCTCCGTTGGTTGCAGTAACCGTTATCGCTTGTGAGTTATCAAGATCGAAAAGCGAAAATCTTACGTTACTAACATCAGCGTCAAATGTCATCGTCACTGTTGTATTGGCAGTTGATGTAGTTGTAAACTGCACATCATCACCTGCAGTTGCAAAGCTTCCTGCGTGCGCAGTGTTGGCACCGTTCTCTCCATTTAAAGTAATATTCGCTTGCGGCGCCATTACAAAATTCAGCTTGCGTGGTCCTATAGTAAAATTCTGGTTATAGGGAAATGCAGCCGAAGGATAGAACGAAGTATACCTGACGTTATTCGAGGGTAAGAAATCGATATGATCCCAGTTAAGCTCGGCGTTGGTACATTGCGCACGGAGGCCAGGAGAGAAACTTGCCAACGCTATAACGACCAGGAAAAAGTTTAGAGTAAAGTTTCTTTTCATAGCACGGATTTTAGTTGGTTGCTCGGTTCGAAAAACGCTCGCAGGTGTACTAAAAATCTTCCCTTCTTGTTCTTTTCTAATGACAGTCCAGTGAATTTGTCCTTATGTCCGGTGGATGCTTCAGAAAGTTAATTCATCCCGCTATAAACGTTAAATATTATGCTATGAAAAACACCTAAAAAGTATAATTCCCAAATAGATTTACGTGTAGAATAACCAAGGCAAAAGTCAATCCGATACCAATTGGGACAAAAAGCCAGCTAGAAAAATGCGCCCGAGCTATGGTGAGAAAATAAAAAGTATAGTACTTTAAAACCCAACACTCATCACCCAACATTTTTATTGTTGTTTCACCACTTTCTGAGTGCTGATTATTTCATTCTTGTTATTCCGTATTACCAGCATATAAACCTGTGCGGCCTTATTGCGGAAATCAATCGTCAACTCGTGACCCGCTGTTGTTCTTGCTTCATAGACTTTCGATCCCGTTATATCAGATATATTAACGGAATACTGGTCATCAGCTTTCGAATTGACCTTTACATGTAATACAGCATCGAATGGATTTGGATAAACGCTGATGTTTACTTTGGAAGGATTGTAATATACATTTATGGTATTACTGTATGTAATAGTTCCATCTTTGTTCACTTGTTTAATACGATAAAAATTATCACCTGTGTAAGGTGCAGGATCTATTTTAAAATAAGCTGAACCAACAGCAACGCGGCCAATGCTAATGAAGCTGGTGCCATTCGCGGATTTTTCAACTTCAAAATAATCATAGCGATCATCGGAAAGAACTTTCCAATCCAGGTGCACTTCGTTTTCCTGCAAATAACCTGTAAAGTTTAGGAAGCGCGAGTCCAATGAAATTAACGCACCTGTTGCTTTGACAATCTTAATATCATCGATATGAAACCCGTCGTCTTCACTGAAATCATAAGAGCTCGCAGGTCCTGAAGTAAATTCAAAACGCAACATCAGGTTAGGTACGTTGAGATATGAAACAAGGTCAAACAATTCACGCGTCCATTCTTCTTTGATACCAGTAAGGGAAGGACGACCGTTGATTGTGCTACCATCCAATGTACCCGGTTCCTGTATCGTTGTCGTTCCTGGTATGGCTGTCCAACTTGCACCAAGGTTCGCTGATACCATTACCTGGAGTTTATCATAAAAATTTTCTGCGCGGTGTTTTACCCAGAAGCTAAGCCAGCCTGCAGTTGCGTCACCAAGATCAATCACTCCGTTATATGTTGCTCTGCGGGTAGAGTTAGCCGTATAGTTTCCTCCCGGCGATTCAGTCAATGATTTGCTGCCGGTATAAGAATCTTCTGTTGTGTAATTCCATCCACCAGTTACTGTCCATTCAGTTGTTACGCTGCTTCCTTCCATGTCATCACGAAACACTTCAATAGGATTATAAAACTTAGTGATCGTATCATAATAAGTATAACCGCCTGTTTCAATTTTCCACGCAAATCGTACACGCTGTCCGTCGGCAAGATTGGGTCGCAGTGTATAATTTATACTTCCATTATAAGTATCAAAAAGATTCGAGAGCGAATTTATTGGAGCGATTGTACCAACAAATTCTATATTCTCCATTGGAACAACTGAAATAGTCACGGGTTGATTCGCGAGTCCAACACGAGTAATGCGAAAATCAAATGTTCCCGTTCTTGAATTTAATGCGATGTCAGTTTTATCCTGCAGGTTGACATAGGATCCTGCAGCATACAACAATTGAAGATTTTGAAACGTCATTCCTTTACAAAGATTGACGATCTGGCTTGCGGGCGCCCAGAATGAACCAAAGCTTCCCGATGTACCACCGCCGGCTCCGCCTTCTCCTGTCATACCATACACTTTTCCTTTTGTGCCTGTACCAATATTTCCTTTGAGCATCCAGTCTTTCACACCACCAGCAACTTCATAACCCAATGCCTGCGGACTGTTACCGGCACGCATTCCATTATAGTTACCCATTGCAGCGGCTATATAATCATAGAACTTCTGATCAAGAGGAGGCATTACATTGCTTGATAAGCTCGGTCTTCCAAATGGCAATGAATAATAAGGACCATACGCATGCTGGTCAATCATCGCAACAAGATGATGCGAGTATGTGAAATCACGAACAGCCTGGGTCTCTGGTTCAGAAAATGCGGAAGGACCATAATACGTATCATCAAATCCATCGTTGCTACCACAAGAACTTGGATCACCAATTATAGGGGAAGAACAATTACTCCAGTCGATTCCCCAGTTTCTATTTAAGTCAACTCCCCAACTCGTGCCTGCATTGTCGCGCCTGTTTTTGCGCCATCCGCTTCCGGCACCACCATTGAGTCGATTGTATTCCCAACCATCTGGGTTCATACACGGGATAATAAATATTTCACGATTGTCAACGATATCTTTTACCTGTTGATTTGTAGCATAGTTTTCACAGAGGTATTGCATAAGAAAGATCATGCTGCTTCCGCCAATGGCTTCACGCGCATGTTGCAATCCCATAAAAAGCACTTCGGGCTCGTTTGCTTGATCGGTTGCTACCTGGTCGGATATTTTGATACACCAGATATCTCGGCCTTCATGCGATGTACCAAGTGATGTTTTCGATGCGATCGTTGGATATTCAGCAACCAACGCATTCATTGCTGCTTCCATTTGAGTGAAGCTATAGTAGCCGCCGAATGTTGGCTGTACTACGAAATCGGAAGGAGTTGGTATGATATTACCAACCGTTCTTCCTGTTTGTTCAAACGCGAGGCGTTGTTCGCCCGTTCCGTTTGCCTGCTTTGCATAATATTCACGGTTAAGTTCGTCGAGGCGACGGGCAACGTCGTCTACCAGTATTTCATAGGAATAAGGCGTTCGCTTTAGTTGTGCAATATCGCGACTGCTTATCTCTGCAATGATGACATCTTTCTCCAACTCCTGGAAGTGGTCAATTTGCAAAAGTCCGATAAGCTTTGCTTTTAGAGTTTTGTCTGAAGGTGCGTATATCTTAACGGTACTGTATTTCTCCTGTGCACCCGCTAAGAGGGACAACAGCAATATAAGAACCAGGATCAAGATTGTTCTGATTGGTTTCATAGTTACTGATTTTCTGGCCAGGTGGGAGCCAGTTTTGGTATCTAATATTAATAACAAAACGTCGTAGTTAACAGCAATTCAGTTTGTTTATAGCCGATAAAAGTAAAATTCCGAGAGGCCGAATTACTTAATCTGCACGCACGTTCGAATCATCCGCGTAAACCTCCCAATAAGCAAAAATGTGAAAGGAAATCTGCGACAGTTATAATAGAAAAAGCCCCTATCGAAAACGACAGGGGCTTAAAAAACTATATTATGATTGACTAGAGCTTCTGCAATTTCACTTCCTGGCTCACACCGCCACCATTTACACTCAGGTAATATATACCTGCTGACAGTTTAGAAAGGTTAATAGTAACGTTGTTATTACCTTTTCTTACCTGTGCAGAATTTTGCATTACTACACGGCCTGCGTTATCCAGGATCTTCCAATGTGCTTTACCATCAGCAAGCGCCGCTATTGTAACTTTTGCCTCTGTTGCAAGCGGATTTGGGAATACAGTCACTTTACCTGCAATAGTAGCAAGGTTAATAACAATCACGTTAGAGTATCCGAACTGACCATCAATATCAACGATCTTCAGGCGGTAGTATAATACTGGTACCGATTGATTCGATGCGTCGTTATCTGTGTAAGCATAATTATGATCTGTGTTTGTATTGCCACTTGCAGCTACAGTTCCGATTGCTGAGTAGTTAGTACCGTCTGCACTTCTTTCAATGATGAAGTTTGCAGAATTAACCTCGTTGCTCGTTGCCCAGTTTAGCAATGTTCCCTGGTTTTCTAAATGACCAGTGAACGAAAGCATTTCAACAGGTAATGAAGTATTGGCCGCATTACCAAAGAAGAAACTAGAGAACGAAGTAAGGTTGTTTGACTGCAGTACATAACCATTTGAACCGAAGGTTGTCTTAATAACAGTTGAAAGCGGAGCAGCTGTACCACCACTGATGGTTGAACCGCACACGTTATTGCTATTCTTAAAAATACCAAGGTTACTGATTGTACTGATACCGCTCGGCTGCGCGGCAGAGTTTACAGCACTTACAATAGAGTTGAACTCCGTGGTTGTGATATACAACCTGATCCTTACTGCTGACGCAGGTTGTTGATCAGGTGTGATTGTGATGTTGCGGTCAAGATATAAACGTTTAGCGCCATCCTCACGCACTGTACCACTATTCTTATAGAAAGATGTTCTTACCGTATCGAGATTGTTACCGTTTGCATAAATCTCAGCAATTACATTACTGTTTGTATCGGTAATTGGAACCCAGATAAGGGTATTATTATTAGCTGCATTAATAACAACTTTGTTTGCTACGTGACAGCTACCAGCTACACCTGGAGCAATAGGTATTGTTCCCGGAATCATACTTGGGTTGTTTGCTGTACCATCACCATTATATCCAAGAAAAGTATACTTCTGCAAACAACCGCTACAAGCGCTCACGATCGGGTTGTTTGTTGTAGGTCCTGAAGTTGTAGCACTACTATCAATTACTGTATAAACAGAAAGTCCATCAGGAGAAAGAGCAATGTCTCTAAAGCGGTTCACACTACGGAACAAAGTATTTGTATCAGCAATTGAGTTAGTTACTGTTTGCGTACCGGCAGCATTCAGGTTCATACGCATGATTCGTCCACCTTTAAGACAGCCGACAAGCAACGAGTTTTTCCAACCCGGGATCTTGCTGTTCGAATAATAATCCAATCCGCAAAGACCTTCAGAAGGCCAGGCACCATTTGCCTGGTTACCGCCGTTGAACTGGCTATATATATATTGTACAGTTCCAGCCGTACTAGTATTCCCTTTTGGCGCTGCGTAGAAATTCATAATTGGATTCGCATATGCAGTACCATAACCACGTGCATTCAATCTTTCTGAGCCGATCAACGGAAGGCTACTTGCAGAACCTCCGGCCATAGCGCCATCATAGTTACCATCAGTACTGTCACCAATTACATATGGATGTCCATAGTTCTTACCCGCCTGCAGCCAGTTTATCTCATCATCTGTAAATGGACCGTGACTGCTTCCATATAGTTTACCATTGCCATAAGCAAAGCCCTGGTTATTTCTTATTCCTTTTGCCCATATGGCACTTTGCGGTTGTACAACTCCGTTGTAAGGATTTTGATAAATACCACCTGAACCAGGTGAGCTAGGTATCCATTTATCATAAGCACCCGGATCGTTATCGGGTTCAAGACGGAACCGAAGGATTTTTCCTTCGTAGGGTCCTGCTTCTTGTGCTTTATTTGCACGATAAGCATTACCGAACTGGCCAGCGCCCATGTCACCTGCCGCATAAAACAGGTACATGCTATCACCAACTGGTGCGATGATAAGTCTTCCTGAGTTGTGGTCACTACTACCCGGAAGTGTATCACAAAGTGCAACCGGGCTGTCAAATTTGTTAGTTGAGGTATTGTATGTAAACCGCACAACGCGATTCGTATAAATAACACCCCCATTTGCAGGGGATGACACCGTCATTACATATGTATGTACATAGGCTACGTAGATATACCGCTTCGGGGTTGTAGGGTTATAGAAATCGGGGTGAATAGCAAGACCCATCAGACCGCCTTGCGGATTATTAGTGCCAATGCTGAACTGGCAGTTAAACGGCCTGTCAGCTACTGGTAGAAACGTTGCATTGAAACCGATATCCAATACTGTTCTTTGTCCACCATTGATAGAGCTAATTTTTTTCACTTTATATCCTTTTGCTTCTGTGACCCACAAACTATCATCGGGACCATATGTAACTTCCCAGGGATCAGAAAGGTTGCCAGCAGACGGCACAAGAATTGTTTGGCGGAAAACTTCATTTAAAGGACCAGCATCAACATTTGTCTGAGAATACGAAGTGATTGCTATTGTAAATACAATCACCAGTGCGAGTAATGGTTTTTTCATCATGGTGGATTTATTGGGCCGAAAAATACCCCACACTTTTCAATTGTGCAATGGTTATATCACTAAATATATTTAGTATTAGCACTTAAGCGTGAATAGTAGTTTAACGATTGACTTTATGTAAGGTTTGCACTTACTTTGTGGATATCCATCATCGTGAACAAACCTGTCCGTATGAAAACATGTCTACGAACCAAGTTACTGCCTGGCTTTATTTTCTTCATCTGGCTTCAGCTGGCTATTTCATTTACCTCATCTGCTCAGAGTGATTTATGTTCTGCGCCGCCACCGACGTTGACATCTGCTGCTGCGTGTGGAGTAACAGCAGGATCACTAACAGTAGGAGCAACCTATACTGCAGGATCAATCACAACTCTTGGTTGTGGATTGGCTTTCGATGATGTATGGTACAGGTTTACTGCAAACTCTACAAGTCCTACAATTACTCTAAGTGCTGTCACGATCGCAAACGTACGAATCCAACTGATGTCGGGTGCCTGTGGTTCATTAGTTTCAGTTGCCTGCGGTACCACTTCAATCGCTGCTACCGGGTTAACTCCAGGAACTACTTATTTTATCAGGATATATTCAACGGCGAATAACGTCGCGGGTACCTTTAATATATGTATCACTGACCCCGCTCCAGCAAACGATCTTTGTGCGAATGCCGATACACTTGTATCTTCTACAACTTGTGTTACCACGAGTGGTTCATTATATAATGCAAATTCTACGGTAGGTGTACCTGGTGGCTGCGGTAACAACGGCTCGGCAGACGTTTGGTACATATTCGTTGCCCAAACTGCATACCCGACCATTACGATAAGCGGCCAGGGTGCCAGCTTCAGTGGAGCAGGCCAACGTATACAATTACTTTCAGGATCATGTGGTGCTCTTACGAATATATCTTGCGTAACGACGTCAACGCTTACGACAACTGGATTATTTGGCGGCGCTGGTTTAACTCCAGGTGTTGCCTACTATATTCGAATCACAACAAACACGAGCACCGGTGTACCAACCGGCGGTTACGCAGCCTGGGATTTTGATATCTGTATCACAGATCCTGTACCGGCAACCATCGACTATAGTAAAAGTTATGTAAACGTTACAAAAGGAACCGTTGGTGGTAATATCGATCCGGGTGATGTACTTGAAATAAGGGCAACATTTGTGGTTAAAGCAAAATCGGTCGATAGTGTGGCGTATTATGATACATTAAGAAGTGGCGGCGGATTAGCGCTCGTTGCTTCAACAATTTCAACCAAAACTAACGAGGGAAAGACTTTCAATTCCTTTAGTGACGGGATTGATGCTGATGCCGGCGACAGGCGTGTCGTTTCAGGTGATACAGCAATTAAGATACACATTGGTCTCGGTGCAACCGGAAGTGTGAGAGGTAAAATACGAAATACATCGATTCCGTCTTTCTATGGCAGCAGTTGTATTATCATGGCTACATACCGTGTGACTGTATATAAACAGTACAATAACAAAATTAAATGGGGCGGTGGCGCATTTATTTTCCGCGATACTGCAACCGGTGTTATTGATACAATACATTTTAAGAGCGACAGTCTCATCGTTTATAGCAGCCCTGGTTTATGTCCTAACGCTGTGTCTGCCGTGAACGCCGTGGGTGTTGAAAATAACGGTACGTTTGGAGCCCCTGCTACTGGTGCGCCACTTGCAAGAAACCGCGGTACATCACCTTATGTTTCGGGTTACGTATATAATACCTTTAACCCAACAACAGGTGGTCCGCAAGACTATGCATATGGTATTGCGAATAACACCAGCGGACGGTTTTCGATTTTGCAGAACATTATAAAACCGGACCCGGCATCACCGCAATTCCGAGTATTTGGTTTATGGGATATTATTGGTGACCATACTGGCGCTACTAATACTGCACGTGGTAATGCTCCATGCGATACAACTAAACCAGTTAGTGCAACAAATCCTTGCGGTTATATGCTAGTAATTAACTCGGCATATAAAACCGACACGGCTTTCCAATATACAGTGAGCAGTCTCTGTCCAAATACTTACTATGAAATATCAGCATGGGTAAGGAATATATGCTACCGTTGCGGTTGCGACGTAAACGGACTTGGATCTGGCTCCGCGGGTTATATTCCGTTTGCAACTGGTGACTCTTCAGGTGTTCAACCTAATCTTGCATTCGATATTGACGGTACTGACTATTATACCACGGGTAACATTCCTTATTATGGAACTGATAAAGTATTACCACGAGATACTACTTCTCAAAAGTCGGATACACTTAATATTTGGGTGAAACGAGGTTTTACTTTCAAGACGGGTCTTACTCAAAGTTCATTCAAGCTCACAATTCGAAATAACGCGCCTGGTGGTGGTGGTAATGACTGGGCAATGGATGATATTTCGGTGACAACATGTTTACCAAACATGAAATATTCACCATCCACTACTCCGAACGTATGTCGCATGAACCCGCTAACGCTTGATGATACCGTTCGATCATACTTCAATAACTATGTTTATTATAAATGGCAGCGAAGCACGGATAATGGAAGTACATGGACAGATGTGACAGGACCGCTTGGACCTTCAGTTCCTACGTTCAATGGTACGACCTGGGAATACATTACATCTTATACAATTCCACCAGCAAATACCGATACATCAGACAATGGTGATAAGTACAGGGTGGTTGTGGCGACAACAGCCGGCAACCTTTCCGATGCTAACTGCCAGTTCACCGATGGTGTAAGTATTATTAACCTTGTAGTAAATAATTGCGGTATACCGCTCAAAACTGATCTGCTTTCATTTAACGGCAAACTTGTAAGCGATAAAGGAAATCTTACCTGGACTACTTCAAAAGAAGAAACTCCTGTACGCTTTGATGTAGAAAGAAGTTCAGATGGAAATACCTTTTCTCCTGTCGGATCATTAAATAGTCACAATAACCATACGGCAACATTGAATTCATATTCACTCGCCGATCCTGTATCGATTAACGGTACAGTTTATTACCGGTTAATAATGATCGATCAGTCGGGTGTAAAAAAATACTCCCGAACTATCCAGTTGGCTACATCGAGTGAACATTTTTCGTTGACGAATGTGATCAACCCTTTCAATTATTCAATTGACTTCGATGTGAATTCACCGGTTGAAACTAAGATCGAAGTTCAGCTGCTCGATTTGTTCGGTAAAGTTGTTCAAAAGAATAGTTACCTGGTGCATGCCGGCATTAATGCGCTGAGCCTGCCCAATACTGAAAACCTTCCTGCAGGTACATACATCTTCCGTGTGAAGAATAATGAAGTACTCATTAACAGGAAAGTTCTTAAAAAAAGCTTTTAATCCTTACTCAATAATTGGAAAAGCCGCATAGTTCTCTATGGGGCTTTTTTTATTACATTCACCCAACACTCAACACCCAACACTTCTCCAAAACCACTAATTTTACTGCTTATAATGTTACTATGAGTTTAGCTCCAAAGCCGGTTATCGGCGTTTCTTGCGGTGATTTGAATGGGATCGGAATTGAATTGATCATTAAGACATTTTCCGACAGCCGTATCATGGAATTCTGTACCCCGGTGATCTTTGCGTCCAATAAGGTGATCAACTTCTATCGCAAATCAATACCAGAACTCAACTTCAATTACCAGAACACAAAAGATTTTACAAGACTGAATGCAAAGCAGGTCAACCTGTTTAATTGTTGGGAAGAAGAAACAGCAATTGCGCCGGGCCAGCTTACTACCCCGGCCGGGAAATATGCAGTGCTATCGTTACAAACTGCGGTTGCTGCACTAAAACAGAAACAGATTGATGGATTGGTAACTGCACCGATCCATAAAAAGAACATACAATCGGAAGAATTCAATTTCACGGGACACACGCCTTACCTTAAAAATATGTTCGGCGTTAATGATGTCGTGATGATGCTTTGCGCAGATAATTTTAGAGTAGCATTGGTGACAGAACATGTACCCGTAGCAGACATTGCGAAATACATTACGAAGGAAGCGATTGTGAGCAAGCTGAATATTATCAATAAAAGTCTTCAAAAAGATTTTGGCATTGATAAACCACGAATCGCTGTGCTCGGTCTAAATCCGCATGCTGGCGATGAAGGATTGGTAGGCACTGAAGAGGAAGCGATAATTAAACCCGCCATTCGCGAAGCGAAGAACAGTAATATTCTTGCTGTCGGTCCTTATAGTGCAGATGCTTTTTTTGCAAGAAGGAATCATGAAAAATTTGATGCGGTACTCGCGATGTATCACGACCAGGGACTCATTCCATTCAAATCGCTTGCAATTGGCGAAGGCATCAATTTTACAGCGGGTCTTCCGGCTGTCAGAACTTCACCCGATCATGGAGTTGCATTTGACATTGCCGGAAAAGATAAAGCCGATACTTCTTCATTCCTCGCTGCTATTTTCGAATGCATCAATATAATTCACCAGCGTACATCATACGAAGACAATCGAAAGAACCCGGTACGCAAGATCACAGCCGAGTCGTTTGCGAGGATGGAAGACGAAGAGATTCGCGAACCATAGGCTTCGCAATTATGAATTATGAGTTATGAATTATGAATTTTGCGTGATTACTAGCTAATTCAAGCGCAGAGTAGAAGGGCTCCTTCTGCAATAGTTCTCCATTCATAATTCATAACTCATAATTCATAATTTCTAAAGTTCAGCTTTAATGAATTTTCCCTTCTCAACTACGTTTCCCTGCTGCAATGAAACGACATAAACCCCCGCTTTCCACGTAATCTTATTTTGTATGTAGATTATATTCTGCCCGGGCGTTACATTTTCGCGGATGGTTGTGACCAGTCTGCCGCTGATATCACGGATCTGGATAGTCACGGGTCCGCTTTCAGTCGCGTTATACTTTATTGAAAAATTGCCGACAACGGGGTTTGGTGAAATCTGTAATGGTCCTGTATTTAGATCCGATGAAACTTTTACAATCACCGAATAACGTACAATGGATCCAATCTCGTTCATCTTTAAACGGTAGTAGTTAACGCCAGGCTGGAAACTATTATCAGGATAATTGTATTCATTAATACTCGCAGCGTTCACTGCAAACTGTTTATTGATGGGAAGGAAATTGCGCCCGTCAGAACTGCGTTCAACTTCAAAAGTCTCAATTTGTGACGCAGATTCTGTTACCCATCTTACCATATTATCATTGCCCTGTCGCGTAACGCTGAATTTGCGGAGTACTAAAGGCAAAGAACCAGGTGAACATTGCGGGTATATGCTCGAAGAATCTGTTGCTGATAATCCGGCAGCATCGGTCACTTTTAGCCTGACAAACCAATAATACGTTTCGCCATTACAGCCGATGCGCGCAATGGAAGAAGACGTGATACGATTAGTATCTATTGTGCTGGGATGTTCATGTGTATTATGCCGCAGGAATTTCTGCCATTCATATTTCAACTGCGATGGATTGTGTTCGGCATCCGTAACCGTTGCAGTGAAAGAATAAACACTATCCACGCCAACCTTGTAAGTAGATCCCTTAATCGGGCTGGTGATATTTACAACAGGCGGAGTATTATTAACTGATACAATAATGCTGTCAACAGCCGTAGCGTTCACGGAATCTTTAACAGTAAGCGTGACAACAAATTTTTTCGGCGTGCCTGCGGGTGCAGTGAAGTTATGCGACACGTTTGCAAGTGTGCTTGTAGGCGTACCATCACCAAAGTTCCAGAGATAAGTGAGTGATCCGCCTTCGGGATCATAAGAAGTATTACCGGTAAATGAAACATTCAATGTTGAAGGGCCATAGGGAACACTTGATGACATTTTAGAAACGGGAAACTGGTTGCCGCCGTATGTTATCCTTTTGATAGCATTAATGCCAATGTCGACAGTCACGATCGTTCCATCCAACGGATTTTCGACTGCGCCGACAATTGCTGGAAACCCTTCAGCGAAATCCTGCACTACATTTACAACATCGGTAAAGTTGATAGTAAACGCCTTCAACCATTGTGCACCAAAGTCTGCATGAAAATATTTATTTCGAAAGTTCGCTGGAAAAAGCGTTCCTGTATACCAAAAACCGCCGATGCTGCAATTGCCTGGGAATTCATTGCCAGTTGCATTGGATGCTGCCGTACCAAGACGTGCGAAACTTGCATTGTTGCCTGTGAATGTTGGGATCCTGTCTCTATTTTCAAAATGTTCCCAGTCGATCACAGGCCTGCGATGAAAGAAACGATTGTTATTACCTATCGGCGTCGAAGTATTGCAGGGATTCATCACTGTCGTGTTCCCATCGGCCGTTGCTTGTTTAAGTAGGTTATTAAATGTAAAAAATTGCTGCGTGCAGCCCCCTGTACCAAACATTGGATTCGGCTCATCTTTGTTTTGAGTTGTAAATGCAGAATAGGGTTGTTCTCCAGGTTGGCCTGCCAATTCATAATTAACACCTTCAAATATTGGCCAACCACAATTCACTCCTGGAGCTTTGATAATATTAAGTTCTTCGAATGTCCTCCAGCCAACATCACCAACATATAATTCACCAATGTCGCCTGCAGAAGGATTAGTTGAACCCGTTCCAGGTCGTATTGTAAAACGGAAAGGATTGCGAAAACCCAATGCCCATACTCTTGACTTTGGCCAGCGCGGATGTGCAGCATCATAGAATGGATTGCTGGGCATACCATTTCCATTTGTTGGATCTATACGCAATATTTTACCGTCGTGCGAATTCAACATTTGCGAGCGGAATGCACCAACATTTTCTTCAGGACGAATAATGCCATCAGCCAATGCTTGTGTATAATAAGTTTGCGGATTGCTTCCTATGTCTGTGCTATTATACGTTGCGCCATCGCCTGCTGATACGAGTAGGGTTCCATCAGCAGCAAAAACTAACGACCCCATTCCATGTGAGTCATGTAGAATGGGAATGCCCGTTTGCCTTGTTTCACCAATGAGAATTGTACGAGTAGCGAGATTAGCGGTAATAGTTCCACTGTTGTCTACTGTTTGATACCTTGTCAATCTCCCAATAGTTGCAACCAGTTCCTGGTCGACGGGAATTGAATTATCATTCATTAGAAATCGCCTGTCTACAGCATATAAAAGATATATGAGACCGTTTGCCTGGAACTCCGGGTCCAATGCAAAACCATTTAAACCGTGATCATACCAGTCGCCAACTTCTGCACTAAGATCAATTACAGGAGTAGCTTGTTTGCTTTCCAGCACAGTGGGATCCGAAGCTTGGAATTCACGTGACTTGAAGTCGCGGC